>Ga0207695_10010222_pt1 | contig 11508 bp, 14 predicted proteins | sample KBSC54metaG_FD_184354 | JGI IMG/M metagenome (GOLD analysis project Ga0207695, IMG submission 184354) | Corn rhizosphere microbial communities from Kellogg Biological Station, Michigan, USA - KBS C5-4 metaG (SPAdes) (version 2) | ecosystem: Host-associated > Plants > Roots > Rhizosphere > Soil... | reverse complement strand
AGGCGACCGTGTTTCCTCGCCCAAAAACAACGATCCGTAGCTGCGCAGATTCTTAAGCCACCAGTCGAGATCGTTGGTCTGCACATGCAGATGCTCCGAGGCATATTGGTCGCTCACTTGACAGGCCTCTTCACGGCTCGCCACCAAGATTACCTCACCAAAATCGCGCCATGCTGACTCGGCAGCTTTGCGCCCCGTCTCCGGCAATGCGGCGATCAAGATTGGGATGAGTGATAATACTTCTTCGCCGAACTTGGCGGAAAGCGTGATCAGCCAGCAGGGAGAATCCGGACCATGTTCGGCCTGCCCAATAAGATCTGCGGCCACGATACGCGCATCGGACGTGGCATCGGCAATCACCATGGTTTCGGTGGGGCCGGCTACCACATCGATACCCACCTGACCAAATAGCATTCGCTTCGCTTCTGCCACGAAGCGGTTCCCAGGACCCACCACGATGTCGGCAGTGTGACCGGTGAACAGACCATAGGTCATGGCCGCGATGGCCTGAACGCCACCCAAAGCAAGAATTGTGTCTGCCCCTGCAATACTCATCGCGTAGAGAATCCCTGGATTTATTCCTCGCTCTTGATGCGATGGCGTGGCGGCAATCACGTTTTGAACTCCGGCCACACGGGCCGTTGCCACGCTCATGAGTGCCGAGGCTGCGTGGGCATACCGTCCCCCCGGCACGTAGCAGCCCGCCGTTGTGACAGGAATGATTTTTTGCCCCGCGACCAAACCATCAAGCAGGTCCACCTCAAACTCATTGATAGAGTCGCGCTGCCGCGCCGCAAATGCGGAAATGCGATCCTTCGCAAAGCGGATGTCGTCCTTCACCGTCTCAGGCAACGCGCGCGCCGCTTTTTTGATCTGATCACCGCTGACCACAATGTCCCCATCCCAGCCGTCAAGCTTTCGGGCATATTCGGTCGCAGCTTTTTCACCACCGGCCTTAAGGGCATCAAGTATTTCTCGAACGATGGTCTGCGTATCGTCGTCACCCGCAGCCGGTGTCTTCATTGCTTTCTTTAGGAAGGTTATGGACATGTCACTTCAATCCCATTTTGGAGGGCAACGCTTCGTGCCGGCGGGCATAGATGACACAGCGTTGCGCAAGGACATCTGTTGAATCCAGCAGCGGCCTGCTATTCATTCCATCTTGCAGGACAAGCGGCACTTCGGTGCACGCGGCGATTAAAACATCAGCACCCTTGGCTACGAGGGATTCGCCTAGGGCCTGCATCTGAGTGCTGGCCTCGCTGCTCCGCTCTCCCGCTTTGATCCGGTAAAGCAGCGCCATGAACGCGGCGTGCTCCAGCCCATCTAGATGTAGCACTTCAATGCCGCAGCTAGAAAACGCGCGGTCATATATTTTTGAATCAATGCAGCCTTTGGCCGCAAGCAGTCCAACTTTGCTCGTATTCGGAAAGCTGCGGCCAATTTCATTTGTTACTTCAGTGATAAGGCTCACGAAGGGAGTATTGATGGCGGCGACGATATCGTCCTCGAAAGCATGGGCCGTGTTACAGGCCATGACGATGAAGCCCGCGCCAGCCTCCTCCAGCACTTTGCCCATAGCCGCCAGTGCGGGCGCACAGGAAGGGCCTGTACCGGCGATGGCTTCATTGCGGTTTGGCGTCTTGGGGTTATTCTCGATGATGACATGCAAATGCTCTTGGTCACTGCTGGCCTTAGAGTGTCGCAAAAGCTTGCCAAAAAAATCATGCGTTGCGTCAGGCCCCAAGCCGCCGATCACACCCACCGTCAGCTCTTCGTGATTAGCCATAGGTCCTCCGTCAACGGTTGGAATATTAGTGCGGCAGAAGCCTCAAATCCAATGCGCATAACCAATAGAATTATGCGGCAACGGCATTAAGCGGGTCGTGGCTCCGCCTCCCCTTTATCGAGGGCCGCGTCCCAAATTCTGTCAATGACCGGATTCTGGTTCTGTGGCGGGCAGTAGAGCCAAATTTCAAGCTCCATTTCCGGCAATGTGCCATCCACCAAGGCTAGCCGACCGTCCATAATATCTCCGGCGATAAGTTTCATCGGTAACCAGGCAATCCCGGCTCCCGACAACGTTTGTGCGCGCACCGCTTCCACGAAAGCGCTCTCGTATGTGAGTTTGAGATTCAGCCGATGCGGTGATTGTCGGATGAGGCTGGCTGTCACCTTACCTAGAAACGAATCTGGCGAATAAGCGAGATAGTGCGTGGCACTTGCAGGATCCAGGCTCAAGCGGTGACGCGCGCTGCCATCAGGATTTGTACCCGTTACAGCAACGAGTTTGTCACGACCAACCTCTTTGCCGCGAAAAAATCCCACGGGCATCGGATTTGGCACAGCAGAATTGCGATAACATAGCAAAAACTGACAGCCACCTTGAACAAGTAATTCCACGCAGTCATGAAGATTATCTGCCACTAGCTTGGTAGTCAGATTATCGACTTCGCAAGTCACCTTCGGCCACCAGGTGGGAAAAAATCCAGCTGCCAACGAGTGCGGCATCGCTAGCTTTAGCATCGTTGAAGCAGGTCCCGGATCATTTCTCGCTTGTTCGCGCGCTAGCTTGATTTCCCTCACAACTTGCTCGGCAACAGGCAGAAATTTTGCGCCTGCAGGCGTCAAAGTGATTGGATAGCTGCTTCGGTCCAACAGCGAGACACCGGCCCAGATTTCAAGAGCTCGAAGTCTTCGGCTGAAGGCCGGCTGAGTAACATTCCGGACCTCAGCTGCGCGGGAAAAGTTGCCCGTGCCAGCAACTGTCAAAAAGTCCTCCAGCCACTTTAATTCCATCGGCAGCCTTTCTCGCAAATTCTGTTGCCACATGGACGCTAACCGAAAATGCCCCTTCGACAAAGACTATTGCCAATCGGTTTGCGCGCCAAGCGCGGACCAAAGCGAGGCTACTCGCCTTGCGCGGTCTATTTTGCGCTGTTGAGCTACCGCAATTGCGTCATCTAGCCGGCTGTAAGAGATCGCGCGGAAACAAACAGATGAGGCCGCCTACTTTCAGTACGTCAGTTATCCGAATGTCTCGCCCTCAATCGTAAGAATCACCCCACCGAATAGCAGAGTTCGACCCTCCAACATTGCGTTGATGGCCGTCTGCGCAGCTTCCCAACGAGACTTGCCCAATGATAAGGCGTTCAGCGCAGCCAGCCTTCCGCGCTCTTCTTGACTGAAAGTCACACGGCGCAGACCGTGCTTCCACTCTATTATTACTTGCAGCGGTTGATCGTCTACAAAACTATCTTCCTCAGGGCGCGGAGTTGATGTCATTTTCCTCGCGTTCCTCATAATTCTTGAAGAGCTTTTCCAGTCCACCAATGACAGAGGCGCTGACCTTCACGATGGCCCGCAGTTCTGCCTCATCTATGACTTCCACTCTTTGGAGAAGTCTGTCCTGAAGAATTTTCAGCGTTTCTCGAATTTGCTGCGTCTGATTGAGTACCGCGAGCTTTTCCATCCCAACAGGAACAGCACGGCTTCCCTCCTGGCGCCCTTCCTCTTTCGTGACGTTCGCGCTGCCGCACCGGGCACAGGCAATTTTCAATTTTCCTTGCTCGTCGAAGCGGAAACCTTCACCAAGCCACTCAACCCGAAGGTCAAGATGTCCATTATTGAAAATGGGATTTGCGACTTCACTGAACTTGGCCATGCCCGTCTGGCTACAATTCCTGCAGACTACCTTAGCTGTGTATCGTTCCCGTCCAGGCATACATCACCATGCAATGGCCGTATTCATATCGAGCATCCACTTCGAATTCGCTAACCCAAGTTAAACAAAGGTTGTCGGCTCATTGCGGCCCACACTAAAACTGACCGTGAAAGGGTCTGCTTACAAAAAAGTATAAGAAGAGAACACGAGCCAATCGGTATTGGCTATGCATGGCATCCAAAAAATCGGCTGGTGACCGTCACGCGTCTCACAGTCCTGATACACTCACACATACCCTGGGTGACCAATCGCATAGCATTTCAGTGACCTGGACATCCCACCGCCGCGCTAGCCGTGCCCAAGCGGATTTGGGAAAAGAGGCAGCCCTTCGTGCTTTGGCGTTGAATGGCTCACCCGAACAAGCCGCTCGCGTCTGCGTCCAGACGATGTTCAAGCGCAGGCACCTGATGTTTGACGGCCTCACGATAGTAATCGATGGAGAGATTTTTGTGATGAAGGCCTATCTTCCGCTAGAGGGCTCATCATTATCCAAATACACTATGCCCCGCGCAGAAGGGCAAGCGAGCATCACGGTACTTTATATTCAGTCCAACATTGGCGAATAGGTAACGCCGTGGAGTGCCTGCTGTATGTCCACGCAATCAGCGCAAAGCTTGAAAGTCCCAGGGCAATTCCCTTGGGTAAGGCCCAAGCGCTCGTAGTCCGCTGCTTTTCGGCTGCCGCAAACTCCACACACTTCGCGTGAACCCGCCACAGCGAAGAGCTCTTCGAGCCGCAAAACCTCTGACGGGTTTAACTGCCGCAACGCGTCGAACCATTCCTGAGTGTGAGGTCTCGCTTTCATAATTCGCTGAAGGTCATTCCCTGTTCCCATCTTACGATCAAATGAAGAAGCTGGACGGCGGGGACAAAAAACTTACAGCTTTTTAAGATGAAACTTTAGACCGCCAATCCGTTTTAAAGCGAATTTGCGACGAACCCGCCCTCCGTTTAGGCTATGGTTAGAGTCAACATCTTGGGGAAGTCTGGACTGGTCCGTAGCTTAGCTACGAGATGGCAAGATAGGCGGCAGTGCGGTGAGTAAAATGAAGGCTGGGAAACCGGAGACACTGATGACGTCTTCGTCCATGAATTAATCTAAAGATCCGACGACAGTTAGATAAAACCGACTTGAGAGAGGGCACAATCATGTTCGTGCCATAAGCCTGGCTCTTGCCGCCTATTTGGGCCGGAGCACGATTTCCGAAGCCCGCAATGAGAGCATAATCAGGCAGTGGCATTAGCCACAAAGAGCTTAGGTGATGGTCATGGAGTTAGATACTTCTACTGCACTCACAGGTCTCTCGAATTCCGTTTTGACTACCGGTGCAATCTATTTGTTCCTTTCCTTACTTTGGGTAATCATCTTTTTCCTATTCATCTTTCAGTATCGTGCATCTCGTATTGAGAGCCCAGCGCTGTCAATATTTCTAGCGGTGCTCGCTATCGATTCCCTTCGCACGCTTTTCGAAAGCGTATATTTCGGGCTTTTTTTCAATACCTATTTGGGCGTTCACGCTCCCAGGTTTCACGACATTCTTGAGAATCCATTAGTGTTTTCTCTGCCCAAGATTTTCAATGGAGTCTCCGGATTGATGGTTCTTTTCATTCTGGTATTCCGCTTGGTTCCCACAATTAGACGGGAGAATACAAAAAGTGCGCTGATAAAGTTGGAATCTCTTGGACAAGAACATAGTCGGCAATTGCGCGAACAGAACGACAAACTACTCGCAGTGCAGTCAATCGCTAATTTGGGAAATTGGGAGACTAATCCCCATTCTCTGGATGTCCTATGGGCACCAGAAACTTTTCGTATTTTTGGATTGTCGCCGGACGAGTTTGCTCCCACCCACGAAGGGTTTCTATCTCGCGTTCATCCAGACGACAGAGAAAAAGTTGATCTGGCGTTCAGAAGTTCACTTGGCAACACGAAAGTAATGACTCTTGAGCACCGTATCCTGCTACCCGATGGCGGCGTAAAATACGTCATCGAACGCTGGCAATCATTCCTCGAAAGTGACGGGAGTCTAGGGCGCGTACTAGGAACCTGCCAGGACGTAACCGAACAAAAAAGAGGAGAAATTCTCCTACAGCAATCCCAAAGAATGGACTCCATTGGTCAATTGACAGGCGGCATTGCGCACGACTTCAACAATTTGCTGACGGTAGTTCTTGGCAATTCCGAAATACTGAGCCGACCTAAGCTGAAAAAGGATGAAATAGCGGCCGCGGCAAACGCTATAACCTTGTCGGCCGAGCGCGGCAGTAAACTCGTAGCACGGCTTCTTGCATTTGCCAGACGACAGTCCTTGCAACCCGAAATCGTTGATTTGAACGACCTGATTGAAGGCATGGAAGTGCTGAGAGCTCACGCACTATCTGAAAATATTGAATTCGTATTTAAAAAGTCCCCGCGTTTGTGGCTTGTCAACGTCGATGCGTTGCAGATGGAAAACGCAATTCTCAATCTTTACATCAATGCTAGAGATGCAATGAAGCGTGGCGGATTGCTTATCGTTGAGACTGAAAATTGGACCAAGCCGCAAGCCGGAAGGACGGAGGCGGAGGTTGGTGCTTCGGAATATGTGTTATTGACTATCCGAGATAACGGAGTGGGAATGAATCGACATACTCTTGAGCACCTCTTCGAGCCGTTCTTCTCCACCAAGAGGGAAAAAATGGGGAGCGGCCTTGGCCTAAGCATAGTTTATGGATTCATAAAACAATCGAATGGTTATATAGAAGTGTCGTCCGAGGTTGGTAAAGGTTCGATATTCAAGCTGTTTATCCCTAGATCGCTAGGTGTCCTTTCCGCCAAGATCACAAAGTTTAACCGCACCCCTAGGAATCATAGAACGGAGCGGGTTCTGATTGTTGAGGACGATAATCTGGTTCGAGACTATGCATCTCTCGTTCTAAAGGGTCGCGGTTTTCACGTCACTGCGGTAGAAAACGGCGACCTTGCTGTGAAAGTCTTACGAGGCAAGCGCCATTTTGACATTTTGTTCACCGACCTCATTATGCCTGGCAGGACCAGTGGAGAGAGTCTTATACAGATTGCGATGAAGCTGCGTCCCGACATCCGTATTCTTGCGACATCTGGATTTGGAAACGGTTCCCCAATCTCAGATCAAGGCCTGATCTCGAACGTCAGTTTTATTGCTAAACCTTACAGAGCTGGCGAACTTGCGCGAAAAATTGAAGACGTATTGACCCAAAACTGAGCATTCGCCGAGCGTCCATTGCTTTTGCGCCACCGTGTCTGCTGTGTTCTGTGTTCTGAGATATTTCTTCTGCATAACAGCTGAATGAGCCAACAGTACAATTGGGACCACCTTTCTGATCTCCTAGAGTTCAGAAAGCGGCTCAACAACAGGGTTAGCTTTGGGCAGCGGCTGGTTGTACTATTTGTGAAAGGTTGCTGTGGCGACGATGGAGAGTTTTTCTCGTAAATTAGCAAAAGGGTTTGATATCCTCATAGTTGAAGACGACACTCTTCTTGCGGATACCCTTTTGCGTGGATGGCCTGTCCCTTCTGATAGGTTGACAACTGTATGCGATTACAAGAGCTCAATTGAGCTCATCCACAGTGGCAAGCTTAGCTATTTCGACGGCGTGATTGTCGACATATACCTTCCCGATGGGGACGGTTTGGAGATACTACGAGCGATCCGCGCAAAAACTGATCTTCCACTCATTCTAATTTCGGGATCAGGTTCAAGCGACAGTCGCGCAGCTGCTTTGGAGGCCGGCGCGGACGGCTATGTTATGAAGCCGTTCGCCATCCGAGAGCTGCAGGCAATGATAACCAGGTTGATTAGAGTCAGACAGGATCGGCAAGCGCCTATAGCTCGTCCTAAATTTGAGATTGGTGGCAAACTTATGTGCGACCTCGAATCGAGGCTCATGACACTTGACGATGCTTCGGTGACGCTTACTGATGCAGAAGCGCGGATATTGAATTATCTCTATGAGAATTCCGGCAGAATTTGCAGCAAGTCGGCGATTTATAAGCATGCGTTCTATCGATCGTTTAAGCCCAGCGATAAAACACTCGAGGTTTACATCGGTCGTATTCGCGGAAAGATTGCGAGATTGAGTCTCAACGAAGCCAAGAGGCTGCAAACAGCGCGTGGTTCAGGATACCGCTTGAGTGTAGTGTAATGGGGGGGTTGGTTCCTCAGGCCTGAACTGGGAACGCGAGCCGCGAAATAAACTCGGACTATTAGAGATCATAGCCGCGCTCCCTCGGAACAAGCGGCTGACCACTCCCATGCGAAGGTATCGGTGGAAAGTGCGAGCTTGCCGAAACGTGACGCTTCAATGCTTGCGTAGCAAAAGTTATCTGACTGCATACCGATATCGACATGCCCCCCTCGCGTGGAGCTTGAATTTATTGTGTTCGCAGATGCCTACGCGGATCTGGGTGGTTCCCCCAGGTGCCAGCCAATAGTTGCTAGAGAATGATAGATTTTTAGAGGACGGCACCATGGGTGCTGAGTTTATGGTTGTTTAAAAACCGTTTGAGGTTTTTTAGATTTTGCGCGCTTAAAAGATTCCCATTGAAAGATGACAACAACCAGAAATCCTGGAGCGCGCCATCATGAAATCTGACCTATTTGCCCTTGCCTATGTCAGTCGCCGCAATGCCTTTGAAGGTGGAATTAGTCTGGAAGGCACTGTTCGAAGTATTCTCGCTACGTCGCGCCGCAACAATTCAGTCCACGGCGTGACCGGCGCACTGATGGTCAGCTACGTCAATTATGCTCAGATCCTGGAAGGTACGCGCGTGTCCGTCGAAACCATATTTAGCAAGATCCAAGCCGACTCCCGGCACCGGGATATAAGAATGCTCTATTTCAAACGGATCGCACAACGCGATTTTCCTGACTGGCGTATGGCAATGGCAGGGATTTCCAACCATCCGACCCTATCTGTCGATGCCGCGTTCGACGACCCGTATGGAATTGGGGCGAGTAAAATAAGAACGCACCTCGTCACAGTCTTAAAAACTCTTGTTGAGGGTCAAGACGCGGGCTTGCTGCCCTACTCAAACGTTCCCCTCAAGTGTTGGGAGAATGTCCCGGATGCGCGATGACCATACTGTAGTTGTCTAGGTTTCATTCGGTCATCGATTCCCAAATATCAGCTGCCATCTAAATGCTCTGGCACCTGATGAACGGTGGCCCGCGCTTCTCCAATGGTGCGGGCCACAAATCTCTAGGGCGAGGGTGCCTTAGCTGTCTGAGAAAGCCTAGGAGGCCATAGTGAAAGCAGAATTTCAGGTCATTCGCGCGGGCCAAATTATCTTTAAATCCAAAACTAATGTGGATCACCTGGCGGATCTTGCCTCCGGCGCCCAACAGGCCACCTTCGCTTTTGTCCGCCTCCATCCACAACAGTCACTGTTCGACGAGGAAATAACAATGAGGTGGGTCAAGCCAGTCGAGTCGTCCCAGGGAGCATAGAGCGCCCTCGCGTTACCTCTGCTTTGACTTAACGGGTCGGTTAAATTAACCCACTACAGCTCAGAAAGGTCCTGCACAAGACTTGGTGTTAATTCGCACGGACTCTGTTTCATAATTTTTAAACGCGAAGGGTTATCCTCTCACACCATGCCTACGCCCGAAGAGCGAGTTCAGGTACCGCGACCGCAACGCCACAAGGTGTTCAAGGGCGCAAAAATAATTGCTGACGGCCGCTGGAGCGGAGTTGATTGCATAGTCCGCAACATATCGGCTGCTGGTGCAAAGATTACCTGTAGCAAGCCGGATGAAGTGCCTAACGAATTTAGCCTGCTGATTTTCAGCGACCACACCGTTCAAAATGCCAAGGTCGTTTGGCGCAAAGCTGATGGCCTCGGGATCCAGTTTACTTCAGCAAAAACTCCAGCATTTTCGAAGTGATGCTCGGTTCACACATCTGCGATAAAAATTCAGTGTTGATGCGCATGGCCTGATACAAGTAGCCGAGATCATGACCCATGCTCCGGCGAAGTTTTCCGAGGAGATCAAGATTTCGGAGGCGTTGCACTTTTTGCATCCGGCGCAAAGGTCCGAAGCTATAGCGTCATTGACGCCACAGGCCATTTAATTGGACTGGCTTTACGCAGCAACGCCTTGGCGTGAGATGACAATGATGCTTTGGTTGAAACCACGCTGGCGGACGCCCTTTCGTATGCATCCCAACCCTATGTCAACCCTGACGCGCCAATTGTTGTCGTAGCAGATCTAATCATGCAAACGGGACAAGGTGGGTTCTCGTCGTTTCTGCGAGCGACCATAAAATTATTGGGATCGTAACGCGTTTGTTGAAGGCTCGTTTCGCAACCCGTCGGGATAAGTATGTGCGATCCAAGCCTGTCACACTTGGCAATCTCTTTCAGAGATCTCCTGGGTACATGCGCGTTACCCAACAAAACAAAGAAAGTGGTGCGTAAAAAGACCCAGATATGCACAATCTCCGGAGTTGATCAGGACATCCAAAATTTTGGCACACTTGACAACGCATACGTTTGGTAGGAAGCTACTGAGATGTCACATCCTACGTTGATCTTCAAGCGTGCTTATCTTTCTTTCAGGAGGGCTCTGGAACAAACCGTAAAGCCATTCGACTTTAGCGTTGCGCAATTTGATGTACTGCAGATTCTATTGCATGACGACGGTCTGGAACATCGAGAGCTGCAACGGCTCCTCACGATAGCCTCGCCGACTTTAACAAACATCGTCGACGTCCTTGAGAAGCGTGGCCACGTTACGCGCCGCACCGACCCCAATGATGCTCGAGTAAAAACCATCCATATGTCGGCTCATGCCAAGAAGTTGTGCTCATCCCAAGAATTTTACATAGCGGGCGACACATTGGTGAGCCAGATGTTTAAGGGCTTCACTGGCAGTGAACGACGGGCGTTCCTCGCCGCTTTGGCCCGGATAGAATCCAATCTAGACAAAGTGAGTTAAACACAGACTGCTCTAACCCTGCCAAACCATACCCTAATCAGTAGCTTCCTAAGTACATTAAGACCCTTACATAGAATTTCCAATCGGAGTTGAATATGATTGCCGCCATTCTACAGTTTCTAGCTGCATTCGTGTTTTGCATAACTGCAGTTGGCATTCTCACACGGCCTCACGGCGCGCCGCAGTATTTTCCGTCAGGGGGTTTGGCTCGAATAATCCTTGCCACACTCTTACTGCTTCCTGCCCTGGCCCTTGGCTTTTCAATTATTGTCCCTTTCTTTGCTTTTTCGCCGGAGCTGATGCTGGGTTGACGGCATTGGTGGTCGGACTCCTCGCTGTCCTTCGTGGTGGCTATCGCATTTGGCCGATGACGACAGCACTGTTTGTGCCGGAATAATCTGCGTACTGCAGCCGCTCGGATTAAAAGTACTATTGCTACCGAAAGCCGATAACCTCCCCTATGAGGCCGTGAAGGCGGAGGTCGTCAAAACATATGATGAAGACGTGTGGTTTGAGAGCGTGCGAGCAGGCGCTGATGGCACCCTCTACCTAGCTGCGAATATCGATTTGGATTTCACGCGCCCCGACTACTACAGGGATGCATTTGGGGAAGTCATTGTTCGTCAAATCGACGGTTCAGAGAGAGTTCTGTTCAAAACTCCCAAGGGCTCAACCGCAGGCGTTTTTTCGGTGGCGCCGGATGGCACGATTTTTATGTCCAGCAATGGATCAACACCTGGAATTTGGCGTATCGCGCAAGATGGCCAAGGAGAACTGTTTGCTCCACTGCCCTCGGGCGCATGGCCGAATGGATTGGCTTTTGGA
>Ga0207695_10010218_pt1 | contig 11511 bp, 8 predicted proteins | sample KBSC54metaG_FD_184354 | JGI IMG/M metagenome (GOLD analysis project Ga0207695, IMG submission 184354) | Corn rhizosphere microbial communities from Kellogg Biological Station, Michigan, USA - KBS C5-4 metaG (SPAdes) (version 2) | ecosystem: Host-associated > Plants > Roots > Rhizosphere > Soil... | reverse complement strand
AAATGCCGTATGCCGCCGGGTATTGACGCGAGATATGGGCCGTACCGAAAATAACATCCCACAGGAAGAACATATTGCCAAAGTTGCCTTTGTAATAACCTACGCCGTCGTCTGTTGTGGCGGCATGATGTGCATGGTGCGTAGCCGGGGTCGAGATCAATCGCTCCAATACCCATGCAATCGGATGCAACACTTTGTATTTGTAGAATGGTTTATCCCACGGAATGCTCGAATGCGCCAGCGTCGTGATGGTCGATTTGATAACCCTTACCGCGATGGCAGGGATACCCAGGCCCAGGTAAACCAATGCTGCAGTCAGGTAAATCTGCGAGAAAAAGATGGTATAAATGATGTTCTGCCTACTGGCCATTGCCATACCCATGTAAGATGCTGAATGGTGCGTACGGTGAAAACGCCATAACCAAGGGATCTGGTGATGCAATCTGTGATACCAGTATTGGGTCAGATCGTCAGCTACCGCAATAATGATAAATCCCCAGAAGAAAGGAACCCAACTGAATACATTTTTAGCTTCCGAAAAAACAAGGGGCAGAAAATGTAAGCTATAATAGGCTACCAGTGGCTGTATTACCAGCTTCGGCAAAATAAAGCAGCTGATATCTACCCATCGCTCATTTTTGGGCCATTTGTTTTTATAAAGGCCAAACGTTACTTCGAGTATGCCTATAAAAAAGACCAGGAACGGAAAACCGATACCATTCAGGTTATCGATGATCCTCTTGATGAAATCAATCGTTGCTTCCATTGTTTTGCGAGTTTTTAGAGGTTATTGTTTTAGTGTTTTCTATGTGTTGTGTTTTCTTCTCCCACGGCCGCTGTCCCGTGATCAGGAACGTAATGAACATCGCTGCGATCGGCAGGATATAAATGAACAGGCTCAGGATCACATTCCTGGTGATCTGGTCCTTAGTTGCTTTTTCTATCTTCATGGTTTTTCTGGTTTTGACGTAATTTGTACTGAAGCTTTTTTTGCATCATGGGCGCTAAGCGCATGCTGAGTGAACCATAGTCCGCCAACGATAATGACGAAGGGAACAACGGTGACAATAATGCCTACCAGTATTTTTTTCCCGATAAGTGATACATCCGATAGTGTCATAATTATTTGTTTTTGATGGTTAATATTTCAAATCAATACCCCGGATTTTGAGTCAGCTTTGGATTCAACTGAATCTCCACCAGCGGTATAGGGAACAAAGTATTTTTTGATGAGGCTGCTGATTTTGCCGGGTTAGTGTGCAAGGCATCTACTAACACAGTTCCTCCCTGGCGTACTAAATCGAACCAACGGTGACCTTCCTGGATAAACTCTTTTCGTCTTTCAAGGAAAAGCGAATCTCTGAAAGCCGCCTGGCTCAGATCTGCGGTCAGGTCAGGCACATTGGCGCGTGCCCGTACCTGGTTAATGGCGGTATAGGCATCGCTTGTAGGACCGCCGTTCAACTCATTCTGCGCTTCGGCATACATCAGCAATACATCCGCATAGCGCAGTACCGGGTAGTTGATGCCGCTTTGGGCCTGCGTGGTAAGTGGTGTTAAACTGTAATCGACAAACTTGTTGAAGTACGGTACATACGGATTATTGAAAACCACTGTTTGCCCGGTTGCTGCATTATAAACCGAGCTATAAAAAGTAACAGCCCTGCGGGTATCAGTGGCGCTGAATAATTTGTAGACACTGCTATCGGCTGGTACGTCTATCGGCCATGTTTGGGTATTGAATGAGGTAAAACTCAGGCTTAAATATTGCTCGCTGCCTACTGCTCCCAGGTTTGTCTCAAACTGCGCTGAGAAAATATGCTCCTTGCCGTTCTTGGTAGCTTTCTGGAAGGCGTCGTAATAGTTAGTAAAAAGGGCATAGCCATATCCCCCGTTGATGACTATATTTAATTGTGCTAATGCATTTGTCCAATCCTGCCTGGTCAGGTAGACTTTAGCTAATAAAGTATGTGCAGCGCCGCCCGTTGCCCGTCCAAGGTCAGTACCTGAATAGGACTTAGGCAGACTGGTTGCCTCTTTCAAATCACTGACGATCTGCAGATAAATGGAGTCGACAGGTGTGCGGCCAACAAGCAATTTCGTAGGGTCAATAGTAGTTGGGTTATGCAGAATCAATGGTACTGCACCATACAGGCGTACGAGGTTGAAATACAACAATCCGCGAATGAATTTCGACTCGCGAACCAAACGCGCACGTATCGTAGTATCCATCTGGACAGACGGGATATTATCAATAGCGATGTTGGCGCGATTGATGCCATAGTACAGTTGCTGCCATACTTTCTGCACGCGGCTGTTTGACGAGATATAGGTGACAGTACCCATTGCCCGCACATCCGGGTTGGTATTACTGGGGCTGTAAACCTGGTTATCGCTGGCATTTTCAGTCAGCAAATTCAGCTGTCGGCCATACAGTGGGAAGTCGCCTGCCGGGTCGCTGTTTAATGTGCTATATACCGCATTAACTGCCGAGGAAGCATCAGAAGCCGTTTTGTAAAACTGCGAGGCTACGATGATGGAGCTTGGATTTTCATCCAGCTTTTTGCACGAGTATATTCCTGTAACGGAAACAGCCGTGAGAAAAATTATCAATTTTATGGTGGATATCTTTTTCATCTTTTCTTATTCAATTTGGGTTAGAAAGTGACATTTACCCCAGCCAGGAAAGTGCGTACCGGCGGATAGGTGCCGTAATCGATGCCCTGTTTGGTATTGTCGTTGTCGTAAAAACTGGCTTCAGGATCAAAGCCCTTGTATTTGGTGATGGTGAACAGGTTTTGACCTGACACATATATCCTGATCTGCTTTGCATGGATTTTAGATGCCGCTACCGCATCGAAAGTGTATCCCAAAGAGGCATTCTTCAATTTCAGATACGAGCCGTTTTCGATATATCTATCCGTAACCTGGGGAACTGGTGAGTTAGTTGCACGGGCAACTGTACCATTCGGGTTAGTAGCGCTGTAGCGGTTAAGTAATTCCGCTGATGCATTTAAGGAAGTAGTCGGCCTTTCGAGCGTCTGCTGTAACAGGTTAAATATCCTGCTGCCGTACGATCCCTGGAAGAATACCGACAGATCGAACTGTCCATAGGTAAAGGTGTTTGTGATACCTCCGGTAAATTTAGGCTGGGCACTACCCAGGTCGTGTTTATCCGCAGTAGTGATTTTACCGTCTCCATTGGCGTCTACGTATTTGGTGTCACCTGCTTTTTGAGGAACGCCTGCTAATAATGGGGTTCCGTTTGTCACGTCCGCAGCGGTAAGTAATCCGTTGGTCGAATAACCCCAGAAAGTACCTACAGGTAACCCTACTTGTACGATCACTGGTGACACTTGCCCAATAGGTGCTATAGGGAAATAACTGGTTACTCCTGAGCCCAGGTTCAACACTTTATTCCTGTTGGCAGCCACCTGCAGGTTGGTTTTCCATTTAAATTTACCCGATTTGACATTTTCAGTATTGATGCCCAACTCTAGACCTTTATTTTCCACGCTTCCCACGTTTTCCAGTTCACTTGCATATCCTGTATATAGCGGCAGCGGAACGTTCAGCAGAAGGTTAGTAGTTTTCTTGTAATAGGCATCAAAAGTGATGTTGACACGGCCACCGAGAAAGCCAATGTCAAAACCGCCATCATACTGTGTTGTGGTTTCCCATTTCAGATCCGGATTGGGCAGTTGCAGCGGTGCGATACCGGTAACCAGTTTGCCACCGAAGTAATAATTACTTGGCGCAAGGGATGAAAGCGATGCGTAAGGCGGCACTTCCGAGTTACCTGTCTGACCTGCAGTTAACCGCAGTTTGAGGGCACTGATCGTATTTTCAAGAGGTTTGAAGAAATTTTCCTGGTCAACATTCCATGAGAAACCGGCAGACGGGAAATAACCCCATTTATTGTTGGAACCCAGTTTTGACGAACCATCGGCCCGGATAGAAGCAGTAAAGTTATATTTATGCAGATAGGAATAGTTTACCCTGCCGAGGTAGGAATTAAGCGCCTGGCTCGATGCTGTAGATGTTGGGATGTTAGCTATTCCCGCATACGACAAGTTATTATAGGTCGTCAGGTCATTAGGAAACTTTTGTGCCGAAGCAACTGACGATTTAAACTGGGTATACTGCGTGGTATAACCGACAAGTATGTTTAAAAAATGCTTGTCGTTAAAGCTGTGATCATACGTCAGCGTATTCTCGTTCAGCCAGCTTAATTCATCACCCGCACCTATCGATGCATAGCCACTTGTTGCATAGCCTGTAGAACCACCCGCAGGCGACCCCGTATAAGACGGTGCGTAATAATCCTGCGCGGTATTCAAAATATCCGCACCGGCACTGATCTTCAATGTCAGGTCCGGGATAAATTTATATTCAGCGGCAAAATTGCCCAAAAGGCGGTTAAGTGTTGTTTGATTGGTGGTCTTGACTATGTCCTGTATTGGGTTGGTTGGCGCCGTCAGGTAAGGATTGGAAGTATTGTAAGAACCATCTGCATTCTTGATCAGCGCTATTGGTGATGTTGTCAGCAAATTTGCAAAGGCATTACTGAAATTGATGCTGTTATAAGAGCTGCCGTAAAGCTTGTTTTCTATAGATTGACTTCCAAACGCATTAGCGGTAACCTTCAGCTTTTCGGAGATGTTCTTTTCGTAGTTAACACGCGCTGAATATCTTTTGAACCCAGTATTCAATATCGTCCCCTGCTGATTGAAATAATTGCCTGAGATGAGGTAACGGGATTTTTCATCACCCCCTGAAATTGTCAATTCATCATTAAGGATTGGCGCAGTACGCAAAGCCGCCTGCTCCCAGTTTGAGCCTGCACCAGCTGAAGCAATTTGTGCAGATGAAAATGTTGGCGCTAATCCGTCACTTGTGTTCACATCGTTTACCAGTTGCTCCCATTGCGTAGCATTTAACAGATCGAGTGTTTTTGATACTTTTTGTACGCCGTAGTATGAGCCGAAACTGATATTGCTGGTGCCCTTTTTACCGCGCTTGGTGGTGATTATCACCACACCATTCGCGCCATGTGAGCCATATATTGCGGTAGCAGAAGCATCCTTCAGCACTTCAATAGATTCTATGTCATTGGGATTGATAGTTGATAAAGCATCAACACTTGTACCATTTGAGCCGACGTTAGTGTAATCATTATTATTATAAATGATAAACCCGTCGATCACATACAACGGCGCATTACCGAATGAGATGGAATTGCCACCCCGGATGCGAACATTGGCCGTACCGCCGGGCTGCCCGGAGTTTTGCGTTACTGCGACACCCGACACGCCGCCCTGTAGCAGGTTATCAAACGATGACGCAGGCTGATTTAATAATTGTTTGGGGACAGACGCTACAGATCCGGTCAGATCACTTCTGCGCTGCGTACCATAACCGACTACTACCACCTCGCCCAATTGACTTACTATATCTGAAAGCTTTATGGTGACAGGCGAGCCATCTACAATAACCTCCTTGGTTTTATAACCAATGTAACTCACGATCAAAGCATAAGGTAACCTTTGACCTGTAATAAATGTGAAACGACCGTCGGAACCGGTTGATACGGAGTGTGTAACCCCTTTGATCGTTAATGTTACGCCGGCTAAAGGTTGTTTAGTTACGCTGTCGATAACAACACCTTCCTGGTGCGAATTGATTAGTGGCTCGCTGGTGGTTTGTGCAAATACCGTAGCCGGAAGTATCAGGAAAATTAGAGCTCTGAGAAATGGGTAGATGTACTTTTTTGCATGGACATATATTTCCATATATTTAACTGTTTTATGTTAATGATTTAATCGTTAGTAAAACCGGGGATGATGAACAGTAGTGATTGGCGTTACGGCTGTTCACTCATCCGAAAAGACCGGCGAGGCTTCCTTGCCGGTTATTTTTTAGGGGGGTAAAAATTATTGCATGCACATATTATTTCGTTGTTAAGCTGTTGAATACCAGGAAGACTTTCGTCTTCAGTAAATAAATTGATCGGGATGAAGAATGATTGTGAATACTGTTCGTTAGCGGCAACAACAACAGACCATACCCAGTGCTTTTGCGGAACAAAGCATTCGATGAAAACCGGAAATACCCTTATAATTTTGAGAGTAAAGTTTCATTTGTATTAGTTCTTCGGGACAAATGTAAAAACAATTTCAATAAATACTACTAAATAGATAGATTTTATAGTTATTATTGAAAAGGCATGCTCTTATTGTCAAAAAGATATATTTTTTATGATTTTACGGGGTCGAATTAACAATATTTCATTAAACTATATAAAACTGAGGAGATAAAATAGTGAGAGTGAGGCAAATCAGTTGAAATGTTTTCTCATTACCTGGCTGTAATCGGCTAAGGCCAGCTCAGAAGAAGGCAGTTCAGGATGCCACATTTTCTCCCATTCAAAACTATAATAGCCTTTATAATTGTTTTTTGCCAATAAGTCGATCGCTTCGAAAATCGGCACGTCACCCTTGCCCAAAAAGACATATTGAACATCACTACCCGAAACTTTAGCATCCTTAATATGAGTATGACGGATATACTTTTTCAATCGTTCAAAAACCTGCGCCACCGGTTCTTTGGTGATCGACCACATATTTACCACATCCCACACCATTCCTGCATGTGAGTGCTCAGCGGCTTTCAAAACTTTTCCGAGGTCGTCTATGTGTACCAGATCGCCGTGTGACTCGATGAGTACGGATACATTGCTGTCTTTTGCATATTGCGCTAATGAAAGCAGTCCGCCAGCCATCAGGTCCATGGTTGCATTCTTATCCCCTTCCTTCAGAAAATCATTGGGAAACACCCGGATAAAAGGGCACCCGATTTCCTGGGCAAGATCAATAAAACGCTTAGCCTCATCCAGATTTTTATTTCGTTCGGCACCTTCCGGGAAATGCAAATTTGTGGATGAACCCAGGTCAACAAACTTCAATCCTTTATCCTTCATCATCCGGAGTGTCGCTTTTCGATTTTCGGGACTTTTGAATTCTTCGCGTTGCAGAAGATCGAGCTGACGTTTTATCCCGCGCAATTCTATACCCTGGTAATCATGTGCAGCGGCGAAATCAATTACTTGTTTGAAATCCCAATCAGGGCAGCCTAAAGTAGAAAAAGATAACAATGCCTTATTCCGCGAAGCACTGACGCCAACAGGCATAATTGACCATGAAGCGAGTATTAATGATGATTGAATAAATTGGCGGCGGGTAGGATGTTTCATAACAAAGGGTTGTTTTGGTTTTTAACTGCTGACGGATTTGAACTTCGATAAGTATTCACTGCTTTGCTTCAAGGCTTCATAAACATCAATAGCCGATTTATCCAATTCGATTACCATCCACTCTACTTTTTCCGAACATGAGTTCACTATCGAAGGAATGTCTAATGAACCTTTTCCTACGGGTGTCATCGGGTCGGGGTTATCACTTATCGGTTTCTGATTGAAAACAGCCGGGCCATCTTTAATATGGATCAGGCGAACCCTATTCTTAAGTTTTTTGAGAATCGTAGCCGGGTCTTGTCCTGCCACCTTCACCCAATAAACATCGGTTTCAAAAAATATGTCAGGATTCAACTCTTCATTCAGTACTTCATATACCAGTTTGCCACCCACATGGTTCCTATACTCCCACCAATGGTTATGCAGTCCAAAATGTAATCCATGATCTTTGGCTAGTTTGTAACTTTCGTTGTACAACTTGACCAGTTCCTTTGTGCCTTCCAATGAGCTGTAACGCTTATCCTCTGGCCAACCGTGCCATATCAGCTTGTCGCAACCGTAGGCTTTTGCATTGCCCGCCAGTTTTGCAATGTTATCCCGGGTGGGCATATCCACATGGGAGGATGTTACGTTAAAGCCAAACTCTTTTAATGTACCGGCGGCAGTTGCAACGCTTACATTTTCGGGCCAGAAAGCGGTTTCTACATTCTTGAAACCCAGACTAGCCAAATGTTTTAAGCTTCCCCTCAAATCTTTAGAAATAGCGTCGCGAATGGTATAAAGCTGAACAGCTAGGCCATGCTTTGCCGCGGGTATTTTTAAAAAATCGGGCATAGCAGTAGCCATTACTCCCATGCCCGCTAATTGGATGAATTCTCTCCTGCTTTTCATATTTATGAGTTGGTTTTTGTTCCTTTTTTAAATTCGTCAATCGCATGGTTTACGGCCCGGGCTGTAAGTGCCATAAACGTAATGGAAGGGTTTTGCACGCCGGTTGAGGTCATGCATGCTCCATCTGTCACAAATACGTTAGGGCAATGATGCATTGCGTTCCACTTGTTTAATAAGGAAGTTTTAGGATCGTTACCCATCCTTACGCCACCCACCTCGTGTATGTCGAGTCCCGGTGCCTGTCCGGTATCAACAGTTTGAATATTGGTACATCCTGCGGCATGCAGCATTTCGCTTCCGGTTTGAAAAAAGTCTTTTAGCAGTTTTTCATCATTGTCATCATAACCAACCGAAGTAACGAGCAAAGGAATACCCCATTTATCTTTCTTATCTGTACTTAACCTGACATGATTGTTCTCTTTTGGAATAGTTTCTCCTTGTATCGACATGCTCACCCGCCATGGCCCCGGCTCGCCAAGCGCATCCTTAAATGCACCGCCTATACCTTCGGCATTTGCGCGCGGACGGTCGGCTCCATAAAACATCATGTACCCCCGTTGAAAATCCATTTCCTGTTTTTGCAGGTTCCTGAAATTCGGGATCATCGGCTGGGTAGGCCTGCGGCCATAATAGTATTTATCAGCCGGACCATCAAAATCGGCGAAAATGTTGCCACGATAGTTTTGGAATGCGACGTATTTTCCCAGGAGCCCATTATCATTTCCTAATCCATTTGGAAACCGTGAGGAAGTCGAATTCAATAATATCAAATTCGTATTCAGACAGGCAGCATTGATAAAGATCAGGTCGGCATAATACTCATGCTCCTGCATAGTTTCCGCGTCGATCACTTTTACACCTGTGGCTTTACCAAGTTTATCATCATAGATCACCGAATGCACGACAGAGAATGGCCTTAGTGTGAGATTGCCTGTCCTTTTTGCCCACGGAATGGTGGACGAATTGGAGCTGAAATACCCGCCAAATGGACAACCTCTTTCGCATTGATTGCGCGCCTGACATTGCCCACGCCCCTGCTGCAAGTGGATCGGTTCCGGTTTGGTAAGGTGCGCACATCTGCCTTGTACCACATGTCGCCCCGGATATTTGGCCATAATGCGCGACGCGATATCCTTCTCAACGCAGTTCATTTCCCAGGCCGGGAGGAATTCACCATCGGGCAAAATATCCAAACCATCGCGATTACCGCTGATGCCGACAAATTTTTCTACGTAAGAATACCACGGTGCAATATCACTATATCGGATTGGCCAATCCACCGCATAGCCATCCCTTGCCGGTCCTTCAAAATCATGCTGGCTCCAGCGCTGGGTTTGCCGCCACCACAATAGCGATTTACCACCTACCTGGTAGCCACGTATCCAGTCGAACGGCTTCTCCTGCACATAAGGGTGATCCGTATCCTTCACAAAAAAATGTGCTGTCGATTCATCAAACGCATAGCAGCGGGAAACCACAGGATTATCTTTGGTAACAGAAAGCGGCATCTTTAAATAATGCTGAAAATCCCAGGGGCCTTTTAAGGCTGTTGGATAATCCTTCAGGTGTTCTACATTTCTGCCCCTTTCCAGCACTAGTGTTTTCAGGCCTTTTTCGCAAAGTTCCTTAGCCGCCCAACCGCCGCTTATCCCTGATCCTACAACTATAGCATCATATGTATTTTTCTCTTTCGCCCGAATATTAATATTGGCGCTTTTTGATGAATCGCTTGCTTCCATGAAGAATGAGGTTAATATTGGTTAAATCGACTGTCAATTTAATAATAAAAACATTTTTCAAGAAGTTAAATAAGATATGCTTTCTATTAGCCAGCATGGTTAAAGCACAGCGCCTAGTTGACTCACCCCGAATGCGCTATGCTGTTCGACCCTCTCTTCGCCTTGCGGAAAGAGGGTGAAAAATAAAAGTCCCTCTTTGCGGAGCAGAGAGCGTGGTCGAGCGTAGCAATGACCGGGTGAGTCAACTGGGCGGTCTTGCGTGTCTTAATAAGATCAATGCTGGAAAACTTTGCCTCAACCCATTTCAATTCCTTTAGTTGATTTATTCTCCATATTCCGTTTACGATAGGTTGATGGCGAAATCCCCATCAAACGGGTAAACATCCGCGAGAAATAATATTGGTCATCAACGCCTACACGAAATGCGAGTTCTTTGATGGTCATGGCAGTAAACGTAAGATACTGACAGGCTTTCTGTATTTTAAGGTGATTAAAATATTCAATAGGCGAATGCCCTGTCTTTTTCCGGAAGAGGGCCGAAAAATGCGTAACCGACAGATTGGAGAATGAAGCCATTTGTTTTAATGTTATCGATTTTTGGATATTATCCTGCATCATTTTAATGACAAGGTCAACCATGTCAGCATCGGTTGCTTTTTTCTTCCTGTTAAACTTGTCTTCATAGATCATAGAAGACAAGAAGTGGTAGAACGTCATGTTTACATAGCGCAATGTGTCGTCACTGTACCCGTTTTCCAGGTTATAATAGATATCATCAAAAAGCCCGATACGGTCATCGCTGAATGTTAACTGCGGCTTATAGTTGTCGGAGTTCTTGACGATCAGGTCTGCAATAAATGCGGCGTTCTCTCCTTTAAAGTGTGCCCAATAAATAGACCAGGGATTTTTTTCATCGGCTCCATAACGGTGGGGCGTATTGGCAGGAATAGTAATAAACTGCGAAGGCGAAAGGTCGATACGTTTTTTATTAATCTCGATCCAGCCATAGCCTTCGATGCAATAAATAATGATGTGCTGACTGATACCATGCAGCCTTTCCGCATAATGGAACATGGCCTTTGGATAAAAGCCAATGTCGGTGATATAGATGTGCCGCGTTACCGGATCTTTGATCAGAAATTCAGATACAATTTTTTTAGGAATAACGATCAGTCGCTGACCTTCAAATCCCTCTCTTTTCCGCAGCAATTTTTCTTTAGACATCGGTTTGGATTAAAAATCATTTAAAAGTGTATAAAAATCCATCATTATCATAAAATCAGGCATTTTAATTTTATGAGTCTCGCATTAGGTTTGTTAAAATAAACCAATTATAGTTTTTTAAACAGTAAAACAGGTATTTAATTGTGAACATTTACAGCCCGGCGGGTGTAGAGCGGCCGGCAAAGAATGTTCGTCAATTTTTATCAAAGTTTAATTGTCCATCTTTTGCAGAGTAGCACCTAATTTTAAATCAACTAATAATGAGAAAACTATTACTTATCCTTCTACTGCTTTCGGCCGGGCTTATCAATGCCAACGCCCAGCAGCGGAAAATCAACGGTACAGTAAAGGACTCGCAAACGGGGCAACCACTGCCTTTTGCGACTGTTTCTGTGGAGACTGCAG
>Ga0207695_10010217_pt1 | contig 11513 bp, 6 predicted proteins | sample KBSC54metaG_FD_184354 | JGI IMG/M metagenome (GOLD analysis project Ga0207695, IMG submission 184354) | Corn rhizosphere microbial communities from Kellogg Biological Station, Michigan, USA - KBS C5-4 metaG (SPAdes) (version 2) | ecosystem: Host-associated > Plants > Roots > Rhizosphere > Soil... | reverse complement strand
AGGATCGGAATCGAAGGTGGGTTCGACCCCTCGCTGATCATCGGAATCGAAATCGGCCGCGGCGCGCCCCGATGGCAGGTATTACACGTTACTTTCCGATGGTTCTCGAAATTTTGCTGATTGATCGTAGCCATCATCTGCATCATTTTCCGCGCAATCTGTTTAGGCTTCTTGTCATCCTGATCAAAATGATTTTCGACATGGCAGAAACCGCACTGCACCCCCAGCGAAGCCCTGATGAACTGCATCGCTGGAATCAATTGGTCCGCCGGTATTCCCTTGAGCACTTGGATGTTCTTGAATCTTTGTTCGGTCGTCTGAGCCGGGACGGTCTTTGACCCTGCCGCCGCATTTTGCGCGTTTGCGAACGTGACGAAGACTAAAGCAACCACCAATATGCTCAGCAGCATGCGCATTGATCTCTGCTCCTTGGAAATCTTTTCGAATTTTCGTGTTTTCGGGAGCTCACCCACAACCGAATATGCGCCGGAAGAATGCCCAGTATGCCCCAATACGTGCAGTTGAGCGTCTGATGTGACCTCATCGGAGTCCACTCAAATACTACATATAAGCAGGTTTAGAGGCGTCGGAACATGATAAAGTAGGTGCGCTCGGAGGTGTAGAGGTGCCACGTATCCTTAGAGTTTTGCTGCTTTCGGCGCTTTCCACCTTCTGCCTTGGAGGCAGCAGTATTGTCTACTTGCGCGTGCATCGGGCGGCCATCGAAGAACGCTTAAAAGCTCCTCCTCAAAGCCCAGCCAACCAGATCCGGAAATTGCGCGCTCAATTCGAGGCTGCCGGATGTTCCGGCGTTAACCTTTATCAGGAAACAGTTCCAAGGCAAGAACTTCCCAACTTAATTTGCACTGTTCCAGGCAAGGAGCCCGGCACAATCGTGGTCGGAGCACCCGCTGACTACATTGCGGATGCAGGCTCCGGGACTCACTGGGCAACACTGGCTCTTCTGCCACTATTAGCTGAATCGGTCAGCTCTGTACAACACAGACACTCGCTCATTTTCGTCGCCTTCAGTGGCCAGCAGCACGGTTTTCGCGGGTCCTCCGAATATCTCAAGGAATTGAAGAGATGGCAGCACCCGGAAATTCGAGCCATGGTCAGCCTCGATGATATTGGCCGAACTCCGCCAGTCTATGCGTTGGCGCAGGACGACCTGCTGCTCGCCAATTGGCTGAGTCTCTCGTCGAGCACTCTTAGGTTGCACTCGGTGCCTATGGAGATCACCGCGCGGGGTGTTGACGATCACCTTGTCAATGGTCAATCGACGTTTAATGTGAATGACTATTTGGTCGACGCCCAAACGTTCCAACACTCTCGTATACCCGCCATTGCGATACGCTCTGCCCCGGCGGCCATGATTCCGGCCCTGCGCCAGGCGGGCGCCTGGCAAGAAACCTCTCCGGGCAGTTCCTTCGATATGGACACTTACGAGGAAACCTATAACCTGCTATCGGTTTACCTCCTTTATCTGGACAGCAACCTCGGAACTCCTCGTGAAACTCTGCCCAAATCCCTGGTTGCGGAAAAGACTGCATCCCCGGTTCCGGAGACAGTGCATAATGTTCAAACTACGGAGATCGTTACCGCCGCCAGTTCAACTGCGGGAAAAACTGAAGTTGCCGCTTCATCCGCTCCAACTCCGACTCCTGCGCCCAGTTCAACTAGCCCCGGGGCCCAATCAAAAGCACCTTCTGATACGCCCATCTTCCGTGCAGAGACCCAGCTTGTGCTTGTGGATGTCTCAGTAACGGACTCACATGGGGCTCCCGTAAGGGGACTACAGGCCGGCGATTTTACTCTGTTGGAAAATGGGAAGCCGCAAGCTATCAGGGTTTTTGAAACACACGGGGCCGAATCACCCCACGAAGCTCCAACCGAGACAGCTTTGCCTCCCGGCACTTTCACCAATCGCATCTCCGCGAGCACTGACACCCCACTAGACATCCTTTTATTTGACATGCTTAACACCCCGCCAGAGGACCAGGCCTACGCTCGAGACCAAATGTTGCAGTATTTGCGAAAGATGCCAAAGGGAAAACTGCTTTCGCTATTTGTTCTTGGCACCCACCTTCAGATGGTGCAGGGATTCACTGATGACGCGGAGAACTTGGTTCGGACAGCGGAAAAACTCACCCGGCAGACTTCGCCGCTGCTGGCCACGGAAGTTCAGCTACAACAAGATCAGGGTTTCACGCAAGAGATAGGCCGGTATGCAATGCCTGCCACCCCCAGTAACCTCCCGGCTTCCGTATCGGCGGGCGTAGCAGCGGCCCAAACCGATGCCCAAGGGACAACAGGGTTCGTCTCGCAGCGTACCGCGACCTCCTCAAGAATGGAGTCTACGCGCTCTGACCAGCGAACCACGATGACACTGGATGCTCTGGACGCCATTTCTCGTGCCGTTTCAGGATTCCCAGGACGGAAAAACCTTGTCTGGCTCTCCGGTTCCTTCAAAATCCGCCTGCGCCCCTCTGAGAGTACGGTATTGGGCGTTGCAGAGAGAACGACTGAAGCAGCGTCAGCGGTCTCCGATCTGACCTCCAATTTTAATTACCAGCAAGCGATTCGCCATTTGACGACCATGATGGCCGAAGCGCGAATCGCAGTTTATCCGGTAGACATTCGGGGCTTGCGAACGGGAGGTGTTGCGATCGGGGTTGGTAGCGAATCAAGTCGTAGCATGGTTGATGTGGGGAATACAGATAGCTTTAACAACACCTTGAACAGCCAATCGAATTCGCGTTTTGGCGAGTATGGCTCAATGCTCGATCTCGCCGATCAGACCGGTGGTCACGTCTTCATCAACAACGACGTTCGCGGCTCCATCGCCCGCAGCATGGAAGACGGCGCCAATTATTACACAATTGCTTATACTCCCGAGAAGAGTACCGATGAAAAGAGTTTCCGTCGGGTAGAAGTAAAAATGAACCACGGGAGCGCAACCCTGGCTTATCGACCTGGATATTACCCAAGCACATCTCAAGACTCGCTCAAACAGAGCGGAGCTCACAAGCTTGCGGCTGCAATGCTGCCCGGACTGCCCCAGTCCACCATGCTTTTAGTGACGCTTCGAGTAGCGCCTCCTGATTCCACCAGCAAAGCCGTGCGAATCGACTACAGCATCGACTTAGGCGGAATTGATTTTAACGACACAGCGAACAGCGGAAAACGAGCGGTCCTGGACTGCATGGCAGTTGCTTTGGATCAACATGGAGACGTCGCTGGACAGGTGGCCAATACCGTGGATGCCACGCTCGGTCCGCACGAATTTATAAGTTTCCAACAGACGGGACTCCCTGCGCATCAGGAGCTTGCGTTGCCGCCAGGAAACTACGATTTACGAGTTGGTGTTCTCGATCGAGCCTCACAAAGGATCGGTACAGTTGATGTTCCGCTAGTGGTTCCTGCAGAAGCCAAGGCAAATTAGAATTGCAGCTATAAAGAAGTAAGTTGGGAAATCAGGAGGCGTGAGGTATGAACCGGTACGTCAAATTTTTGATTGTTTTATGTACCCTGACTTTGGCAGCCTCGGCATTCGCCGACGATCAGCAGAAAGCAGAGAAAGAACTACACAAGATCACCGCTATGGCAACGGACCCAACGGGTCGACGCGTGGTCAGCATCACGGTGGCTGACACCCTCGAGGCCAAGCGTACAGATCTGGTGCTGGAACGTAGGGCCATGAACATCAATTATGGTGATCTTTTTATTGCCCATGGTTTGGTGAAGAGCGGTGCAAAAATGGCTGATATAGCCGCGCAACTAAAAACGGGACAAAATATTCGGCAAATTGCTAGCGCTCAGCACCTTGATTGGAAACAAATGACTCTGGACGCGAAAAAATTGAACACCAAGATGGAAGACAATCTCTACAAGCACTTCATCAATGCAACTGCCGACACTGCCCGAGACGTCGCCGAAGGCTATGATCCAACGATTGACGGGGTAGCCGCCGATAACGATGTCTCGAAGGGGGACATTGAGGAGGCCCAGCGTACCTATCTGCTATGGAGAGAGCGCGCTGATAAGGCAAAGGACTCAAAGCTGGATGCTGCGACCGAGAAGTCTGCGCGGGGTATGCGGGGCGACCCGGTAAGGGCTAAAGCCGGCTCATTGGCCCCTCCCAAGTATTGACTGAAACAATTAATCTTTCCTGATATCTGACTCTTAAGATTCGTCATCGCGGTATTGGTTCGTTGGCGCGAACTACACGGATTTGATGGTCCGTGAATTTCACCGGAATATCTGTGACCGTGTATTTCTGCATGTGACAACTCACGCAAGCTTTTCGAGCAGTCGGGCAGGATGCGCCCGGGTGGTCCGCCGTCGGTTTTGCGCCCGCAGAATTCACGTGGCAACTAAGGCATTTTTCATCGTAGGCAGCACTGTCGCGAGCCAACGGTCGATGAGGATCATGGCACGCTACGCAGGTTAGTCGCGCGTCGCCCTTACCCCAGCAACGGCTGTTCTCCAGGCGGTAGGGTGGGAAGCGGAGGGACTTCACTCCTGTTCCTCCGGCCAAGGTGATATCCCACCAGGTGCGATGACACGCGCCGCAGAAATCGACGGAATCCACCGGACCCAGGCGGCTCGGGTTAAATATCATCGTAGCTCCATCCGCGAACCCCATCCCTGCTGCCGCCACGTGATATGCCCCTGGACCGTGACACGCCTCGCAAGTCACCCCGGGTATCGAGTGCTCGGGATCAAAATGATCGCTGGTCGTTGCAGCCGTATTGTGGCAATTAAAACAGCCGCGCACTTCATCATCCAGAAGATGCCGGCCCGTTCCCTTCTCCAAAGAATCGGGCGTGGCATGCGGCTGATCCACGGTAAAATCCCAAGTCCCGACCTCGGGATAATAGGTCAGAGGGGCCATAAAAATTCCACCGTTCTTTTCAAAAAGATAGGATTGTCCCATGCGAATCCCGAACGCCCACTTCAAGCTGGCGGAGAACGAAGTCGTGCTGTCCGCAACCAAATAGGTCGCGTTCTTTCCGTCACTGCTCGCGTGATATGTGTACCCGCCAAGTGTGTAGTTCAAAGGATGCTTGGCGAGCAGTTCGGAATCTTCGGCCCGAGTCGCGGTTCTCGCCATTGAAGTGGATTTTTGGATAGAAACGATTTCTGAGTGACAAGCTGCGCAAGCCGCATCACCTACAAAGTCGTTGCGACGAAAGCTGCCCTTGGTCGGCCACCATGCGGTTTTTCGAAGCCGATCCTCAGTTGCCTGTTGTTCGGCGATGGTAGCCGGATGAGATTGGGTGGTTTGGCTCCAAAGCCTGCAGGAACCGCTGCACAGTATCAGAGCGAGAGTTAAAAACGCGAACTTGAACGACCGATCCAAAGCGGGTACGAGTGATTCAAGCACAACTTAATCACAGAGTGCAACGGCACAGATCGACACGCCACTGCGAATGCACGTTCAACGCTGTGAACCCAAACGCAGATCCGGGGTTATGTTTCTTTCGCCCTGTTTTGCGACATAAAAATGATCGCAAGCTACATTCTGAAAGACCTGGGTGGACCCCGACGGCCACCTGACTTCCATCCGATCAACCTCTTTCGCGCTTCCCAATCCGAAATGTACACGCAGATCATTTTGTGACAAATAACTGCCGCCACTTCTAACTTCCTCAATTTGCGATACGCCACCGGCGAGGATGCTGACCTTGGCTCCAAGAGCCAGACGATTTGAATTTGTACCCAAGAGTTGAACCGTCACCCAGTGATTGTGACTGGCGTCTTCATTCTTCAAAATCATCGGCGAACCGTCGATGTTTTCAACCACAGCGTCGATCCTGCCATCGTTGTACAAGTCTCCAAAAGCCGCGCCGCGACTGGGCTGCGGGACGGTCCCTGCAGCTCCCACAGCATCGCTCACATTGCGGAATGTTCCATTCTTCTGGTTTTGAAATACCAATTTTCTCTGCCTGTACTTGGATCCAGTCTGCAGCGAATCAACCTGCGGATAAACGTGGCCATTGACCACTAACAAGTCCGCCCAGCCGTCATTGTTGAAGTCCGCGCACCCGGTTCCCCAACCCATGTAAGGGACCGTAATTTGTCCAACGCCCGCGACGTCGGCAGCATCAGTAAAGTTCATTGCCCCATCATTGCGAAATAAAGAATTGCTCTGGTCTTCGAAGTTCGTCACGTGAATTGAAAATCGGCCAGTGTGACTAAAATCGCAAACCGCTACGCCCATGCCGGCCATTTCCCCGCCGTCTTTACTGACGGCTGTTCCCGACATATAGCTGATATCTTCGAAGTGGCCCTTGCCCTCGTTGCGGTACAAATAGTTAGGGGTAGAATCGTCGGCGACAAATAGATCTGGCCGGCCATCATCGTCAAAATCACTCCATATGACGCCCAATCCGTAGTAGCCGTGGGCATCGTCAACCCCGGCTTCCTTTGAAACGTCAGTAAAGGTACCGTCTCCATTGTTGTGATACAGGCTGTCTCCCAATCCCTTCATTCCCCGTGGACCGCACTGCACCGGAATGCCACGAAAGCGGCATGTGGCTCCGGCTCCGAACTGTGGAAGATGGTTAAGATCAAACTCCACATACCGCGAAACCATGAGGTCAACAAAGCCATCCCCGTCGTAATCCCCGAATGCGGCTCCCGCGGCCCAGCGTGGATCAGTCAAATGCGCCTGCTTGGTGACATCCGTAAAGGTGCCATCGCTATTATTGCGGTAAAGAACCAGTCCCTCTTCACAAGTCACCAGGATGTCAGGCCAGCCATCATTGTTGTAATCACCAACTGCGCCTCCCATGGCCCAACAGGGATAACCCACCCCCGCCTTGTCAGTAACATCAGTAAACGTCCCGTCGTGATTATTGCGGTAGAGCGCGCTCTTCGCCTTCTGCCCGTGCAGTGCCATTTCAACCGTAGGCGCGTTGGTGAAATAAATATCGAGCCAGCCGTCGCCGTCGTAGTCCAGCAAGAGGACACCGCCGGCCATAGATTCAATCAGATATTTCTTTTCCGCAGATACCGTATGTTGAAAACTGATCCCGGAAGCGTGCGTGACATCAGCAAATCGCATTGTGGTAGCTTGACCGATATTTTCTGGCTTTTTTACGGGGGTTTGCGACGAGATGAGTATGTGGGCACCAAAAATCAAAATCACACAGCCCGTGAAGCAGCGCGACTTCAACCACATTTTGCTAGAATACATGAATCGCATGGGCGCATTTCGTGGCGTCATTCCCTCGTTTTTCCTCGTTATTGCTTGCGCTGCTCAGACTTCGGTCTCTACGCTGCCCATACCCCACTTTGAGGATGTAAGCCAACAAGCTGGCCTCACCGTCTCTCACGATTCGACCCCCGAAAAGCGTTACATTTTGGAATCCATGAGTGGCGGAGTGGGATTCATCGATTGTGATAATGACGGCAAGCTCGACATTATTACCGTCAACGGATCTTCGGTGGACCACTACAAACAGGGTGGCGATCCCATGATTACCCTTTACCGGCAGGATGCCGATCTCAAATTTCGCGATATTACCAAAGAGGCTGGACTTACCCGCAAGGGGTGGGGCATGGGCGTGGCTGTTGCAGATTTCGACAACGACGGCTGGCAGGACATTTACGTCACCGGGTACGGTGGCAACGTTCTTTACCGTAACATCGGCAACTGCAAATTCGAAGATGTCACTGATAAAGCCGGTCTGCGGGTCGGGGGCTTTAGCACCGGGGCAGCGTGGGGCGACTTTGACCGCGATGGTTACGTGGATCTTTTTGTTCCGCGCTACGTTTATGTTGACGTGAACAAACTGCCGCAATTCGGCAGCGACGAAAAGACGTGCAAATTCCGCGGAATCCCGGTGCAATGCGGGCCGTGGGGACTGCCCGGAGAATCAGATTTCCTTTTTCGCAATCGCGGAGACGGAACATTTGAAGATGTCTCCAAGAAAGCCGGCGTCGACGACCCGTCCCATTATTTCGGAATGCAGGGCGTGTGGGCGGATTACGACAACGATGGCTGGCCGGATCTTTATGTCGCCAATGATGCCGGCCCGAATTACCTCTACCACAACAAGCACGATGGCACCTTCGAAGACGTGGGATTGCTCTCCGGTGCAGCGCTTAGCCGCGACGGGCAGGAAGAAGGATCGATGGGCGTGGATTTCGGAGACATCGATCATGATGGAAACCTCGACATTATTGTCACTGAGTTCACCGAGCAATCGGACCTGCTCTTCTGGAACCAGGGCCCTCGCGGGTTCAGTGAGATTAGCTGGAGCTCTCACATCGCCGAGCCAAGCTATCCTCTAGTCGGCTGGGGAACGAAATTCTTCGATATGGATAATCAGGGCTGGCAGGACATCTTCGTTGCCAATGGGCACGTCTATCCGCAAATGGATTTGGTTAAGGGCGGCGTTCCTTACCGGCAACCGGTTTTGTTGTTTCGTAATCTGCACGACAGGACCTTCGAGGACGTCACGGCTCTTTCCGGTCTCGATAAGCTTCCTCCAGAATCAAGACGCGGCGCGGCTTTTGGCGATGTCAATAATGATGGGAAAGTAGACATATTGATTCTCAATGTAGGCCGGCCTCCGACCCTGCTCATCAATCGGACAGCGAACGCTGGTCACGCCGCGCTCTTCAAGCTGATCGGTACAAAAAGCAACAAGGCAGCCATTGGCGCGCGAGTATCGGTCACTACCGCGGGCGTAACCCAGTTCAATGAAATTCGCGCCGGCAGCAGCTATCTTTCCCAGAACGATTTGAGACTGCATTTCGGCTTCGGGCAAAACAGCGTAATCGACACTGTTGAAGTCAGCTGGCCAAGCGGAAACAAAGAAGTAATCAAGAATCTTCCGACTGACTTCATCTATACAGTCGTTGAGGGACAGGGCGTTAAGTTGAAAACGCCGTTCACAGCCAGTTCGCCCAGATAGCGGGATTACAAACACTGCATTAGGCAATTAGCGGTGAGTCCTATTCAGCGATTACAGCGCCTTACGGGTGGCCGGTTGACTCCTGCGGATTTCCGTTAATGCTGTGTTCTGCACCTTGCATCTTGCGATATCGGTCCAGATGCTCCTTGGCCTCCTGCGAATTTCCCAACTTATTCAATACCAGGGCCAAGTCATATTCAGTTTTCATATTATTAGGATCTATGACCAATGAACGCGCGAACGCATCATGCGCTTTCTCGAGTTCCCCAGCCTCAAGGTACATCGTTCCCAGGCTGAACAGCGCCTGACCATGCCGGGGATTTAATACAATTGCTTTTTCCCAGTGCTGAATTGCGGTTTGCGGATCACCCTGCTGCGCGAACAATACGCCCAACTGGTACTCCGTCTCCGCAAGATCCGGCTTCAGGCGTTGCGAGTGTTCAAGGGCTTGGCGAGCATCGGCGTAACGCAACAAGGCGAGGTAAGCGATCCCCAAGCCGAGCAAGGCCTTGGCATCATCAGGACGCTGAGCGGTGTAATCTTCCAGAATATGCGACGCGGGCAGATACTGCTTCTGCTGGAGCATTACGCTTGCAGCCAGGTATCGATCACTCAGGTCAGAGCTTTTCGTTTGAAGTTCTTGAGCGGCTGACAAGGCATTGTCATTCCTTCCGCACTTCATGGCCTCAACTATCAGGTGTCGTAGTACCTCCAAAGAATCTGGGGCAAGAACTCGCGCCTTCTGGAGCATTTCGAAACTATCTGCATGTTTGTTTTGGGCTGCCAAACTTTCGGCCATCGCCACCAGTATGTCGGAGGATTTGGGATCGTCCGCCGACGCTTGCCGAAAGCTGTTGATCGCGGCCACCATTTCGTTTTTTGCGCGATACGCGCGTCCTTTTAAGTAATGCTCCCGAGCCGCAATGCTCTTGTTAATCGGGGAGACGAAACCAAGTGACTTCAGCGCAGCGTCCGGATCACGTCCCTCTATGAACACCTGCGCCAGATCGAGCGCCGCAGCGGGTGATTCCCTAACCAGTGGAATCAGTGCTTCCGCATCAGACCTGCGGCCCAATCCCAGGAGACACGCGGCTTTGAGAGGAATTACAGATACCGGAAGCCTCGATTTGAAGCTATGGAGAGTCGCCAGCGCCTCCGCAAAATCACTACGCGCCAGATCCAATCTCACAAGTTCGATCTTGAGGCTCGAAGCCTGCGGGTCCAGTTGGATCGCTTCTTTGTATTGCTGGATGGCTTCGTCTTGCTTGCCTTGTCCCATCAGCGAAGCCGCTAAGCCACGGGAAGCTGCAATAGACTTTGGATTTAATTGCAAGACTCGACGATAAAGCGCCTCAGCCTCCGCAAATCTTTTTTGTCGGGCACGAACCGCGCCCAGCATCATCAGAGCTTGCTCATTCGCCGGCTCAACCGAGAGGATTTCCCACAAATGTTTCTCGCAGGATTCCAGGTCGCCACGATCCAATTGCGCCTTCGCTGCCGCGAGCGATGAACGAGAGTCGGATTGTGTGGCAGAGCTCGGAGCACAATAGAATGGCGCGACAAACAGGCAAATCACCAGAACGGCCGGGAATCGGGGTCCGCCCCGCTCAGTTAGTTTGCGGAACATCTCCGTGCCCTCGTTGGCGGTCTTTCAGCGACTGGTAAAGCTTGATTTCGCGTTGGGCATCTTCGTTCCGTGAGTCGCGCCGATAAGCCATTGCCAGCTGGTAATGAATGTAATCCGAGTCAGGGCTCACCTTGATAGCTGCTTCTAAACTCTGAACCGCGCCCTTGGTATCGCCTTGCTCTAATTGCAGCTTTCCCATTTCGTAATAGGCGTCTGCCCGGTTCGGATCCTGCTGAATCACCTCTCGCAACAGAGTCTTGGCCTCGTCCGTTTGCTGTATTTGTATAAGAGAAAAAGCCAGATGATATTTAGCGGAAACATCAGAAGGATTCAGCTTAAGCGCGGTGCGAAGTTCATCCACGGATTCCTTCGGATGGCCATCCTCGATCAATGCCACCCCTGTGAGATAGTGTGTCTGCTCCTGATTGGGATCGATTGCCAGAGATTTTCGATACTCCTGTAGGGCGCTTCCGTATTCGCGCTGCTCAGCGAGGGCAGAACCTAAAAGCATATGGACGTCCGCAGAATTCGGGTCCTTCTCTGCTAATAGCCTCAGCCTTCGCGTTCCCTCGTCATAATCGCCCACTTTGACCAGCGAAACCGAATACGCATAATCGAGCCCAGGGTCGCTTTCGGCTTCCTGCTGAATCGGTTTTAGCATGTCTAACGTTGCTTTGTAATTTTGTCCAATGAATAAACTGAGCGCCAACGCGGCGCGCACTTTAACGTCCTCAGGATGTTTCTCAAGTTGCCGTGTCAGCGGCGGCACCGCTTCCTGATAATTCTTCGCATAGAACGCAGCCATACCCCTATTACGATCCAGCGTCTCCAAAGAAGGATTCCACTCGCCGGCTTTACGAAAATCTTCAGCGGCCTTTGCGAACTCACTCCGGCCAGCTTCAAATACCCCAAGATTATTGTAAGAATCAGCGATGGCAGGCTTGAGGTGCTCGAGG
>Ga0207695_10010216_pt1 | contig 11513 bp, 9 predicted proteins | sample KBSC54metaG_FD_184354 | JGI IMG/M metagenome (GOLD analysis project Ga0207695, IMG submission 184354) | Corn rhizosphere microbial communities from Kellogg Biological Station, Michigan, USA - KBS C5-4 metaG (SPAdes) (version 2) | ecosystem: Host-associated > Plants > Roots > Rhizosphere > Soil... | reverse complement strand
ATACTTTAAGCACGAGCATCAGTCACAGGGCTTCCTGCGCTCAATCCACAGAGCGTCCTCAAGATCGGGGTCAACACCGCCGACATCATCTTCAACTCTCCAGGCAATGCCAGCATGATGACCAACTTTGAACAGGCGATTGTCCAGAGCATAGCAGCCTTCATCGTTCTGCTCGCGTTCGTGGTCACGGCTTCGATGCTTTTGCTCACACTCATCGAATCCTATCTGGTAGTCGGCGGCGGAGTGATTCTCCTCGGACTTGGAGCCAACCGATTCACCGCCTCTGCCGCGGAAGGTTACTTTAGCTATGTCATCCGCGTCGGTGTCCGACTTCTTTTTTTCTACCTTGTGCTTGCCATCGGCGTGCAGATGGCAAATGAGTGGAGCGCTGCTCTAGCCGCTGCTTGCAAACCCGTCCCTGCCACCCTCCCGTGGTGGACCACCTACGGTTTGCCGCCCAGCTCGATCGTCACAACCGTCTGCTCTGGAACGATTCCCGGCTCCGCCATGCTCAACTATGCAGCCCTATCAATCGTCTTTATGATCGTCTGCATCGCCGTTCCTCACATGGCTGCTAGTATCGCCGGCGGGACAATTGGCTTGGCGATCAGCCACGCCTTCGAAGCAGCTTACGTTGCCCAGACGATTATTCGACCCATCACAAGCGCGCTTCAGACCGGATTCAACAAGGTCGCTCAGATAGGGAACGGTAACGCCGGCAATAGCGGCGACCCAGCTGGCTGGGTAAAGGCAATGGATTTCGGCCGACAGACGCAGCAACTCGGCAATCTCGGTTCAGACAGCGGACAACGAGTGCCGGCACCGAAGGATATTCGAGGCACATCTGTCATGCCGTCGCGCGCTTCGAATACCACGCCCATGAATCCAGGCACATCGCGCTATGAGAACACCAACGGCACATCGACGATGGGCAAAGCAACCAGCAAGATTTAAAGAGAATTGGCGAGCTTCCTCAAATGCCGAGGGCGGGGCTCGAACCCGCACGGAGCTTTCGGTCCAGAGGATTTAAGTTCCATTGAATAGTGACCGCCCGCGTCCAAACCTAGAGGAATCGTAGGGCGTGCAGTCCGCGGATGTACGCTTCATCGGTAGTTGGCCAAGCCCGTGGCTGTCAAATTGGCTGTCAAAATTACTTCGAAAAGGACGACCACCACGAGCACACACTCTTCGTCTATATCTGGCAGCCGCTAGTCGAACCGGTTCGGGCATCGGACGAAACCATTTTTCCCGAAGAGATTCAGCACAACTTCTCAAGAGCTGAGAATAAAGGTCCATCGGTTCAAATACCTCATGCTCCACCATCCAGTCCTAAGGTTTCTGGACATCCGGGAGAATTGCTCGTGGCACTAACCTGCCGCCCGAATTTCTCGGAATGCCTCGGCGAGCTGAAGCGCAGCGCTTCGTCTATCGCCCATGTCGACCAGTAGGTCCAGAATACGCAGAAACTTCTGCGCCACGTGAAGGGGCATGGGAGCATCGTTATCTGCGAAGTGCTGCACGAGTACCGCAATGCGCGCCGCAATCGCAGCAGACTGCCAGTCTTTCAACTGCTCTGAGCCATCGCCGATGACCGACAAGATCTGATCGGCGAATACCTCGACCGGGTATGCGGCCTTCGCCCGTTCGCAGAGCGTTAGGAAAGGCCCCATCACCGACGCGGTCCAGCCGCCAGCGCGGACAAAGCGATCGATAAGCGGAAGTATGCGATGGATTTCGCACCAATCGCCGTTCACGTATCGCGCAGCCAGTGCTGCGTGTTCCACCGAGACAAACATCAAAGTTTCGATCAAACGCGGCTCGTCGAAGCCGTAGAAGTGACCGCTCCGGTACAACTCGCGCTTGAAGGCTCGCGACGCCAGGAAACGACCCAAGCACAGATCGAGGATCGTGACGGCGTCAGCAGGAACAACGACCGCGTCATATACATAGCAACAGACGTAGACACTCGTGAAAGGTGCAAGCAACGCCCAGCATGCGCCCCCGTCCCCTTCTAGCGCGAAAATCGGTTCGAGGAATCTCGATCGAATCTCGTCGAGCGTAAGATGTAGCCGCCGATGCAAAACTGACCCAGGGTCGCCGATTGAAAACTGACCCACCCCGGGGTGGGGTACTCCGAAGCGGAGGACCTCATGCTGGTGGCGGAGGAAGCGGTGGAGATCCGGGTTTTGAGCAGGCAGGGCAAGAGCATTCGCGACATCGCGCGATTGCTGAAGGGTCTCGCGCAACACGGTGCGGCGTTACCTACGCGGTGAGGGACTGCCGCGGTACGAGCGTAAGGCGCGGCCGAGCAAGCTCGATGACTACAAGCAGTACATCGCCGAACGGGTAAGGGCCGCCGCGCCGGAATGGATTCCGGCGACGGTGCTGCTGCGCGAACTGAGAGCGCTCGGCTATCCAGGCGGCGTGAGCATCCTGAAGGATCACCTCGCGACACTGAAGCCGGTGGCCAGGCCAGAGCCGCTGATCCGGTTCGAGACCGAACCGGGGTGCCAGATGCAGGCCGACTTCGCGACCATTCGGCGCGGCAAGGATCGGCTCGCGGTGTTCATCGCGACGCTGGGTTGGAGCCGGGCGACCTTCGTCGAGTTCGTCACCGACGAGCGGATGGAGACGCTGCTCGGCTGTCATGAGCGGGCGTTTTGCTTCTTCGGCGGCATCCCCCGCGAAGTGCTCTACGACAACATGCGGACGGTGGTGACCGAGCGGGATCGCTATGGACCGGGGCTGCATCGCTACAGCCGCACCTTCCTCGACTTCGCGCATCATCATGGCTTCGTGCCGCGGCTCTGCCAGCCTTATCGGCCCCGGACCAAGGGGAAGGTTGAACGCTTCATCCGCTACCTGCGGGCGAGCTTCTACGTGCCACTGGCCAGCCAGCTCAGCCCCGAAGGACTCAAGGTCGATCGCGAAACCGCCAATGCACGGGTCGGCACCTGGCTACGGGAGGTCGCCAACGCCCGCGTGCACGCGACCACCGGCGAGGTTCCTTTGGTGCGGCTCGAGCAAGAGCGTGAGCGCCTGCAAGCGATTCCCGCCTCGTGGCCGGGAACGCTCCAGCCTGCTGCTCCGCAGCGTCCGGCGGCGCCACCGCGCGGGTATCAGCATCCGCTGCGGGTCTATGAAGAACTGATCACCGCGGTAGAAGCGGGATGAGCATACAGCACGAACGACTGATCGAGCTGTGCAACGAGCTGCGGCTGGGCGGGATCGCGGCGCAGTATCCGGCGCTGGCCCAGACCGCCGCCGAAAAGCGCACCTCGTTTACCGACTTCCTGGAGGAGCTGCTGGTCGCCGAGCGCGAATCACGCCGGCGCGGGCGCGCGAGATGTTCGCGCGGGTGGCCGGCTTCCCGGCGATCAAGACGCTTGACCAGTACGACTTCGGCTTCGCCACCGGCGCGCCGCGCAAGCAGATCATGGAACTGGCCAGCCTTGCCTTCGTCGAGCGCGCCGAGAACGTGGTCTTTCTCGGACCCTCGGGCGTGGGCAAGACTCATCTTGCGATCTCGGCTACCTCGCCACTCAGAAGGGCTACAAGACCCGCTTCTTCACGGCGGCCGATCTGGTGCTGATGCTGGAGGCCGCGCAGCGCCAGGGCCGCTATCGCGAGGTCATGCATCGCGCGGTCAACGCCTACAAGCTGCTGATCGTTGACGAGATCGGCTATCTGCCGCTGAGCCGCGAGCAGGCCAACCTGTTCTTCCAGATCGTCGAGCGCCGCTACGAACGTGGCGCGATGATTCTCACCTCGAATCTCACCTTCGGCAGTTGGGACAGCGCTTTCGCCGGCGACAGCGTGCTGACCGCCGCGATGCTCGATCGCATCCTGCACCACTCGACTATCGTCAGCATCAACGGGGATAGCTTCAGACTCAAGGATAAGCGCAAGGCCGGGCTGCTGGCCGTTCCGCTCAAAGCCAGTAAGCATTAGACGGAACGGCGAGGGGGAGATCCCCCTCGCACTCCCCCTGATCAGACCGCTCTAAGTGGGTCAGTTTTACTTCGGCGATCCGAGCAAAGGTGGGTCAACTTTCAATCGGCGTTGACAGGAACTCGCAGCGCGCTGCAATACAGACTTCTTTTGAAGTCCCAAACCATCTCCTCAGCTGTGGGCACGCCCGCCGCTGCTGACGCGCCGGCGCCGAGGAACCACATGACGTTCGGAGCGCGCAGAGGATACAGGCGAAGGAAATCTGCTACCTTCATGCCCACGTAAGCGAGCATGTTGCCGACATGTTCCGAGCGTCCGCGCTCTCAAGCCTTCGCAACACTGCCGCCTCCTCCTGAGCAAAACGGACCTGAAACGGAGGGCCTACCAAGACTGTTCATACGCGCCGCAACATAATCCCGCAACCTCCAGTCGGCTTATTTTCAACAAGTATCTTCCGCTGGTATTCCTCCAACTCGGCCCCCCTCAACCGACCCAGCGACGCCTCTGCCAGACCGAGGCTAATCCGAGCAGCCGCAGTGTACTGATGAAATCTGGCCCGCCTCCGCAGATCGTCGCGGCTTCGCGTCTCGGATTCTAAACCCCTCCCCACGCCGTCTCGCTCCTGGCGCATCATCGCAGGACGCCAATCCGCCGACAAAACGTGACGAGCTCGGCGTCGTCCTTGACCTCACCGAGCACGGCTTCTGCTGGAGGTCCAGAGCGCAGCATCTCACGCGCTATGCGGATTTTGATATCGTCTTGGCTCGCCCAGCGCTGCAGCTCGTCGAGCGACGTTCCCGTAAGTCGTTGCAGATGTAGTTCGCGACGCCTCCTCCAGCGTGCACACGTCAGCGTTTAGCCGAGCACATGAAGCGGCCTGAAGGCATTCGTGAAAGTACTCGATCATCTGATACCCGGTGGCGATCTTGACGATCGTCTCGGCCGGATCACTGTCGTAGACCCGCTTCAGTGGAGGAAGAGGGCGCGGCCGTTCTTTGACTGCGCGAAGCGGAAGGGAATGAAGCTCGCCCCCATGGAAGAATAGGCCGCCTTGCTTCATCACTTCGAAATAGGCATCGATAGCCCTCGCCGCTTTTTCAAGCTCGATGTCGAGCGGTCCGACCCACGCATATTAGAGAGAACGCCATCCCTTGGAGTCGATGTACTTGTCGTCGAACGAAATGCTGGCCTTGCCGTCGAGCCAATCAGGGAGGACGACGCCGTCCATCAGCAGGGTGACATCCGGGTGCCACTCAGCCAATCTCGCCGGAAGCGGTGATCTCATTCGGAGATGGACTGCTTCGTGAACGGCCACCGCGGCGATAACGCTCTCCGGCGCGCGCATTAGTCGTTCGGACAGAACAACGATTCTGTAAGAAGAAACGGTGCTGGCCGAGGTATGCTCGTCGAGACCCGAGCACAGTAGCCTGAAGTCCCCCGCACCCGCGACCGATCGCATCACGTCCTTAATCGGCGCAAAGCGATCTAAATTACGATTCGTTGTTATCCTCGTTTCCTCGTTAAAGACATCCGGCACGCGCATTTAGTACTCCTCCATCGGCCTGTGGCAAACTTCTCCGCCCGACTAGTGGCGGACTTTCGGAGCGAATTTTAGTCCGTCTCGATTGTAGGGCGTGCCAGCCTGTTCGCCAAGAATTGCCTCTAGACCGCGCGGCGGCTCCGCTGTGAGACGCTCGCTCGGGCTCCGCAAGCTGCGTCGCTCGCGCCCATCCGGTCCGCCTGACCCCCCCCGCTTTCTCCGCTTCGCCGCCGCTCTCATTGGTGGCGTTCGCTGCGCTAGATACCGTGGAGTGCGTCAAGCATTAGTCACTGCGCCGGCAGTCGCGAGGATCCGAGATAAAGGCGGAGGGGAGGGGCAGTCCGCACGCGCTCCTCGGTGGCGATCGCTGCGCTAGATGGCATATGGCCATCTCATCAGCCTCAGCGCGTGTTTCCTTGGGCGGATGCCCGGATGGCGAAACCGGCCAAGGTGGCGCCGAAGTACACCGCCAGAAGTTTCGCGATGGCTTCCAGTCTTTAGTGAAAGCCCAGCAGTGGGAGCCGGTTCCCCCTCTCGATCCGAAGGTTCATTCCATTTTTTTGACGAATCAGTTTCGGTCGCAGCGAATCGACGATGTTGCGATGCACAGTCTGCACCGATGGAGTAGCGAATTGGCTTCCATTTTTGCGGGCACGAAGACGAAGACGCGAAGTGCTGCCTTCTGCGTGCCTCGGTGAGGTACCGCTACGTAAAGCGTTCCTGTTTCGGGTACCAAGAAGGATGTACGAGCGCCGGGGGCGGTAGCGACTTGTCCGGCGACTTTGTAGGTGTCGGGGTTGGTCTGGCTAATCACTGTGACGCGGCCTTCGCCGCCCGACACGTAGATCCGCTTATTGGCCGCGTCGTAGAAAAGATCGTCGGTGTCGCCGACGATGTCGACGGTCGCGACCGTCTTGCCAGTCTCCGTGTCCAATACCAGGAGCTTCGCGGGACTACGGCATCCGATGAACAGGCGGTGATCGGCCTCGTCTATTGCCATCGGGAAGTTCGCGCGGGCCTCTTTCAAAGGAATCTTCTCGATGACTGTTCCCGTCGCGCGGTCGACGACGGCGACGTGGCCGGCGTTAGGCACGTTCACGAAGATCCGCTTCCCATTGGTCTCGAGTTGGAACGACTCGGGGTGCGCCTCCAGCTTAATGTCTGCGACCTGCTTGCCGCTCTCGGGGTCAATCGCAGCCAACCCACCTTCGCCATAGCCCACCCAGAAGCGATGGGAGGCTTTGTCGTATCGGACATTGTCGGCGTCATCCTTAAGATCGACGCTCGCGGTCTGCTGCATCGATGTACCGTCATATAATCGAACCGAGCCGTCCCCGTCGTTGGCCACGACCAGCCGGTTGGATTCAGGAGCGAAGCCGATTCCCTGCGGCGCGCGGAGGTCGCTCATGTGACTGGTGACCTTGCCGGCCACTAGGTCGACCACCTCGACAGTGTTGTTTCCGAGAGCGGACACGAAGAGCCGTTTGCCCTTCGCATCCAGCCCGAAGTGATCGATCCGGCCCTCGACGCCATCCAGCGGTATGGTCTGGACTTGAGTCAGCAGATTGGAGCTCTGATCAGGCTGCGCATAGGTGTTGCAACAGAACGCGAGTGTCCCGAGGACGACGAACAGAAACAACTGTCGCATAAATATTCTTGGAGGAATTGAAGGCATATTTATGACCGCGAACGCCGGGAAATAACGAGCGCGCCGTTGGCAAGATCCTCCGAGCCGCGAACAACCACCGAATCTCCTGCGTTGAGCGATCCGAAGACTTCAACCAGATTTCCCATCGTCGCACCACGATGAACGGGCACGCGCTGAACTTTGCCTTGGCGAACGCACTCGACGAATGTCGCCTCAGACGTATCGACCACAGCCGTGGGTGGCACGAAGAGCGACGGAGAATCGCGGCGCAGCGACCACACCACTTCCACGAACATGCCCGGATCAAGAGCGGACTGGCTTTGGTTCACGTCCGCTTCGACGGCCATCGTTCGAGTCTTGGTGTCAACCCAGTGGGAGATCCGGCTGATCGTGCCCGTGAAATCGCGCCCAGGCCATGCTTTCACCTGGAATTTGACCTCGGTCCCTTCCGCAATCGTACCTACATCGGCCTCTGGTACTGGTACTGTGAGCCTTAGATGTGCGACCTGCTCAATGCGCAGCATCGGCACCGCGCTTTGAAGCGGTGCATTCGGGGGACCTACCAGAGCGCCCGGGTGAACGTTGCGTTCGGTGATAATGCCGTCGAAGGGAGCGACTACAACTAGATAGCTGGCTAGTGTCTGGAGAGAATTAACTTTCTGCTGGTCAGCCTTGAACAACGCTTCAGCCAGTTCAAGCTCGTTGGTAGAGACCGCTCCCGGTGTATGGGAAGCAACACGCAGGCGCTCGAACGTCGCTTTGTCGCCCGACAATGTGGCCCGTGCTTGTGCGGTCTGAGCTCCAAGCTCCGGTGCAGAGAGTCGCACCAGCAACTGTCCGCGTCGAACAACCGATCCGCGGTCGACCGGAATCTCGACAACAAAGCCTTGCACCTTTGGATAGATCGCAACCTGCTCCCACGGGGAAAGCTCGGCGGGCAGCCGCTCGGTGGCCTCAAGCTTCTGCGACACCACCTGGACCACATCGACCTGTGGGACGGGATCAACACTGTGACGGGTATCGTTCGCGGGCGCGGCGCCATTGCACCCTGCGATCACGAGCGCGAGAACAAGCACTCCCCGTTTCATCGCGCGGTCCCCTCGAAATACGAGCTTGCGGGATCATCCGGATCAAGGGACGGTTGGCTTGCTTTCCCGCCCGGCGTAATCAGCACGTAGATCGTCCGCATGACCAGCAGGGTGGTCAGCAGCGAAGCCAGTACGCCGCCAATCACCGCGCGTCCCAGGGGCGCGGTCTGTTGGCCGCTCTCGCTCAGACCGATGGCCATCGGAATCATCCCCGCCATCATCGCGAACCCCGTCATCAACACGGGGCGTAGTCTAGCGAGCGAGGCCGCGATAGCAGCGTGGCGAGGTTCGTCTCCGGCTTCCCGGCGCTCCCTCGCGAAGCTGATGAGCAGCACCGAGTCGGCGACTGCCACCCCAATCGCCATAATCGCGCCGATCAACGATTCGATGTTAAGCGTCGAACCGGTCAGGAAGAGGATCATCACCACGCCGGCGAGAACTCCTGGAATAGTCGACAGCACGGCGAGCATGTCGGTGAACGATTGGAAATTGGCTACCAGCAGCATCATCACCACCGCCACTGCTAGCACCAACCCCTCTCGCAGGCTGCCGAGCGTCAGCACCATCTGCTGAGCCTGTCCGTGGAGGACCACGCTGCTGCCGCGCGGCGGAGAGCCGGCGGACTTGATAGCGCGTTCGACCGCATCCGTGGCGCCCCGCAAATCGCTACCCTCGAGGTTGGCGACCACGCTCAGCATTCGCTGATTGTTGTAATGATCAAATTCACCATAAGCGGTACCGGAATTAACCGTCGCCACATCCGAGAGCAGCGGGTGTAACTGCCCATCAGTCATCACCGGCAGGTTGCGCAATTCGCTTAGCGAAGCGAGCACATGCTGAGGAACCTGCACCGAGATTCGATAAGGAATTCCGGTTTTTGGATCGGTCCAGAAGTTAGGAATGATTAGCTGGCTCGACGACGAAGCAGTGACGATTGAGTTACTGACGTCACCTACCGTAACGCCTAACTGACCCGCCAGGATGCGATCGATGGTCACGTCGACGGTGGGGAAGTCGAGCGTTTCAGGGATTTGCACGTCGCGCAGCGTACGAAGGCCTTTGAGTATGCGCATCAGCCGCTCAGCGAATACGCGGGTTTGAGCAAGGTCGTTGCCCGAGATCGTAATGTTAATAGGATTAGGTGAACCCAGGTTGAGCACTTGGGAGACCACGTCGCTGGCCTCGAATGAAAAACGCACATCGGGGAAACGCGCTGCGAGCTCCCGGCGCAGCTCGTCCTCAAGAGCAGGAACCAACGGGCGGTTTCCCGAACGCAGCGCCACCATCAGCAGGGCGTCGTGCGGCCCGCTGTTAAATTCGAAGATCGCATTGATTGGGTAAGTCCACGGCGCAGGACCGATGTTCCCTAAAGTCGCCTCGACGAATTGTCCACCGACTCGCTGCTTTATGATGTCTCCGACCTGGCGAACGATCTCTTGTGTGCGTTCGATCCGCGTGCCCGCAGGAGCACGAATTCGAACCTGAAATTGCCCCGTGTCCACGTCCGGAAAGAGCTGCGTCCCGAGTCCGAGCAGCATGAACATCGCTACCAGACAGAACGCTGCGTACAGACCTAGAACGATCACCCAGTGATCAATCGACCACTCCAGAAAGGCCTCGTACTTCGGTCGAACGCGGCTGAGGAAAGTGTCGCCATTCTGCGCGCGAGCAGGCCTTAGCAGCCAGACTGCCAGGATTGGCAGCAGCGTGTTCGAGAGCAGATACGACGCGACCATTGTGAACCCGACGGCCAGTGCGAGCGGAGCGAACAGCGAGCGGCTCACGCCGACCATGAAAAACGACGGAATGAAGACTGCGATCACGGCCAACATCGCGACGAAGCGCGGCCTCAGCACTTCACCCATCGCTTCAACTACTGCGCGGGCCGTCGTGCCCGCCGACTCGAGATGCACATGGATGTTCTCGATCGCGATCGTGCCTTCATCGACCAGGATACCGACGGCAAGAGCGAGTCCCCCAAGCGTCATGATATTCACCGTCTGGCCGGCCAGACGCAGGGCGACGAACGCGGCCAGCAGCGAGAACGGGATGGTCAGAACCACGATCAGCGCGGAGCGCAAATCGTGCAAAAAGAGCAAGACCATGAGCCCGGTAAGACCGATTCCCAACAAGCTTTCTACCAACAGACTGCGGATCGCATTCTTGACGTAGACAGACTGGTCAAACTCGAAATCGATGTGAACATCGGGCGGGACCTGCAGGCGCATCTGCGGGAGTGCCGCCTTGACCGCGTCGACCACATTCACCGTGGACGCATCGGCGCGCTTGATGACGGTCATGTAGACGGTGGGGCGGCCATTCACCGTCGCGACGTTGTAGACAATGTCGGCGCCGTCAACGACCCGAGCCACGTCCCGAACAAATACCGTTGGATTGGATCCAAGCCGCAGCGGGACGTCGCCAAGTTCATGTGGGTCGCGCACAATCGCGTTGGTAGCGACCATCGGATTCAGATCGCCGACTCCGATATTGCCCGACGGGAGAGTGAGGTTTGCATGGCCAATGGCATTTGCCACTTCCACCGGCGAGATCGAATACGAGCGCAAACGGTCAGGGTCTACATAGACGACGATCGTACGTACCTTGCCGCCCCATGGCGGAATTGAGGACGCGCCGGGCAGAGTCGCCAGCACCGGGCGCACGCGATAGAGAGCGAGGTCCTGGATTTCCTTGATACTGCGCTGGTCGCTCGAAAATACCAGCTGCCCGATTGGGATTGCTCCTGCGTCGAAGCGAAGAATGAAGGCCGGCAGCGTCCCAGGCGGCATGAATGAGCGGGCACGGTCCGCGAGAGCAACCACCTGAGAAAGCGCCTGTCCCATGTCGGTGCCCGGATGAAAGTAGAGCTTGAGCAGTCCGAGACCTTGGATTGACTGCGATTCGATATGTTCGACGCCGGTCGCGTACAGAAAGTGGTATTCGTAATATTGTACGAACTGCCCTTCCATCTGATCGGGCGCCATTCCTACATAGGGCTGCGCCACGTAGATCACCGGGACATCGAGATTGGGAAAGATATCCTCGGGCACTCGAAGCAACGCGAGACCCGCGCCAAGAACAAGTGCGAAGACTATAACCACGACCGCGATCGGTCGGCGCAAAGCTATTCTGACCATCCACATAGAAAACTAATGGCCTCCGCTTGCGCTGCGAATTTCGGTCAACAGCGGCTCGAAGTCACCAACGGCGCGCGCCAGTAGCAACATTCCACGCCAGACATTCACTCTCGCGACCGCATTATCCACTTCGGCCTGCGTGAGTATTC
>Ga0207695_10010215_pt1 | contig 11513 bp, 8 predicted proteins | sample KBSC54metaG_FD_184354 | JGI IMG/M metagenome (GOLD analysis project Ga0207695, IMG submission 184354) | Corn rhizosphere microbial communities from Kellogg Biological Station, Michigan, USA - KBS C5-4 metaG (SPAdes) (version 2) | ecosystem: Host-associated > Plants > Roots > Rhizosphere > Soil... | reverse complement strand
TGCCCAATCGCCCTTCGCTTGCATCATTCCGTGCTTCACCGAGTAGCCCTTGCCGCGATTCCCCGGATTGCGGAGCACGCGCACCCCGGCCTTCTCCGCCACCGCTACCGTGGAATCCCGCGAGCCGTCGTCGACCACAACAATTTCCGCAAATTCCCATTGCGACTGGTCGAGGTAGGACCGAACATTCTTCAGAGTGGAGGGTAGGCGGCTCTCTTCATTGAAAGCCGGAATGATAATGGAAATGGATCGTCGCAAGCGGAGTACTTATAGTAACTTATTTCTCCGGAGTGGCTATTCAACGTGTGACCATTGAGCAGTCCAAGTTTTGCAACGAACTGAGGATGGCATCGGTGGAATCCAGCTGGGCGTTTATGGCTTCGAAGTGGCGGTCCATGGTGTCGAACCGGCCCCTGAATTCCTTGCGGAATGCGGAGATCTCACGAATCACCGCTTCGACGGTCCTGTCCTGGCGTGCGGTGAGGCGTTCTTCGGTGCCGGCAAGGCGTTGTTCAAGACCGCCAGCGAGGCGTTATTCAAAGCTGGCGAAGAGATGTGCGATCTGCGCGAGGTCTTCGGGGCTCATGATCTGCCGTCCTTTCCGAGTTTAGCTCAAGGGTTCGAGTAGGCGATAATAACTTATTTCAGCCTTAGGAGACTTATTTGTCGCTCGAAGACGATCTACTCAAGCAGCGCCTGACCCGCATCCGTGAAATCGAGGCTCTGGGACACCGGCCCTACGGGCGGAAATTCGACTTTTCGCACACCATTCCCGAGATCCTCGCCGGCTTCGGCGCGCGGACCGCGGAAGAGCTGGTGCCGGAGGTGCGCGTACGCGTCGCCGGACGTCTGATGACGCTGCGTCACATGGGCAAGGCCGGATTCGCGCACTTGCAGCAGAATGGCGAGCGCCTCCAGATCTATGTCAAAAAGGACGCGGTCGGCGAGAGCGATTACCAACTGTTCAAGCTCGTCGATATCGGCGACACCATCGGCGTCGAGGGCTATTTATTCCGCACGCGCACCGGCGAGTTGAGCATCCACGCCGAGAAGCTGGAGTTCCTCTCCAAGACGCTGCTCTCCATGCCCGAGAAGTGGCACGGACTCGAAGACGTGGAAACGCGCTATCGCCAGCGGTACCTGGACCTGATCGCGAATCCCGACGTCCGCAAGGTTTTCGTCACCCGCGCCCGCGTGATCTCGTCGCTGCGCCGCCAACTCGAAGCGCACAACTTCATCGAAGTCGAAACCCCGATGATGCAGCCGCTCTACGGCGGCGCCGCGGCCCGGCCGTTCGTCACGCACCACAACACGCTCGACATCGATCTCTACCTGCGCATCGCGCCCGAGCTGTACCTGAAGCGCCTCGTGGTCGGCGGACTCGATCGTGTCTACGAGATCAATCGCAACTTCCGCAATGAGGGGCTCTCGACGCACCACAATCCCGAGTTCACCATGCTGGAGTTCTATCAAGCCTACACGGATTACCAGGGCCTGATCGAGTTCTCGCAGGAACTCCTGGCGCAGGCCGCGCGCGACGCCGTCGGCACCACCGAGATCGAATTCGAAGGCCACAAGCTCGACTTCAGCCGCCTGGAGCGCTACTCCATGCGCGAGGCCATCGTCCATTTCTGGGAAGGCGACGGCCGCCCCACCATGGAAGATGTGGCCAATCCCGAGTGGCTGCTGCAGCGCTCCGAGAAGCGCACCGCCGGCGAAGCGCTCACCGATATTTTCGAGCGCCGCGTGGAAGACAAGCTGATCCAGCCGACCGTGATCTACGACTATCCGGTGGAAACTTCGCCGCTCTCGAAGAACAAACCCGAGGACCCGGCCTTCGTCGAGCGCTTCGAAATCTACGCCGCCGGCATGGAGATCGGCAACGCGTATACCGAGTTGAACGATCCGCAGGAGCAGCGCCGGCGTTTCGAGATGCAGCTCTCAATGCGTGAGCGCGGCGACGAGGAAGCCCACCAGATGGACGAGGACTACGTCCGCGCACTGGCCTACGGCATGCCGCCCACCGGCGGTGAAGGCATCGGCATCGACCGGCTCACCATGATTCTCACCGGCTGCCGCTCCATCCGTGACGTCATTCTGTTCCCGCTGCTGCGGCCCGAAGGACCCATCGAACTCGTGCGACTGCTCCGCGAACTGGACGCCGTGTGACGAAATTCGAACTCTTCATCGCGAATCGCTATCTGCGCGCCCGCCGCAAGGAGGCGGTGATCTCGATCATCACCCTGATCTCCGTCCTCGGCGTGGCCGCGGGTGTGATGGCGCTGGTGATCGCGCTGGCCGTCACCAACGGCTTCCGCAACACGCTGCAGCGGAATCTGCTGGGCGCCATGGCGCATATCAACGTGATGGAGAAGCATCCGCTCAACGGCATTGAGGACTGGCGCCAGATGGCGGACAAGCTGCGCAAGGTCCCGCACGTGATCGCTGTCTCGCCGGCCCTTTACACGCCGGTATTTCTCACCGGCGCGGGGACGCAGTCCCACGCTGCCGTGCTCAAGGGCATCGAGGTGGATGCGGAGTTGGGCATCAGCGAGATGCTGCGTCATCTGCAGGCCGGTTCCGTCGCCGAACTGCGCTCCTCCACCAGGCTTTTGCCCGGCATCATCCTGGGCAAAAGCCTGGTGGAGGATACCGGCATGGTGATCAATTCCCGCATCACCGCGGTCCTCCCCGAAGGCGGCGAGCTAACCCCCTTCGGTATGACTCCCGCGTTCCGGCCTTTCCATGTGGCGGGGATCTTCTCCTCGGGTTTCTTCGAGGTGGACGACAACTGGGTCTTCACGTCGATCGGCGCCGCGCAGAAGGCCCTCGGCCTCGGCGACGTGATCAATCAAATGGAACTGAAGGTCGACAATCTCGACGCCGCGCCGGTCATCGCGAAGGACGTCGAGAAGGCCGTGGGCGAGAAGTACACCACCACCACCTGGCAGGAGCGCAACAAGCAACTGCTCAGCGCGCTGACGATGGAGCGCGTCGTGACGATCATCGTGATCGGCCTGATCGAACTGGTCGCGGCACTCAATATTTTTATCACCCTCGTGATGATGGTGATGGAAAAGTACCGCGACATCGCAGTGCTCATGTCGATGGGCGCGCGCCATGCGCAGATCCGCCGCATCTTCATGCTGCAGGGCGTGCTGATCGGTGTGGCCGGCAGTGCGATCGGCCTCGTGCTGGGCTACGCGATCTCGTATTTCGCCAACAAATACCGCCTGATCCCGCTACAGGAATCGGTGTACTCGATGAGTTTCGTTCCGTTCGAATCTCGTTGGACCGACGGCATCTGGATCGCAGCCCTGGCGATTCTGGTGAGCTTTATCGCGACAATCTATCCCGCCAGGAACGCCACCCGCATCGCCCCGGCCGAAGTCCTGCGGTACGAATAGAACATCATTCGGCGTCGATGAACGCAAATCGACGCCGATAAGTCACGACCTATTCCACAGGCTTCGCGGGCGCCTTCGGGGCGGGGAAGTCGTTGAAGTTCAGGATCGCGTTTGCGAGCATGTTGAACTCCCCGAGATTCTGCCACCGATATGCAGGATTGGTCGCGTACATCACCACGTGCCCCTGACCCACCGGCACGTCCATGATCGCCGGACGCCCGCGGGTCTCCGCGACCCCGCGCATCAGCCCGCTCAAGACCGAGCTGTCGTTGCCGGGGAAGCGCATCAGCGTCCACGCCCGGCCTTCCGTGCCCGTCGCGCGCAGCAGCGGACCGCCGGCCCACCGCACCGGCACCGTCGTCTTGTCGTAGCCATAGAAGATCGGGTGCGTGGGTTTCAGAATCTCCGCCTCGACAATCGGACCCGGCGCGTAGAATGCCGCCGTGGTGCGAGCCGCGTCCACCGTCCGCGTGATCCCCATCTCCGCCGGGAAGAAGCTCGACGCGCCGAGCGTCAGCAGCAGGCCGCCCTCGTTGACGAACTTATCGAACTCCGCCACGCCCTGCAGCCCCATGCCGCCCGTGATGTCCGCCGATTCGCCATACGATCCCAGCGACGGAAACGACGGCGTCTTCTGGTAATCGATCGCCTTGCCGCGGCTCTCGATGTCGAAGATCAACCCCTTCGCGCCGCCGCGTCCCTGACTCGGAATCACGATGACATCGTACGCGCCGCGCAGTCCGCCCTGCTTGATGCGCTCCTTGTAGATCAGGTCGTACGGCACCTCGAAGTGATCCAGCGCGTACCGCACCCAGCCCACATCCTGCGTGCTGCCCCACGTGCTGAACACCGCGAGGCGCGGGATCTCTACCGCGTGCTTCGCCACGTCCGGCGCCTTCGCCATCGTCACCGCCTGCAGGCCCAATTTCTCGATCTCGGCCTTCACCCGCGGACTCGACTGCACCAGCAGCGATCCGGCCGGCAACTGCACGTCGCCCACCTTCACCGCCGCTTCGATCGCTTCGAATTTCACGTCCTTCAGCCGGTACCGCAGCGTCGCGATGTAGTTCGAACCATTGTGCAGGATCGCCGTGATCGCGCCGGTGCCCTTCACAACGCCGTTTACGTCCATCACATCGACGGGCTGCACCGGAACGTCGAGCACCGCTTTATCGGCGATCTCTTTCACGTCGGCATGGCTCATCAGTCCCATCGTCCAGCCGGTATCGTCGTAGGTCTGCAGCGCGGGATCGGGATAGACCTGCTTCTCCAGCAGGATCTTCGCGAGGCGTCCGTACGGCTGATTGCGCTTCACCACGATCGAGCCCGCGGGGAACGTGCCCTCCTTCAACTTCACTTCGGCCCTCGCGCGGCCCACTTCGATGCCCTGCAGCCGCAGAATATTGACGATGAACGCCACGCGCGTCATGTCCGGCTGCACCGGCAGCACGAAGCCGAACGGCGCTTCCGTCTCGCCGCTCTTCACTGAATTGCGGCTCTTCATGTAGAAGTTTTCCAGCACGGTCTGCGGGAACTTCGACGTCAACTCGAGCGCCGACAGCACGCCGGTCTCCATGTAATTCGTGTTGTTGCGCATGCTCCACGTCAGCGTGCGCGGCGGCGGAAGGGGACGATACCAATCCCTCGCCGTCATGCCGCCTCCTCGTCCTCCGCGACCCGCGCCTGCCGCACCGCCCGCCGCCGCAGGAGCTTCGGGAGCGCCACCCGGACCATCAGGACCGCCCGGCCCGCCTGCGCCGCCGCCAATTGTGCGCGGCATCGTGTTCGCGCCGCCGTTGCCCATCGTTTCGTACATGCGCAGCATGCCGTTGTGGTTCGACGACATGAAGCCGAGATATCCCGGCGACCACATGTCGACAAACGCGTGCGTCCACACGCCCGGCATGCCATAGCCGATCATCTTCGTCATTTCGAAATCCGAGAACCACGGCATCTCGGCGTACAGGATCGGATCCAGCGTCGGATTCTGCGGCGTCTGCCCGCTGAAGGTGTAGAGCAGCGGCTGCGATTCATGCAGGTCGTGCATGATCGGCGGGTGCCATTGCAGATAGAACTTCAGCCAGTTGCGCATCGTGACCTGCGAATAATTGATGTCGCGATTGTTGTCGTGGAAGATGTACTTGCCCCAGTAAGGCGGCCCCGGAACGCGATCGTTCTCGCTCTCCTGCGACAGCATGTGGTGGTTGTACCAGTCCACGTAACGATCGCGGCCATCGGGCTCCAGCGCCGCGCTCATCATGACGATCACGTTCTTGCGGATCTGGTCGTACAGCGGGCTCTCGTCCGCGGCAAGCCGGTACGCGAGTTCCATCAGCATCTCGGGCGGACCCGTCTCGGCGCTGTGCAGGCCGCCGGTGAACATGTAGATCGGCTTGGCTTTGCCGATGATTTCCTTCGCCTGATCGGCGCTCAATCCGCGCGGATCCGCCAGTTTCGCCAGGTAACCTTTATAGGTGTCCAGATCGTGAATCGTGTCTTCGTCGGATACGGCGATCACCAGACACTCGCGACCTTCATCGGTCTTGCCCAGTTGGAAAACTTTAACGCGCTTCGATGCCGCTGCCAGGGCATTGTAGTACTTGGCCAGATCGGCCGTGTGCGTGAGCTTCTTGGGCATGCCGACGTAGTAGCCCAGGACGTCCTTGGTGGTCGGGATGCCGGCAACTTTCGGCAGATGGTCCACCAGCGGACTCGAAAACTCCGGCTTGGTTGTCCACTCTTTGACCAGCTTGGCATAGTCTTCGTCCTGCGGCTGCAGCTTCGTCTGCGCCACGATTCCAACTGTGGCGGCGGCTGCCAGAACTCCGACGGCGAACGTGCGCGAGACCTTCACGGAACCCTCCGTTATTCAAATCGAGGAATGTTCCGAATTTTACTTCATTCGCACGGTCAGTGGGGTAGGAGCTTTTGCGCGGCGCTAATTCGCCGTCGGTTTCTCGACCGAGTCGATGACGATGTGCTCCGACGGCGCCTTGGTCGCATCCAGGCGCAAGCCCAGTTGCAGCTTCAGCGCTTCGAATAACGACGGGCCTTCGATCTGCTCGGCTCCCGGCGGCCGCTCCGGCGCGAACTCCAGCCGGAAATCGTAGTACGCGGTCAACCCCGTTTTATCCACCACCGGGCGATCCACGATGCGCGAGAGGAACAGTGCGAGGTAGTTCATGTGCACGTTTGTGGCTACCGCCTTCCCCGGCCCGGCCGGCGCGATCGGCGGATGGTCGCCGCTCGGCGGATCGTGTTCGGTGAGCCGCGGGCTGCCCTTATCGATCACCAGCGCGTATCCCGCTTGCTCCTTCGTCTCCTTGTGGATTTTCAGGTGGCAGCGGTCCGCCAGCAGATTCCGCAGCATCATGTGCAATTCGTCGATGGTCCCGGGCTTCTCGGCTTTCGCGTCCAGATCGTAGCGGTCTTCCCCAAACCACGAGGGGCCACCGGAAATCTGCGTGTCGCGCACCGTGTACGCGATCATCAGATAGCTGCGGAGCGTCATGTTCGTAGCCATGTACCCGTTGTTGGCGGGCTTGGGCCGGATAATGCCGCCGCCCCCCTGCGGATTCGGAGGGCTCAGTTTCAGCGACGCCACCTCAAAGCGCAGACTCTCGTCGGGGGCGGTTTGCGCCGCCAGTATCCCGGCCGCGCAGAACACGGCCAGCATCTTGTAAAGCATGTTACGTAAGACGCCGCACCGGCCGATTTGTTACTCCTCCCGCAAGGCGGAAGTCGGATCCAGATTGGCGGCGCGCATGGCCGGCAGCCACGACGCCGCAATCGCGACCGCGGCCAGCAGCCCGATACTGAACGCGAAGGTCAGCGGATCGCGCGGCTTCAGCCCGAACAGCAGGGCATCCGCGCCCTGTGCCGCCGCCAACGCCAGCAACGTTCCGGCCGCCAGCCCGACCCCCAGCAGCAGGGCCGCCTCGCGCAGCACCATGCCGATCACGTCGCCACGCGCGGCGCCCAACGCCAGCCGGATGCCGATCTCGTTCTTTCGCCGCGCCACTGTGTACGACATCACGCCGTACAGTCCGATGGTCGCCAGCAGCGCCGCCAGCACACCGAAAAAGCCGGAGAGCGTCGCCATTAGATGCTCCCGCTGCAGCGTATCGCGAACCTCATCGCGGAAGATGTGGAACTCATACCCGACATCGGGATTGATCTCTCCGATCGTTCGTTTCAATGCCGGAATGACGGCCGCGGGCGCCAGCGCCGTATGCACCACCACGGGCAGATACGCGTCCGGCTCGGGCTCTTGTGCGGTCGCCAGGTACGCGGCCGGCCCAACTGTTTCGCGGATACTGTTGTACTTCGAATCGCCCACGACGCCGACCACGTGATACTGCGTGACCACTTCCTTCTCGCCACGCGGCATCGTGAACGTCTTTCCAGCCGCGTCGCCGCCCATGTATTTGCGGGCGAAGGACTGATTCACGATGGCCACCCATGGCGCCGCAAACGTGTCCCGATCGTTGAAGTCCCGGCCGGCCACCACGGCAGTGCGCATCGTCTTGAAGTATCCGGGACTGATGTGCGCCAGCTTAATCGCGCCGGTCTTCTGATTGTCGATTGTCACCGGCTGAGCCCAGGTCGAGCCGCTCAGCGGCACAATGTCGATGTGGGCCGCGCTCACCACGCCGGGGATTTCCTGCAACCGTCGCAACAGTTCCTGGTCGAACTGGTACGTCGCCGCGGCACTCAGCTTCAAGCGGCTGAAATCCACGTCGGCCGTGTCGATACTCAGCAGATTGCGGAAGCTGCGCACGAACAGTAGCGCGCCCACCAGCAGCACCAGCGAGAGCGCCACCTGCGTGACCACCAGCAGGCGCCGCAGCCCGAAGCGTTCCGGTCCGGCGGTCAGACCGCGCGACGAGGCCTTCATCACCGCGCCCGGTGACGTACGTGTGGCGCGGAGTGCGGGCGCCAGTCCGAAGAACAGGCTGGTCAGCACGGCCACGCCCGCGGTGAATCCCAGAATGCGCCAGTCGGGTGTCAGATCGAGATATGCCGTGCCTTGCCGCGTGTTCAGAAATGTCAGCAGTTGGCTGTTCAGCACGGATGCGACTCCCGCTCCCGCCGCCGCCCCGGCCAGCGAAAGCAGCAAGCTCTCTGCCAGCAGTTGCCGGATCAGCCGTCCGCGCGATGCGCCAACCGCCAGGCGGATCGCGAATTCCCGGCTGCGTGCGCTGGCCCGCGCCAGCATGAGGTTGGCCAGGTTCGCGCAAGCGATCAGCAGCACCAGCCCGGTGATCGCCAGCAGGATTCGCAACGCCGGCGCGAAATCGGTGCGCAGGTCGGAGTAGCCTTGCGACCCGGGCAGCGCAATCAGACGGTAGGCGCGGTAGGCCTTGGCCATTGAGGGATCGAAGCGCGACGGTAGAGTGTCTGCGAATAGGCCGTCGGAGATCGCGCCCAGGTGGGCCGATGCCTTCGCCACCGTCCAGCCCGGTTTCAGCCGTCCCGTCATGGCCAGCCACCATCCCCAGGGTTTGTCGATGACGCTATAGGCCCCTTGCACCAGCGGTTCGGCGCACGTGGGGATCGCGACGTCAAAACCGCGACCCACTTCCAGACCGGAGAATTCCCGCGACGCGATCCCGACGATCTCGAATTTGTGCCCCTCCAGCATGAGCGTTTTGCCGACCGCGTCGGGTTGGCCACCGAACCGGCCCTGCCAGAATTCGTGGCTGATCACCGCGTGCGGAACCGCGCAGCCGCGCTGGTCGTCGGCCGCCGTAAGCAGTCGCCCCGCCGCCGGCGCCACACCTAAGACAGGGAAGAAATCGCCGTTCACCATCAGGGTCCGCGCCATGCGCAGTTCGCCCCCGTACGTAAGATTAAACTGGTATCCTCCCCAAACCGCCAGGCCCGAAAAGGCTTGCTGGCGATCGCGAAGGTGTTCCCAAAGCGTCGTGGTGAGATCCGAATACCGCGTGTTGAACGTGCAGCAGCCATTGTGCCGTTCCTGGATCTTGACGATCGCCAGCGCGGAAGGATCCCTGACGGGCAGGGCTCTCAGGCCGATTGCGTCCAGCAACTGAAACATCGCGGCATTGGCGCCAATTCCCAGCGCCAGCGACGCGATCGCCACCAGCGTGAATCCGGGATTCAGCCGCAGCAGCCGCAAGGCGTAGCGCAGATCCTGCCACAGTGTTTCCATCAGCCCCAGACTGTTCATGTGATAAATCTCCTCGCGGATCGAAGTCGGATTGCCCAATTTCCGCAGTGCGGCGGCGTGTGCCGCTTGCGGCGACATTCCGCGCGCCACGTTCTCGTCGGTCTCGATCTGCACGTAGGCCTCGAGTTCCCGCGACCGTTCCTGGTCCCATCGGCGGCGGTGGAAATAGCGGTTCCAACTCATATCGATGATCTACTGCGCGGCAGGTTTGAGGATGCGGCCGATGGCCTGCACCAGCTCCTCCCACCGGTCTGTCTGCTCCGTAAGTTGCTCGCGCCCGGCCTTGGTCAGGCGATAGTATCGCGCCTTCCGGTTGTTGTCGGACGTTCCCCAGAACGAGGTGATCCACTCCCGGTCTTCCAGCCGGTGGAGGGCCGGATACAACGATCCATGCTCCACTTGAAGCACATCCTCCGAGCCGCGCTCGATGGCGTGCGCGATTGTGTGGCCGTGCGCCGGACCCGCGCAGAGCGTGCGCAGTATCAATAGATCCAAAGTGCCCTGCAGCATTTCGCCTTGCAGCGGAGGTCGGTTTCGTCGTCCCATCGGGTCCCAGTATACTCCCATAGACGATCGACCGGAAAATCGGTTAGCGAAGATAGAACCATGGCTGAGGATCGTGTGGCGGTAATCGGAGCGGGAGCCGTGGGCTGCTATTTCGGGGGCATGCTCGCGCGCTCGGGCGTCCGCGTGACTCTCATCGGGCGCTTTCCCAATATGGAGGCGATCGGGCGCGACGGGCTGTTCATCGATGGACTGCGCATTCAGGAGCGCGTCCGCATGGATACGTCCACCGAAATCCACCACATGCGCGGCGCGAAGACCGTGCTGTTCTGCGTGAAAACCGTCGACACCGCGGCGACTGCACGGGCGATTTACCCCTATTTGTCGGACGACTCCACGGTCGTCAGCATGCAGAACGGCGTCGACAACGTGCAGCGGCTGCATGCCGAGGGTGTTGCCGCGATCCCCGCGGTCGTCTATGTGGCCGCCGCCATGTCCGCTCCCGGACACGTGAAGCACTCCGGCCGCGGCGATCTGGTCGTGCCGTTCGGGGCCGCCGGGCTCGCCCCAATTTTCGAGAAGGCCGAAGTCCCCTGCCGCGTCTCGCCGGATATCCGAGTCGAACTCTGGCAGAAGATGGTGATGAACTGCGCGTATAACGCCATCTCCGCGCTCGCCCGCGCCAAGTACGGATCGATCGCGGGCAATCCCCGCGTTCGCGAATTAATGCGCCGCGCCATCGCCGAAACTATCGCGGTGGCCCGCGCCGAAGGCATCGAACTGAACGAAGAATCACTCTGCGGCGCAGCCTGGAAGCTCGGTGAGGCCATGGCCGAAGCGACCTCGTCCACCGCACAGGACATCCAGCGCCGCAAACCCACTGAAATCGAATCCCTGAACGGCTACATCGCCCGCCGCGGCGCCGAACTCGCCATCGACACGCCGGTAAGTGAGACGCTTACCGCCCTGGTCCGCCTGCTGGAGGAGCGCGCTAAATGACTCGCACGGAGTTCATCGGCGGCTCATAACCCCGTCCTTCGTGATTTCAGATATCATGCTCCCGAGGCATAAAATATGTCCGATCCGGATCGCCGCAATTTTCTGGGAACGGCAGCGGGAGTAGCTGCCTTCACCATCCTTCCCCGCCACGTTATGGGAGGACCGGGCTACATCGCCCCCAGCGACAAGATCACCCTCGCGTACATCGGCGTGGGCACCGAGGGAATCCGCGAGATGCTCCCGCTCCTCTCCGTTCCCGAACTGCAGATCGTCGCCGTCTGCGACCCCAACCAACACGCCAGCGGCTATCGCGACTGGTCGGCCAACGGCATCCTCAACTCCATCCGCCGCGAACTCCGCAAGCCCGACTGGTGGGCCGGCGGCGAGGGCGTCATCCCCGGCGGCCGAGA
>Ga0207695_10010211_pt1 | contig 11517 bp, 7 predicted proteins | sample KBSC54metaG_FD_184354 | JGI IMG/M metagenome (GOLD analysis project Ga0207695, IMG submission 184354) | Corn rhizosphere microbial communities from Kellogg Biological Station, Michigan, USA - KBS C5-4 metaG (SPAdes) (version 2) | ecosystem: Host-associated > Plants > Roots > Rhizosphere > Soil... | reverse complement strand
TTCGTGGCACGGAGGAATCCCAGTCGGTGCGCGCCGGCGAGCCGCTGCGGCTGAAGTCCTCGCCCGGCATCATCCTGTCGCCCTTCACCCACGCCGGCGGCATCTTCGGGCTGGTGCTGGCCCTCTACCAGGCGCGCCCGGTGGTGGTGTTCGACAAGTTCGAGGTCAGCCGCTGGGTCGAGGCGGTGCAGAAGTACAAGCCCAAGTCCGCCAGCCTGGTCCCGGCCATGATCAAGATGATCCTGGCCGCCGACCCGCCGCGCGAGGCCCTCGCCAGCCTGATGGCGGTTCGCAGCGGCACCGCCGGCATCGACCCGAAGACCCAGGTGGCGTTCGAGGAGCGCTTCGGCATCCCGATCCTGGTCGACTACGGCGCGGCCGAGTTCATGGGCGGCGTCACCGGCTGGTCGCTGGGCGAGCACCGCCAGTTCAGCAAGACCAAGCTCGGCAGCGTCGGCCGTCCCCGCCCGGACGTGCAGCTGCGCACCATCGACCCGGAGACCAAGACGCTGCAGCCGGTCGGCGAGGTCGGCCAGCTGGAGATCTTCTGCCCGCGCTGGTCGCCCGACTGGATCCGCACCAACGACTTCGCCCGCCTCGACGAGGACGGCTTCCTCTACATCCACGGCCGGCTCGACGACGCGATCAACCGCGGCGGCTTCAAGATCCGCCCCGACGACGTCGCCCCGATCATCCGCGAGTTCCCCGGCGTGCAGGACGCCACCCTGGTCGCCTTCCCCGACGAGCGCCTGGGCCAGGTCCCGGTCGCCATCGTCGAGACCGCCGGCGGCGCCCCCCTCGACGCCGTGGCCCTGAAGGCCTTCCTGAAGGACCGCCTCGCCCCCTACCAGGTCCCCGTCGACATCAGGTTCATCGCCGCGTTCCCACGCACGACGACGATGAAGATCAGCCGGCCGGAACTGAAGGCGATGCTGGGTCTGGGCTGACCCTCCCTCCCCTTCATGGGGAGGGACAGCGGCGCGCAGCGCCGCAGGGTGGGGGAGTCTGAAGTCTCAACGACAATCGCCGGGTAGCGGGTCCCTTCCCGAGACATCCCCACCCTGACCGCTGCGCGGTCGTCCCTCCCCATGAAGGGGAGGGAAGCTACCCCAGCGCCGGCCCCGCCGCCGCCGCCGCGTCAGGCCGCACCCGCCGCGTCGCCGACTTCGCGAACGCCGCGTAGTAGTCCGGGTGCTCGGTGCCCATCCAGCGGTCCCACCAGGTGAAGTAGAGGCCGAAGTTCCACCCCGCGTGGCTGTGGTGCATGTCGTGATGGGTGGCCGTGGTCAGCCAGTCGAACATCGGCCGCCCGTCCGCGCCCGCCGGCGCCAGCTCATAGCCGGAGTGCGCCAGGGTGTTGCGCCAGATCTGGTGCAGGATGAACAGCGTGATCACCGGCCACGGCGTCGGCACCGCCAGCGGCCACAGCACCACGAAGGTCACCATCACCGCCGCCTCGCCGAGGTCGAAGCTATAGGCGCTGAACGGCGAGGGGTTGTGGCTCTTGTGGTGGCGGGCGTGCGCCCCGCGGAACAGCGCCGGCCGGTGCAGCGCCCGGTGCGTCCAGTAGTAGTAGGCGTCGTGCCCGACGATCATCAGCACCAGGCTCACGGCCATCCAGGCCGGCCCCCAGTGGTGGGACAGGTGGGTGAGCGGATAGAATCCGGCCCGCGACATCAGGCTCATCCCCGCCGCGGCGGTGGCGAACAGGGCGATCGAGCGCATCGAGATGGCGAACTCCATCACCATCTGCCGCGCCGAGGGGCTCAGCGCCCGGATCTTGCGACCGCGCAAAGGTCCGCGCATCACCACCCACAACAACGCCCAGGTCAGCACCGCGAAGAACGCGTAGCGGCTGGTGTTCTGCCACAGGTAAGACCACCACATGTCGCAGCTATGCTGCCACGAGAACGGCATGTCGCTTGACCGAATACGCCCCTGGGCTCAGCGCGCCCATATGCCGCATTAAATCCCGTCAGGATTAACACTCTGACGATTTTCGTCCTTAACGATTGATGCTTGCGGACTTGTCCACAACACAGTTCGTTATTGATAACGGACGCGCACCATCCGCCGCTAGCGGCACCCGGCGTTGGCCATCTGTGACTGCAGGTCGGCGATCTCCTGCTGCTTCTTCTGCTCGGCCTCGTTCGCCGCGTTCTGGAAGTAGGCAACCGCCCTGTTGCCCTGCCGGTTCACCTCATCCGCCCCCAGCCCGTCCAGCGCCTTCATGGTCTGGATCGCAATCAGGTAGTCGAGCACCGGATCCGACCGTCTCACCGGCAGCGGCGGCTCTCCCCGGCGCACCCGCGCCTCGTTGCCCTCCTCCTGCAGCTGGATCCAGTAGTGCAGCTGCCCCTGCATCTCGACGATCCGTTGCTGCAGGGCCGGGCCGGTCAGCAGCGGCGCCATGTCCACGAAGGCCCGCACCCGGGTCGCGGTCTGGGCCCCGGTGCTTCGCGCCTGCACCGCGGCCAGCTTGGCCCGCAGCGAATTGCAGCGGTCGGCGTCGGCAGCGTTGATGGCGTTGCCCACGGCGCCGATCAGGCCGCCCAGGTTCCCGCCGCCCCCGTCGTCGCCGCCGCTCCGCGAGCGGCGCGGCCCGCTGCCGCCATCGTCGCCGAGCCCGCTCCGCGCCGCGTCGTCCGCGCCCTGCCGGTTGCTGTTGCCCGCCTCGCTGTCGCCGCCCCGGGAGGATCCGCCATTGCCGGAGTCGCTGCCGCCGCCGCCGTTCCCGCCGCCGCTATTTCCGCCGCCGCTGTTGTCGCCGCCGCCGCTGCTCCCGCCCTGGGACGACCCGCCCATGCCGCAGGCCAGGATCGGCGCAACCGGCCAGGCCAGCGCCATGCTCAGGCAGGCCGCAGCCGCCAACCCCCTCTCGACGCTCCCCAGCATCGCCCGCGTCTCCTCTCGGGACCCGACCCGAGGCTGAACTCGTCCGGCCCGCGACGCAAGCGTCCCCTCCCTCCATGGGAAGGGCAATCGCATGTGGCGGGGAAGCGGCGCAGCCGCAGGACGTTCAACCGCGGAGATCGCAGGGATACGCAGAGACGGCGGAGTTTCTGGGGGGGCTCCGCGTTCTCTGCGATCTCTGCGGTTTCATTCTTGGGGCGCCTGCAGCGCGCGCAACAGCCCGGGGGGGCGCCCTTCGGTGCGGCCCTAGGCGGCCTTTGACGGGCAGCCCAGCCCGAGGGCAGCGGCGGCCATGGTCAGGACCGACACCTGGCTCTCCACCGGGAAGACGTCCGCCGTGACCCCGGCCAGCCCCATCGCCGCCAGGCGGCGCGCGTGCCGTTCGCGATAGCGGTCCGCGGCGGCGGCGTCCTCGAACAGGTAGACCCCGCTGGTGTGACCGGTCTCCCGGTCGTCCAGCCAGATCTTCCAGACCAGCCCGGCCTCGTCGCCGATGGCCCGGGCGACGCGCTCGGTCAGGTCCTTTCCCCAGGTCCCGGGGAAAGGGAACCGGAACAGCAGCGCGCTCAATGTGTGTGTGCTCATGGTCAGTGGTCCTTCATGCAGGTCCAGGCGGTGATCGATGCGTCGTCGGCGCGGTCCTTGCGGGGCCACGGGACCAGCATCGGGGTGCGCCGCCGGTAGTCGGCGTAGTCGCGGCCGAACGTGGCCGACAGGTCGCGTTCCTCGAGCTGGATGGCGAACAGGATGTAGGCCGTGGTCACCAGCGCGAAGATCAGGTGCGCCGCGGTCATCGTCGGCGCGGCCCAGAAGATCGTCAGCCAGCCCACGTAGAGCGGGTGGCGCACGATCCGGTAGAGGCCGGGCGTGTGGAACCGGGGCGCGACGTAGGGCTGGCCCCTGAACGCCCGCCAGACCTGGCGCAGCCCGAACAGGTCGAAGTGGTCGATCAGGAAGGTGCTGTAGAACAGCAGCCCCCAGCCCAGCAGGTAGACCCCGATGACCACGCCGCGGACCAGGCCGTCGGTGGTCCAGATCACCCCGCCGATCGGCTGCCAGGCCGCGAACAGGGCGAGCATCGCCAGGTTCGAGACCAGCACATAGGTGCTTCTCTCCACCGGCTGCGGCGTGATGCGGGTCCACCAGCGCTTGAAGGCGGGGCGGGCCATGCCGCTGTGCTGCACCGCGAACGCGGCCAGCAGGCCGAGATCGACGGCCAGGGCCACGCCGAGCGAATGGGTCGGCGCGCCGTCGAGGCGCGTGGGCGTCCAGAAGCCGCCGATGAAGCCGACGGCGTAGAGACTCACGCCCTGGAACACCAGGTAGGCGACGACGCCGTAGAGGAGCGTGACGATGCGGGACAACTCAACCTCCTGTTTGCCTGCGTTTCACGAGAGCGGCCGGAATAGTGAAGGTTGCGCGGCCCGACTTGGGGGGAACCCCCCAGTTTTCGGAAAAATGTGCGGGGGGCATTAGGTGCAGGTTCCGCATACCAACCTCGCCGAGTAACCCTCTCCCCGTTCACGGGGAGAGGTCAGGTGAGGGGAGCTCGTCGCGCAGCGGCGAGCGCGCGCAGCGCACCTGGCGTCGTTCGACGCCAGTCTCGGCGAAATCGCCGAGACGCCCTCACCTTACCTCTCCCGCGGCAGCGGGAGAGGGTTACTCGAAGGCAGGGGATGAGGCGGGCAGGTCCCTCACTCCGCCGCGCTGAGCCCCCGCTCCCGGGCGATCTGCACCGCCGCCAGCCGGCTCGGCGCGTCCAGCGCCGCCAGCAACGCGCTGACGTGGTGCTCCACCGTTTTGGCGCTGAGCCCCAGCCGATCGGCGATGTCGGCGTTGGCCAGGCCCTCGGCCAGCAGGCCCAGCACCTGGTTCTGCCGCGGCGTCAGGCCGGCCGGGTCGGCGCGCCGCGCGCTGCGGGGGCCGGCGGGGATGTCGCGCACGCCCTCGGCCCGCAGCCGCCGGCGCAGGTTGCGCGCCGCCGGGGCCGCGCCCAGGCGGTCGAAGATCGCCAGCGCCTGCCGCTGCGCCGCCTCGTCGCCGCCGCTGAGCGCGATCGCCTGCTCGTACGGGCAGCCCATCTCGCCCCACAGCGCCGCCGCCTCGCGCCACCGCCCGGCGATGTGCGCCGCATGCGCTGCCGGGATCTCCGCCGCCACCGCGTTCGACAAAGCCGGCGCCCGCCCCAGGATCGCCAGCCACAGCGCGCACTCGCCGAGGTTCCACAGCTGGCTCCAGGCCGCCATCTGGTCCTCGAACACCGCCGCCAGCCGCTCGGCCGCCCCGGGCCGCGAGCCGTCCAGCCAGTGGGCCTCCGCGTCGGCGATGGCGATCGGAACCCGCCGCAGCAGGTCCCGCCGCGCGGTCGGCAGCGCCAGCGCCTGCGCCAGCACCCCGTCCTCCGGCAGGCCCAGCCGCACCCGCGCCCGGCTGAGCGCGATCATCCCGGTCAGCGCCACGGTGATGCGCGGATAGGGCCCGTGCACCACATGCTCCGCCTCCGTCACCGCCTCGCCCAGCCGGCCCAGGTCCAGCAGCGCCGCGGCCCGGTTGCCGCGCAGATAGGCCTCCAGCGGCGCCTGGTCGCGCGCCGCGCAGGCGGCGATCCCCTCGTCCAGGGTCTCCATCAGCCCGTCGAACCGCCGCGCCGCCGACATCAGCGAGGTCAGGTTGGCGTAGAGCCGCGGCAGGGCGTCCAGCTCGCCCCGCACCCGCGCCTCGTCGATGGTCGCCCGCAGCGCCGGCAGCCCCGCGTCCAGGTCGGTCGAGGCCTCGGCGGTGCGCAGGTAGGTCTGCGCCTGGGCGGCGATGTCCCACCGCCCCAGCGCCAGCGCCCGCGCCAGCGCCGCCTGCGCCGCCGCGATCGCCGCCTCGTTGCGGTCGGCCAGCATGTCGAACTGCGCCTGGCTGGCCAGCGCCAGGGCGTACTGCCAGCTCTCCGGCGCGGCCGACAGCACCGCCACCGCCTCCCGCGCGAACCCCTCCGCCGCCTCGGAATTCCCCAGCGCCCAGTGCACATGGGCCGATATGCGCAGGGCGCTGCCCAGGCCCATCGCCTCGCCGGCCGCCCGATGGATCGCGATCGCCTCCTCCAGCGCCGCCGTCGCCGCCTCGAACGCCCCGCAGGAATGGGCCGCGAACGCCTTGCGCTCCAGCAACTGGGCGCGGGCCGCCGCGGGCAGGCCGGCGCTGTGGTCGATCACCCGCGTCAGGTGCGCCGTCGCCTCCCGCCACGCGCCCAGCCCGGCGGCCTCCTCGGCGGCGCGGACCGAATAGGCCACCACGTCGGCGGCCTCCCCCGCCTGCTCGGCATGGTGGGCGATCTCCGCCGCCCGCGGCGCCGCCCCCGCCTTCAGCAGCGCCAGCGCCGCCGCGTGCAGCTCCCGCCGCCGCAGCGGCGACAGCGCGCCCTCGATCGCCCGCCGCGCCAGCTCGTGCCGGAACGCCAGCGCCCCGCCGCGGGCGACCAGCATGCCGGCCGCCAGGCACCCCTCCACCCCGGCGTGGTCGCCGTCGCCGGCCAGGGCGCCCAGCACCGCCTCGTCGATCTGCCGCGGGAAGATCGCGGCGCACTCCAGCGTCCGCCGCGCCGCCGCCCCCAGCCGCGCGGCCCGGGCCAGGGTCATCTCCTGCACCTGGCGCGGCACCCCCTCGCCGCCGGCCTCCAGGTATTCGGTCACGTGGAAGGGATTGCCGCCGGTGGCGCCGAACACGTCCGGCTCCGGGCGCCCGGCCCGCTCGGCCAGCTGCGCCACCGCCGCCCGCGACAGCGGCAAGAGCTCGATCCGCTCGCGGGCGTCGCGGGGCATGTCCGCCCACAGCGACGCCAGCCGGTCCCGCGAGGCGGGCTCGTCGTTGCGGAAGCTGACCAGCACCAGCACCGGCGCGTCGCGGATCCGCCGTCCCAGCCAGCGCAGCGCGTCCAGCGTGGCGTCGTCCGCCCAGTGGATGTCCTCCAGCGCCAGCAGCGCCGGGCCCTTGCCGCCGGTGAGCAGCCGCAGCAGCCCCTCGAACGTCGCCAGCTGCCCGGTGGGCGACACCGAAAACCGCCCCTGGCTGCCCCGCGCCACGTCGCGCAGCGGCCCCATCGGCTCGGGCGTCGCCAGGTGCTCGCACCCGCCCAGGTGCACCCGGGCGTCCCCCCGCCGCGCCTCCGCGAAGGCCAGGATCAGCGAGGTCTTGCCGATCCCCGCCTCGCCCTCCAGCGCCACGATCCGCCCCCGGCCCCGCCGCGCAGCCGCCATCGCCGCCTCCAGCCGGCCGCGGGCGTCTTCGCGTTCGAGAAGCTCCACTGTGCCCTGCATGACGCGCCTATAGCGCGAGCTGCGCGGTGGCGGAACGCGGTTGGGCGATGCCGGCCTCGACCCTTCTCCTCCCCCGTGCAACGGGGGAGGAGAAGCACGGAGTGGCGGAGGGGCGCGGGGTAGGGGTGCCGACCGTGCCCGTTCAGCTCTTTGCCGCACGCGCCCAGGTACCCAGCTTTCCGTCGCGCAACTCGGGAGTGAAGAATGCAAGGTTGAGAAATATCAATCAACGTGCATAAGTGGCGTTCACTTCACGGGGAGGCGAAGTGGTCGACGTTATCCATCAGTGGAATCCAGATGACTGGGAGGCTTTCGCACTTAGCCTTCTTCAGGGTCGTCATGGCCCGCTCGGAGTTCACAAGATACCGGCAAATCACAAAGGTGATCTCGGCATTGACTACTATTGTACGTCTGACGCTGTAATCTATCAATGCTATGCCGTTGAGGAGCCGCTCGACGTGACTACGCGCGCTGAGCGCCAAAAATCCAAGATTACAACCGACTTGAGAAAGATAGTTAGGAATGGTGCTGAGATCAGCAGGCTTTTCTCAGGTAAGCGGGTACGTAGTTGGATACTCCTCGCGCCTACGCATGACAGCAAACTTGTGAACCTCCATTGTGCTAAGAAGACTACGGACCTTCGGGTCCAAAATTTGACCCATCTAGACGTCGAATTCGAAGTTGGAATCCACGATCAGGATTCGTTCCCGGGGGCAACGCTTGCCGCTGCGATGGCGGCGCTCGCGAGTCTTTCGCTAACTGTTCCGGCGCCCTCGAAGGCCGACTTGGAGGCTTGGCAGGCTGGCGCTCCGCCTGACCTTCTGGTCAACGCGACAAGAAAGCTTAGCAAGCGGGTCGGCCCAGCGGCCGTCGAAGCCGCGGTCGCGGACGCCATCGAACTGTTCCTAAAGGGTAATGCGCTTGTCGACGCGCTTCGACTGGGGGCGCCTGATCTGCACGAGAAGGTTGCCGCGGCCATCTCCGGACGAGGTAGGCGTCTTTCTTTCGTAGGACCGCAGGGAGGTTCGAACCCAAGCGGCATTCTCAATGCGGAGGTCGAAGCCCTAATCGCCGCGATCAAGGAGGCTGCACCGTCTCTGTCTTCGTCCAACGCTGAAGAGATAGCCCTGGGCGTCGTCTCCGAATGGCTCATGCGGTGCCCCCTGGATTTTCCGTCAAATGCCGCGTGAGAGCGCTTTTATCGATGCAATCGAGGGGGCAGAGTTTTCCTACACGCCGCGCCCGGAGCCGATTGCTGGCGACCTCAGGATGTCCTGGGGAATTTCTATCTTGCTCCTAAGCTTGCTCTACAGCCGCGGTCAGAGAGGTAGTTTTCAGAAGCTACAGTTCCTCGCTCATTCAATCCGAACGCGAGAAGGTCGCGATGACGTCTTATCCATGTTTGCCGGAGATCTCCGAACGTCAGAGGTGTCAGTTCGGGTCGAGCCCTGGCTCAATCGGGCCGTAAATCTTGGCCACGGCCTAGGCTTCGTCAATTTGGTTAAGGGCAGAACCGTCGCCTTGACAGATAAGGGGCGCGAAGTTGCTACGGCAATAGACGCGTTGTCGGAAAGCTTTGTCGAGGAGCGAGCTTTTCTAGAAAAAGTGGCTCGCCGGCTTACGGAAGGTCAGCTGGCCAAAATTTGGCGGATGGAGGACTTGCTTTGACGCTTCGTCTAAGACATCTCCGCATGCGCGCCATGACGTCTTCCGGTCTATATGGAGCAGATATTCCGTTTGAGCGAGGCTTGAATGTAATATGGGCCGACAATACAAAAGGAAAATCAACTTGCATGCAGGGAATGATCTATGCGTTAGGCATGGAGCGCATGCTAAGTCCTCGCCGAGAGGTGCCGTTGCTGTATGTGATGACTTCATATTTGAAGAATGACGACGAATCTACGGCAATGGTTCTAGAATCCAACGTGTCTCTAGAAATTGAAAACGGTGCCGGACAAATTATAACAATTACACGGAATATAAAGAAGGAGTTGGTAGACAATCGCCTAATGTTCGTTGAGTTTGGGCCCGCGCTTACCGATCAGTCGGGGACCTATAGAAATCGCAATTTCTTCGTCTCCGACGCGGGCGCAGCCCAGCGCGAAGATGGATTTCATCGCTTTCTCGAAGATTTTCTCGGATGGCAATTGCCGATGGTCCGACGATATGACGGGCCTGACAGCAAGCTATACCTTGAGACGATATTCCCGCTGTTTTGGGTGGAACAGAAGGCGGGCTGGTCGGCAATCCCTGCTGCGATCCCCACCTACTTCCGGATTCGGGAGGTGCACCGACGGGCTCTCGAATTTCTGATGGACCTCGACGTGCATAAGCTGGAGCTACGGCGTCAGCAGATATTGGAGAGGATCGAAGGCGTTGCGCGCGATTGGGGCGCTGCGTGGCAGGAAATCGAACATTTCGTTCGTCGAGGCGGAGGGCGGACCGAGGCGCTACCTCAACGTCCAACTCTCATTCCGGACGAGCTAGAGCGAGGGCACATTGTCATAGCGGAGAAAGAGGGATGGGCTTTGCTAGACAGCGTCCTCGCTGAGTTGCGTGAACGCGTCAGAGCGCTTAGTGACGCTCCTGTGCCTCAGGTTGGTGAATCGTCAGACGATCTCATTAGAAAGCTTCAGTTATTGAACTCGGAAGCTGAGGGACTTAATCGCTTTCGAATTGAAATACATAAGGCCAAGCAGCTAAAGCAGGCGGACGTGGTGTCGTTGGAGCGCCGCATTGAGACTCTCGCCGCTGATATGCAAAAGAACCAAGATGTTCAAAAGCTGCAACGCTACGCGGGGAGTCTTGACAGATTGACCCCGGATCACTGTCCAACGTGTGAGCAGGTCCTTGCCGATACTCTCTTGGCGCAAGAAGTATCGGAATCTGTTATGCCTATAGAAGACAACATTGAGTACCTTCGTTCTCAAACAAGGATGTTCGAAGACATATTTAGGCGTGAGCAAGAGGATTATAGGCGTCTTGATGCGCGAGCTAGTCAAGCAGATCGGGACTTATATGAGATATACGCTCAGATACGCACGATAAGGACGGATCTGATATCGCCGTCGAGCAGCCCTTCCGCGGTCGCGATTGAGGAGCGGGTTCGGGCTGAATCTCGACTTCGAGAGCTTGAAGCGTTGGAGTCTGCCTTCGATCAAGCGATGGAGCGTATGCGGGTTATGATGGTCGCCTATGCGAAGCTTGTTGAAGAACTTGGTGGCTTGCCGAGGGATAAGTTGAGTGGTTCCGACCAGGAAAAGCTCAATATTTTGACAGAGCTGCTCCGTATTCGGGCGCGCGAGTTTGGCTTCAGCACGTTCGATCCTGGTGAATTAACAATAGACGAAGACGCTTATCGCCCACAAAAGGAGGGGTACGAGATCGGCTTCGAGACCTCTGCGAGCGATGCGATACGACTGAAGTGGGCGTACCAGCTCGGACTGTTAGAATTGAGCCATAGTTCGCAGACTAATCATCCTGGTATGTTGCTATTTGATGAGCCGCGACAGCAGTCATCATCGAAAGTGAGTTTTGGGAGACTTCTGGAGCGTGCGGCTGCGCGCCAACGCAGCGATCAGCAGATAATTGTGTCTACCAGTGAAGACTACGAGACTCTTTCGAGAATTCTTTCGGAAATTGAGTGCTCCAAGATCATATTTGACGGCTATGTGATCAAGGCTATCGATAATAGCCGGGGATGAGAGATTTGGTCGGCGTCTCGCTAAGTCCTCCCATCTCGCCCCCCATCCGCTAAACTCCGCCCCTCACCCGGGAGCGCTCGCCCTGTCCACCGCACCCTCCACCGCCGCCGCCCCGCTGACCGATCAGCTCCGCGCCGTCGTGCGCTATCTCGGGCGCGTGCTCGGCGACGTGATCCGCGAGCAGGACGGGCAGGGGGTGTTCGACCAGATCGAGGCGATCCGGCGGGCGGCGCTGGAGTTACGCTGACACCGTAGGAAAATGTCACCCTATCGCGTCCGGCACGCGCTCGGGTCCGCGTGCGATCTGGCTCCGAGAATGAGCCAGCTTTGTATCGAGGGCATGGGTCGGCCGGAACACCATGCCGCCTGGAAGCTGGATGGCTTCGGCGCCGACCTGGCGGATCAGAAAGGGACCGCGATCGAACCGTTCCACGGCCACGGTCGCGGCGGCCTCGAAGTCGGGGAAGGCGTTGACCAGTTCGCCGGCGTGGAACAGCACCCACTCGTTCGGATGCTCGGCCTCGAGTCCGGGCTTCAGCCGCTCGAACGCCGCGATGTCTGCTTTCAAGTTTGTCATCGGACGGTCCCCGGTCCGC
>Ga0207695_10010208_pt1 | contig 11518 bp, 9 predicted proteins | sample KBSC54metaG_FD_184354 | JGI IMG/M metagenome (GOLD analysis project Ga0207695, IMG submission 184354) | Corn rhizosphere microbial communities from Kellogg Biological Station, Michigan, USA - KBS C5-4 metaG (SPAdes) (version 2) | ecosystem: Host-associated > Plants > Roots > Rhizosphere > Soil... | reverse complement strand
GATGAAAGCGATGTGGAAGTGAGCGGATGCAGCACCGATAGCTCTGTACGGGTGATAAAGAGCCTGGAACGCCAGTATGATGTAAACTTCTTTGACCGCATGACCATTACCTTCCTGAGAAATGAAAAGGCTGAGATGCTGCCTTTTAACCAGGTACAATATGCTATAGACAAGGGCTACATTAACAAAGATACTTACCTCTTCAATAATATAGTGACCAATAAGAAAGACCTGATGGAGCAATGGCTGGTGCCACTGAGCGAAAGCTGGCTGGCAAACAGGGTGTCTTTCTCTGAAGTACAATAAGAAATGATTAATATTGAGGGTCGTATCACCCCTATATGAAGAATCCATTATTGCTAGTGGCTGCTTTCTGTATGAGCATGCCTGTTTATGCACAGCAGCAAGACACTATACATACGCTACAAGATGTAGTAGTAACCGGCATACAGAACTCAGGCCCTAAGGCTACTTCGTTGCACATAGAATCTTATCCACTGAAGCAACTTGAAGTAAAATCTCCATTCAACTTATCTGATGCGCTTGCAGAGATACCCGGCATTAGCGAGCTAACTACAGGTAACGCTATTAGCAAACCCGTGATTCGCGGGCTGTATGGAAACAGGATATTGGTATTGCTATCAGGGTTGCGATTTGATAACCAGCAGTTTCAGGATGAACATGGATTAGGGCTTTCGCAAATAGGTATAGACCGTGTGGAGGTAATTAATGGGCCGGCATCTATTTTGTATGGTACGGACGCAATAGGCGGTGTGATAAATGTGATAGAAGAAACCCCTACCCAACCGGGCAAGACACTTGATTTTACTACAAGGCTATACTCTAATACACTCGGTACACTGACTGATGTTGGTTATTCTAATTATAATAAAAATAAAACATGGTGGCGCATACGCGGTGGCATAGAAAACCATGCTGACTATAGTGATGGTAATGGTAATCGTGTGCTGGACTCAAGGAATAAAGGATATTATGCTAAGGCAGGATTTGGTTTCCAGCGCGGTAACTGGACAATGAATAATACTTATGATTTCTCCTACAACCAGTTTGGCTTTATAGTGCCTGACCTGAACCTGTTTCTTCAACCAGATAGCAGGTGGTCGCGAAGCATGCAGGGACCACACCATAATGTAATGCTGAATGTGCTTAGCTCACAGAATACTTTCCAGCTAAAATCGTCTGTATTGAAGGTAAACGTGGGCGTACAAAGCAACCACCGAATGGAAGATGAAGGTGGCGGCGAGATAAGCCTGAATATGCACTTGCTTTCTGCACTGGAAAATGCGCGTTGGGAAAAGTACCTGCGAAGTAACATATTGTTTGTACTCAACCAGCAGTTCACTTTTGAAAACAATACCAATCTTGGTAAACGCATACTGATACCTGATGCCAATATGCTGGAAGGCAATGGCTCAGGCTTTCTTCGTTTTTACCTGCATAAAGTAAATATAGAAGCAGGACTGGGTTATAATTATAAGAACATTAAAACCTACTTGACCCCGCCGTTAAACACTGTAACGAAAGATGTACATCCATTTGATATTGGCCGGGCTTCTGCAAATGGAATGGTAGGCATGAGCTACAATCCTAACCATTGGCTGAATATAAAGGCTAATATAGCCAGCGGCGACCGTGCGCCAAATCTTGCAGAGCTATCGTCTGACGGGCTGCATGAAGGTTATTACCGCTATGAGATAGGCAACCCCAACCTGAAAATGGAGCAAAATATAAACGGCGACCTGACGGTGGAAGTAAATAATACAGAATGGTTTGTTTCTGCATCGGGCTATTATAATCGTTTTTTCAACTATATATACCTTGCCGGCGATGGCAATGCCAACTATTTTGGTTTCCCCATCTATAATTTTAAGCAGCAGGATGCTAAAATATATGGCAGTGAACTGATAGCCCAGTATAAGCCGGAAGCGCTGAAATGGTATGAGTTTAAAGAAACGTTCTCAGCTATTAAAGGTGTGCTGGACGAAGGCGGTTACTTGCCTTATATACCTGCCTACACCAACAAACTTTCGATAATCTTCACAAAAGACATTAATGATAAATATAAATCGTTATACATTGAACCTGAATTTGAATACGTATTTGCACAAGACCATCCCGCACAGTTTGAATCATCAACAGGTGATTACGGACTAATAAATTTATATAGCGGTATAGTGACGCATTGGGGGCAACGTGACCTTAGCTGGAACTTTACCATTAAAAATTTATTGAATAAGGAATATGTAGATCATCTCTCAAGATTAAAAGATCCCACATTATTCCCCCAGCCTATATATAACCAGGGAAGGAATTTTATATTATCTTTAAGTACCAGACTAGGTGTATAGATAGTTGAAATTAATATTTAAATATGGCCTATATACGTTGATTGTCGTGCTATGCATGGCATGGCTGTTTCATTTTTTATACCCTGTCTACTATACTATAAGCGCTACAGAAATAAAACAAGAGCAAGAGAATATTATAAAAAAGGGAAAGGAAACGACTAAATACCAGCATCTAAGCTTTAGCAGTACATTCTTCAATGCTCACTACAATAAGGCAGAGAAAGAATTGGATATAAATGGTGAAATGTATGATGTAGTAAGTGTGATACAAAATGGCAATATTATCAAATGCATTGTGCTTAATGACAATAATGAAAGCCGGTTAAACACCATCCTTGCCTTACATCTTGGTAATGAAAAAACAGATAAGAATACACACCAGCTTATTTTGTGGTGCCCCGTAGCGTATGGACCTGATACTTCTTTTAGTTTACCAGTATATCACAATATTATTTCAAATAGTTATGCTCTAATCGAGCATCAATATCTATCTAATGGTTATGGACAGCTAACTCCCCGCCCTCCGCAGGCGGCATAACAGGCTAGCCCCTTTTCCCTTATCAATTTTCCTGAAAACATCGTTCAATTAAACTTTTTAAAATAAAATGAAACACATTTTTAAAGCAGCATCTATGCTGTTGCTTACCGTATTTGTATACTCTTTATCGTCGTGTAAAAAGGATAGTGACCAAGGTTTACCACCTAATATTTCTTTTAAAACGGGCGCTAACTACATCTCATCCGACGCTACTGTTGCAAAGGATTCTACCCTGACGGTTGGCATTAATGCTTCAAAGTCTGAAGGAAACGATATACTTACCAAGCTTACTATTACTGTATCTTATGACGGCAGAGCCGATTCCACCATTTATACAGAATCAGTAGATGCTAGTATGGCAAGCACTTATTCCAAAGATTTTCCGGTAAAAACACGCAACCAGGCAGGGACAGAAAAATATACTTTTTCTGTTGTGAGCAAAGATGGTATAGTGAACAGTGCAAAGTGTACTCTCACAGTTAAGTAAAATTTTAGTCTATTCGATTGTTTGTGAGTCCTGTATAAAAGCAGGACTCTTTTTTATATTATATTTGCCCCTATAATAACAATCTTATGAAAAACATACTGAAACTGGTATGTACTATATTACCCCTGGTAGCAATATCCTGTAATAAAAGTACCACCACTACTTACCCCCAACCCTCCATAGCATTGAAAAAAGGGAGCTCTTACATTTCTACTGATACTACAATAAAATCAAGTACTTCAGTAATACTGGGGCTGACTGCTGCAAAGACCCATGGCGATGATATATTAAGATCGATATCTGTATTATGTTCTTATAACGATAAGCCAGATTCTTTGCTATTTGTGACATCTTTATACGGCATAGGCGGCGATAGCTTTCAATATGACTATAATATGGGAACGCAGAAGTCCGGTAAAGAAAAATATACTTTTAAAGCCACTACGCAGAGCGGTGCTACTAACTCCGTAAGCGTTACCATCAGCATTCAATAAGACTGTCCAGCCATAAATATTACTATAATATTTATTTTATTTACTTATCCCCAACTGTTTTTGTTCCATAGAATAAAAGCAGAAAGGGATTAAATTTGCTGCGGTTTAACCTGGCAATTCACCAGGATATTAGCATAAAAAGATAGAGGAATTAATGTCTGAACAGAATAAGCACTCTGAGCAAGGCTCGGTTTTGATTAGTGAGATGTATGAAAGCTGGTTTCTAGACTATGCCAGCTATGTGATACTGGAACGTGCCGTACCAGCTGCCGAAGACGGCCTTAAGCCAGTGCAGCGCCGCATACTGCATGCTATGCGCGAAATGGATGACGGGCGCTTTAATAAAATAGCCAATGTAATAGGCCAAACCATGCAATACCATCCGCATGGTGACGCATCTATAGGCGATGCTATAGTAAATCTTGGCCAAAAAGACCTGCTGATAGAAACCCAGGGTAACTGGGGTGACGTGCGTACGGGAGATAGCGCTGCTGCATCCCGATATATTGAGGGGCGTCTTTCAAAATTTGCACTGGAAGTAGCATTTAATGCCAAGACCACTGAATGGCAGCTGAGCTATGATGGCAGGAAGAATGAACCGGTGACATTGCCTATGAAATTTCCGCTACTGCTGGCACAGGGTGCTGAAGGCATAGCGGTAGGCCTCTCTACAAAAATATTACCTCATAACTTCTGTGAAATACTGGATGCGGCCATAAAATACCTGAAGGGCCGGAAATTTGAGCTATATCCCGACTTCCCCAACGGAGGTATGGTGGATGTAAGCAATTACAATGATGGCGCACGTGGTGGTAAGGTGCGCGTAAGAGCGCATATAGAAGAAGCTGATAAAAAGACATTGCTCATTAAAGATGTGCCATACGGTATTACTACTACCCAACTGGTGGATAGCATACTAAAGGCCAACGATAGTGGAAAGATCAAGATAAAGAGCGTTATAGATAATACTGCCAAAAATGTAGAATTGGCGGTACAACTGGCACCGGGAGTAACTACAGACCAGACAATAGATGCACTTTATGCATTTACCGACTGTGAAATATCTATATCGCCGAACGCCTGTGTGATAATGGATGATAAGCCCCACTTTGTAGGGGCTACTGATTTATTAAAACGCTCGGTAGATGATACAAAGGCATTGTTGCTAAGGGAACTGGAGATAAAGCTGGGTGAGTTGGAGGATAACTGGCACTACTCCTCCCTGGAGAAGATATTCATTGAAAAACGTATATACCGCGACATAGAAGAACAAACTACCTGGGAAGGCGTGCTGAATGCTATAGACCTTGGGCTAAAGCCATACAAGAAGCGCTTCCGCCGTGAGATAGTAATGGACGATATAGTGCGCCTGACCGAGATCCGCATCAAACGTATTTCTAAATTTGACTCCTTCAAAGCGGACGAACATATAAAAGCGCTGGAAGCCGAAATAGAAGAGGTGAAAAACAACATAGCGAACCTTAACGATTACTCCATTCGCTACTACGAGAACCTCCTAAAAAAGTACGGCAAAGGACGCGAACGCGTAACGGAACTGCGCCAGTTTGAAACCATACAAGCCACAACGGTGGCTATAGCAAATGCTAAACTGTATGTGAACTATAAAGAGGGCTTTATAGGTACGGGGCTGAAGAAAGATGAATTTGCTTTCGACTGCTCGGATATAGATAATATCATTGTCTTCCGGAAGGACGGCAAAATGACAATTACAAAGGTGGCAGATAAAACCTTTGTTGGTAAGGACATAATACACCTGGCCATCTTCCAGAAAAATGATGAGCGCACTACTTATAATATGATATATGTAGATGGCAAAACAGGCATTTCTTATGGTAAGCGCTTTAATGTGACAGGCATAACCCGTGATAAGGAATATGACCTGACAAAGGGTAATCCCAACAGTAAGGTGCAATACCTGTCAATAAATGCAAATGGTGAAGCTGAAATAGTGACCATTACCCTATCTCCGGGATGCACAGCACGTAATAAGGTATTTGACTTCCCATTTGAAGAGCTGGAAATAAAAAGCCGCTCTGCACAGGGCAACCAGGTGACGAAGTACCCAATAAAGAGCGTTAAGTTTAAGGAAAAAGGCCGCTCTACCCTTTCTGCACAAAAAATATGGTATGACACTGCCATAGGCAGGCTAAATAAAGATGGCAGAGGTACTTCACTTGGCCGTTTTGAAGAAGGAGACCGCATAATAAGCTTCTATAAAGATGGCAGCTACGAGCTTACGGATTTTGAGCTGACTAATCGATTTGAAACAGATAACCTGCTGAAAATAGAAAAGTTCGCACCTGAAAAAGTAGTGTCTGCAGTGTACTACGATGCGAAGGCCGGACAATATAATGCCAAGCGCTTTATGATAGAGTCGCAAACGCTGAAAAACAGGTACTTGTTTATAAAAGAAGGTGAAGGCAACAGACTGGAGTTGGTAACCACCCAACCAGAGCCTGTGGTAGTAGTGAAAACAGGAAAGAAAAAATCTGAATTGACAGAGGAAGAAATACCACTGAGTGAGCGGCTGGACATAACAGGCTGGAAGACCGTTGGCACACGTATTGCAAGCAATGACGCTAAGGAAATATCGCTTATTTCTGAGGAGGAAACGGGGCATTCTGAGCACGAAGTGCCAACGCTTTTCTGATATCAAAATTTTTTAGAAAAAATGCTACCTTCACAATTCAAAATTTCGTGAAAGACTGAACTAAGTAATGAAAAAGATAGAACTGGAAATTGTTGCTTTATCCCATAGTATTACCCAAACTCACTCTTATGCCGTAGTGCTCGGCGAGGTAAATGGTCTTCGTCGCCTGCCGATAGTTATTGGCGGCTTTGAAGCTCAGGCCATAGCTGTAGCCCTGGAGCGTATGCAACCCAGTCGCCCGCTTACCCATGATCTTTTTGCTAATTTCATGTCAACCTTTGCTATAGATCTTTCAGAAGTTATCATATATAAATTGGAAGAAGGCATATTTTTTGCCAAATTGGTATGCCAGTCAAATGGTGAAACCATAGAAATAGACTCACGCACATCTGATGCACTGGCACTGGCAGTACGTGCCAATTGCCGCATATATACCTTCGAAAATATACTGGAAACAGCAGGCCTTTACCTGGACCAAACTGACAGCCCAGCTGAAGGCACTGAAACAAAACAGGCTGCACCTGCCATATCTAATCCCGGCGTGGACAAAGAGATGCGCAATATGAGCCTTGAAGAGCTAAATACCTTGCTGCAGCAAGTGCTGGAACAGGAAGACTACGTACGCGCCATCACTATACGCGACGAGATAAACAGCAGGAAAAAGAAATAGCCATTAATTTGTAAAATATAGTCAAAATTGCATAGGATAAAGGGTTCTTTAAACTAATAGTTGTAATTTTCGTCTAATACATAATCCAATCTCTGCTGTATGAAGAAATTTTTATTAATGGCCTTGTGTGTGCCTGCACTCAGCAATTTGTCATGGGCACAAACTACCGATAAGTGCGGCTATAACTTTATTCACGCTGCGGCTGTTAAAAGAAATCCGAATTTTGATGCAGAACATGCTACAATGAGGCAGGAAGCTATAAGAAATGCTTCATTGACCGGCGCTAAGTTAACTACTCCTACAGCGGTAACAGTTCCTGTTGTTTTTCATATAGTATTAGATTCAGATTACCTCAAGCTAATGGACCCGGCTACTATAAGCGACCGTGTGAATAGCCAGATAGCAGTACTAAATGAGGATTACAATAAAGGCAATGCGGATAGCTCGAAAATACCCGGAGTTTTTAAAACCCGCTATGGCAATCCGGCTATTCGTTTCGGACTGGCCAGGGTGGACCCGCATGGAAACCCAACTCCGGGCTGGGAAGTAATTGTTACCACAAAAAATGGGTTTGAACTTAATAACGATGATCCCGGGGCAAATGTTAAGCATGTAGATAGTGGCGGTGCCGATGCATGGGATGTAACCAAGTATATAAATGTATGGATTACAAACTTCCTGGTAAACGGCAGCCCCTCTACTACCATTGGCCTTACTATAATGCCAAGCTACACTGTGGGGACTGGTGCCTATCCTAAAGATGAAATGGGTATAATGCTGCGTTATGATGCATGGGGAAGGCGCTCATCAAGCACCGAAAATTTCTTCGCTAATATAGACCAGGGCCGTACGCTTACACATGAAATGGGGCACTACTTTGAAATGGTGCATATATGGGGAGATGATTTTGGCAAATGCCCGAACAGCGGCGGTACCGATGATGGGATGGCTGACACCCCTCCACAGGCAGACGCTACTTATGGCTGCCCTACCTTTCCTGTAACAGATGCATGTTCAAAATCTGTAGATACGGGTATAATGTTCATGAACTATATGGATTATACCAATGATGCCTGCATGTATATGTTTACCAATGACCAGGCAAATGCAATGTATACTGAGGTGTCACCTGGTGGCGAATCTTATTCCTTAACTCAACATCCGGAGCTGCTGGCCGTATCCGACGTTCCGGCTATAAGCACTTCAAATCTTTCTATTTATCCTAACCCTACCGCAGGCAAAATAAATCTTACCTTTACACCAGCACCCAAAGATCTTGAAGCCATAAGCGTGGTAAACATATTAGGCCAGAAAGTGTGGGAAAGAAATATTAACCGACAGCAGATAAGTATATTAAACATAGACCTTTCTGGTACGACTAAAGGCATTTATTTTATAGAATGCCAGTATAGCAAGGGGAAAGAGGTAAGAAAAATAATGTTACAATGATAGTTAGTCCTTTAAATTTATCAGAAGTTCTCAATCAATCACATTTAGATAAAAACCTGCTTCGCATAGCAGAAAAAGTACAAAACCAGGAACGCCTTACTGAAGAAGAGGGCGTTTTACTTTTTGAAAAAGGAGAACTGGGTTTTGTAGGCGCTCTTGCCAATCATATAGCGCAGCGCCTGCACCACAACAAGGTATATTTCAATCGCAACTTCCATATTGAACCTACTAATGTGTGCGTGTTTACCTGTAATTTCTGTTCTTACTCACGCTTGTATAAAAACCGAGATGAGGGCTGGGAACTCGGGCAGGAACAAATGCTGGACATAGTACGTAAATATGACGGTCAGCCTGTGACAGAAGTACACATAGTAGGTGGCGTACACCCTAAAATGAACCTTGAGTTCTTTTGTGAACTGATAAGCAAGATAAAAGCACATCGTCCTGAGCTGCACATAAAAGGCTTTACCGCGGTGGAGCTTGACTATATGTTTCGCAAGGCTAAGCTAAGTGTGGAAGAAGGCATGCAGCGCCTGAAAGATGCCGGACTGCAATCTATGCCCGGTGGTGGTGCTGAAATATTTCATCCTGATGTGCGCAATGAAATATGTGCTGATAAAGTAGATGCTGATGGCTGGCTGCTGATACATGAAACTGCGCATAAGCTGGGTATGCATACCAATGCTACCATGCTTTATGGGCATATAGAAAAGTATGAGCACCGCATAGACCACATGAGTCGCCTGCGCCAGCTACAGGATAAAACCGGTGGTTTCAATTGTTTTATACCACTTAAGTTCCGCAATAAGGACAACGATATGTCGCATATAGCTGAAGCCAGTGTAATAGAAGATCTGAAGCTATATGCTATCTCCAGGATATTCATGGATAATTTCCGTAACCTGAAAGCTTACTGGCCTATGCTTGGCCGTCAATCTGCACAGCTTACTCTTTCCTTTGGTGTAAACGACCTGGACGGTACTATAGATGATACTACCAAGATATATTCTATGGCAGGCTCAGAAGAACAAACACCATCTATGAGCACGGAAGATCTTTGTGACCTGATAACTGCAGTAGGCAAAATACCTGTGGAACGCGATACTGTGTACAATGAGATAAAGGTTTATAAAGAAGAATTAGCTTAAGTCAATTCATTTATATTTTAATGGCGGGCTGTTTAGTCCGCCATTTTTTATGTTACCGGCTTTAATTGTTTTCTGTCTGCTATTAGTATGCAAATGCATAGTGCCGGTGCAAGACAGTTCCAATAAAAGTACCTGAGGTCTGTATCTGTCTGGTAAACTAAAAATTGCGGCAGCAAGTATAGCAAGCCTGATAGTACAAGCAATATATAATACTGCTTATATGCTTTGTTCTTAAAGCCTCGGATAAAAAATAGTAAGACAAAAGAAATGACAAACCAAAACCAGGGGTGCATATAGAACATGTCTTTCTGGAAAGATATTGGCTGCAGGAATAATCTCGAAATGATATTAGGCTTGAAGACAAAACCATATTGATTAGGGTCAATGTAAGGATAAAAATAGTGCAAGGGTGTCCTGTTTTTTATGCGCAGATAATAGAGAAATCCATCTATCCTGTTATTGAAATAAATAAACGGATGCTTTATGATAGCATGTTCCCATGCTTTTTGTAAATCCTTTACGTTGCTATCATTCATATCAGGTAGTAGCTCACCACTGCCATGTGTGTCCCAGAGGTCATCGAAGGTGGCTGGGTTATATCCCAGTCTTAATCTGTTAGTATCGAACGCAGGGCCTGTGAGTACATAGGGTGTATAATAACTATCGCCTGTTTTAGCGTAGATCCCTGTGATGTCTTCGAGGTATAGTTTCGTTTCAGGATATGTTTTTTCGGCATGAAATATTTTATAGTTGAAGGGAAATTGCAGATAAGCTAATAGTATAATTAAAATAGCTGAGGCAATGAGCCTGAATTTGTTTGATTTATTTCCAAACACGAGCCATACCCACAAAAAACAAAATGGCAATGAGCCTGGCAAGGCGTTTTGCCTAATCCATGTAGCATAGATGATAAGCAATATGGTAATAGCCGCTTCTAACAAAGAGAGTTTCCTTTTTGCGATAAGTGCCCTAAACAGTATAACCGAGGCCAACAACCATGCGTAAGACATTTGCACGTCTTTAATGATATAGCCGGCAAAATTTTGAATGAAGGGCGCGAGGCTGAGCAGCAGTATTGAAAGTTTCCACGTGAGGCCCTTAATTGAAGTAAGTAAGATATAAATGCTCAACCAAAACATGAATAGCTGTAACAACAACATCATTAAAGATCCTGCATATATATAATTGAATAAATGCCAAAGCCCTGACATAATGGGGGGATGCCAATCATTATAGATGCCGCTAAGAGATTGTTGATACTGATCGAGACTATCCGGCGACATGAAGCCGGGATAATAAGCAATGAGATTGAATACAAAGCCTAATAAGCAAACTACGAACGCTACACTCTTCGACTCTATATCCCTTAACAATGACATAAGGACAAATATAGAAACTGTAGTCTATTGCTAAGCATCTAAAATGGCGAGAAATTCCTCCTGCAGCGTTTGTCCTTTATCCTGCGTGTACCATGTGTGTAGTACTTTCTCGATATCCTCATAGCTTTGGCCGACATGGTCTGCTTTCCAGTCCATTATTATTTTTTGAGCAGGAGCTGGTCGTGGCCCCCAATGGAACAGTTCATTACCTTGTTTGTCAACTGATATAAGTATAGGTATGCTGCGGGTGCCGTTTGTAAGGTATTGGTCCATAATGCTGAGATGCTCATCGCGCATTATAATTTTCAGTGTA
>Ga0207695_10010206_pt1 | contig 11519 bp, 15 predicted proteins | sample KBSC54metaG_FD_184354 | JGI IMG/M metagenome (GOLD analysis project Ga0207695, IMG submission 184354) | Corn rhizosphere microbial communities from Kellogg Biological Station, Michigan, USA - KBS C5-4 metaG (SPAdes) (version 2) | ecosystem: Host-associated > Plants > Roots > Rhizosphere > Soil... | reverse complement strand
CTATTCCCGCAGGGAGCCGCGGTCGTAGTTCACCTTCAGGGTGTGCTTGACGTCGTCCGCCGTTCCCCGCAGGAATAGGATCGCGGGCTCGCGAGCGGCAGAGGCGGCCTCCAGCAGGTGGTGCACCTCTGACACGCTCTCGACGTGCCCGTCGATGCAGGCCACGCGCGCGTTGGTGAAGCAGAAGTCGATGGGCAACAGCTGCTGCAGGTCGAACCCGTAACCGCGGACCAGCTCGACGGACGGCACGGTGGCCGTCGTCTTCTCGATGACGATTCGCCCCCCGAAGCCGGCCAGCCGCAGGGCCTCCTGGAGCATGGAAGCGGAGGTGGGCCCGCCGCGGGCTCCGAACCTGTCGACCAGGGACATGACATCGACCAGCGTCGGGTGCCGCGGCACCACCTCTCCAGATGGCACCGGTTGGCCCTCCAACAACTCGTGGAGGAGCTGCAGGAACCTCTCAAATCCGCCGGGCCCGAGTTTTTCTGCGGCCACTCCGTGGGTCACGATCACCTCGTGGAGGGCTCTTGCTGGGCCGGACGGGTACCGCAGGTTGAAGGCGGCCTGCATCTGGGTGTGGACAACGGGCCGCCCGCCAGAGCAGGTCACAAATCGCTGCATCCCGCCCGAGGTCAACCTGTGCAGCTGGCGGTCGACCAGGCGCAAGGCTGCTGCCACGTCCTTGCTAGCGTTTGCCTCCTTCACGGAGGCATCGTACTCAAGGCGTGAAGTGGATGTGACCGGCCATGAAGTCGTACAGCAGCTTGCCGATGCCTCCCAGGCCTCCGGCGATCAGGACGCCCATGAACCACGACAGGCCCTTGCCCGTCTTGGTGATCACCTGGGTGTGCTCCTTGACCCTGCCGTAGAGGCCGGTGTCCGGATCGTAGATGGCGGTGTGGATGGCGTCCACCTTCTTGCCGGAGGTGGCCTGGTCAGCTCGCATCTGCTCGGTGACGGTCTCGATCTTGTCGACCTTCTTGACGAGGTCGGAGAACCCGCCATTCAGGACAGGCGACTCGAGCTTGACCTCCATCCGCTCCAACATGCGGTCCTGCGCCTCGAGGGTCGTCAGGACGTGTTCCTCGAACGACGAGTGGATGCTGGGGAGGGGGCGCCGAGGGCGTGGGCTCTGACGCTCGACCTGACGGGTTGTGCTGACAGTCGAACGCTTGACGGGCATCTCTTCTCCGCGCCCCGCGTTGCGACGTCTAGATCCCAGTCTTCCCTAGATCCTCTTTGATCTCTGTTCGATTTGATCTCCCAGAGGACTGAGGGATCTAGATCTGATCTACGTTCTGACTGAGAAATGTACAACCACCGCAGGGCACCTGGTTGCCCTTCTAAGTAGCGACCGGGATCGGAATTTCGTCGGCCCGATGCCCGCCCAGTGAACACTCAGGCTGACCGCCTCGTACAATCTGTGGGTGCAGTCCTTCGACTTCTCTCAGAGCGTCTTTGCACCCAAGGTGACCCTTCCCCAGGGCGCTCGGGTGGTCTTCGTGTCCGACATGTTCGTGGAGGACTACGTCGGCGGGGCCGAGCTGACGTCAGAGGCCCTGATCGCTGCCGCACCGTGGCAGCTCTTCAAGCTACACTCCAGGGACGTCACCGCTGAACTGATCAAGGACGGCGCCGACAGGTTCTGGATCTTTGGTAACTTCTGCCAGCTCGACTTCCGGCTCATCCCCAGCATCATCGCCACCCTGCGGTACAGCGTCCTGGAGTACGACTACAAGTTCTGCCGCTTCAGATCGCCCGAGAAGCACTTTGATGCCGTTGGCATGCCGTGCGACTGCGCCGGCCAGCAGAGTGGCCGGCTGGTGAGCGCCCTCTACTACGGCTCGATGGGGCTGTGGTGGATGAGCGAGGCCCAGCGTGACCGCTACTTGACGGCCTTCCCCTACCTGTCAGACAAGGACAACGTAGTGCTGTCCAGCGTCTTCTCCCAGGAGACCCTGGCCTTGATGGCGAACCTCCACGCGGCCGCGCCCGCCGACCGGAAGGGTTGGATCGTCCTGGGTTCCGACTCCTGGATCAAGGGCGCCAAGGCGGCCGAGGACTGGTGCAAGGAGACCGGCAAGGACTACGAGGTCGTCTGGAACGTGCCCTACAGGCAGCTGCTGGAACGCCTGTCTCGAGCAGAAGGATTCGTCTACCTCCCTTTGGGCGGCGACACCTGCCCGCGCATGGTGATCGAGGCCAAGCTGCTCGGCTGCGAGCTGCACCTCAACGACAACGTCCAGCACCGCCACGAGGCCTGGTTCGCCACCGACGATCTGCAGGACGTCCAGGATCACCTGCTGGCCTCGCCTGAGCGATTCTGGGCCGGCATCAAGCGAATGGTCGAGAAGAGGACGACCGTCAGCGGCTACACGACGACCTACAACTGCGCCAAGCAGGCCTACCCGTTCGAGCAGTGCATCGAGTCGATGTTGCAGTTCTGCGATGAGGTGTGCGTGGTCGACGGCGGTTCCACAGACAGCACCTGGGAGCGTCTCGTCAGGTTGGCGCACCCGGACGCCTTCGAGCCCGGTTCGCCCCTTCGGGTCATCGAACAGATCCAGCTCATCGAGGACATCCGCGCCGCCGGCGGGTCGCCTCACCAGAGCGTCCTGAAGCCCTCCAAGCTGAAGCTGCGTGAGGTCCGCCGCGACTGGTCAGCCAAGCACCACCCGGTCTTCGACGGCATGCAGAAGGCTGAGGCCCGGTCGATGTGCACGGGCGAGTTCTGCTGGCAGATGGACTGCGACGAGGTGGTCCACGAAGACGACGGCAGGATGGTGCGCGACCTGTGCCGCATCCTGCCTCACGGTTCTGACGTCATGGCCTTGCCCGTCATCGAGTACTGGGGCGGCCCCGACAAGGTCCGCATGGACATCCAGCCGTGGAAGTGGCGGCTGAGCCGCAACCTGCCCCACGTCACCCACGGCATCCCTCGTGAGCTGCGGCGCCAGGCGCCTGACGGGCGGCCCTACGCAGCCCCCGGCACTGATGGCTGCGACATGATCGACGCTCGCACCGGCGATCCGCTGCCGCACGCATCCTTTTACCCTCCGGAGGTGGAACAGGTCCGTCGGGCGGCGATGGCCGGCAGCGAACAGGCGCGTGCACAGTATGAGCAGTGGTTCAACCAGGTCGTCAGTGCCCTGCCTTGCGTGTTTCACTACAGCTGGTACGACCTAGAGCGCAAGATCCGACTGTACCGCGACTACTGGCAAAACCACTGGAACGCCCTGTGGGACCGCGACACGTCGGACGCGGCCGAGAACAACTTGATGTTCGGCGTCCCGTGGAGGTCAGTCACCGACGCCATGATCGCTGAAAGGGCAAGCCTGATGCGTGAGAGGCTAGGCGGGTGGGTGTGGCACCGCGCCTGGGACGGCCGGACCACCACGCCGCACATCAGGTGCAGTCGCACGCAGCCGACCTTGATGAAGTCCGGGCCCAGGACGGTGTAGGGTGGTCACATGTTGACCCAAGAAGGCGAGCTGGCACAGCAGGCCAGCTACCGGCAGCTCGTCTGGAACTTCCTGCGTTGGAAGCCGGGCAGCGACGGCATGACAGCCTCGGGCCTGTGCCAGTGGATGCAGAGGTGTGGCTGGCAGGTGAGGCTCAGCAGCCTGTCGAGCCAGCTGGCGAGGATGGTCAAGTCGGGAGAGCTCGCCGTCCTGCAGGACAGGAAGGGCCCGAGGGGCGGCAAGGTGTACGTCCTGGGCGAGGAGGGGTGACAATGCGACACGTCAGCATCAGGCAGAAGCTCGAGGAGATGGGGGTCGACGTCGGCTCCATCGTGATGGGCGACTTCGACTTCATCGGAGAGTTCACCGCCAAGCGGGACCGGCACCCCGCCGACCCGGGCTACAAGCAACACGGGGCCTTCTATCGCTCCAACTACGAGCGTGGGATCCTCATCTACTACCTCATCCGCCAGCACAACCTGACATCGATGCTGGAGGTCGGCTTCGGCCGCGGGTACTCCACCTTCTGCGCGGCCCGCGCCTTCCACGATGCCGGCATCGCGGGCAAGATCTTGACGATCGACCCTGTCATCGACGAGAACTACCTGCGCGCCCTGTCACAGGTCTTCCCGCAGGACTGGTTCAAGTACGTCCACTTCGGCCGGGCGACCTCGCAGCAGGCGCTGCCCTCGCTGAACGAGCGCTTCGACCTCGTCTACATCGACGGTGACCACTCCTACGAGGGCACCAAGCACGACTGGGAGCACACCAAGGACAAGTGGGACCGCTTCCTGCTGTTCGACGACTACCACCTGCCCAGCAAGGGTGACCCCGGCATCCAGTGCAGCAAGCTGGTCGACGAGGTCGACGACCCGTCGAAGGAGCTGATCATCATGGACCGCCGCCTGTTCCTCGACGACCGCCGGCTGCCCGACGACATGATCGACTACGGGCAGGTGCTGCTGTCCAAGCCCGGAGCCGGCCGTGACGACTGGTAGCAAGGGCAAGTGCTTCAAGCTGCCGCGGCCCTGGTTCTGCTCTCTGGATCACGAGCACGAGGGGCCGTGCTCGGCGACCCGGGACCCGAACGTTTCTGAGGACCCGGTCCACGTCGACTGTCCGACCTACACTGATTACCAGCCCGGGTTCGGCCTCTACAAGGAGCAACGCGAGACCATCGACCGGTGGATCGAGGAACACAACAAGGCACGGCACATCCCACCGGGCCGGACGACGAGGTACTCGGGCGCCATCGGCGGAGCCTACACCTTCCAGTTCACCAGCACCACCCTGGGCACGTGCACCAGCGTCAGGTGTTCCTGCGGGGAGACGCTCGATGTCAGCGACTACAGCGAGTGGTGAGAACCGGTTCGTCTTCGTGGCCCCGATGTTCAACGCCTCGAAGACGCTGGCACGGATGCTGCACTCCCTGTACGGCCAGTCGTACAGCAACTGGCGGCTCATTCTCATCGATGACGTGTCAAACGTGGACGAGACCCGAATCTGCGCCAACATCATCGAGGGCTTCGACGCTTTCAACTCTGACAAGATCGACGTCACCTGGTCCCGCGCCAAGAAGTGGGAGGTCGCCAACGTCCTCCAGGGCATCTCCCGGTGCCAGCCCGACGACATCGTCTGTCGGATCGATGCTGACGACTGGTTGACTGACCTGGACGCCCTTGCCATCATCGACCAGGTCTACAAGCAGCACAAGCTGGACTGCCTGTGGACAGCCCACCGGTGGGGCCTGTCCGACAAGAACATCAGCGGCCCCATGGCACCGGGCGCTGACCCGTACCGGCACCCCTGGGTCTCCAGTCACCTGAAGACGTTCAGGAAGCGACTGCTGGACGGGGTCAACGACGAGAACTTCAGGGGCGAGGACGGGCAGTACATCCGCCGAGCGGGCGACCAGGCCATCTACTTGCCCGTTCTCCACAACTCCCGTGCCCGTGCCTACCTACCGCGGGTCATGTACCATTACACCATCGAACACGTGCCGGAGACGTATCAAACCCCCGACGCGCGCTTCCAGCGCGATGAGGCCTTGTTCCTCAGGGCCCGCGGCTACGTTGAGTAGCCTGTCGCGCATTCACATCACCACGAAAGAACATGCGACGTTTCTACCTGCAACGTAACCGGGACGCCTCGGGCGTGTCCGGCCTGGGCAAGGTGGCAGAGGGTTGCCAGTTTGACAACGGTTGGTGCGCTCTGGTGTGGTTGACGAGCGCAGACCCGGACGACGAGGTCCACGGTTTCTACCACAGCATCCAGAGGGTCGAGGAGATCCACGGGCACGGTGGGATGACGACGGTCGTCTGGATCGACGACGGCTCATCGAATGTGGTCGTCAAGCACAAGGACTCTGCCCCCAATGCAGTGCCGACGTGCAAGAACTGCTGGGACCCAGATCAGTGGGCCAAGTGAAGTAGCGGGGGCCGGTGGGGTACAATCGACCCCATGAAGGTCTACGTCAACCGCCGCATCGTCCTCGGCCCCTGGGGCGGGGGCAACATGTTCGTCAAGGCCTACCATGAGCTGGGCGAACAAGGCAACGTCGAGCTCCTGCGAGGCTACACCACCCAGCTGTGCCCCGACGTGGCGCTCCTGGTGGGCCTAGAAGGCGACGGAGAGGACGTCGGGGTCGAGCAGGCCATCTCCTACAAGATGTACCTCAACCCCGCCTGCAAGCTGGTCCTCCGGGTCAACGAGAACGATGCCCGCAAGGGCACGAACCACATGGACGACGCCCTAGTCCAGGTGTCGAACTACCTCGACGGCACCGTCTTCGTCTCGAAGTGGCTGCAGGACTACTTCAACGAGCGAGGGTGGGCCTGCGCCAACCAGGCCGTCATCATCAACGGCGTCGATCGCGATGTCTTCAAGCCCGGGCCCAAACACAGCGACGGCAAGCTCCACATCGTGGCCCACCACTGGAGCGACAACCGCATGAAGGGGGCCGACATCTACGAGGAGCTCGACAAGTTGGTCGGAGAGCACCCCGACAGGTTCGCCTTCACCTACATCGGCCGTCACAAGTGCGACTTCAAGCACACCCAGGTCGTCAGGCCGCTCCACGGCAAGGCCCTGGGCGAGGAGCTGGGCAAGCACGACGTCTACGTGTCGGCCTCGCGTTTCGACCCAGGCCCTAACCACGTCCTCGAGGCCCTGGCCTGCGGCCTGCCTACCTACGTTCACAGTGACGGCGGCGGCTGCGTCGAGTTCGCCGGGCGCCAAGCGACGTACTCGGGCTGGGCCCAGCTGCGGCTCTTGCTCGAACACTGTGATCCCACGACGGTTCACAATCCCGCCTGGGGACCGCCTCTCAACACCTTTCGCCTCTCCACGTGGCAGACCTGCGTCCAGGAGTACAATGCCTTCCTGGAGGCCACGTGGCAAGCAACCAACCCCGATTCGTCGAGCTGCTGAACCAGCACGTCGTCGACACCGTCCAGCGCAAGTTCGAACACGAGCAGCTCAACCCGGCGACCATGCGGCGGATCCGCGACACCATCCGCGAGGTCATCGACCGGGTCTTCACCAAGAGCGCCAAGTACAACCTGACCGAGATCGGTCGGGCCTGGCTGGCCAACCAGTACTTCAAGCGCCTGCAGGTCAACGACCGGCAGACGATGAATGACCTCATCGTCATCAATGAGCACAAGCTGTCGACGCTGTCCGTCTCCGATATCCAGCTGCTGCGCGACCTCTACGATCAGACCGAGCTGGCCGGCGAGCTCAACGCCGAGCACTCGGCGAGGTGCGCGTCATGAAGCCCGGAGCGTTCAATGAGGCCATCAGCCGGCTGCTGGAGGCCAAGCTCAAGCCGTTCGTCTCCGAGCAGCGGGACCTCAACCAGCTGACGTGCATCGAGATCTACACCACGATCTTCGACTCGCTGGTCGAGGTGATCACCCAGTCGGAGGCCCCCGTCACCAACGAGGCCGTCAACTACCTGGCCCAGCAGTACTACGACGGCATCCTGATCAACGGCACCCAGGAGCTCGACCCACACATCTTCACCCAACGGGCCAAGCTGGATGACATCGAGACACGTGAGCTGGCGCTGCTGGCCGTGATGCTGTGGGGCACCGACTTCGCCAAGCCGGTCCTGGCGGAGATCAAGCACCGGTCATGAAGATCCACCTCGACAACGTCGCGCGTCCTGGGACGGGCCCGGGCACCTTCGCCCACCGCCTGGCCCGGCGGCTGTTCGAGTCGGGCCACGAGGTGCAGTTTCACGGATCAGACGCCGACGTGTCGTTGGTCTTCATCGAGCCTTCGGGGGCCCCGCTGGCCAAGAGGGTCATTCAGCGCCTCGACGGCATCTGGTTCAAGCCTGAGGAGTACGAGGCCAAGAACAGAGGCATCAAGGCCCTGTACGACAGGGCCTCGGCGGTCGTCTTCCAGTCGGAGTTCGACAGGAGGATGGTGGAGCGCTGGTGGGGCAGCAACGACGAGCGCCAGCGCCCGTGCGCCGTCATCGGCAACGGCATCGAGATCGAGCCTGTCAAGGAGATCACAGTCCCAGCCCTCGCGCAGCTGCGAGACGTCCACAAGCGTGTCTACGTCTGCAGCAGCAACTGGCACGCCCAGAAGCGCCTGCGGGCAAACGTGGAGCTCTTCAAGCACCTCCAGCGGTCCGAGCCGCGCAGCTGCCTCATCGTGATGGGATCCAACCCGGAGATGGTCGCTGACACGCACATCTTCTACACCGGACCAGTCGAGCCTGACGTCTACCTGCAGGTCTACGCCATTTCCGACTGGATGCTGCACCTGGCTTGGGCCGACCACTGCCCCAACGTGGTGGTGGAGGCCTTGTCGCAGGGCACGCCAGTCGTCTGCAGCGAAGTGGGAGGCACCAAGGAGCTGATCGGCCACGGAGCCTACGGCTTGGTCCTCAAGGAGTGGCCCTACGACTACGAGCTGTCCGACTACGACAACCCACCTCCCATCGACGTCTCCCAGGTCACGTTCCTGCCCACCCGGCACGACCTCGACTACGCCGGCATCCCATCGATCGACATCAGGGACGTGGCAGACCAGTACGTCCAGTTGTTCGAGCGCCTCTGCGGGAAGTAGGATGGCGCCATGAGGCGCGCCTTCATCACCGGCCCGACGGGCCAGGATGGTTCTTACCTGTGCGACCTGCTGCTGGGCAAGGGCTACGAGGTCCACGCACTGGTCCGCCAGTCGACGCAGTTCACCCCTGACAGATGGGGCCACCTGCGAGGCGCCATGCAGAACGGCCTGGTGGTACACCACGGCGACCTGATCGACGCATCGCTGATGCGGAACCTGATCGAGGAGATCAGGCCAGACGAAGTCTACAACCTGGCCGCCCAATCGCACGTGGGCCAGTCGTTCGAGCAGCCCATCAACACGGTCGACGTGACGGCGATGGGCCCGCTGGTCCTGCTGGAGGCGATCCGGCGCAGCAAGGTGCCGGCGCGCTTCTACCAGGCCAGCTCCAGCGAGATGTTCGGCAGGGTGACCAGTTTCCCGCAGGCAGAGCACACCCGGTTTCATCCGCGGTCGCCCTACGGCTGTGCCAAGGCTTTCGGCCACCACATCACCGTCAACTACCGTGAGGCCTACGGGCTCTTTGCCTGCAGCGGCATCCTCTTCAACCACGAGAGCGAGCGCCGCGGGGAGACCTTCGTCACCCGCAAGATCACCCGCGCCGTCGGCCGGATCAAGGCCGGACTGCAGCGCGAGCTGGTGCTGGGCAACACAGAGGCCAAGCGCGACTGGGGCTACGCTCCCGACTACGTGGAGGCCATGTGGCTGATGCTGCAGCACGATCGTCCGGATGACTTCGTCATCGGCACCGGCGAGCAGCACTCCGTCCAGGAGTTCCTGGAGGCGGCCTTCGCCCGTGCTGGGCTCGACTGGAATCGGTACGTCAGGCGAGATCCCCGGCTCATGCGCCCGGCCGAGGTCGACACCCTGTGTGCCTCCGCCCTCCACGCTCGCAGCATCTTGGGCTGGGAACCGAAGACGTCGTTCAGGAAGCTGGTCGAGCGGATGACAGACCACGACATCGGCCTGGCACAGCAGGAGGCCAAGTAATGAAGAAGGCGTACGTGCTCGCCCCGGGCGAGGACTGGATCGTCGATCGCTTCGTCAAGGAGTGGTCTGAGGACAACCGCGACGTGACCGTCCCCGACCCGCGCGATGCAGACGTGGTGTGGCTGCTCGCCGATTGGTGCTGGACCAAGATCCCACTGGCCTGGCTCGCGGCCAAGCAGGTGCTGGTCACCGTTCACCACGTGGTCCCTGACAAGTTCGGCACCAAGGAGCGGCAGGAGTTCCTGCTGCGAGACCGGTACGTGGCCGCCTACCACGTCCCCAACGAGCACACGGCCAGGTTCGTCCGAGGCCTGACAGAGCGCCCTGTCCACGTGATCCCGTATTGGGCCAATCAGCGCATCTGGAGGCCCACCGGGACGAAGGAGGCCTTCAGGAAAAAACACGGGCTGCCTGCGGATGGCTTCCTGGTCGGATCATTTCAGAGGGACACGGAGGGCAAGGACCTGGCGTCGCCGAAGCTGGAGAAGGGACCCGACCTGCTGGCCGACAACCTGATTAAGCTGGCAGGCGCCGACTCCCGGCTGCACGTGGTCCTCGCGGGCTGGCGCCGGCAGTACCTGATCGGCAGGCTGCAGCAGGCCGGCATCCCCTACAGCTACTTCGAGCTCCCGTCGCAGGAGGTCGTCAACGAGCTGTACCAGACGCTCAGCATGTACACGGTGTCTGCTCGGCACGAGGGCGGACCGCAGGCCCTGCTGGAGTGCGGCCTGCTGGGGGTTCCTTGCATCTCCCGCGACGTGGGCATGGCGCGGCAGGTCCTCTCTGCGAGGTCGGTCAATGACGACCTGTGGCTGGCTCGGCCTGGGATCCCCGACGTGGAGCGCCTCAAGCTGCCCGACGGCTACAGGCCTTACCGCGACCTGATCGAGGCCCTGTGAGCCAGAAGCTGTCAATCCTGCTGGTGACGTGCTGCCTGGAGGAGTCCCGGGCCGCGATCGCCCGCCAGGTCATCAACAACATTGTTGACGTGTGTCCGCCGTCCTGGCGCGACGAGGCCATCGTCTTCGACAACTGCTCCACCCACTTGGCTCCGCAGGAACTGCGACGCGCCTTCCGAAACGTTGTCGTGTCTAGCCGCAACGTCGGCTACTGGTCGGCCATCGACTGGTGGCTCAACTCTCTGGTGGGCGACCCGCCCGAGTACACGTACATCATTGAGTCTGACATGGTCCACACTGCCGCCGCCTGGCAGATGCACGCCTGCGTGGAGTTCCTGGACGCTCACCGGGATCTGGGGGCCATGCGCATGCACGACTACCAGGTCGCTGAGCGCCACCTGTACGACAAGGACAACCCGCGGCCCGACTCTCGGCGCAACCTGTGGCAGTCGCACACCAACCGCGTCACCGGCCGCCCGGTCCAGCACCAGCACGTCAGCGGTCCCTTCTGGAGGACCAACTTCCTGACGCAGCTGCCGGCCCTCAACCGCTATCCGGCAATGCTGCGGTGCTTCGATGAACTGCGATCTCGCGTTAGCTTCACGGAGCCCGACTTCCAGGCCCTGTACCACGAGCAGTACCCTGAGATCGCGATCCTGGACGGCGGCATGTTCAACTGCGACCTCAACCCGTACGGGACCGACGTCGTCACAGGCTCGTGGACCAGCCCGGAAGCGCTGAAGCGGTTGGGCTACCACGGCACCCGCACTGGCTCCATCGCCCGGCCGGGAGAGTACACCACCTCCTGGGTGCCGTAGAATGGCACCACATGTCTCGCACACTCATCATCGGCGGCACCGGGTCCCTGGGCCGAAAGCTGATCTCCCGCCTGCTGCCAGACGAGCCGGTCGCCGTCTACTCACGCGATGAGGCCAAGCACTGGACGATCAGGAACGAGCTGGCCGGCGACCGGCAACCCGTGGGACGCCTGCAGTTTTACGTGGGGGACGTCCGCGACTCCCGGCGCCTGACTGACGTCATCCGCCAGTACTGGCCGTCGACCATCATCGTGGCCGCCGCTCTGAAG
>Ga0207695_10010204_pt1 | contig 11521 bp, 10 predicted proteins | sample KBSC54metaG_FD_184354 | JGI IMG/M metagenome (GOLD analysis project Ga0207695, IMG submission 184354) | Corn rhizosphere microbial communities from Kellogg Biological Station, Michigan, USA - KBS C5-4 metaG (SPAdes) (version 2) | ecosystem: Host-associated > Plants > Roots > Rhizosphere > Soil... | reverse complement strand
GCGGGAGAACGGCAACATCGCGCTGATCGATTTCGGGCTCGCGCGCTCGCTGGATGGCAGCACCACTCAGAGCACCCGCACCGGAGTGCTGCGCGGCTCTCCCTATTACATGAGCCCGGAGCAGGCCCTGGGCGAGCCGCTCGATGTCCGCTCGGATTTTTATAGCCTCGGGGTGATTCTCTACGAAATGCTCACCGGCCGGCGGCCGTTTACCGGAAGCTCCGCGATGGACGTGCTGCAACAACACGTCCACTCGCCCATGCCTCCCCTGCCCTCAGCGTTCGCGCACCTCGAGCCGCTGTTGGGCACGCTGCTCGCCAAGTCCCGCGACGAGCGTTTCGCGAAGGCGCTCGAGGTCGCCGAGGCCGCGGCTGCAGCACGGCGCGCCATGGAAAGCGAGCCGCGCACCACCGCCGCCTGAAGCGACGCGATCCCGCTGTTTCGTAGAGAGCGCTACGGCGTCGGTGTTTGCGATCTCGGAGGGCGCTCACGCCGCGGTGCTCGGGGCCGGCGCTGCACGGCCCCATCGAGCACAGCCGCCAGCGAGCGCTCGAAGCGGTCCTGCATCAACCACTGACGGTGCTGTGCCGCATCCCGTGAGTTTTCCCGCGAGAACAACGCTGCTGTACGAGGAAAGGCGCCCGTCTCGAAGAGCTGTTGAGCGAGCGCCTCGGCGGATCGGACAAGGCTGGAGTCGCCGCGGGACCAGAGCTTGGCTTCCACACTACGCAGCGAGTGTCCGAAAACAAAGTCGTCCACGAGCTGCAGCAGCGCTAGCTGGTCCTCCAGGCCCATGGGAGCCCTCTCCAGAGCCTTGAGCGACTGCTCGAAGTGCCGCATCGCATTCGGTCCCGGCGGCGCGCCCTGCATCGCCAGGAGCGCCCAAGGGTGCCGGGCGAACATATCGCGGGTGCGGCGTGCAATTGCCGAGATGGCCTCGCGCCACTCCCGAGGCAACTCGCCCTGCGGGACCAGGGCCTCTCCCATGAGCGCATCGTCCATCAGGGCTACGAGATCAGCCTTGGTGTGGACGTAGTAATACAGGCTCATCGGGGCCGCCCCCAGGCGAGCCGCGATGCGCCGCATGGAGAGGGCCTCGAACCCCTCCTCATCCGCGATAGCCAGCGCTGCGGCTGAGATCTTCTCGCGAGTCAGGCGGCCTGGGCCCGGCCGCTCACTGTGTTCAGGGCGCAACGCTATCGACCGCTGCGCGGCACGCTTTGGCATCGTGGCAGTTTACCGCAAGTCATCGTACGGTGTACGATTATTTAGTACAGTGTACGAATCAGGAGGGTGCCAACCATGCTCGAAGCGATCAGTCACATCGCCCTGGTGGTGAGAGATCCCGCCAGGACAGCCGCTCTGTTTCACGAGCTCTTCAGCGCCCAGGCCGTTGAGCACCCGGACCCGGAGGGTCATCTGGAAACATTCGTCAACCTGGGAGGCGTTCGGATCGTGCTGGTGGGGGCGCCGGTTCAACGGTCCCGGACCGGGGACCATATCGCCTTTCACGTCACGCCGCAGACCCTCGAGGCGACGGTCGACAAACTTCAAACCCTGGGGCGCGAGTTCATACGGGCGCGCTCCAACCGCGCTTTATACTTCTTCGACTACGATGATCATGTTTTCGAGTTGGATACGGAGGTTTTTGCTGCGGAGGTCGGCCGATAGCGGCGGCGCATTGCAGCACGCCGCGTGCCCGTGGCGTATGCCGACGACGCCTGCGGTATTGGCTTCGCGCAGGCGCTGACTGCTGATGTTGCGAAGGCGGGCGATGGACCACCCAAGATAAGGAGAGCTTACCGCCGCTTGGATAGGCGAGCGTTCTTTGCTGCCCGAAGGACGGTGCCAAGTGCCTCGTTCACGGCGGCGCTTGTCGGAAAGGCATCGGCAATTTCCGGGTCGAGCCGCACGATGTTTGAGGACACGGCGTATCGTGCAGCGTATTTGCCACGCACGAATCCCTTCGGAAAGTCGGAGCGCTTGTATTCTCGACGAAGTTCGTCGGCCTGAGATGTTTTAGCCTTCCTCATAAAGCTTCCGTTCTGACCGCGTTGCGGGCCGCGCGCTAATAATACGAATGATATCGCCTTCTTGCTCACCGTGGGACACGGCGAGCAATCTACCGTGCATCGATTCGCCAAATGTGATCCATCGCTCTTCCGCCACGGAATGGTCGGGGTCAGCCGCAGTAATAGCTAGATTGTCCCCGAACACAGTTGAGGCTTCCTCAAAGGAAACTCGGTGTTTCCTGGCGTTCGCTGCCGCCTTCCTTGCATCCCAAACGAAGCGCATTGGTTCCCCTCTTCACCCGGCAACCTTGACCCGGCGCAGGAAAGGCGACTTGTGGGCCCGGCGGGCGTTCCCGTTCGGCAGCTCCAATCGCCCACGGGCCGCCGCAGGTCGGCCCCGAGCTGGAAATGGATCACTTGACCTTGCGGCCGAGGCGCCAGGCAGTAAAGCCCCATGCCGCCGCAATCACAGCGCCCAGCACCGCGATCGAGGACGAACTGAATCCCTTGTGGACCAGGAGATCCTGCACCTGGGCCGAAAGTGCGTCGCCACCGCGGTACACGGGTACGTCATTGAAGCTCTTGGCTTTGTATTTGGTCTCGGTGTCGACCACGCTGTAAAGCATCTCGCGGCCGGGCCGGATGAAGGCGTACTCACCGACACGCCGCAGAACCATTGCCACCGCCAGCACTGCGAAGGTGCCACTGGCGGCGAGACCCAGAAAGCTCACCACCATCAACAGGGGCACGACCGTCAGGAGTGTCACGACACCGAACCGCTGAGCGATGCGTCCGGTCACGAAGAACTGCAGCACGATCGTCAACGACTGCACGATGTAGTCGAGGCGACTGAATATCTGCGTGCGCTCCGATGGATCACTGAATGTCCTCTTCACGATGTCGAGCTGCTCGAGGTAGAGAAAAGTCGTCACCGAGGACAGCAATACCATGAACACGGCAATCCCGAGCAGATAGGGCGACTTGAGGACCAGCATGAGCCCGGCAAACGGATTGGCGCTGCCGACGGGACGGTCGTCGCTCGTCGCAGCTGTCTGGCCCGCTTGCCTGGCCTTGAAGATCGTTCCCTGGTGAATCAGGGTTCGCTGGCACAAAATGGCAACGACGAACAGGCCGGCACCCATGAACAGGACACCGGAGTTGCCGATCGATCCCACCACCAGGTCGGTCGTCACTGGACCCACGAGCGCACCCGCCGTGCCGCCCACCGCGATGACACCGAACAGCCGTTTCGTCTGATCCTTGCTGAAGATCTCGAGCAGGAAGCTCCAGAACACCGAGACGATGAACAAATTGAGGACGCTGATGAGCACGTAGAATACAGCCGGCATGACGGTGCCCTGTGGGTTGCTCTTCAGCGCCACACCGATGGCAGCCAGCAGTACTGCCACGCCACCATAGATTGCCGGCAACAGCACCGCGCGGCGAATTCGGGCAACCAACGTTGCGTAGAGCATGACCACGCCGATGGATACGATCCAGGTGACGACAAACAGGTCGGAAACGCGCTGGCGTCCCAGAATCGTTCCAACGGTCTCGCGCACCGGCCGGACTGCGAAATATCCGGCAAAAACAGCGAAGAACAGCACAAATGCCGCAATCACTGCGGGCATCTCGTCGGCTTCGATCTTGGTGCTCTTGCGCAGCAGCCCGGCCAGCAGAGAACCTTCGGAATTACTCATTGGGCCTCTTTATCGGTGTCATTTTGTTCGACCAAAAGGTTTCGCAAACTAGCATGGTGTGTATCCGGCCGATAGCCGCCAAGTGACAAGAACGGTCAGTCCCGCGCGACATTTTGCCTATTACCCGCCCGGCGGGTGGGCGGCCGCCTGGCCGGCCGTGCGAAAAGTCCTATCGGGTGCGGACGCCACGCGCCGTGCCCGCAGTTGCTCGTAGCGGCGCCCAAGCATCAACGCGGCGCCGCCCCACAGAATCGAAAAGACCACCCCGGCACCGGTTGCTCCATACAAGCGCAACCCTGCTACGCGCAGTCCCGTGAGAATCCACGCGGAGATGACATCACCGAGACGGTACGCAACGACGTCGATCACGTTCTTGGTCTTGTAGCGGCTGTCCTGCTCGACCACGGTAAAACAAATCTCCCGGCTCGGCCGCGCGATGGCGTACTGCCCTACCTGGCGAGCCACCTGCAGCGCCTGAATCATCAACAGCGTCGGTGACAGCGCCAGGGCCACGAACGCCGCCACCATGAGGATCGGGTTGAGGAGCAGCCCGGCGGTCACCCCGAAGCGAGTGACGAAACGCCCCAGGCCGAAAGTCAGGACGATGGCGCTGGCGACGTTGACGAACAGCGCGATGTCGGAGATCGCCACGGTGCGGCTCTCCACGGCACTGAAACGCTGCGCGATGATGTCCGTCTGGAAGAAATAGGCGACGGTGGCTACCCAGGTCATGAGCACCATGAACACGGCCTGGTTGCGTGAGAAGCTGGACTTGAGAACCTCGGCAAAACCTGCGAAGGGGTTGCCCGGAAGCTGGTGGTCGAGCGTCGTGTGCTGCGCCTCTGCGCTGCTCGCGCGCAGGCGGTCCTTCTCGCGCATGATGAGATGCACCAACACGATCACCAGCGCAAAGCCGGCGGCGGCCACCGACAACAGGCCGCCCAAGCCGAGCGAATGCACCGCGAAGCGGGTGATCAGGGGTCCGGCAATGGAGCCGATGCTGCCGCCCGCCGCGATCAGCGCGAACAGCCGCGTTGCCTGAGGCGCCGCAAACAGGTCGGCCATCAGGCTCCAGAACACCGAGATCATGAAAAGATTGGCGACACTGAACCACCAGTAGTACGCGGCGGCGACGGCGCGACTGTCCGGAGCGCGATGGAACAGCCACTCGAACAGCACTATGTTCAGTACCCATAACCAGAACACGCCCGGCAGCAGGCGCCTGATGGTCACGCGCGCGGCTAGCCAGGTGTACAGCGGCGAGGCGATCAGAGTGCCGACGAACGTTCCGGTGAACAGGTACTGCAGCTGGTCCGCGCCAAATACCGTGGCGGTCGTATCGCGCACCGGCTTGAGAATGTAGTAGCTCCCCAGCACCATGAAGTTGCACAGAAACGCCAGCGCCACGGCGCGCCGCTCATGCGGCTCGATATGCGTGCTCAGGTTGAGCAGGCGCGTGAGCCGCGACATGGATGGCGTAGGGATCGACATGTCTGCGTTGTGTTAGATCGCTCGTGCAGGGTGGATGGACCCCCGCGCCTGCCGGCCGGCGCCCGTGGGGCTGCCCCTGCCCCCCCGCATGGAATCTCATCCGTTCGATCGCCGCGACATTACACGGCCGCCGCTGCGCATGTATGACGGCGCGCCTGCGCTCCGGCTCCACGCCGCTCCCCTGACCGCAGGGTGGGGGGCCTGCGGCGGCTCCAGCGTCGCGCGCTTGACGGAGCGTAGCACCCTGGCGACAGGCATTCGATTGTCACGCCCTCGTCCGATTCGTAACATCGGTGGCGCTTGCGCTCCGTTTACGCCCCCCGTTGCGGGGGTCCGTGCCAGCGACACCTGGATACCGCCTGGAGGCCCGGGAACCCCCTTGGAGACGCCTACCGGAAAATCGATTGCGACGACCTCCCCGGCAGGGGAGCCGGCGGGCGCTCGTGGGATGCGCCCTGGCTACTGGATCGAGCTGCTCCTGGTCGCGCTCGTCTACTACGGCGCAGGCTGGGCCGGGTTGCAGTTGGCCTCGGCAAGTAAACAGATCTCGCTCGTCTGGCCCGACACCGGAATCGCCCTGGCGATCCTGGTCCTGCGCGGACGGCGGCTCTGGCCGGCCGTCGCGGTCGGTTCGTTCGCGGCGAACCTGGTCAGCGGCGCCCCCGTGCTCACGGCGGCGTGGATCTCCGTCGCCGATACTCTGGAAGCCCTCATCGGGGCCACCGCGCTGCTGCGGGTGGGATTTCACCCCTCCCTGCGCCGATTGCACGACGTCGCTTCCCTGTTCCTGCTCGCGGCCTGTGTGAGTACCGTCGTCGGCGCGACCGCGGGCGTTCTGGGACTGTGCGTGACAGGCGCCTCGCCTTGGAGCGCCTTCAGCTCATCGTGGTCCAGCTGGTGGATCGGGGATGCCGTCAGCGACCTGGTGGGCGCCCCGTTCCTGTTCGTGTGGGTCGACCAGGCCAGGCGCGAGTGGCGCTTCGATCGGCTCAGCGAAGCGCTGCTGCTCATGATCGCGATGCTGGTGTTGAGCCTGGCGGTATTCGTCGATCACGGCACGAGCGTTCCCTACCCGGTGCACTATCTGATCTTCCCCGCGGTCATCTGGGCTGCGCTCAGGCTCGGGCAGCACGGCACCGCGACGCTGGTGCTGGGTGCCGCGATGGTCAGCATCGCCGCGACGCTCAAAGGACGCGGACCCTTCGTGACCACCTCGATGGACAGCAGTCTGCTGCAGGTCACGCTCTTCATGGCTGTCGTGTCCGTCACCGGACTGTTCCTCGGTGCCGCCACTGCCGAGCGCAATCGCGCCGAGCGTCGACGCAGCGCGGATTACGCCCGTCTGCGGCTGAGCGAGGAACGATTGGCGCGACAGGCTGAAGAGCTCGCGGCGGCGGACCGGCGCAAGGATGAATTCCTCGCAGTGCTGGGTCACGAGCTGCGCAATCCGCTGGCTCCCCTGCAGAACGCCCTCGAGCTGTTGGCTCTCGGGGGCACCGACGGATCCATCCTCGTACGCACTCGCGCACTCATGGAGCGGCAATTGCGTCATCTGGTGCGGCTCGTCGATGACCTGCTCGATGTCGCGCGCATTCGCTCCGGAAAGATCGTGCTCGAGCTGGAGCACGTGCAGCTCGCCACGATGATCGCGAGCGCGGTCGAGCTGGCGCGCCCGCACATAGACTCCAGGCGTCATCAGCTGGATGTCTACGTGCCCGAAGAGCCAGTGTGGATTCAGGCCGACCGGACTCGCTTGCCGCAGCTGCTCGCGAACCTCCTCAACAACGCGGCAAAATATTCTCCCGATGGAGGACACATCACTGTCAGGGCAGGCGCCGAGGCTGGGGTGGCGCAAGTCCGGGTGAGCGACACCGGCATCGGCATGACGCCCGAGGCGCTGGCCAACGTGTTCGAATTGTTCGCGCAGGCCGCCGGACCGGAGCACGCTGTCCAGGGCGGTCTGGGCGTAGGGCTGAGCCTCGCGCGCAGCATCGCCGAGCTGCACGGCGGAACGTTGATCGCCAACAGCGAGGGACCGGGCAAGGGCAGCGAGTTTCTGCTGCGCCTGCCGCTGAGCCAACAGCCGGCCTCACGGCGTGACGCGAGAGAAGATGCGGCACGCAAGTCCGCGAGCAGCCGCATCCTGGTCGTGGATGACAACGTGGACGCGGCGGACAGCCTGGGCATCGTACTGTCGTACTCGGGCCATGACGTACGGGTCGTCTACAGCGGCCGCGATGCCGTCGCGGCCACGGAGGATTTCAGGCCGGACGCGATCATCCTCGATCTGGGAATGCCGAACATGGACGGCTATGCCGTCGCACGCACCGTACGTGCGGATCCCAGATTCCAACAGACCCGGCTGATCGCGCTGTCGGGATACGGGCAGCTGGAAGACCGGCGCAGGACCGCCGAGGCCGGTTTCGATGAGCACCTCGTGAAACCGGTGATTTTCGAGGCGCTGAGCGCCGCGCTCGTGTCTCCGGGACTGCGCTCGCGCGCATCTTAGTGTCGTCGCCTTCCGGGTTCGACGTCCGGCCAACGATCGCCGGTGTGCGGCGGGCTGCGTGCAGCCCCCATCATTCAGCCGCGCGGAGTGCCAGACGACTGCACGAGGCCGATGTTGTGCAGGACTCCTCCGGGCGCGGCCATGCGCTTGACAGCATTACGGGTGAGAATGTGCAATGCGGGTCCGGAGCTTGCTGGCAGGCAAAGGATCGTAAGTCGGGTAAGCGCATGCATCTGGTCGACACGACTCTGTTCTATTCGCCCACCAGTGGCGGCGTCAAACGATACCTGTCGGCGAAGCACGCCTGGTTGGGCGCGCACACCTCCTGGGAGCACTCGATCGTAGTGCCCGGACCGCGCACCGAGGTGCAGCGGGGAGAGGTTTCCACCCTGGCCGCCCTGACGATACCGGGGACGTTCAATTATCGCCTGCCGCTGAGTCCGCTCGCCTGGAATCGCGTTCTGGACTCGCTCGAGCCCGACCTCATCGAGGCTGGCGATGCCTTCCATCCGGCCTGGAGCGCGTGGATCGTCGCGCGGCGCCGCGGCGTGCCGGTCGCTGCTTTCTACCATTCCAATTTTCCGCAGCTGGTCGGCCGGCGGATCGGCTCGCTCAGCGAGCGCGTCGTCGGCCGCTATGTCCGTTGGCTCTACGAGCATTTCGACATCGTATTTGCCCCAAGCCGCTCGATGTGCGCATTCCTCAACAGCCTGGGAGTTCGACACGCGGTCCATCAGCCGCTCGGCGTGGATGCCGACATCTTCAGGCCCGAGCGCCGCTCGCCCGACCTGCGCGCCCGGCTCGGTTTGTCCGCGGATGTGCGTCTCCTTGCGTATGCCGGCCGGTTCGCCGGCGAGAAGAATCTCCCCGTGCTCCTGCACGCGTTTGCGCGGCTCGGCGCACCTTACCACCTGGTGCTGATCGGCGGCGACCGGGAAGCAAGGCCCAGCGCCAACGTGTCGCTGCTGCCCTACCGCAGAGATAGCCTGGAGCTGGCGCGCTGGCTCGCGTCCGCCGATGCGCTCGTGCACGCGGGCACCAAGGAGACCTTCGGGCTGGTGATTCTCGAAGCAATGGCCTGCGGACGTCCCGTCGTGGCCGCTCGCGCCGGCGCCATCCCGGAATTCGTGGACAACACGGTTGGTGTGCTTGCAGAGCCCAACAGCGGCGAGCGGATGGCTGAGGCCATCAGTGCCCTGTTCGAGCGCGACGTCGATGCCCTCGGCGCGGCAGCCCGGGCGCGCGTGTTGCGTCAATTCACCTGGCAAAAGGCCTTTCAGGCACAGACCGCCGTGTATGCGTCGCTCGTCGGTGCGCGGCGTGCGAAGCCTGTTCCGGCTCGCTCGGCGTTCGAGCTGCGCTGGCCGATGTCGTAGTCGAGGGTGGCTTTGGGGCGAGTCGCGCGCCACGGGAGAAATGTTTTTCGACGTCCCCGGTCCGGGCGCACGCGGCGAGACGAGAAGAGCGCCGGCTACCCCGTACGGCGATGATGGCGCCAAGCGCGCGGGGGCTAGCGCACGGTGAGCACCACGCCCGCAAGCAAGAGCACCGCGCCGACGAGGCGAGTCAGCGTCAACGGTTGTTGCGGGAATCCGAGCCAGCCGTAGTTGTCCACTACGAGTGAGGCCACGAGCTGCCCGAACACGGTGAGCGCAAGCAACGCGGCGGCGCCGAGTCGCGGGCCCACTATGACGCTCGAGACGACATAGAACGCACCCAACAGTCCGCCGAGCCATGCCCACGCCGGCGCGCCGGCCAGCACTGCCCTGGCGGGCCATTCCGCGCGAGTGATCAAGAGGTAGGCGAACAGGCCGGCGCTGCCCACCATGAAATTCGCCAGCGCTGCCGTTCCCGGATTTCCGAACGCGTTGCGCAACGCCGCATTCAGACCCACCTGGACCGTCAGCAAGAGGCCCGACACGAAGGCGAGAGTGTACAAACCGGTCTGCATCGGCGGGAGGCTCCTGGTTGATCAACCCAATGGCGTGCTGCAATTTCCGCGTTGCGGCCCTCAGCCGCGGCGCCGCAGCGCAAACAGCAACCAACGGCCGGCGGGACGGCGCGCGAGGCTCAGCACGACGCGCCAGAAAACGCGCCGGCTCCATCGCGGCCGCCTCGGCGGCACCACACGGTAAAAGGCAGTCGCCACCTCGCGATGCAGATGAGCAACGGTTGCGGACACCCGCCACTCCGCGCCCTCGCAAGCGATCCGGTAAGTGCCGTCCTCGAGCTGCTCGACGGTGGCGGCTTCCAGCGCTTCGGGCAATCCTTCCGGTGCAGGTCCGGAGAAGGCTACCGAGGCCATCTCATCGGGGCGGTCGCGAGTGCGGCCATAAAGCGTGAGGCCAAGCGGCCCCTCGGGCTCACGCCTGCAACTGACACCGTCGCGAAAGTTGACGAGAGTGCGCGCACTCAAGGCTTGCGTCCCACCCGCACGGCCAGCGGCCATTCCACCCAACGCTCGCGCCGGGCATCTCCCCAGGCGGGCGCGAGTTGCGCTTCCAGCTCGATGACCGGATCGATCCCGCGCTGCTCGAGGTAGCGGCCGGTGGCGGACCAGCTGCGCACGTAACCAACGAGCCGCGCGAGCGGCCAGCGCTGCTGCATCCGCAGGGAGGGCGGTGCAATCTCGGGGTAAGGGAAAGAGATCCCGCGGTAGCCGTCATCGACGAGCTGTCGTTCGGGCGGCCAGAAGGGTCCGACAATGTCGTGATAGAAACTCTGCAGTGGACGGTCGACCTCCGCGGACTCGACGTGCAGGGGCCCATACGACCACAGGGCCAATATTCCTCCCGTACGCAACACGCGGTGGGCTTCGGCGTAGAAGCGGGGCAAGTCGAACCAGTGCGCCGCCTGCGCCACGGTCACGAGATCGACCGAGGCGTCACCCAGGCCGCTGCTGTCAGCTTTGCCGACACTGTAGGAGACGCGTGGATGAGGTCGGGCGCCGGCGATCTGCTGCGCGCTCGCATCGGTCGCGAACACCCTCGCGAAGCGCTCGGCCAGGTCGATCGAGGCCTGCCCGCTTCCGCAGGCGCAATCCCAGACTGCTTCGCGCGCGCCGCACAGGCCGGCCACGAAGTCCAGCAGCTCGGGCGGATAGGTCGGCCGGAACTCCGAGTAGACCGATGCCAGGGGCGAGAAATGATCCTTGAAAGGCTGGCGTCCGCTCACGTCGCGACCCCGGGGTCATGAACGGGCTCGCAGCGCACGTCGGTGTGTACGGAGCTGGCGATATAACAGTCCTCGTGTGCCTGGTGGTGCATCTGATCGAGCTCCGCCCGGCTGGGACGCTTGTCTCCGGAGAAGTCCACCCTGGGATGCAGAGTCACACTCGTCATGGCGAGCTTGCCCGCGGCGTTCTTGCTGAGGACTCCAACCGCCTCGTCGGCGTAGCGATCGGCTCGGAAGCCTCGCTTCGCGGCCACGTACAGGAACGAGAGCATGTGGCAGCTCGAAAGGGCTGCGACGAACGCTTCCTCCGGGTCCACTGCCGCCTCGATCGAGAACGGCACCCTCACCACCTGCGGCGATGAAGACGCCGGTACCTCGATGCCGCCGTCGAAGCGCCACACATGCGCACGGCTGTAACGGTTGTCGGTGAAAACCGCATCCCCCCGCTCCCAGCGGACGGCGGCGGTATAGCGGTGTTCGGTCATGGCGGCTGCCTCGAGTAAGAGTCGGCCGTCAATGGTATACCGATCGGCGCCACGGCACTCCCTGGCGCGCGTTAGATCGACTCCAGCTCCCACATGGTGAGCGGCGCGCCGCGGCGGATCCAGAAACCCGCACCGGCCTCGTTGAGCGAG
>Ga0207695_10010202_pt1 | contig 11522 bp, 10 predicted proteins | sample KBSC54metaG_FD_184354 | JGI IMG/M metagenome (GOLD analysis project Ga0207695, IMG submission 184354) | Corn rhizosphere microbial communities from Kellogg Biological Station, Michigan, USA - KBS C5-4 metaG (SPAdes) (version 2) | ecosystem: Host-associated > Plants > Roots > Rhizosphere > Soil... | reverse complement strand
GGGGGCCGGGGGCCAGGGTTTAGCTGCTCGCTTCGCTCGCTCATTTGCGGTTCACCAGGGCATCCCTCAATTTGTATAGCTGGCGTCCTAAGACCGCGGACGACTCGATTAGGGACGCGGTTTCGGGTTGGCTGACATATCCTAGTCGGGTTGCTATCTCCACCTGCGTTTCTACTTCGGCCAGAGAGGCTTGCGCAATCGAGATGTGATTGAGATATTCCTTCGTCGATGCTCGGGAATGGCCTTCTGCAATGTTGGAGGGGACGGACACGGCAGCGCGCCTGATTTGGCTGGTGAGGCCGTAAAGTTCGGATTTCGGGAAAGCTGCCGAGACGCGATACACGCCTTCGACAACGTCCATACCCCGCTGCCAGACTTGCAGATCCCGAAAATGGTTAACCGTACTCATTCGTTAGACTAAACCCCGGCCCCTAGCCCCTGGCCCCTGGCCCCCATGGTTACCCCGCATGTTCACTGACATTCATCAAGATTCCCAACATCGCCAGCGTGCTCAGCAGCGAGCTGCCGCCGTAGGAAATCATCGGGAGGGGGATGCCCTTCGTCGGGCCCATGCCGAGGACGACGCTCATGTTGATGAAGCCCTGGATAACGACGACGACGGTGACGCCTAGAGCGAGGTAGCGGCCGAAGTCGTCTTTAATGCGGACGGTGGTGCGGAGGCCGCGCCAGAAGATGATGCCGAAACCGATGAGGAGACCGACGGTGCCGATCAGGCCCATTTCTTCGCCGACTACGGCGTAGATGAAATCGGTGTGAGCTTCAGGAAGATAAAGGAGCTTTTGGCGGCCATTCATCAGGCCCACGCCGAGGGGGCCGCCGGCGCCGACGGCAATCTTCGATTGCGCCAGCTGATAGGTGGTGTCCTTGGTGGTGAGGGATTTCTCGAGCTGGGTTTTGATTTTTCCGCCGGGGTCGACTTTCGCGAGGATCTTGAATTCCGGATCGAAGAACTGGACGACGCGCTTCATGCGGTACGGGTCGTTCCAGATGGAGATCAGGACTCCGATGAGCGCGACCACCGCGGCAATGGCGACATAGCGCCATTCGAGGCCAGCCACGAAGAAGACAATGGCGGCGACGGCGGCCAGGACCACGGCCGTGCCGAGATCGCCGCGGACGACGGCGAAGATCACGAGTCCGACGGCGAGAGCCGCGGGGACAAGTGTGTGCCGCGGGTTATTGATGGCCCGCGCGCGCCAGGTGACGAAGAAGGCCAGGAACATCACGAGCGCCGGTTTCGCCATCTCCGAAGGCTGAAACTGGACCCCGTGGAAGCGCAGCCAGCGGTGAGTGCTGGAATCGAAAGCGTAGGCCGCCATCAGCAGCATGAGGATGACGCCGATCGCCGAGAAAGCCATGGCGGGATTTTGAAACTTGCGGTATGGCGTTTTCTTCAGCAGCATCATGATGGACACCGACAGCGCCCCCCATTCGAGTTGGCGGATCACGAAATGCCAGCTCGATTGGTAGCGCGGGTCCAGTTTGGCGCTGATGGACGAAGCACTGTAGATGATCAGCGCGCCGAAGCACATCATCACCAGGACGGTGACAAACAGAATCCAGTCGGTTTTGAGACGTAACGCCATCTTATTCCCTCACCTGCAGTTGATTCACGATTTCCTTGAATACCTCGCCGCGATGTTCGTAGCTGCGGAACTGATCGAAACTGGCGCAGGCCGGCGCGAGGAGCACCGTGTCGCCGGGCTTCCCATGCTCGACGGCGTATGCGATCGCCGACTGCAGCGTGCAGGTGTCCACCAGCGGCGCGGCGCCCTCCAACTGTCCGGCAATCTTGGCGGCGGCGGCGCCGATCAGCAGGACGGCGTGAGCTTTGGCGGCCAGCGGCTCTCGCAGAGCGGCATAGTCGAGACCCTTGTCCTTGCCGCCGAGGATGATCCAGAGGCCACCGGAAAAGGCGTCGACGGCCTTCAGGGTGGCGTCCACGCTGGTGGCTTTCGAATCGTTATAGAAGTCGATGCCGTTGACCTTGCGGACGAATTCCAGGCGATGCTCTACGGCGCGGAAGGTGCGCACGGCCGCGGCGATGCGGTCGGGCGAGACGCCGGCGCGGGCCACCGTGATGGCGGCAGCCAGTACGTTCTCGACGTTGTGGCGTCCGCGAATGAGGATCTCGGTGTCCTCCATGAGCAGCTTGCCATCGAGGACCAACTTGCCGTTGCAGAGACTCGCGCCGGGCGTTACTTTGCGGCGGCTGCTGAACCACTGGACGGTGGCGGCGGTGCGGCCGGCGTACGACACGCAGGTGGGGTCGTCGGCATTCAGGACGGCGAAGTCGCCGGGGCGCTGGGTTTCGAAGAGGCGGCCTTTGGCGGCGGCGTAGTTTTCAAAAGTATGGTGGCGGTCGAGGTGATTCTGGGTGACGTTGAGCGCGAGCGCGATGTGGGCGCGGAACTCGACGATGCTCTCCAGTTGGAAGCTGGACAGCTCCAGTACGTTCCAGCCATCGTCGCGCGAAGTCTCCAGCATCGCCGTGACGGGCGTGCCGATATTGCCGCCGACCTGGACGGGCACTCCGGACTCGCGAAGGATGTGGCCGATCAGGCTGGTGGTGGTGGTTTTGCCGTTGGATCCGGTGATGCCGATGGTGCGGCCCTTCAAATAGGGAGCGGCCAGCTCCACTTCGCCGGTGACGCGGACGCCGCGGGCGCGCGCCACTTCGAGGGGCGGCAGGTCCCAGGGGACATCCGGCGACAAGGCAATCAGGTCGCGATCTTCAAACACGCCGGGCGATTGCCCCGCGAAGGGGATGTTCCAACGGTCGAGTAGTTCGGCCGCACCGGGCAAATCGGCGAGCGGCTTGAGGTCCGTCGCATGCACGCGGGCGCCATGGCGCGCCAGGAATTCAGCCATCGCCATGCCGGACTTTTTCATCCCGACCACTAATACGTTCTTGCCGTTCAATTCCATCCTTATCTCAGTTTCAAAGTAGTCAGCGCGAAGAGCGCCAGTACGAGTCCGGCGATCCAGAAGCGCGCAATGATTTTCGATTCAGTCCAGCCCAGCGCTTCGAAGTGGTGGTGCAGCGGGGCCATTTTGAAGATGCGCTTGCCGCCGCGCAGCTTAAAGCTGCCGACCTGCAAGATGACCGATACAGCTTCCAGAATGAAGACGCCGCCGATAAAGAGCAGCAGAATCTCCTGCTTGATCAGGACCGCGACGACGGCCATGGCGCCGCCGAGGCCGAGCGAGCCGACATCGCCCATGAAGATCTCGGCGGGATGGGCGTTGTACCAGAGGAAGCCGAGGGCGGCGCCGGTCATGGAGCCGCAGAAGACCGTGAGTTCTCCGGTGCGCGGGTTGCGCGCGAGTTGCAGGTATTCGGCGAGTTGGGCGTGGCCACCCGCATAGGTCAGCACCGTGAGCGCGCCGGCGGCGATGACCATGAGTCCGATGGCGAGACCGTCCAAGCCATCGGTGAGATTGACGGCATTCGAGGTGAAGACCACGACGAGCGCCACGAACAAGCAGAAGGGCAGCACGCCGAGGACGTAGGTCCAAGGGTTGTGGAGCAGCGCGGGGATGACCAGGGACGGCTTGAACTGCTTGATGAACGGGATGTTCATCGCGGTGTTGAAGTCGTTGTGCGCGCGCATGATCAGGAGCACGGCGGAAAAAAGGAAGCCCATCGTGAATTGGTAAATGAGCTTGCGGGTTCCGGTGAGCCCGAGATTGCGGCGCTTGGTGACCTTGGCGTAGTCGTCGAGAAAGCCGATCCAGCCGTAGCCGATCAGGGCGGCGACGGCGATCCAGACGTAGGGGAAGCGGAGGTCGGCCCACAGGAGCGTGGGGATGACGATGGAAATGATGATGAGAATTCCGCCCATTGTCGGGGTGCCCGCCTTTTTCTGGTGGGACTTGGGGCCTTCCTCGCGGATGTACTGGCCGATTTGAAATTCGCGGAGTTTGTTGATCAGCCAGGGGCCGAGGGCGATACAGAGGAAGAGCGCGGTGAGGCTGGCGAAGGCCGTACGGAACGTGATGTATTGGAATACGCGGAAAGGACTGATGTATTTGCGGAGCTGGTCGTAAAGGAGGAAGTAGAGCATTAGGCTTGGAACCTCCTGAGCGCGCGCTCGACCTGCACGCCGCGCGAGCCCTTAAAGAGGATGGCGTCGCCGGGGCGGGCCCAGAGGCGGACGAAATCGCCCGCCTGTTCCGGGTCGTCGAAAAAGTACGCCGCGCTCTCCGGAAGTCCGGCGCCGACAGCGGCGTTGACCATTTCGTGCGCGTTGCCACGCACGCCGATCAATAAATCCACTCCCTGGGCAGCGGCATAGCGGCCCACCTTGCGGTGGAGGTCGCCGGCCGCGTGTCCCAGTTCCAGCATTTCGCCAAGCACGGCGATGCGACGTTTGGCGGGCGTTGTGCGCAGCACGTCGAGCATCGACTGCATGGCTTCGGGGTTGGCGTTGTAGCAATCGTCCCAGACGGCGATTCCGTTGTGGGTGGAGCGCTCGCCGCGCATCTTGCCGGTGGCGAAGGTGCGGACGGCATTCGTGAGTCGCTCGGGGGCGATGCCGAACTCGCGGGCTACGGCGATGGCGGCGAGCAAATTCATCACGGCATGGCGGCCCGGCAGAGGCGTCTCGAATTCCACACCGAGGGTACGGAAGTGAGAGCCGGCGGCGCCTTCGGAGAGCACCTCGGCGCGGACATCGACAGAGTCGGAATAGCCGAAGGTGACAGTGCGGCCGGCATGGACGCGGCCGAATTCGCGGACGTGCGGATCGTCGCCGTTGAGGACGGCAGTGCCGTCGGGCGGCAGGGCTTCAATTAGCTCGCGTTTGGCCGCGGCTACGCCTTCGATGGAATCGAAGAACTCCACATGGGCGTAGCCGACGTTGGTGACAACGCCAAAGTTCGGCCTGGCGATGGCTGCCAGTTCGCGAATTTCGCCCGCGTGATTCATGCCCATTTCCAGTACGCCCGCGCGGCAACCGTCGGGCAGCCGCAGAATCGAGAGCGGCACGCCCACATGATTATTGAGGTTCCCAATTGTCTTGCCGATCGGAAGCTCCACGGCCAACAGATGCGCAATGGCATCTTTGGTGGTGGTCTTCCCCGCACTTCCCGTGACGCCGACTACAGTTCCACTCCAAGTCTCTCGCGCCCAGTTCCCTAAACTCTGTAAGGCTCGCAGCGTGTCCGGCACCAACATCGCTCCCGGCACGGCGGCCGCGCGCTCCACTACGACGCCGGCGGCTCCCTGTGCAATGGCCTTGTCGACATAATCGTGGCCATCGTGGTTCGGCCCGCGTAGCGCGAAATAGACATCTCCCGGATTCTGTGTCCGGGTATCCACGCTCCACCCTGAAACGCTTACCGGCCGAACGTCGCCGCTGGCGCGCATCGCACGCGCAACTTCTTGAAGATCAAAGGTCATGGTTCACTGTGTCTTGTGATACCCATAACCTCTTAGCAGTTCTCTCGCCACCTCCCGATCATCGAAGGGGATGGTCTTGTCCTTCAGAACCTGATACGGCTCATGGCCCTTGCCGGCCAGAATCACGATGTCGCCTTCGCGCGCCTCTTTCAGCGCGCGACCGATGGCCGCGGCGCGATCCGGCTCGACAACGTGCGGAACGTCTTTGCGGCGAATGCCCACCAAGGCGTCGTTCATGATGGCCAGCGGGTCTTCCGACCGCGGATTGTCGCTGGTCAGGACCACAAAATCGCTGGCCTCGGCGGCGGCCTGGCCCATGAGGGGGCGCTTGGTGCGGTCGCGGTCGCCGCCGCAGCCGAAGAGGGTGATCACGCGCTTGGGGTTGAGTCCGCGAGCCACGGCGATCACATTGCGGAGGGCGTCGTCGGTGTGGGCGTAGTCGACCACGACGGTGAACGGCTGGCCTTCGTCGACGCGCTCGAAGCGGCCGGGCACGGCTTTCAAGTTGGCGATTCCCTGCGCGACGGTGGCGGGATCGATGCCGTACGAGAGGCCTACGCCGCAGGCGGCCAATATGTTGTAGACGTTGATTTTGCCAATCAGCGGCGATTCGATGTCGAAGCGCTGCTTGCCGGCCTGGACTTCCATTTTCAGTCCTTGGAATCCGGTGGAGATGTGGCGGGCGCGCAGGTTGGAGTCGGCGCCCAGGCCGTACCAGAAGATTTCGGTTCCGGAAGGTGTTTGTATTTGACGGCCGTACTCGTCGTCGCGATTCAGGACGGCGAAGGGCGGCGCCGGAGCGCCCAAGCCGCTGAAGAGCAACTGCTTGGCGGCGAAGTAGGCTTCCATGGTGCCGTGAAAATCCAGGTGGTCGCGCGTGAGGTTGGTGAACACGGCGGTGTGAAAGTGCAGGCCGTAGACGCGGCCGAGCGCCAGCGCATGGGAGGAAACTTCCATGGTGGCCTGGCTGCCGCCGAGTTTCTCGAGGTCCGAAAACAGGCGGATGAGCTCGAGCGATTCGGGAGTCGTATTGACGGCTGGAAAAGCACGGCCGGCGAGGTGATATTCGATGGTGCCGATGAGGGCGGTGATGTGGCCGGCGGCGCGGAGCACGGAATCCACCAGGAATCCGGTGGTGGTCTTGCCGTTGGTGCCGGTGATGCCGGTGAGTCCGATGCGCTCGTCGGGGTTGGAGTAGAAATTGCGCGCGGCGGTAGCCAGAGCCTGGCGGCCATGCTCGACTTGAATCCAGGGCTTGGTGAACCCCGGCGGGGGCTCCATTTCGCTGGCCACCGCGACGGCGCCGTGAGCTACGGCGTCGCGGGCAAACTGGCGGCCATCGACGCGGCTGCCGGCGAACGCAAAGAAGAGAAAGCCCTGTGCCACGCGCCTCGAATCGTAATCCAGCCCATCGATCGTGAGCGTGGCGAGCTCAGGCGCAAGGGTTTGTTTCAACGCGACGCCCGAGAGTATCTCGCCAAGTGTCATCGCGAAAACTGGACGCGGATGCGTTCTCCTTCATGTAAGGCGCTGCCTGCGGCAGGGTATTGAACGCGGGCGACACCGCTTCCGGCCGGCAGGATGATGAGTCCTTTGGAGGCCGCTTCCGCCATCACGTCGCGCATGCTCTTTCCCTTGAAGTTGGGGACCGTGGGGCCCTGGACGACCGGAGCCGGCTCGTCGCCGTCTTCGGAATCCAGAAGTATGTTGGGCTCGTCGCCGAGGCCGGCGATCGCCACGTCGTCGTCGGCAGGGGCTGGCTTGCCGGCTACCTTGGCAGGCGGATCGTCGGGCAAATCTTTGGGGACTTCCAGGAGACGGAGCGCTTCGGTGGTGACAGTGTGGAAGACCGGGGCCGCTGCCCGGCCACCGTATCCGTTGTTGCCATGGGTTCCGTTGAGGGTGACGACGACGACCATGGTCGGATTGGTCAGAGGCACGAGTCCCACGAAGGATCCATTGTAATTGTGGGTGTAGCGCTTGGTGGCGAAATCGAATATCTGCGCCGATCCGGTCTTGCCGCCCACCGAATATCCGGCCAGCCGCGCCTCGGGGTAACCCGTACCGCCCGGCAGCACGACGCCCTCCATCATCTGGCGCATTGTAATCGCGGTCTCGGCCTGCAGGATGCGAACGGGCGGTTGCGCCGATTCCGGTTTGTTGCCGCGTTTGAGAATCAGCCGGGGACTCACCAACAGTCCGCCGTTGGCCAGAGCAGATACCGCACGCGCCAGTTGGAGAGTCGTCACGCTGACTTCCTGTCCCATGGAGAGGGACGCGAGGGATGTGGAGCCCCACTGCTTGAGCTTGCGCAGGCGGCCGCGCGATTCGCCGGGCAGCGGGATACCGGACCGATCGCCGAAACCGAAGCGCTTGATGTAGTCGTACATGTTGTTGGACCCGACGGTCAGGCCGATGCGGATCGCGCCCACATTGCTGGAATGCTTCAACACATCGGCCATCGGGATGGTTCCGTAGCCGCCGTGCGCTTCGTGAATCGTCCGGCCGAAGAGCGTGATCTTGCCGCTGCCGCAATCGATCATGCTCTCGGGGCGGAGGCGCGTCGTTTCCAGAGCGGCGGACAAAGTGACGAGCTTGAAAACCGAGCCCGGCTCGAAAGGCACGGATGTCGCATGATTCTGCCGGTGGATCACATCTTCGTATGTGATGGGCGGCGAGTTGGGATCGAAGGTCGGATAGCTGGCCATCGCCAGGATGTCGCCGGTGTTGGGATTCATCACCACGATGCTACCGCTCACGGCATTATGCGCGGCGACCCCGGCGGCCAGTTCGCGCTCGGCCACGAATTGCAGGCGCTCGTCGATCGTGAGTGTGATCGGAGTACCCGGGCGGGCCTCGGTGGCGTTCTGAGAATCGATGCCGCGGCGCTTGACGTCGGTGAGGAGGCGCTCCTGACCGGGAACGCCGCGCAGTTCGGAGTCGAGGGCCTTTTCGACGCCGCCGTTGCCGTGCTCGGAGAAATCGACTCCGCCCAGGATGTGGGCGGCGAGCGATCCGTTCGGATAGTGGCGCTGGCTATCGGTTTGAATCTTGATCCAGTCGAAAGCGACGTTGTGGAGATGCTGGCCTTCGTCGAACGTGATTTTCTTTTTGACGATCAGGTAACCGCGATGGTTCTCGTAGGCATTCTTCAACTCGCCGTATAACTGGACACGGTCGAGGTGCAGAAACTGGCTGAGAATGTCGGCGGCGACTCCGAGGTCGGGCAACTTGAGCGGATTGACGTAGACCGTTTCGGTGGGGATGCTCATGGCCAGCGGCTGACCGTTGCGGTCGAAGATGGTCCCGCGCGGCGCGACGATCTGCCGCACGACTTCCTGGTGCTGCCGGGCCTGGCTTACGTAATCCTGGTGATGGATCACCTGGAGCGAAACGAGTTTGTAGAAGATGGCGCCACCCCATGCGAGGACGAGGACGGCGAGCCATGTCAGACGACGCTCAACCATAAAAATAATGGGGTGGGACAGACGGGAGCGTCTGTCCTACTTGACGATCAGTTCGGCGCGATCGGGCTTGTTGTGATCTTCCAGGTGGACGACCTGGCCCGATTGCGGCGTAACGAGATTCTGCTGGCGCGCGAGCTGCTCCAGCCGTTCGGGGCTGAGGAGTTCGGCCTCTTCGAGTTGCAGGGTCCGGCGCTCATCGAACAGCCGCCGTTCTTCAGCTCGCAGAGATTCGAGGCGGTATCCGGCCAGGGTGTTGGTGACGCTGGGGGCCGCGACGCCCGTCAACAGCGCGAGAATTACACAAGCGGCTCCAATGGCGCCCCAGCAATTTTGCCGAGCGCGCGGGTCGGCTTCACGCACCAGGCGCGAATTGTCGATCTTCTTGCAATAAAAAAACACGTCTTCCTGCGGAAGAGCGCGTAATTGAAATGGGTCCCTCTCCGCGCGCACAGCCGTGGGCCGGGCGGAGGCCTCCGAATTGTTGTTCCGTAGCGCTTCTGTCCTTTTGAAGAATGCCGGCAGCGTCGCCATGGTTTTTCTTATTCCCTCTCTAATTCATCTGCAGACCGCGCAGTTTTGCGCTGCGCGAGGCCGCATTCTGGGCTATTTCTTCGTCACTGGGCTGGAGCGGGTGCTTGGTCAAAATGGTCGCGCGCCCTTCTCTTCCCAGTTCCCTAAACTTCTCTTTCACTTTTCGGTCGTCGGTGCTCATGAAGCTGATGACCACCATCCGTCCACCGCTTTTTAGCAGCCCGGGCCCGATTTGGAGTAACCGGTCCAGTTGCTCCGATTCCTCATTTACCGCCATTCTCAGGGCCATGAAGGTCCTGGTAGCGGGATGAGTTCGTCCCGTCCGGTGCACGGCCCGCTCCACTACATCGGCCAGATGTAATGTGCTCCGTATGGGCCGTGCTCGGACGATTGCTCTGACTATTCTCCGCGCTCTCCTTTCTTCGCCTAGCTGAAAGATCAGGTCGGCGAGCGCCTTCTCGGCGGTATAGTTCACCAGATCGGCCGCAGTCATGCCGTTGGAGTTTTGATCCATCCGCATGTCCAGCGGCCCTTCCGATAAAAATGAAAAGCCCCTCTCCGGCGAGGTGAGCTGATAGCGCGACACACCCAGGTCGGCTAACAATCCATCCAGCTTGTCGAATCCCTCTTGCTCCACCGCATCGGCCAGTTCGCTGAACGGCCCCTGATGGTAACGGATTCGATCGGCCCACTCGACGGTATTCGCGCGTGCCATTTCCAGGGATTGCGCATCGCGATCGTTGGCGATCACCACCCCGGTGGTGAGCTGCTGCGCAATTAAACTTGTGTGACCCCCGAGACCCGTGGTCGCGTCGACATATATTCCGTCCGGCCGAACCGCCAGCAATTCGAGCGATTCTCGCGCCATGACCGAATAGTGCATACGCTATCAATTCAGCCCCGCTGCCTCCAGCTTGGAGATGCCTTCCTGGGTCATTTGCGAGGCTTCGTTCCTACGTTCCTCGTACACGCCGTCACTCAAAACTTCGATGCGGCCGCGATATGCGAACAGGTGAACCGGCTGATTTTCAATTCCCAGAGCGCGACGCAACTCCGGCGAAAACAGGATCCTGCCCTGCCCATCCATCTCGGTTTCGGCGCCAAGGTCCGCGGCGTTAAAAGCGGCTCTCTTGGCCAGTGCCGGATCTTCGCGGTAAGAGTCGAAGAACTTTTCGTTTTGCCGCCAGACTTCCATTGGGTATATTTGGGCTATGCGGCGGTCCAGGCTGGTGACGAAAAGCTTCTTTTCCCGCAGGGCAGCGAAATACTGTTGGAACGTAGCTGGAAGTTTTACCCGGCCTTTATCGTCCAACCGCCCGGGATACATTCCCCGGGGCGCTTCGACCATCAGCAACTGGAGTTCGCCGCCCACTTTTCATCAACTTTAGGCCAGATTTCGGCCACAACCAATAGTGCCACGCCGAGTTACGGGTTTGCAAGAGGTTTTTTGCAGAATCCACTGACCTGTATGGAGTTATGTCGCCACAACACAATCTACACTGATTGCGACACATACAATAGGTGGGCTTTTGGGAGAAGATAAGGCGAAGAAGATTGGGGCCGGGTAGAACTCCCGGCCCCAAGGAGGAAAGGAAAAACTACTGAATGGGGATTGCAGCGCCTGCGCTGTAGTACGTCTTGCCGCCGAAAGCTGCACCCACCGAGAAAACCTGATTCCCGGATGGGGAGCTGGCCGGCACCTGGAACGATACACGGTACACACCGACGAGATCGGACGACAACTGAGCGGAGATCAGCGGTACGCCGGCGTTGGCGACACCGATAACCACTGTATTGTTGGCGGTCGAAATCGCGGTCGGCAGCGGAACGGCGTTAGTCCCAACCGAGGGAGTGGCCGGTCCGAGGCCGGTTACGTATCCAGTGATGACTTCTCCCTTGCGGGCTGCATTGGCCTGAGTCACGAACGTACCGTCGGGACGGACAAAAACAGCGAGCGGAGAGCTTCCGCCGTTGGCCAACGTTACCGTCGTACCAGTGAGGAAAACTCCGGGACTGACCGGCTGGACGTTGACGGCCGTAGTGGCTTTACCGGCACCCACATTAACAGTCACCTGATTCGTCCCTGCCAGAGCATCGCA
>Ga0207695_10010201_pt1 | contig 11522 bp, 14 predicted proteins | sample KBSC54metaG_FD_184354 | JGI IMG/M metagenome (GOLD analysis project Ga0207695, IMG submission 184354) | Corn rhizosphere microbial communities from Kellogg Biological Station, Michigan, USA - KBS C5-4 metaG (SPAdes) (version 2) | ecosystem: Host-associated > Plants > Roots > Rhizosphere > Soil... | reverse complement strand
TTTCATGGTGGGGGCGCTGAAGAGCTCTCATAAAGTGGAGGGCGGCAAGGCTGACGCGGGCTGACGTCAGCTCTGGTCGGCCATAGCCGATCAGTACACCACAATCCCTCCCGCGACCGCCCCCGTCGCGGCCCTGCCGGCGTAAGCGTCCCGATGCCAACTTGACGTCCGAATGCGACGTGCTCCCCTGACGTCCACCTCTGACGCCTATTCACCGTCGTGCTCAGCCGTCACGGCAATTTCCTGGGATATATCAAACACTTGCATACAGGCGTAAGTGGGACTATATACATCAGCCTATCTTCTTCGCGATCAACATCCATCCCATGGCGATGCCCGCCCTCAAATACCCAACGGAGAGCCCAGTGGAAGAACGTGTTGCTGTCCTGGAAGCCAACATCGAACACATTCGCTCCGACGTATCCGACATGAAGACGGACATTCGGAGGCTCAATGACAAAATCGACGGCGTCGATCAGAAACTCACCGCCAAAATTGATGCAGTCAAGGACGGGCTGGCCAATCTCGCCCTCAGCATGGAAAAGGCTTTCGGTGCTTTCAAAGTGGCGCGCGCACTCGATCGCGTATGGTGGCTGCTGATGTCCGGCGCCTTGCTGGGCATTATGGGACGCGCGTTCAAGTGGATTTGAAGTATCGGCGAGCGCATCATGGGACCCGGTCGGTGACTTGTGCGCAAACGACCAGTTCAAGGGTCCCATCCACTCGGCGTTGATGTTGTAGTTGAGTTCCGAGTGAAATCCTAGAGTGTGGGTCATGTACTCCATGAACGCGCCATAAATAGACTTGCTGAACGCGACGTAGGACGGATCGAACCACGGCTCCGCGGCATTCGCATCGCCCTCGGCCGCTGAGAGCCGCGCATCGAGCTCGCCGAGGGCCGCGCCTTGCTCACGCAGCAGCGCCTGGCGAAACCGCGAGGGCCCGCATTCCCGTGTCCCGCCCCCACTGAACCTGTCACCTATACTTATCAATTGGAGCCTGCAACAGGTAGAACCCGGGCTCCGTGAGTGCTTTAGGTGACAAGCGTGGTTGAGCTACCGGTCGAGGCGACCCGGCTGATGAAGCCCTTCGAGGTGGGACTCCAGGTCGCCCAAGGGCGGCGGCGGGCAAAAATGTCCTGGTCGCGTGGGTGAATGAGCGGGAGGTCGGGCTCTTCACAGAAGAGCACCGCCCAGACGGGAGCCACTTCAGCTTCGAGTACATCAGCGGCACGGCCGACTTCCGCAAGAATCAGCGCCGTCAATATCCAGCACATGATACTGAGTCCGGTGCCGTCATTGTTGATATCTATCGGAGTCGTGTAGGCCCACACATTCATCCAGTGGTGACGCAAGCTCAGCGCGAGGCTTGCGTGACTGGTCGCCTCGGTGCTCCAGTGCGCCGCTGTAGGCGGGTTATCCGTGGGAGGGTAATAATATTTTTCCGAGTGGTTCTGATCGCCAAAGCGCATGTACTCCCAAACCTTCGTAAACAGCGGCCAAATCTCCTCTTCTTTCATGAAGTGCCCGTCCAGGTGCTCGAAACCTTTTACGGGTCCTTCACTGGGCCGACCGCAGAAAGGTGTGACCTCAAACTTCGTCTTGTTCAGTAGCTCCAGGTAAGCTTCACACACGGGCACTCCGCGCCCTTCCTGCAATGAGAAATTCGGCTCTGTGTCGGAATCCCTGGCTTCCTGGCTGAAAGAGAACTGGAAAGGAACAAGCGACAGTGCAATGACAGCGGCTGCCCTGGCGAGGGTGTAACGGTGGTCGTGGCGCCGCGGAGCAAAGATTTCTCGATTCATGGTAATCCCTTGGAACAGCGAGTTGTCTGGTTTTCCCGATAGCAAGACTTCAATCCCCCACATGAGCCGGTGGCGGCTCGTCCTCATTTGGATTACGCCACCGCCCCGCCTCGACCTGCAAATGCAACTACCCCAACACCACATCCGCAAACCGGTCGGGCTGCAACACCCTCGCCACCGCCCACTCGGCCGAAGCGCGCCTCGAAACCAGCGACCGGGTTTCCGCCTCTGCCTTGTCCCGATCCATCTGTGCATGCTGAACGTTGTCGAGGTCGGTACGGCCCGCGTGATACAAGGATTGGGTCAAGGTCAACACCTTCTGCGACTCCACCAGACTCGACCGCGCGGCGCGTAGAGAAGCCTCAGCCTCCTGTTGCGCGGCCAACGCGTTACGCAACCCGGGTATCGGCCATTATTTGTTGTCAGGCGAATTTTGGAGGTATTGTATTTTGCATATTACAAGTGGCGCGTCACCACTCACTTCCGCTTGCGGAAACTCACGAGCGATCTGCGCGGCACGTGTATATTGGTGCACGCTAAGAATGCCGTTTCCGGTGAGCAGATGGCGCCAGCCATCGTCTGCTACATATGCCTCGATGTAAGGCTTACCCTTGTAAAGCTCGATGCTGGCGTGATCAAGCCAACCGTTCGTGCTGTCCTGACGGTCATGGTCGATATCCGTCAATGAATCGTTCAAAAGAAACAGATCGGACGTGGTAATTTTGTCATCAGGAAACGCGTTGGGCCCGCATCCGTGTCGTGTAACCATGAGGACGTTGAATAATCTCCCGTCTCTGGCGAGATCCAGTCGCGCAAGATATAACTGCACGTGCCAGGTTTTCGCTCGTGGCTCCAGGTTTTCGGCTACCTCCCTGATTTCCGCGTTGGATAGCTTCATTCCTTCTGGGGAGTTATCATTCTGCAGGAGGTAAACTTGCGCCTTCCTATAAAGGTCGAAATGCTTCTTTAGATTCAATTCTGTCCAAACCGGCTTCGTAAACTCCGGTATGCCTGGATCGTAGTGACGCTCGCATGCCATCGGCTCGGGATCGTGCCTGGGCTCGAAGTTCCGCCTGTAAGCCTCACACACGTCTTTGCCGTTACCACTTACCAACTGGTACGTGCCCGCCCACGCTGAGGCTGATGATACAAAAACAAACACAAAGAGCAGCGCGCGGCGCGGGAATTTTAGAAAAGCTAACCGACCCTTGATCATCATTCCTCCGCTAAACAGATAAGAACATATCCTTGGACGAACCTGCGACCGCCGCGCAGGTTTCTCTCATTGACTCATTCATCAACGTGAGTCGTCGTTGGCTCATCTCCACCCGGCTCACGCCACCGCCCCGCCTCGACCTGCCGACCTGCTGGAAGTCCTGCCACAACTGCACGACTCGCAGAATCGGGGAAATGACCCGACCTGAAAGCATCTGGAAAGCTATCAACTGCCCCACTGTCATATTCCCGCGCATGACCAGGTAGGCCCCGACCCACAGGATAGAAAGGGTCGACAGCTTTTGAATGATCTGGCCCAACGCTCCGGAGATGCCCGCAAGGTGCGAGGCTCGGAAGGAGGCCGTCACATACCGGGCCAGTTGCTCTTCCCAGCGACGATAGAAGACAGGCTCCAGCGCCATCGCCTTGACCGTCTGCACGCCTGTCACCGATTCGACCAGATAGGACTGGCTTTCCGCGCCCCGATCGAACTTCTCTTCCAATCGCCGGCGCATCAAGGGACGGATCACGATCGAAAGCACCACGAACAGCGGAATACACGCCAGGGTGACGCACGTGAGAATGCCGCTATAAACGAACATCACCGCGACAAACAGCACGGTGAAGACCAGGTCCAGAATGACATTGATGGACGACCCGGTGATGAATTGCCGAATGTTTTCCAGCTCACGGACGCGAGCGACGGTATCGCCGACGCGCCGAACCTCGAAATAGCGCAACGGAATGTGCAGCAGATGGCGGAACAACCGCGCCCCGAGCGCCACATCGATGCGATTCGAGGTGTGCGCCAGAAGATGGGTTTTCAATACCGTCAGGATCGCTTCGAAGACGATCATGATGAGCATGCCCGCCGCCAGCACGTGCAGGGTCGGCAAGCTCTTGTGCATCAGGACTTTATCGATGATGACCTGGGTAAAAAGCGGTGTCGCGAGCCCGAAGAGTTGAATGACGAAGGCTGCGGCGAGAATCTCACCCAGGATCTTGCGGTACTTCCAGATCGCGGGAATGAACCAGCCGAGGTCGAACGGCCGGTTCGGATTGTCGAATCGCAGCCGTGTCTTGATCAGGAACAACTTTCCCGACCAGAGCGCCTCGAATTGCTCGCGATCCAGCCACCGCGGGCGCTGTTGGCGCGGATCGCCTACGACCACCCCTTCCGCGTCCATCCGTAACAATACGACACAACTTCCGACCTTCGTCTGAGCAAGGACCGGAAAGGTGTGGTTCGGCAGGCGACTCCAGCTGGAATGTGCCACCCGGGCGGCGAGCCCGAGCTCCTTGGCGGCGAGCAGCAGTTGCGATTCAGTGGGCTCCACCGTCGGATCGAAACCCAACGCCCGCGCGAGCTGCATCGGATCGGCCGCACGTTGATGATGCCCCGCGGTGATGCACAGACAGATCAACCCGGACGATGGCGACAGAGGGCGATCCTGCGAATCAGGAGTTTCCCGCAGAGGAGACTCGGTACTCATTCCAACCTATTCCTTGGTTTCCCGGTCTCACGTGCGTCTGACGGCATGTTTGCCTCGACACAATAAACTTTACACAATCCATGCGCACTCGGGCAAATCCATTTGGTGGAGATGAGCGCAGGCGCTACATTCAAACATCGAGTATGACAACACCGCGTTGTTTCTGTTGCATCGTCGGCCAAAGCCGCCATAATGAGCCCGCGCGCTGCCGGGAAAGGTTGCACGTCGTCGGCAAGAGCGCCGATGTCACAGGGACTCGTGGGCTGCGCGGCGTCAATGAAGGTTCTTTTCGTCCATCAAAACTTTCCGGGACAATATCTTCACCTGGCCCGCCACCTGGGTGCGATTCGCGGCAACCAGGTCGTCTGTATTACACAACGCGGCGACGCCAACCTGCCCGGTGTCAAAAAGGTCCTCTACAAGCCGAGGCGCTCACCTTCTCCCCATACTCACCACTACATCCGCGAGACGGAAGCGGGAGTGCTGAATGCCCAGCAAGTCGCCCGGGCCGCCATGTCGCTGAGGAACTCCGGGTTCGTACCCGACGTTATGCTCGGCCATAACGGCTGGGGTGAGATCTGGTACCTGAAAGACGTCTTTGCGAAGACGCCACTCATAGGCTATTTCGAATTCTTCTATCGCGCCGAAGGTGCCGATATCGATTTCGAGCCGGGTATTGCAGATAAATTTGACACCGCACCCCGGGTCCGCACCAAGGACACCGCGGCTGCTTATAGCCCAGTGTCCGCTTCCGCCGTCCGGCCCGAGCAGTACCCATCCGCGATATCCCCGAGATTGCCGACGTTATAGCACCGGAGAAAATTCCACGCCTCCTGGAAATCTCCGCCCGGTTCTCCGGCCAATTGACCAACCTGTCGGAGATTGGGCGAACACTCGGACTCGATCACAAAGCCGTAGACCATTACATCCGGGTACTGGAGCAAATCTACCTCGTACAGCGAGTCCAGCCGTGGTCCCGCAATGAGCTGTCGAGGCTCGTGAAGACCCCCAAATTGCACTTCGTCGACTCAGGGCTCCTCACCGCAATGCGAGGCTATTCGGTGGCACGGCTGCGTACCGATCGCATGCTGTTGGGTCCAATCCTGGAGAGTTTCGTTTTTTCCGAACTACTGAAGTCCGCCGCCTGGTCAAAAGAGCGTGTCTCACTCTTCCACTATCGAGACAAGGATCAAGTCGAGGTCGATTTTGTTCTCGAGAACCCCGCCGGCGAAGTGGTCGGAATAGAGGTCAAGGCAGCAGCCTCCGTCACGCGCCGCGACTTTGCCGGCTTGGATCGAATAGCGGCCGCCGCTGGCCCCGCCTTCATCCAAGGCATCCTTCTCTATGATGGCGAAAAGACCCTATCGTTTGGCGACAAGCTCAGAGCAGTGCCACTATCCGCACTGTGGGCCTGATCAATCGGCAACGCCTCATGCTCCAACATCAGCGTCTCGCCCAGAGGCGCGACCGTAAGCCAGGCCAGTTCCCTGACTCGCCTGCGTCAACAGGCCTACCTACTTTTCGGTGAGGTCACCACTCCCGAGCGCAGTTCAGCCGACACTGATACCTGGCGGGACCATAACTACAACTCGGCCAACACCGTGTTGAGCCAGGGATCTGGCGCGGCCCCGTGGCGGAACATGACCGTCGCGGTGGAAACCAGATCACAGGCCGGCTGTTTCGTCCCGGTGAAAAAGCGCAGCATCGCCCAGCAGGCTGTCATCGGAGTTGACCTGCAGAGGTACGCGCAAAACGGTTACACCAGTGATGACTCAGCAAGGCACGATAGCCAGCTTCTTGCCACTGCTCGATGCCAAGCGGCCAACATCGTCCGGATCGCTGGTGAGAATGCGGTCTCCCGAACGAGCAACGAGCACGACGGTCGCATCGATAGGATCATCTGTACGTGTCTTGGCGAGGAGCACGCCCGCGTCGCGGCCCATCTTTTCGTCGACAGGACGCACATCTACCGCGCGCAGGAGTCGGGCAACGCCAGCCTGCTTCCCCCCAGGGTTGCGCCATACCTGCGCAATCACGATTGCGCTCGTGCGCAGTTCGTGACCGTGGAGTTGCGCGACACGCAGCCGCGCGATCATGGATCGATCATTTCTGTCCACCGCGATGAAGGCACCCGCGTCCAGGACAAGGGCGCTCACCGGCGGGACTTCTTCGCAGCTCCGACTCCGAGCTCACGCTCCGCTTGGCCCAATTCGGCAGCAGTCAGGGCACCGTGCTTCTTTTCCCAGGCACCGAGGAATTCCTCCAACGCTTCCGCCCGGAGCCGGATTGCAGCCGCTCCGGCCAGCCAGGACGACAACCCCGTACCGGCCTTGCGGGCAGCGTCGCGGACCTGGTCTCCCAGGCCGGAGTCGAACGAAATGCTCATTTTGTCTACTTTCATGTGCTTATTTTACCACGCTGCTTCTCACCACGGTAGTTCATACCAGGGTAGTTCCTACCATGGTAAGAAGCAAAGTGGCGGCTCGAGTCACGACCCCACAGCCTTGCCCCGATTCTCCCACGCCCGCCCTGTTCCCCCGCGCCCTTCCCCTGGCTCGCCCCCACAGCCCCCTCCCGACACCTGGCCCCTCGCCACCACCGGTATGATCGCGCTCCGTGCCGTGTCTTCACTCAACCCGCCGTCGCAGTGAGCTGCTTCGTGCACAACCGCGCCCGTGCGAGCAGTCGCTTCACCAGCCGGTCGATAACCGGATGCTTCAGGCCGTCCGCACGACTCTGGCGCGCGATGTCAGCCAGGAGGTCGGGAATCGCCTGCGCCAGGGCGGCAATTTTCCCAACCAGCGTGTCCGGGTCTAATTTGAATTCTGTAGCGAACTTGCGCCACTCGCGTGCCCCGATCTTCTGTATCCGATATTCATCTGCGACCTTCATGGCGAGCTTTGCACGACTGAGATCGAGTTGCGCATAGGGGAGGATGCTGGCGATGTCGTAGAGCGGCGCGAGCCGTATCTGCTCTGCCGCCGAGATCAGGATACTGAAGTTCTTGGCATGTGCGTCTGTGCCGGCAATCAGCCAGTTCAATGCGAGTGCATCGATGAACGTCGCCTCATCTTGTGGCGCGGCGCTCGAGTATGTTTGCAGCAGGTCAATGATGGCTCGAGCCCCGGGACCCCCTTCATTTTGATATTTTTTCGTGGGCGCAACACCCATGGCCTGGCAGAAGTCCTCCTGGTGTACACGGATCCAACCGGCCGATGTGTGCACTCGGTCGTACCGCGTCAGAACGATAGCGAGCTCGCCGTCGAATCGCATGATCCGGGACTCAGCAGTCGGCAATCCCAAGGCGCGTCCGAGATGCAGGCAGAGATGTTCATTTTCAGGAAAGCCATCAAATTGTGTGTTGGGTGGCTTGAAAATGTGGGTTGTTGGGCTACGGCCAGAAGGCACTCCCCAGCGTCCCCGCTCGAGCAGGAGGGCCGTTTTAGGCTGCGCCCCAGCCAGGCTGAATTGTCCGGTGTCTCCCGCTGTGCGCCAGGCAGCGTGATCCCTCCGCAACTCGCGCAGACGCTCACCCATATCATGCTCGGTCAGCCATTCGATCTCGCGTCGTCCGCTTGCCTGAAATGCATCGATCCGTTCTGGTCTTACGAACTGCACGGCGCCCGCGCAATCCTCGCCGACGTGCGAGAGCAATGCGAATGCGTTACGTGCCGAGACCTGAAAACGGCGTCCCCAACTGCGCAGGATCGTTGAGTTGTCCGGTAGGAGACCCCAAAGAAATGCCTCGATTTTGCCGTGGCCATACGGTGTCGTCTGCAACGGCATCGACAGCGAGAGCGGATAGTTTGTCGCAGACTCCAGCCAACTTTCGGCGTAGATGAATTGTAATCTGCCGTGCGGGTTCTGCCGCACGCGGCCCATTTCCTGGCCTGCGGCCCAGGCAATGAGCTCTTGTGCACTCATCGCTGCGGTTTTCGCGCGGCTTCGATCAAAGCACCCAAGTCGATATCGGGCTTCGCGAGCTTCGCAGGTGAGGTGGGAGCAGTTTGGGTATCCAGCAGGATTCCAAGTACGCGCAGCGTCCGAAAGACTGAGCCGATCTCCGCCCCGGACTTGCCCTTCTCGACATTGATCACCCAATGCCGGCTGACGCCGACCTTTTCTGCAAGAACACGCTGCTCCAGCTTGAGCTGGCGGCGGCGATCGCGAATAACAGCGCCAAGCGCGGCGGGACTGCGCACGATCATGACTGCTCCAGGTAGCCTATCGTCTACCTCCCAAAAAGTAGCCTAAAGAGACCTTCTGCACAAGTAGTGTATAGGCGACTCGAAGAGTATATTCGACCGGCGCCACCCACGCCCTCGCCGAAGCCGGCACCGACGTACTCCGATCCAACAGGACGGCGGCTGGAAATCCCCGCAAATGCCCGCCAGCTATCTGCGCGGCCAGAAGGCCCGATCCGGCGGCATGGCCCAGTGGTTTCGAGCGCGGACCGCCCAGCGCCCGAAATAACTCCCCGCCTGCGACGCATCGTTCCTGAACCCCGCGTTTCTGCGGCTATATCTCTTCCACGACGCCGTCAACGCGAGCGCAGACGGGGTCACGGGTGCCGCCGCAGGCAGCCCAACTTTTCGCGATGCGGGTAGTCGATCAATACACCGGCCGCATTGCTGAGCAGCGCCTGTCCGAGTTGATAGACGTCTCACCCGCCATGGGCGAGTAGAAATGCCTTCGCCTCCGCGAAACCCTGGTCCGCGGAGCGCCGGATCCAAGTCAATCCAGCACGTTGATCCGCCTGCAAGTGGATATCGGCGCACCCCAGATAGGTCGTCTTCCCGACACTGAATTGAGCCCAAGGGTCATTGAGCGACGCTGCACGTTGCAACACCGCCCATGCCTCGGGCATCCGATTTTCCTGAACGTAGATCCAACCCATCTGGGAGAGTACCCACCCTTTGTCAATCTGTTTCCGCGCCAGTAACCGCAAGCCTCGGTCTGCCTCGGCCTGATGGTGCAACTCCCAGGCCGAGCGCGCGTAGCCGATCAGCGCCTCATCGGATGGAAGCTCGCCATCCATGGCCGACAGCTTCAACACCTCTCCCCACTCAGAGAAGGCTCCCGGACGATCGCCCTCCTCTTTCAACCATTGCGCGGTCTCAGCATGAATGACGATATCAAACCGCCTCAAGAGCCCAGTGGACACAGGCTGTCGCGCGGTTTCGGCGCGAAAGGCGCGCATCATCTGCAGGGACCCACCCCAGCGCGGTGTCAGACAGTCCAGATAGCGCAGGCGCAGTAGCTCGTTGTGAGGGTCGATCTCGTTGCCCGCATCCAGCCAATGCCGCTTCTCGTCAGCGGAGCCCGCCAACCGGGCGACATTGAGTAAATACAAGGTGCTCAGATAGGGCTTGGCCGTCATCTTCAAGGACGCCCGCAGATCCGGGCGCGCTTGCACCAGGTAGGCGAGCATCCCCTTGATTCGCTGCGGCGGCGTGTGGCTGATCAAATCCTCCCCGCGAACATATGCGGCCAGGCGATAGTAGTAGGCTCCGCGCGCTGTCCTCGCGACATACGAGTGCGGATAGGCCTGCACCCAGCGATCGAAATGCTCGGCATTTTCCGCGCGATCTTCATACAGATCGCGAAATCCCTCATAAAGTCTGTAGTCCGAAATCTTTCCGGATTCGTAATCGCGCTGAAGACTCCCCAAGGAGGCCTCGAGTTGAGAATACTGCCCGCTCTTCAACCAGGTCAGTGGCTGCGTGCCGAGCGCCGCTGATAACTTGAAAGTCACAGCGAGACTGACGAGGGCTATCGCAATGCGAGCTGGGGATTGCATCGAATTCCTGCGCGAAACTTTATTGCTTGTGTTTTGTTGCATTGCCGCGCCCACCCAACCGTTGGCTCAGGATCCGCCTGTTGGAGATCCCAACGCACATTGGATTGTATGCCCCACCAGAGAGCCATGGAACACCATTGCGAGATGTTATGGTATCCAGAACGCAAGAAAGTACTGACAACGGATAGAATCGTCCTACTGCCACGTCCGCTCAAGATATGGGCTTTCGTGGCTACACCAATAAGCGAGGGTGCCAAGTCATTGATAGGCGGCGCCAGGCTGAGCGCCGGGGAACACCGTGGTGAAGGGGCCTGAGGAACTGGCCGGTTGCGACCCATCGATCTCCCTAAAAACGCTCTCCAAAAGGCACGCCAGGCTGTCTGGTCGTGCCGTCCGTATTTCGCTCGATGACCGAAGAGTGGTTTGCGGTCAAAACCCTCTGCAGCATTGATCGGATACGGTCGTGCCAGCGATCGAGCAATTCATACACGACCGGGACGACGAGCAGGCTGAGCAGGGTCGATGTGAGTAGTCCGCCGATGACCACGACGGCCATGGGGGCGCGGAATGAGGAATCACCCCGAGTTGTTACGGCAACCGGGAGCATGCCGGCTACCATGGCGACAGTGGTCATGATGATGGGCCTGGCGCGTTTGCGACAGGCGTCGAGAATGGCCTCCTGGGATGCAAGGTGGCGGTCGCGGCGAGCCAATATGGCGTAGTCAACCAACAGGATGGCGTTCTTGGCGACGAGCCCCATGAGCATGACGATACCGATCATCGACGGGAGCGAAAGGCTGAAGCCGCACAGCCACAGAGCGGCGAAAGCACCCGCCATCGACAGGGGAAGCGCTGTCAGGATGGTCATCGGCTGCAACAGGTCATTGAACAGCAAGGCGAGCACGGCATAGACACAGAAAATTCCGGTAAGCAGTGCCAGGAGGAAATGTTGCTTGAGCTCCTGTTCAGCCTCCTGATCGCCCAGCGCTACCCGAGCCACGCCAGCCGGCAGGTGATGTAATGTTGGCAGTGCATCCACCTGTTCGGCGGCTTCATCGGGGTCGCGTCCATTGAGCTCCATGCTGACGGAAAAGTATGGGGTGCGATCGAGCCGCATGATCTTCGCTGGCCCGTTTTGCACGTCCAAGGTGGCGACGCTCGACAGGGGCACGGTGCCGCCATTCGCGGAGACGCGGAGCTCGGATAGTGT
>Ga0207695_10010197_pt1 | contig 11524 bp, 10 predicted proteins | sample KBSC54metaG_FD_184354 | JGI IMG/M metagenome (GOLD analysis project Ga0207695, IMG submission 184354) | Corn rhizosphere microbial communities from Kellogg Biological Station, Michigan, USA - KBS C5-4 metaG (SPAdes) (version 2) | ecosystem: Host-associated > Plants > Roots > Rhizosphere > Soil... | reverse complement strand
CGATTCCGAGCGGACGTTCGCCACGCCGTCGGCGCTGACGACGGCCCGTTCGATGGGCCGCGTGACCAGATCCTCCACCTGCTCGGCGACCAGGCCGGGTGCCTCGGTGTGGATGATCGTTTCGGCAGGGGCAAGATTGGGCAGCAGGTCGATCCGGACGTCCCGGACGTAGAACAGGCCGAAAGCCAGAAACCACAGGCAGGCCAGCCCCATCAGGCGGGGCCGCTGCAGCGACCATCGGACGATCCACGCCAGCATGCTCAGCGACCCGGTCGCGATGCGGTCTGCTCGGCGGCGAACAGCGCGGCGGTGCCCTGCACGACCACCCTCTCGCCACGAGAGAAGCCTCCGGAAACGAAGAAGCCGTCCTCCTCGGGGATCGGGTTCGGCACCAGCCGGCGTTCGAACACGGTCGGCCCGGTCTGCACATAGGCCCAGGGCGAGGCCAGGAAGCGCACGATCGCCGAGCGGGGCAGGACGACCCCGGATCGCGGCGTGGAGGATTCGATATGGGCGCTCTGCGTCAGGCCGACCGAGAGCAGGATGGCCGGGGACCCGTCCACCTCGACGATGAGGCCCGATGATTGCAGGCGCGGTTCGGCCGCGCGCGCGGCGCCCAGCACCCGGCCTCGGACCGATCCGTCTCCGATGTCGATCCTGACGAAGCGGGCGCCCGCCTGCCCGTCATTGTTGTGCGTATCGACATGGACCAGCGCCGCCGTGCCCCGCGACAGCGCCGCGACTAGGCGATCCAGCCGGGCCGGAGGCATCGCCGCGATCCCCGGGCCCCATTGGAGATCGATCTGCTGGCGCAGCGACCGTACCTTGAGCTCGTCCGCGCGTGCCTGGGCGATCGCGGTCTCGGCATCCTTCGCGGATACTCCTCCGCCGGGCGTGTTCAGCGCCCTGGCCCTCGCTGCTTCCGCGCGGGATGCGGCGCTGGCCGCCCGCGCGGTGGCGAGGTCGGATATGCCTTGTGCCAGCGGCGCGGGGTCCAGCACCTTGGCGAAGGCGTCGATCTCCGCGGCATGGCTTGCCGACGCGAGCGGCGCGGTGGCGATGCCCAGCCGCTGCTGCATGCGGGCATCGAGCCGTATCCCGGCCGCCGCGACCGGGTCCGCGCCGCCGATCATGAGTAGAGACGCCAGCGCACCCAGTGCCAGCAAGCCGCGCCTGCCGTCGATCACCCTCACTCGTGCGTCTCCTCGGTGGCATGCGGGTTGTTCCACCAGCCGCCGCCGAGCGCCTGGAAGAGCGCCACGGTGTCGGCATAACGGGCGGCGCGTGCCTGGATCAGTGCCTGTCGGCCCTGCTCCTCGGCGACCTCTGCGTTCAGGGCGGCGAGCGATCCCGCCTCGCCCAACTTCACCTGATTGCGGGCGATGTCGGCGGACCGGGCCAGCGCCGCGCTGGCCAGCACGGCATGTCTCAGGTTCCCGGCATCGCTTTCGATCGCCATCAGCACGTCGGCGGTGTTCTGGAAGGCGGTCAGCACCGTGCCGCGATATTGCTCTTTCGCCTGCGCGAGCGCGGCCTCGGTGGCCTTCTGCTGGTGGCGCAACGCGCCGGCATCGAACACTGTCTGCGAGACCGAGCCGCCGATCGTCCAGAGATCGTTGCCGGCCGAGAACATGCTGCCGAGCGTCGTCGAGTTGCCACCCAGCGTTCCGACCAGCGAAATGCTCGGAAGCCGCGCCGCGATCGCGACGCCGACTTGCGCCGACGCGATGTGGAGATTGGCCTCGGCGGCGCGGATGTCGGGCCGCTGGCGCACCAGTTCCGAGGGCAGGCTGAGCGGCAGGTCAGCCGGAAGACGGACATCGGCGAGATCGATCCGCAGCGCCTGGATTTCGGCGGGCGTGCGGCCGAGGAAAACGGCGAGCTGGTCGTTGGACTGGTCGATCTGCTTCTGGAGTGGCGCGATGGCCTGCTCGGCCTGCTCCTGAGCGTTTTCTGCGCTCGCCACGTCGCCGGAGTTGCTTTCCCCCGCCGCGTACATGCGGCGCGTGACGTCCGCGATCCGTCGATCGGTGGCGACGGCGGCGTTCGCGGCCTCCAGCTGCGATCGCAAGGCGGCGATCTGGAGTACGGTGCTGGCGACGTTGCTGGTCAGCGCCAGGTAGGTGGCCTCGACCTGGAAACGCTGGGCGTCCTCCTGCGCGGTGGAGGCTTCGATCTGCCTCCGCACGCCGCCGAAGAGATCGAGCACGTAGGACGCCTCGAACTGCGCGGCATAGAGCGTGTAGGTTTGCGCGTTCGAGCTCAGCGGCGAGGCGATCGTATAGCTGTTCTTCTCCCGATAGGCGGACGCGCCCGCCTGGATGGTGGGAAACAGCGACGCGCGCTGGGCCAGGTGCATTTCGTGGGCCTGGCGCAGAGCGGCCCGCGCCGCGCCGATGTCGGCATTGTGCCGGATCGCATCCTCTTCGAGCGCGTCGAGCGTCGGGGAGCCGAACAGCGTCCACCACTTCGCATCGATCGCCGCGCCCGCCACGAAATGCTGAGACGCTCCATCTGCCCCCGGCGCCGCTGCCGTCGGCGAGGGAGAGCCGCCGGAAACGTAATGATCGACGGCGGGCGGGGCGGGGCTATGGAAATCGGGGCCGACGGTGCACCCGCCCGGCACGATCGCCGCGACGAGGATCAGGCGGCGGGACAGCCGCGATATCCCCCCTCCATGACGCGCCATGATTCCGCCCGCTCCGTGACCGCGACGGGTTTGTACCGCACCGCGCGCGATCGTCGAGTGACCTTGTTGTCATGAAGGCGGCTGGAAAGGCGGCGCTCCGATCCACAGTGATCGCGATGACGGAAGCGTCGGTCAGGCGATCCGGCGGTGCGGCTCGCTGGCACAGCGGCCCTTTTCCAGCAGATCGCCGTAGAGCGTATAGGCTTCCGCGACGACGGTGCGCGAGGCGCGGCGGCCGGCGCGACGCACGGCGGGGCGCAGTGCGCCCGCGTCGAGAGGGGTGTCCAGCATCAACTTCGCGGCAAGGTCTCGCGCGCCCGCGTCGGGCGCGGCGCAGAGCGCGTCGTAATCGATGAACAGCTGCCGCCGCCGCACGGCCTCGGGCTGATTGAGCAGGAAGCCGTAGGTGGCCAGCCAGCGCCGCAGCCAATAGTCGATACTGGTGGGATTGCCGCCGGGCTCGCTGTCCCACAGCAGGAACGGGCGGTGATCGGCGCCGAATTCGTGATGGCCGAGCCAACGCATGAAATCGCGCCGATAGGGATCGTCCGCCGCCATCTCGCAGGCCCGGAGATGCTGGTTCAGCAGCGAGGCACTCTGCTCGACCGGATCGCGGAAGGGATGGAGAAGGACCGCGTCCGGGAAGGCATCGACCAAGGCGGGCAGGCGCAGGATGTTGTTGTTGTTCTTGGATAGGTAGCGCGGCCTTGCGTAACGGCGCCGCACCAGTCGCGCATAATCGCGGAACGAATCAATGGTATCGGACGCGGGATGGATCGGCAGCAGCCCGTCTTTGAGGCGATATCGATCGCCTTCCTGCGAAAGCCAGAACAGCTCCTCGATCGCCTCCGGACTGTCGAGATCATGGGTAAGGCCGTCGCGATGGCCGCGTTCCTGCGCGGCGACATGCCGACCGCGACCGAACCGAGCCCAGGCGTTCGGCGCCAACGGGAAGGGGAGGTCGCGATAGGTGAGACTGGCGAAGGCGCCCGTTTCGTGCAGCATCCGCGTCAGGATCGAGGTGCCGGCGCGGGCGAGGCCGGCGATGAAGACCGGCGGTCCGGCCACGGGCTCGTCCGCTCGCGCGGGATGGAGGCGTCGCTCGATCGCCAGCGTCATGTCAAGCACTGCGGGGCTACCAAGCGCGATGCGCTGGAGGATGCGCTCGCCGCTGCCGAACCTGATGCGGGCCCCGCGACGCAGCAGTGCGTAGGCGCCGGTCAGCGCGAGCAGCCAGAGACGCGTTCGCCAATCGGTCATGCTCGCGCGCACGCCGAGCGGAAACCGCATGTCGATCGCGACGATCGCCAGCAGCGGCGCGGCTGCGAACAGCAGGAGCAGTCCGCTCTTCAACGATGCACCCATCAGCCGGGCCGAGGCGATCTGCAGCGCGCGTTCCTTCGCCCATTCGGACACGCGGGTGCGCCCCACAATCCGGAGCGCGCGCCGCGCCATCCGCGCGGTCCGGCCGAACGCCGCCATCAGGCCGAGCGCGCGGATCAGCTCGATCGAGAGGATCGTCGCGACAAGGAGGAGACCGGCGCCGGTCATCGGCGGGCGTTGCGCCGGGCCATCCGCCGGATCAGCCGCTTGGCGGGATACCAGAGGATCGAGAACAGCCCGAGCAGGATCGCGCCGATCACGCCCAACGAGGTCATCACGGCGCCCATGCCGAGACCGGGCCCCATGTAGGCCCAGGCGGGCGCCGGAATGATCAGGACGAGCAGGGCGGTGAGGAGAGGTTTCAGGCGCATCGGGCTTGCTCCGCGGCTTGGATGGCGGCGCCATCGGTGACGGGATCGAGGTAGCGGCTCCAGCGCAGCTGGTAGCGCTTCATGGCGGGATCGGCGGAGATGTAGCGCCAGCGGATCGTGCCGTCGGGCGCCATGCGCAGCAGGCGGCCACGCTCGGTCTCCTCGATCATCATGTCGCCGTTGGCGAGCGGCGTCGCGCGGCCTTGTGCACGGGTCATGATCTGGTTGCGAATGGTGCCGCCCTCGTAGGGGTAGCTCACCTTGCCGGTCGCGAAATCGTAGATCGGGATGCGGTTGGTGCCGTCCACCTCGCCTTCGGGGGCGGCGAAGCGCCAGTGGTTGTCGAACACCGAAATACGATGGTCGTCGACGACGCTGACGTCGTGCTGCATCGCCCAGGGCCCTTGCTTGCTCCACAGCACGCGCCCAGTCGAGGGACGGTAAAGCAGCAGCAGCGACAGGTCGCGGAGCGAAAGGAGCAGGTCGCCGCGCTTCCAATAGGGGCCGTCCGTCAGGATCGGCTGGACGTCGTTCAGGTGGAAGGGATCGTCGACATAAGGGTGGCCGCGCCATGCTCCGCCAAGCCCGTTGGCATCGAGTATGTCGGCGATGCGGCGGAGCATCAGGGGCTTGCCGTCGGGCGAGACCTTGGCGATCGCCTCGTCGTCGAAAGTCGGTGCGGCGCCGGACAGGGGCGACTTCGGATAGCGGTACACCGCCCAGATGTTGCCGTCCGCGTCGCGCTCGGCCGAATGGTGGAAGATACCGTCGACGACCCACTCGATCCTGCCGCAGGCATCGACACGGGCCAGCGGCGAACTGTCGTGGATGACGAGCCCGCCGTCCGGCATCAGCAGCGGGTGCATCATCAGGTTGCGGCCGACGCCGCGATCGCGCGTCAGGTCGATCAGCGCCGAGCTGAAACGGGACCGCGCGTTGATCGCCTCGATGTCGGGCCGATATTCGTGGACGAGCTTTCCGTCGCTCAGCCGGATCATGCGGATCACGGGGCGCAGGCGCTGGTCGTCGAAGGCGGTCAGCAGCACATAGCCAGGATCGACGAAGGGCTGGGCGCTATTGCGCCGGAAACCGTTGGGGAGCGGATCGTAGGCGCCGCCATAATAAGGGCGGAACGGCTCGTTGGGCACATGACCGTGGAGCAGGCGCTTCACCGTGCGCGGCACGGTCGCGATGTCCATGGCGAGGGCACCCGCCCGGCCGGAGGTGGCGGCGGTGCGGACCAGCGAGCCGAACAGGATGGTGACGACGAGACCCAGAAGGATCGCGAGGATCAGGCCCCACAACGGCACCGGCCGCGCCAGCAGGCGTTCCCAGCGAGACGGGACTTCGTGGCTCGACCGGTCTTGCAGCATTCCGGTCAAGCCGGTCTCCCTCGTTCAGGAAACCGTCATCGTCCGAACGTGTGCGCCAGCGATGGCAGAATGTTGCTACACGTGACGAGCCGTTACGCGTTCGAAATCAAGCCGCCATGCGCCCGACATCGTAGGCGAGCGGCAAGCGGAGCTGCGCGGCGAAACCCTCGGCGGAGCGCACCAGCACCACGTCGCCACCGTGCGCCCGCGCGATCGATCGGCAGACGGCGAGCCCCAGGCCTGTGCCGTCCTTGCCCGATTCCGCTGCGTTGGATGCGCGATAGAAGGGCTCGAACGCGCGCTCCAGCTCGTCCTCGGGGATGCCGGGGCCGTCATCCTCGATCTCGGCGATCGCGGCATCCTCCTCCACGCGCATGCGGATGCGCGCGCGATCGCCATATTTGACCGCATTCTCGACGAGATTGGCGAGCAGCCGCCGCATGCCGAGCACGTCGATCTCGACCGGCGCGGCGGCCAGCGTCTCCACCTTCACGTCGCTGCCGATCAGCTGCGCGTCCTGCGCGACATCCTCGACCAGCATGCCCAGATCGAGCCGCTCGCGTGCGTTGGGCGTCGATGCGTCGCGGATGAAGGTGAGCACCGAGGTGATCATCGCCTCCATCTCGGCGACCTCGTCGTTCATGCCCTCGCGAACGGCGTCGTCCTCCACCTCCTCGATGCGGAAACGCAGGCGGGTGAGGGGCGTGCGCAGATCGTGGCTGATGGCGCCGACCATCGCCGTGCGGTCGTCGACGAAGCTGCGCAGCCGGCTCTGCATCACGTTGAAGGCGCGCGCGGCACGGCCGATCTCGGCCGGCCCCTCGAGCGCGACGAGCGCGGCGGAGGGATCGCGGCCGAGCTGCTCGGCAGCGGTGGTGAAGCACGCCAGCGGCCGGACGATGTGACGGGCATAGAGCCAACCGATCGGCGCGACGATGGCGAAGGCTACGACGAACCACAGCAGCACGCGGCGCTGCCACGCGTTGGGGAAACCGTCGGCGGCGGGTTGCACGACGATCCAGCGACCGTCGGCAGCGCGTACGGCGGCGACGAAATCGCCCTCGACGAAGGGGGCGGGCGCGAGGCCGAACAGCGCCTTGCCTCGCGGCTGGATCGGCAGCGGGGCGACGCTCGCCGTCCTGGCCTCCCGATGACGCGGCGTCGTTGCGGACGGAGCGGGAGCGCTCCACGCGGGCGCTGCGGGCTGCGCCTGCTGGGATGACGCCTGCACGATGGGAGCAGCATCGCGGCGAGTCGCCGGCGCGCTGCTCTGGGTCGGAGCCGGACGAGCGCCCGTGTCCGCGCTTTCGATCCGTCCCGTCGGCTGGACGGTCGGGGCGAGCGGGGTGAAATCGCGGCCGACAATGCCGGGTGCGGCAAGACTGGGCATGGCCGCGCCTTCCCGGCCGACGGGAGCCGGAAAGCCCGCGCCGCGATCGCCCGGCGCACCCGGGTTGTTGCGCGCCGCGTCCGGGCCGGCGGGCGATCTACCCTCCGAGCGGAACGGCCCGACCGGCTGGCGATCAAGGTCGCCGGGCGAGGGCGTGGCGCCACCGCGATCCAGATCACGCCCGATGGCACCCGATCCGCCCGGAGCATCGCTGAACCTGCCCCCACGCCCGCCACGATCGCCCATATGGCCGCCGCCCTGCATCCCGCCGTCTCTCGGGAAACCGGCGCCGCCCATCCCGCCATTGGGGAAGCCGCCGCCTTGCACGCCGCCGGGGCCCCCTGGTCCGCCGGAGAAACCGCCGCCGCCGCCCGGTCCGTCGACCACGAAGCGCAACAGGGTATCCGGGCGGGGCAACAGCGGATGCGGATCGACGCTCCACGCGATGTTCCGCGCCGCCGCGCCGTCGTCCGGCTGGACGGGCACCTCGGCCTGCCGCGGCTGGGCGAGCGGAACAGGCGGCGCGGCGATGCCGGCGAAGGGCAGCGGCGCGTAGAAGGCAAGCCGCACATCGTCCGCGGAACGGCCGAGCAAACGCGCCAGCCCGTCACGGGATTCGCTGGAGGTGAACCAGCCCGCGCCGCCGATGTCGGGTGGTCCTGCCTGCACGGAGCGCGCGAGCCCGCCCGCGCCGTTTTCGTCGCGCAGCGCCGCTACGATGTCCCGCATGTCGTGCTGCGCGGGGGGCGCGGGGGGTACGACCATCGTCAGGATCAGGGTCACGATCTGCGCGACGACCAGACCGCCGAACAACAGGACCAGGATCTGGAAGACGATCGGCGGCTCGCGCCACGTGCGGGGCGTGCGGGTGGTGCTCATGCGGCCGGCTTATGCCATGCGGGCAAGGCCAGCGTCACGCATCGCCACTCGTACGAAACCGGGTTACCGATCACCTTCATCCCCATCGCGCGATGACATCGGATAGCATCGCCGCTCGTCGCGAATGTTGCGCTTCGTGTCGGCCGGTAGCATCCGCGTCGCACGCTGCGATTTTCCTGCAATGCGACGCTGGCAATCGGCGCCCATGAACGCCATCCTGCTGCACATGGACCTCGCCACCCGCATTCTCGTCGTGGACGACGATGTCGGCATCCGCACGCTGATATCGTCCTTCCTGGACAAGCACGGCTACCAGACCGACACCGCGAGCAATCCGGCGGAGATGCGCAATCTGCTCCGCCAACGGCGATACGACCTGATCGTGCTCGACGTGATGATGCCCGGCGAGGACGGGCTGTCCGCGCTGCGCGGCCTGCAGCGGCAGGATGGGCCGCCGGTGATCATGCTCTCGGCGGTCGGCACCGATGTCGACCGGATCGTCGGGCTGGAGATGGGCGCCGAGGACTATCTCGCCAAGCCCTGCAACCCGCGCGAGCTGCTCGCCCGCATCCGCACCGTGCTCCGCCGGAGCAGCAGCCAGGCGGGAAGCCCCGCCGCCGGCGCCGCCAATGACGACGGGTCGCCGGAAAAGCGCGAGACATTGTCCCTGTTCGCGGGCTGGTCCTTCGATCTGGTCGGCCGCACGCTGGTCGATGCGCATGGGCAATTGGTCAACCTGTCCGACAGCGAGTTTCGGCTGATGCGCGCTTTCGTCGAGCATCCCCGCCGTGTGCTGAGCCGCGACCAGTTGCTCGATTATGCGAGTGGGCAGGACAGTGAGCTGTACGATCGCGCGATCGACGTGCAGGTCTCGCGCCTGCGTCGCAAGCTGGCGGCGCACGACGGAGGGGCGGACCTGATCCGCACCGTGCGCAGCGAGGGCTATATGTTCGTGGCGCCCGTCACGAAAGGCTAGAGGTCGCCCGTATCTCGACAGAGGCGCGGTCGCCCCCCATCTAGGGCTCCGAACAGGAGACCTTCTCATGGCCGACTATCGCAAGACCGACGAAGCCATCGCCGCGCTGACGCCCGAGCAGTTCCACATCACCCAGCAGGCCGGCACAGAGCGGCCCGGCACTGGCGCGCTTCTCACCAACAAGGAGCCGGGCATCTACGTCGACATCGTGTCCGGCGAACCGCTGTTCGCGAGCAGCGACAAATATGAATCCGGCTGCGGCTGGCCGAGCTTCACCAAGCCGATCGAGCCGGCCAACGTCGCCGAGTTGCGCGACGTCTCGCACGGCATGATCCGCACCGAGGTGCGCTCGAAGCACGGCGACAGCCATCTGGGCCATGTCTTCCCCGACGGGCCGACCGATCGCGGCGGCCTGCGCTACTGCATCAACTCCGCCTCGCTCCGCTTCGTCCATCGCGACAATATGGAGGCGGAAGGCTACGGCGCGTACCTGCCGCAGGTCGAGGAGATCGGCTGATCCGCCTCAGTGATGGGCGAGCGACCAGGCCAGCGCGGCATACATCGCCACCAGCCCGGCCATCGATGCGCCGATCGCGAAGAGCAGCGATGCCCGCTCGCTCGGGCGCGTCGTCGGAGCCTTGAACAGTCGCATCGGTTCCCCCCGGAAACGCGCGGATGAGGCGTTAACCTACGCCGCGCGAGGGGACGACACGATTAGACCTTCGTCGAACCCTCAGGCGGCGCGCACGCGCGTGATGATGTCCTCGTATTTCCGCGACAGCGCCTCGCCATTGTAGGTGGCATAGTCGCATTTCGACAGGATCGACTGCGGCGGGAAGATCACCGGATTGTCCTTGTAGTCCGTCCCCATCAGCGCGCGGGCGGCGGCATTGGGCGTGGGGTAGCGGATGGTCTGGCTGATCTCGGCGCCGGCCTTGGCGTCCAGCAGGTAGTTGATGAATTCGTGGGCCAGATCGGGGTTGGGCGCGCCTTTGGGAATGCACAGGCAGTCGGACGAGATCTGGCTGCCCTGCCTCGGCACCACGAAGTCCAGATCATTGTCCTCGCGCATCACCTGCGCGATGTCGCCGTTATATTCGATGACGATGTCGATATCGCCGGAGAGCAGCAGGTCTTGCCCGTTGTCGTCGTGGAAGACGGCGATATTGGGTTTCTGCTTGATCAGCAGATCCTCGACCTTCTGCAGCGCCACCGGATCGGCGGTGTTCATCGGATAGCCGAGATATTGGAGCACCAGGCGGACGAGATCGCCGGCCTCAGCCAGCACGCCGATGCGGCCTTTGTACTGGGGCGAATCGAACACCCATTTCCAGTCGTCCGGCACGCCCTGGATCTTGGACTTGCGATAACCGAGACCGAGGACCAGCCAGGTATAGGGCATCGACCATTTCCGGCCCGGATCGAAGGGCGGGTTCTGGAAATCGGGCGCCACGTTCTTGAGGTTCGGGATTTTCGAATGGTCCAGCGGCTCCAGCATGTTGGCCTGGGACATGCGCTGGACGAAATCGTTGGTGGGAACGATGACGTCATAGCCCTGGTTGCCGCCGCGCAGCTTGGCGAAGAGCTCGTCATTGTTGGAAAACAGGCTCATGTCGACCTGCACGCCGGTCGCGGACTTGAAGTCCTTGAGCGTGGTCTTCCCGATATAGGTGTCCCAATTGTAGAAGTTGATGCGCTTGCCGGGCGGGCCGCGATGGCAGCCTTCCAGCCCCGTCAGCGTGATCCCCACGGCCGCCGCGCCGATGCCGGCAAGGAACCCACGGCGCGAAGGTGGTGTGAAAGGCAGGGGCATCGGCGTGGGCTCCCGTATGAATATCTGCGATCGCAGGCTATGGTGCATCCGCGTAATGGTCAACGGGAGGGCGTGTGCGATCCACGGATGATGATGCGGTGTCGGCCGCCGGCGCCTATCCGCCGAGCTGGTATGCCGCCACCCGGATCGAGGCGCCCGCCGCGCCGCCGTTGCAGGGCGATGTCGAAGCCGATGTCTGCGTGGTCGGCGGCGGCTATGCCGGGCTGTCGGCGGCGCTGCATCTGGCGCGGGCGGGCCGCAAGGTCGTGCTGCTGGAGGCGGAGCGGCTCGGCTGGGGCGCCTCGGGCCGTAACGGCGGGCAGGTCCATGTCGGCATGCGGCGCGAGCAGGAATGGCTGGAAAGTCATCTCGGCCCGGACGATGCGCGCGCGCTCTGGCGGATCGCGCTCGACGCGCGGGACCATCTCGACTGGCTGATCGAGGATCAGGGCGCCGCCTGCGATTTCACGCCCGGCTATCTCCATGTCGATCACCGCGCCGGCTATATCCGCCACACCCGCGCCCATGTCGATCATCTGCGCGAACGGTACGGCTACGAGTTCATCCGCTTCGTGGACAAGGAGGAGGGGCGGCATCTCGTCGGTTCTGCCGGGTATCATGGCGGGATGCTCGACATGCGCGGCGGCCAT
>Ga0207695_10010196_pt1 | contig 11525 bp, 7 predicted proteins | sample KBSC54metaG_FD_184354 | JGI IMG/M metagenome (GOLD analysis project Ga0207695, IMG submission 184354) | Corn rhizosphere microbial communities from Kellogg Biological Station, Michigan, USA - KBS C5-4 metaG (SPAdes) (version 2) | ecosystem: Host-associated > Plants > Roots > Rhizosphere > Soil... | reverse complement strand
CGAAGATCCATCGAATAGGGTCTGGTCATGCCCGCTGGCCTCCTCGCCCAGCAGCCAGTTTGAATCAGACCTCAGCTGATTTGGGAATCCGCCGATTCACTCAAAACCCCATCCGCTCTAGCTTCGTCGCCCTGGCGAAACATCTGATTGACAAGTTGGGGGTGCCAGAGGACGCCCCAAGCCATAGACTGTTCAAACTCGCTGTCGAGAGTAGTGAGCCGGCTTTCGCGCCACCAATGGACCAAGTCATCGGCCGACTGCAGCGTGAATACGGCCCGGCCCAAGTCGAGAACATTCTGAATCAACGTCTCCGAACCCCAATACACGCTTCACTATCGGCCCATCGAACAATCCTGCGTCTATCAGCCGACCAGCTCGGCCGGCCAAGACTAGTCACAACGAACTTTGATCTGTTGTTTGAGGCGGCCAGTCCAGGTCTCCGGCGATATGTGCCGCCCGCCCTACCTGACCTCTCAGGTGACCAGAAACTCAATGGTCTCGTCTACCTGCATGGTCGATTGCGCGGCGCGCAGCGGCAGCCAGACATCCATCAGGAACTTGTTCTTGGCAGCGCCGACTTTGGACGAGCCTATCTCGCAGATGCATGGGCGACACGCTTCGTCCAGCAACTCCTCGCCAAGTACACGATCGTCCTGCTGGGCTATTCAGCGGATGACCCTCCCATTCGCTACCTGCTGGAGGGACTGAACTCGCGCCCTTCCGGTCAGCCTCGCAGGATCTACGCTTTTACTGAAGGCGAGCCCGGGGAGGCTGATGATCGCTGGTGGGGGAGGGGGGTCAAGGCAATCCCCTATTCGACGGCGTCTGAAAGACACGCGCCGCTTTGGCGGGCACTGGATGCCTGGGCCGTACGTGCCCGAGACCCCGACGCTTGGCGCTTAGCAATCGCGAAGATGTCGGTGAACGGTCCCATTCGCCTCGCTAAGCATGAGCGTGGACAAGTTGCTGCGCTCGTTGAGACGGCGGCGGGAGCCCGAGTGTTTGCCGAAAACGCACCTCGTCCTCCGGCTGAGTGGCTGTGCACCTTCGACCCGTTCGTCCGCTACGGAGAGCCGCGACGGCACTGGGCAAATACTGAGCAAGCCCCATTCGATCCCCAGGACGCCTTTGGTCTTGATGACGATCCAGCTCGAGCGGCGACCCAACGCCCAAATTCGACGCCTCCTGCCGGCCGAGACTTCCTTGCGCCGCTGACCGGCGAATTGGGCGAACGGACCGGAGGCAGATTGGGCGGGATCGCCGCGGACGAGGCGTCGCCCTTGCCACCTAGGCTATTTCAACTTGCGAAGTGGATATCATCAGTTGCTGGCGAGCCGGCTTCCATCTGGTGGGCGGCCGGCAAGGGAGCGCTTCATCCGTCGCTGACCTGGCTAGTGGAACTCGCGCTCCAAAGGGACGAAATCAAGGACCCTACCGTCCGAAAAGCCTGGCGTCTTTTCCTAGAGGCCAACAGAGGGCGACCGGAGCCGCACTCAGCCGATTGGTATCGCCTCCACGACATGGTGAAAGTGGAGGGATGGTCGAGTTTAAACCTCCGCGAACTGGAGCGAGTGCTTCGGCCATCGATTGGTTGCCAGAGACCACTGCTCTCTGAACCACGTCCGCCGGAATCTACCGACCACGGCTATCGGTTGGCAGAACTCGCGAACTTCGACGTCCAGTTTCCGACTATCACTGACGCCAATTCGACTTTCCCCGACGCGCACCTTCCTCAGATGGCGGCCTCACTGCGAATGGGCCTCCAACACGCAGCGGCAATCCTTGCAGACATCTCAACCTTCGACTGGAGAACCCCGACGCTTCATCCCGAAGCTGCCCCTGGGGAGACGATCCACGGCGCCGACGACAACTACTTTCTCAAATACGCTTCGTCCCTCGCAAGACTGGCTGAGGTCGATCCCATCGCAGGGAAGCGCGAGTTTGAGGCCCTCTTGCCGGCTGAGTCATCTTCCTTAGCCAAGCTTCGGATCTGGGCATCGATGAAGCCCGCCCTTGCAAAGGGGGCTGAGGTCGCCAGGTACCTGCTCGATTTGTCCGACGAGACGTTCTGGAATGCGTATCTTCAGCGTGAGCTATTGTGGACCTTGAGGGCGCGTTGGTCTGACATTTCCACGAAGGACCGTCGAAAAATTGAGGCTCGAATCATCCGTGGTCCTCCGCAATGGCCTGATGAGGAGCGAGCCGAGTGGCTTGTGCGCAAGGGTCATCGAGCGGCTGTGCGCCTGGGCTGGCTCCAACAAAACGGGTGCCCGCTCTCGCAGTCCGCTCTTTCCCATTTGCCGATACTAAGGGCGTCCGACCCTCAGTGGAGACCGTCCTGGGATGAGAGCGCGGACCACAGCTACGAAGGGCGGTCGGGTTGGGTCAAGACGGACACCGATGCTGAAGTCGTAAGTGGCGCTCGGCTGTCGCATATCGTCGAGGCCGTTAGGCGGGCCGAGGAGCGTGAGCTAGCTACATTCGTTCAACACCGTCCTTTCACCGGCCTTGTGCAGGAACGTCCGTCGAGGGCTTTGGCGGCACTGGTATTCGAGGCGCGGCATCAGAGATACCCAGTCGGACTTTGGCAGTCCCTACTCTCCGATTGGCCGGGGGAGGTACCTAGACGACTCATGGCGCTGGCGGTCGGGAGGCTCGAAAAGCTGCCTTTCGAGACAATTCGAGACTTAAGGTTTTATTTGCCGAGATGGATCAATCAAAACCTTTCCAAGGTCACCGGGAGTCTCGCCACCCAGTCCTGGGCCTTGTGGGATCGCGTCGTGGATGCCCTAGTCGAGGGCGGCCGCGCCGCAACAGCTAGCGGACTGGGCGATGTTACGGTCGGCGGCGTCCCTCAAAACCGATCGCGACGAGGACTTGAGCACGCGCTAAATTCGCCGACTGGACCGCTCGCGGAGTTTCTCCTCAACCGCCTCAGCGCTGCCAATCCAGGCGAAAAGCAGGGCATCCCCGCAGAGATACGGGAACGGCTGGAACGTCTGATACGGATGCCAGGCGAAGGAGCTGACCACGCGCTCTCGACCATGACCCGGCAGCTGCGGTGGCTCGACTATGTGGATCCAGATTGGGTCGGTCGAATTCTTGCGCCGGCTTTCGACCCGGCCGGAGACGCCGCCGAGCCGGCATGGGCAGGCTATCTGTTCGACAACGAACTGGTTTCCGCACCGCTCTTCCGAACCCTCAAGCCGCACTTCATCGAACTGTTCGACGGCTCGCGCGACTGGCGTTGGGAAGGACACTTGGCCGACCGAATGGGTCACTTTCTGGTGGTGGCGACGTCCTGGGGGAGAAAGAATAGGAGCTACCTATCCTTCAAGGAGGCGCTGAAAGCCCTTCATACTTCTGGGGATGTCCCACGGCATGCTGCGCTTTGGCAGCTCGCCAGATGGGTGGAGCAACCCGAGGCGTGGAGGGATATTGTGAAACCCTTCCTTGAGCGAGCATGGCCAAAGGAAGATCGCTACCAAACGGTAGCCACCGCACGTGCGATGGCAGAGATCGCCATCGAGTCGGGCGACCACTTCCCCGCCGCGGTCAAGCTAGTGCTCCCGTTTCTGCGCCCTAGCGATCAGGTGCACAATTTAATTTATCGACTTAAGACTGAAAGAAATGGAGGCGAAACACCATTGGCTCAACGATTTCCAATAGAAACTATTACTCTCTTGGATAAACTCATTCCCGACGTACCGAACCAGTTTCCATACGACATTGGTTCAGTTCTTGAAGCAACATCTGAATCAGAACCCTCTCTTCGCCAAGATCTTCGGTGGCGGCGCCTCAGAGACTTGCTGATCTGATTCTTGGGTTAGGACGAAGCGAGACAGAATAATGAGTATCCGAATCCGTGATCGAAAAGATTTCTATTGAAAGTCACCCGCGTGGCAGCCGACGTCACCGGCCTACGGGCTAACCTCGCTAGCTGCATCGTAGTCACAGGTCCAACAGATACGCCGAGTACGGCACCCCGTAGATCGGAGGTGTCGGGCGCAGTTCGTGGAAACCCATGCGCAGGCACATCTCGCGCGCCACCTGCTGGATCGGGCTGGTGTGCAGGGCGATCAGCGGGGCGCCGTCGCGGCAGGCGCGATGGAGACAGGCTTCGGTCAGGCGGCGGCCGAGGCCGGCGCCGCGGGCTTAGGGGCCGACCTAGAGCATGCGGATCACCGGCCAGTCCGGGTCGAAGAAGCTGGCCTTCCGGGGCGGCGCGCGGCCCCGCGCCCCCTCCACCGCTACGCGGTCCCCCTCCCCCGTTACGCTGCGCTGCACGGGGGAGGAGAAGGAGGCGGCTAAGGCGGGCCAGTCGTCGTAGAGGTCTGGCCGAACGCCGCCGGGGCGACGCGGTCGATCTCGGCGGCGTCGGCGGGGTGGCGTCGATCAGGGTCCCGGCGGCCAGGATTAGGGGGAGCGGCCGGAGCACGGCGGGCTCTACTCCTGGAGCCACTCGGTAATTCGGCCGCTCTGGCATTCCACGGTGAGGACGTGATCGGGCGACGTAGCCGTTCGCGATGCGCTGACTGGCAGCGTGAAACGGACCTCCGGGTAACCAGCCCCTATTCGGACCAGTGGTCGATTCCACAGGGCGAAATAGTCGCCCTCGATCTGAAACGACCTGGTGCGTCCCTGGCAGCGCATGGTCACGCTGCGCAGCCTGGCCGATCGCGCTGGGTCGAAGCGCAGCTGAGCGACGACAGCGCCGTGACGGTAAGTGAACGTTTCGGTGTCGGGAAATCCTGGCGAGATGCAGCAGTCGTGCGTTTCTATGCCGACAGAGCCGGCGGCAAGCGCTGGGTGGGTGGCCAGCAGCAGAGACGAGGCAACGAGGGCCTTCGCTGTCATGCGCGACATCTTCATGCCTGCACGCTGCAAGCCGCGGGAGCGAGCTTAGCCGGTGACGTCGGCTGATGTCATCGCCGTTCGGCGGCGTCGAGGGCGGGGCTGCTGGGTCCCGGCTCGGCGCGCTCTGGCGAGCGCTTGGCCGGGATGACGTGAGGGGGCGGCGCACGGCCCCGCGCCCCCTCCACCACGCTGCGCGTGGTCCCCCTCCCCCGTTACACGGGGGAGGAGATGGATCGGGGCGGAACTATTCCTCCCAGTTGGTCAGCGGGGGGAGGACGCGGCTGTGGCGGGCGTCGTTGACGGCGGACTGGATGAAGTCGCTCTTGGCCTCGGTATAGGCGTCGCGGTCGTCGGCGAAGCGGATGGCGAGTTGCGCCTTCAGGGCGGCGTAGCTCGCCGCCACGGCCGGGTGGGCGAGCAGCCAGTCGCGGAACAGGCGCTCGCTCTTGGTGGGCCAGGCGTCGGTGGTGACCAGGTGCAGGTGGAAGGACGGCCCGCTGGAGGGCGGCTTTCTGAAGAAGCGCCGGAACGAGAAGTTGGCGCTCATGTCGTCGTAGCCGTCGGCCTGGAGCCAGGCGGCGAAGGGGTCGAGGGCCGCGAGGTCCGGAACGGACGCGATGATGTCGATGGTGGGCTTGGCGGCGAGGCCGGGGATGGCGGTGCTGCCGAAGTGCTCGATCTGGTCGATGGCGCCGCGGCTGGCGCGGAGGAGCCGGGCGGCCTCGGCGGCGAGGCGGGGCCAGGCGGGGTCGTAGGGGACCAGGGTGATCGGTTCGGGCGCGGGCACGCCGGGAGTGTGCGGGCGGCGTCGGGGGGCGGCAAGATCGGCGGTGGGCGGTTGCCCTCCCTTCGGCCGCGGGAGCCGGCGGGTTCGATGACCAGCCCACTGGGTCCCGGCCTTCGCCGGGATGAGCGGGACTGCGGTGGACACTGCGGCCGAGTCTGCGCACGGCCCCGCGCCCCCTCCACCACGCTGCGCGTGGTCCCCCTCCCCCGTTTCACGGGGGACGAGAAGGGCCGGTCGTCGCAGCTTCTGGTCCGGTTCATTCCACGACTGGCGGCGGGTCCAGCCTCGATTTGCCGCCGGGGAACAGGGCGGGCGCGGCTCGCGCCAGGGCTTCGGGGCGCCAGGCGACGCCCCCGGCGTCGATCGAGGCCAGCGGCGTCATCGTGCTCATCAGGCCGACGCGATCGCCCCCGACCTGGAAGACCTGGCCGGACACGTGGGCGGCGGCGGGGCTGGCGAGCCATGCCACCAGGGCGGAATTGGTCTGCGGGGCGAAGGCGTCGAACGCGGCGCCGGCGGTCTGCATCATCGCCAGATGCTGCGTCATCCGCGTCCGCGCGGCCGGCGCGATGCAGTTCACCGTGACGGGCAGGTCGCGAAGATCCTGCGCCATGGCCAAGGTGAGGCCGACGACGCCCATCTTGGCGGTGTCGTAGCAGGCGTGGTTGGGCAGGCCCACGAACGCGGCGCCGCTGGTGGTGTTGATGATGCGCCCGTAGGCGGCTGCGCTCGAGTCGGCGAGGCGCCGCCAATGGCGCGCGGCGGCGCGGCTTGGCGCGACGTGCCCCTTCAGGTTGACGGCGAGCACCAGGTCCCAGTCGGCTTCACTGGACTCTTCGGCCGCGCCCTGGCGCAGTATGCCTGCGTTGTTGACCAGCACATGCAGGCCGCCGAAAGCGCCTGCCGCGAACGAGATCAGCCGCTCGGCCCCGTCCCAGGACGCCACGTCCTCGATGCAGGCCGCCGCCTGGCCGTTGCCGGCTTCGATCGCGGCGACCACCTCGTGGGCCGCGGCCTCGGCCCCGGGCGCTTCGTTCACGACCACCTTGGCGCCTTCGGCGCCCAGCAGCTCGGCGTGGGCGCGGCCGACGCCTCGTCCTGCGCCCGTGACCACGGCGACCAATCCGTCAAGCATGCCCATCCGGCGCGTCCTCCCTTGGCGTTCCCGCTGTTCCCGTGACAGGGCGCGGCGGTGGCGCACGGCCCCCCGGCCCCCTCCACCCCCCGGATCAAGTCCGGGGTCGCGGGTCCCCCTCCCCCTGTGGGGGAGGAGAAGAAGGCTGTAGACCGCGCGGATGTCCGCTCGTCCAGACCGCACGGGACGACAGCCTCGCACCGAGGGCGCCGGCGCGCGGCTGGCGGCGCTGGCGGTGGGGCTGGGGCTGCTGTGGGCGGCCGCCGCACTGTTCCTGACGCCGCATGCCTGGGCCACGCTCTATGAGCGCGACCTGCCGGCCTACCAGTCGGCGATCGACGCCTTCGCGGCGGGCCACGATCCCTACCAGGCGGCGCAGGTGCGGCGCGCCCACGGGCTGCCGTTCATCGCGCCGCCGTTCGTGTGGCTGCTCTACAAGCTGGCCGCCCACAGCGCGCTGCGGCCGGTGTTCGGCACGGCGCTGATGATCGCCGGCGAGGCGTCGGTCGTGGCGCTGCCGGCCGTCCTCGGCCGGCTGCTGCTGGGCGGCGGGCCGGAGCGGACGGTGCTGGGCGCGGGGATGTTCTTCACCGCCTTCCTGGGCGCCGGCGTCTTCACCGCCCTGGTGGTCAACAACGGCACGCCGCTCTACGCCCTGATCGCGCTGGGCCTGATCCCGGCGGTGACGCGGGGGCGATGGCTGGGCTTCCACCTGGCGGTGGCGCTGGCGACGGCGTTCAAGCCGTTCTACGCCGCCTTCTGGCTGGTCCCCCTGCTCGCGGACGCGGAGGCGCTCCGGCAGTGGCGGTCCCTGGGCCTGGCCGTGGCCGCGGCGGCGGCGACCTACGTCGTTCCCCTGGTCGCGGCGCCCGCTCTGATGGCGGCCTGGCTGCAGACCCTGGTGCGGCAGACGGTGGGCCACGAGCGGCTGGGCGACAACCTGTTCGGCGCCATGGTCGCCCAGCCGCGGCACGCGCCCTGGGCGCCCTATGCGGCGCAGATCGCGTTCTCGGCCGTGCTGGTCGGGGCCTCGCTGCTGCTCGGGCGGCTGGAGCGGCGCCAGCGGATCGCCGCGCTGGTCATGGTGGCGGTGTTCCTCAATCCGCGCGCCATGCGCTACGACCTGTCGATGGCCGCCATCCCGCTGCTGGCGGTGGCCGCCGGCGCCGCGACGCGAGGCGCGCCCGGGGCGCTGGCCCAGGCGTTCTGGGCGGCGGTCCTGGCGGGCGCGACGATCGTCTTCAGCACCGACACGCCGGCCGACGGCTTTCTCTACGCCGGCGTGGCCGTCGCGGTCCTGCTGGCCGCGATCATCGCCTCGCACGCGGCGAGCCCCGGCGAGCGCCTGGCCGGGATGCCCTGAGGGCGGCGCGGCTTCGGCGCGGGGCTCGAACTCACCATATGTGGCGGACCCGATCGAAGCGGTTCCGGTGTTCCGGCGCGCTGGCCGTCGTCATTGCCTGGGACCGCCGTGCATCGCTTCGGATGCGTTCGGGACAAATGACCAAGGAGGCAATGCGATGAAGGCAATCGTGGTGACGGACCAGGCCGCGGGAACGGCCGGGATGACGCTGGCGGAGCGGCCGGAGCCGCAGGCGGCGATCAACGATGTCGTGGTCCGGATTCATGCGTCGGGATTCGTCCCGACGGAGCTGGCATGGCCCTCGACCTGGACCGATCGCCGGGGCCGCGACCGGACGCCCTCGATCCCCGGCCACGAACTGGCCGGCGTGGTCACCGCGCTCGGCTACGGCACGACGGGACTGTCGCTGGGGCAGCGCGTGGTCGGCCTCGCGGACTGGCATCGCGACGGGACGCTGGCCGAGCAGGTGGCGATCGAGGCGCGCAACCTGGCGCCGCTGCCGGGCGACCTCGACTTCACGGTGGGCGCGAGCCTGCCGATCTCGGGCCTTACCGCCTGGCAGGGACTGTTCGAGCACGGCCGCCTTCGGGCCGGGCAGAGCGTCCTCGCGCATGGCGCGGCCGGCGCGGTGGGTTCGATGGTGACGCAGCTGGCCCGGGAGGCCGGCGCCCACGTCATCGGGACCGGACGCGCCGCCGACCGGCAGAAGGCGCTGGACTTCGGCGCGATGGAGTTCGTCGACCTGGGCGGCGACAGGCTGGAAGACGTGGGGCGGGTCGACCTGGTGTTCGATGTCATCGGGGGAGACATCCAGGCGCGGTCCGCGCGGCTGATCCGGGCCGGCGGAACCCTGGTGTCGATCGTCGGACCGACCGAGGCGCGGCCCGAAGACGGGCGGGCGATCGACTTCGTCGTCGAGTCCGATCGCGCCCAACTGAGCGAGATCGTCCAGCGGGTGCGGGACGGACGGCTGCGGACGAACATCGGCGCCGTTCCGACCCTCGACGAGGCCGTCGCCGCCTTCAACTCGACCGAACGGCGCGCGGGGAAGACGGTGGTCCGCGTTCGTCCGTGAGCGAACGCGCTCATCCCGGCGACGGCCGGGACCCAGTTCGGGCGGTGGGAAGGACCGCCAAGGTCGCCAGGTACGCCAAGTCATCCCTGGCGACCTTGGCGTGCCTGGCGGTGAAGAAAGCCTGAGTCCCGGCTTTGGCTGCTTCGCGCCTCTGCTTCGCAGTCGCCGGGATGAGCGGGTGAGACGGACGTGGGCGTGGCGCGGCTGTTCAAGGGCGGCAGCTTCGGCCAGATTGATGGCGCAGGCGCGGGGCTCGCACCTCTCCTTCCTGCGAAAGGGGTGGAACGTGGACAAGCGGAAGATCGGGTCCCTGGAAGTCTCCGTCGTCGGGCTGGGCACCAACAACTTCGGGACCGATTACTTCGGGACGACCTGCGATCAGGCCATGGCGACGAAGATCGTCGATACCGCCCTGGAGTGCGGCATCAACTTCATCGACACGGCGGAGGAATACAGCACGACGACGCACATAGGGACCGGTCACTCCGAGGAGTTCCTCGGCGTCGCGCTGGGGTCGCGCCGGAACGAGGTGGTGATCGCCAGCAAGTTCAGCCCCCGCGTGCAGGACGCGCCGGACGAGCGGGGCGCGAAGCGCATCGTGCGTGCTGTCGAGGGCAGCCTGCGGCGGCTGCGCACCGACCGCATCGACCTGCTGCAGCAGCATCAGCCCGACCCGGAGACGCCGATCGAGGAAATCCTGGAGGCGCTGACGCGGCTGGTGAAGGACGGCAAGGTGCGCGAGGTGGGCTGCTCCAACTTCACCGCCGAGATGATCGACGCCGCCGAGGCCGCGAGCGCGGCCTCCGGGTCGGCGCGCTTCGTGAGCGTGCAGAATCCCTACAACCTGCTCGACCAGGCGCCTCAGCAGCCCGTTCTGGAGGCCTGCCAGCGCGACGGCCTGATGCTGCTGCCCTGCTTCCCGCTCGCCAGCGGGGTGCTGACCGGCAAGTACCGCCGGGGCGAGGCGGCGCCGGCCGAGACCCGGTTCGGGGCCGACACCTGGGTGGTCAACCACCTGAAGCCCCAGCTGGCCGACGAACGCCTCGCCAGGGCGGAGCAGCTGCAGGCCCACGCGCGGGCGCGGGGCCACAGCCTGCTGGACCTGGCGATGTCCTGGCTGGCCTGCCAGCCGCTGGTCGCCTCGGTCATCGCCGGCGCCACCCGCCCGGAACAGGTTCGCGCCAACGTCGCGGCGGCGGGCTGGACGCTTTCGGACGAGGATTTCGGGGCGGTCGCCGGCAGCGGGGTCACCCCCTAGCGTCCGTCCGGGCCAGGCAGGGCCGCCGGCGCGCGGCCCCGGCCCCCGATCAAGTCCGGGGCCCCTCCCGCGCTTCAGGGGAGGAGAAGGGCGCTGTCCTGACCGGGCCGACGCCGCCCATCGCCGCGCGGTCGGGATTGATGTAGAGCGGGTGGCCTGGCGACGGGCTGCAAGCCGCATCGGTTGCGGCCCTGCCCGCCGTCCGCGCCCGGATCGAGGCCGACCGATGTGCTTCTCGCCTTTGGCCAGCTTCGCCACCGCCGGCGCCACCGGGGTCATCGGCCTGCTGGCCCTCGGCCGGGCGAGAGCGCCGCGCGATCTGCCCCTTGCGGCCGTCCCCGTCCTCTTCGGCGTGCAGCAGGCGATCGAGGGCGGGCTCTGGCTGCGCCTGCCCGGCGAGGCGCACGGGGCGAGCGCGGCCCTGCTGACGCTGCTGTTCCTGCTGTTCGCGCAGGTCTTCTGGCCCGTCTACGCGCCGTTGGCGGCTGCGCTCGGCGAGCCGCGCGGGTCGCGCAGGCGCCTGTTGCTGATGTTCGTCGTCTACGGCGCCGGCCTGGCCGGCTACGACCTGTGGCGCCTTCTCGGCGGCCCGCGCGAGGCCGAGATCGTCGGCAACTGCATCGTCTACCGCACCGGCGAGGCCAATCCGCTGAGCGCCGGCCTGATCTACCTGATGGCCACGGTCGCGCCGCTGATGCTGTCGTCGCGGCGCACGGTCGTCGCCCTCGGCGCGATCATCGGCCTCGGGTGCGTGGTCGCCTACCTGTTCTATTGGCAGGCGTTCCTGTCCGTCTGGTGCTTCTTTGCGGCCGCGGGCAGCGCGGTGATCCTGGCCCACTTCGAGTTCGCCGGACGCCGGCTGTCGCATCCCGCGGCGGCCTGAACCGACCCGGTCGACCTGGGCTGCATCCCACGAGGCCTGGTCGGGCGGAGAAGGATCGGGCTGGCGCGGGCCACCGGACTCCCCCACCCTGACGGCCTCGCGGTCGGCCTCCCCATGCAGGGAAGGATGAAGTTTGGGGAGGGATGAGATGGAGGGAACGCCGGTGC
>Ga0207695_10010191_pt1 | contig 11528 bp, 8 predicted proteins | sample KBSC54metaG_FD_184354 | JGI IMG/M metagenome (GOLD analysis project Ga0207695, IMG submission 184354) | Corn rhizosphere microbial communities from Kellogg Biological Station, Michigan, USA - KBS C5-4 metaG (SPAdes) (version 2) | ecosystem: Host-associated > Plants > Roots > Rhizosphere > Soil... | reverse complement strand
TGCGCGGCGGCCAGGGCGACGACGTGCTGGACGGCGGGCCCGGCAACGACTTCGTCTCCGGCGACCGGGGCAACGACACCATCACCGGCGGGGCCGGGGCCGACATCTTCCACACCTTCTCGGGCGCCGGCATCGACAAGGTGCTGGATTTCCACCTGTCGGAGGGCGACCGGGTGATGCTCGATCCCGGCGCCAACTTCACCGTCACCCAGGTGGGCGCCGACACGGTGATCGACATGGGCAACGGCGACGAGATGATCCTGGTCGGCGTCCAGAAGTCGACGCTCGTCGGCGACTGGATCTTCACCGGGCCCTGAGCCCCAGCCTGCCATCCATCGGGATTCGCCTCCCGCCGCACCCCGCCCGGCGAGAGGCGGTCGGAGCCTACTTCGGCGGCGTCGTGCTGGGCGCGGCGCCGGGCGGCGTGGCCGGCGGGTTCACCTCGCCTGTCGAGGGCGTGCTGACCGGCGGCGTGGCCGGGATCGCGGGGGCGGCGCTACTGGTGCTGCTCGCGGCGGAGGCTTCAGGGCTGGGCGTCGCCGCCGTGCTGGATGTGGCGTCCGGGGCGGAGCGCACGTCCGACCCCGCCGTGGTCGTGGCCGAGGCGTTGGCGGACGCGCCGGTGGAGGCCGTCTGGCCCGACCACCAGTCCTTGCTGGCCCGCTGCTTGGGCGAGGCCTTCAGATAGGCGTTGAGCTCGCTGTAGGGGATCGGCTGCTTGGGGCCCGCCGCGGTCATGGCGGCATGCTTGGGCGCGGCCGAGACGGCCCCGGCGCTCAGGGCGATCGCGGCCGCGCCGGCGGCCAGCAGGATGGTCTTCATGGTCTTCTCCCTCACGGACGCCGTCGATGCGGCGCCGCCTCAACCGGCGAAGGCCTCGCAAGGTTGCGCTTCCAGGTGACTATCCCGCCGGCATCTCCTTCACCCGTCCCAGCGGCGAGAGCGCCCCGAGCAGGGGACCGAGCAGCAGGCCCGCGATGGCGATCAGCAGGGTCTGGCGCAGACCGATCTCGCCGCCCAGCAGGCCGCCGACCAGCGCGCCGGCCAGCGCCGAGGCGCCGGCGACGACGCGGAAGGTCGCGCCGACCCGCCCCAACAGGTTCTGCGGCAGCAGGGTCTGGCGCAGGCTGGCGGACAGGATGAGCGGGACCACGCCGAAGGCGTCGCCGAGGAACTGGGAGACCACCAGGGCCGCCATGGCGGGCGCGGGGCTCGCCGGCGCCAGCAGCAGGATCATGGTGCCCAGCGCCGAGAGCGCGCCCGACAGGCAGATCGTGGGACCGACCCCGAACCGCCGCGTCATGGGCTGGGCCAGTATCGAGCCGGCCAGGGCGCCGACGCCTCCGGTGGCGATGCCGAGGCCCAGCAGCGCCGGGCTGAGCCCCAGGCCGCGCAGGACGAAGGCGATATAGAGCGCGCCGAAGAAGCCGCCGAACAGGCTGCCGGTCCCGGTCATGACCAACAGGGCGCGCACGCGGGGCTCACCCCAGGCGGCGCGCGCGCCGGTGACCACCCCGTCGACCCAGCCGCGCCGGGGCGCCCCGGCGTTGGGCGCGGGCTCGGGGCTGCGGATACGGCCGATCATCAGGGCCGACACCAGGTAGGTGGCGGCGTTCACCGCCACGGCGATCGGCGCGGTCAGCCACTGGAAGAGCAGGCCGGCCAGCGCCGGGCCCCCCATCTCGGCCACCGACTCGGTGAGGCTGAACTTTGCGTTGGCGTCGGTCACCAATCCCTTGCCCACCAGGCCCGGCAGGTAGGCGTGGTCGGCGATGTCGAACAGCACGCTGGCGGCGCTGACCAGGGCGGCGGCGGCATAGACCTGCAACATGCTGAGCAGGCCGAGCCAGGCTGCGACCGGCAAGGCCACGAGGACCAGGGCGCGGGCCAGGTCGGCGGCGATCAGGATCGGGCGCCGGGCCGTATGGTCGACGAAATCGCCGGCGGCCAGGCCGACCAGCAGGGCCGGGCCGCTGGAAAGCGCCGACAGCAGGCCGAGTTGCGCCGGCGTGGCGGCCAGGCCCATGACGGCCATCATCGGCAGACCGTCGCGGGTGATCCGGGCCCCGAAGTCGGAGACCGTCTGGGCGCCCCACAGGCGCAGGAAGTCGTCGTGGCGCCAAAGGGCGCTTCGGCCCATGCGTTCGGAGGTCATGATCAGTTCAGACGGCTGGATGTGCGGCCACGCGGCCGCCGGGCCGCCCGCCGCGTCGCGACAGGCGGAACTCTGGGGTGAGCGCGTATTTTAGGCCGCCGCGCCGCTCACTGGCCGCGCTTGTGCCGACCGGCGTTATGCAAGTCAAGCTTGGGGCCCGCCGGCGACGGCGCCATCCGGCGCATGACCTGGGCTGGCCGGCGTGGCTATAGAGGGGCCGAACCTGGAGTGTAGGGCCTGATGTCCGAGCCGTTAGCCTTGATCGTCCCGCCGTTCCTGGCCGTCCTGGAGCCTGCCTTCCAGAAGGGTGGGCTCACGACGGCGCGCGCCTGGGAACTCACCGAGGAGCAGCGCCCCCGCGTGCGCGCCATCGTCCATGCGGGCGAGATACTGCTGACCCCGGAGTTCCTGAGCACGCTTCCGGCGCTGGGCCTGGTTGCCTGTGTCAGCGTCGGCTACGACGGCGTCGATGTGGCCTGGTGCCGGGCGCGCGGGATCGAGGTCACCCACGCGCGCGGCCTGAACGCCGAGGATGTCGCCGACCACGCCATCGGCCTGCTGCTGGCCGCCTGGCGCAACATCCCGGCCCTCGACCGCATCGTGCGCGAAGGCCGCTGGATTCAGGAAGCGCGCATCGGCTCGCAGCCCAGCCTTGGCGGTCGCACCTTGGGCGTCGTGGGCCTGGGTCACATCGGCGCCGCCGTGGCGCGGCGGGCCGAGGCGCTGCGGCTGAACGTGCAATGGTGGGGTCCGCGGCCCAACGACCAGGCGCCCTGGCCGCGCGCCCAAAGCCTGCTGGCCCTGGCGCAGGCCAGCGACATCCTGGTGGTCTGCGCCCGCGCCGAGGCCGCCAACCGTGGCATGATCTCGGCGGAGGTGATCGAGGCCGTGGGACCGCGTGGCATGATCGTCAACGTCGGCCGCGGCCAGCTGATCGACGAGGACGCCCTGATCGCGGCCTTGAAGGACGGCCGCCTCTGGCGCGCGGCCCTCGATGTCTTCGTCGAGGAGCCGACCCCGGCCGAGCGCTGGGCGGACGTTCCCAACGCGGTGCTGACGACCCATACCGCGGGCTCCAGCAACGAAGCCGTGTCGGCGATGGTGGCCCAGGCGATCGACAATGTGCGAAGGTTCCTGGCGGGAGAGGCGCTGGCCAGCCCGGCGCCGCCGGTGGCGGACTAGGGGAGGACGTGATGGCGAAGGTGCTGGGCATTGGCGGGGTGTTCTTCAAGGCGGCCGATCCCGCGGCGGTGCGCGACTGGTACGCCCGCGTCCTGGGCTTCGACGTCAATGAGTGGGGCGCGAACTTCCCCGCGACGGGATCGGGCTCGCAGCAGTGGAGCGTGCACGCCGCGACCACGGACTACTACGACCCGTCGACCCAGCCCTTCATGATCAACCTGCTGGTCGACGACATGGACGGGGTGCTCGAGCGGGTCCGGGCGGCGGGCGTCGAGGTGCTGGGCCGCCAGGACGAGAGCTACGGCAGCTTCGCCTGGGTGATGGATCCGGTCGGCGTGAAGATCGAGCTCTGGCAGGCCGCCGAAGACCCGCCCGCGTCCTGACCTGAGCCGGCGCCGACGACGCGCCCGCGCGATGCCGGTCCTCCCTCCAGGGGCGTCCATTAACTTGACATAAAGACATAAAGATATCTTTATGCGCTCCATGACTCTCTCATCGAGCCAGGCGGTGGACGTGTTGCGCGCGGCGGGCGAACCGACGCGCCTGCGCATCCTGGCGCTTCTGGCTCGCGAGGAACTGGCGGTCCTTGAGCTGTGCCGCGTGCTGGACCAGAGCCAGCCCCGGGTGTCGCGGCATCTGAAACTCTTGGCCGAGGCCGGCCTGGTGGAGCGGTTCCCGGACGGGGCCTGGGTGTTCTACCGGTTGACCGGCGCGGGCGCTGGCGGCGACCTGGTCGCCGAGGTCCTGTCCGCCATCGAGCCGGCCGACCCGGTGCTGCAACGCGACGCCGAGCGGCTGTCGGCCGTCTGGGCCGAGCGGGCCGCCGACGCCGGCGAGTACTTCGCCCGCAACGCCGCGCGCTGGGACGAGATCCGCTCGCTCTATGTCTCCGACGCCGACGTGGAGGCCGCGATCCTGGCGGCCGCCGGGCCGGGGCCGTTCAAGCGGCTGGTCGACCTGGGCTCGGGGACGGGCCGGATGCTGACCCTGCTGGCGCCGCACGCCGAGACCGCGCTGGGGCTCGACCTGTCGCAGCAGATGCTGAACCTCGCCCGCAACCGGGTGACCGAGGCCGGCCTGCAGGTCTGCGAGCTGCGCCACGGCGACATCTTCGCCACGCGCCTGCCGGACGAGAGCGCCGACCTGGTGGTGGTGCATCAGGTGCTGCACTACCTGGCCGACCCGGCCGCGGCGGTGAAGGAGGCGGCCCGCATCGTGGCCGGCGGCGGCAAGCTGATCATCGCCGACTTCGCCCCGCACCGGCTCGAGTTCCTGCGCGAGCAGCACCAGCACCGCCGGCTGGGTTTCGCGGAGCCGGAAATGGCCCGCTGGCTGACCGACGCGGGGCTTTCGAAGGTCCGCGTGACGGCCCTGCCGCCGGCGCGGAAGGAAGGCCTGACCGTGAAGATCTGGACCGCCGAGCGGGGCCAGGAACGCCAGCGGAGGGCGGCATGAGGCGACGCAGCACCGATGTCGGCGACGCTGTCCTGGGCCCCGTCGCCCGGGCGGGCGTCGGCGCGGGCGTGCGTCCCAGCGTCTCCTTCGAGTTCTCGCCGCCGAAGACGCCGGAGGCCGAGGAGACCCTGTGGGAGGCGATCCGGCGGCTGGAGCCGCTCGAGCCCAGCTTCGTCTCGGTGACCTATGGCGCCGGCGGCTCGACGCGGGACCGCACGCACCGGACGGTGCTCCGGATGCTGAAGGAGACCGCCCTTCGGCCGGCCGCGCACCTGACCTGCGTCGAGGCCAGCCGCGGCGACGTCGACGAGGTGATCCAGGGCTACTGGGACGCCGGCATCCGCCACATCGTGGCGCTGCGCGGCGACCCGCCGGGGCAGATCGGCGGCGCCTACACGCCGCGCGCCGACGGCTATCGCAACGCCACCGAACTCACCGCCGGCATCCGGGCGATCGGCGACTTCGAGGTCAGCGTCGGGCTCTATCCGCACGTCCATCCGGAGAGCCCCTCCATCGACCACGACATCGACGTGCTGAAGGCCAAGATCGACGCCGGGGCGACCCGGGCGATCACCCAGTTCTTCTTCGACCTGGACGGCTTCCTGCGGTTCATGGACCGGGTCCGGGCGGCGCGGGTGACCATCCCCATCTCGCCGGGGATCATGCCGGTGACAAACTTCAAGGGACTCAAGAAGATGGCCGGGCCGATCGGTATCCAGATACCGCATTGGCTGGGCAATCTGTTCGACGGCCTGGACAAGGACCCCGACACCCGCCGGCTGCTGGCCTGCTCGGTGGCCACCGAGATGTGCGCGCGCCTGGCGGAGGAGGGCTTCGCCGACTTCCACTTCTACACGCTGAACCGCGCCGACCTCACCTATGCGATCTGCCGGGTGCTGGGCGTGCGCGAACCCGAAGCGCCCCAAGACCACAAGGAGGCTGCGGCATGACCCGGTCCGAACGCATCGCGGCGCTGAAGGCGGCCGCCAAAGAGCGCGTGCTGATCCTGGATGGCTCCTGGGGCGTGATGTTCCAGAAGCGCGGGCTCACCGAGGACGACTACCGCGGCGAGCGCTTCGCCGACCACGCCGGCCAGATGAAGGGCAACAACGACATCCTGTGCCTGACGAGGCCGGATATCGTCGGCGAGCTGCACGACGCCTACTACGCCGCCGGCGCCGACATCAGCGAGACCAACACCTTCTCGTCCACCTCGATCGGCCAGGGCGAGTACGGCCGCGAGGCCGACGTGCGCGACATCAACCTGGCCGGCGCCCGGATCGCCCGCGAAACCGCCGACCGCTGGACGGCCAAGGAGCCGCACAAGCCGCGGTTCGTGGCCGGCTCCATCGGCCCCCTGCCGGTGATGCTGTCGATGAGCTCCGACGTGAACGATCCCGGCGCGCGGAAGGTGAATTTCGAGCAGGTCTACCAGGCCTATTCGGAACAGGCCCGCGCCCTGCACGACGGCGGCGTCGACCTGTTCCTGATCGAGACGATCACCGACACGCTGAACTGCAAGGCCGCGATCAAGGCGATCCTCGACCTGGCCGACGAGGGCTATGAGCCGCTGCCGATCTGGATCTCGGGCACCATCACCGACCGCTCGGGCCGCACGCTCAGCGGCCAGACGGTGGAGGCCTTCTGGAACTCGGTGCGCCACGCCAAGCCGTTCGCGGTGGGGCTGAACTGCGCCCTGGGCGCCGAGCTGATGCGGCCGCACATCGCCGAGCTGGCGCGGATCGCCGACACGCTCGTCTCGGCCTATCCGAACGCCGGCCTGCCCAACGCCATGGGCGAGTACGACGAGACCCCGGACGAGACCGGCCACATGCTGCACGAATGGGCCGAGCAGGGCATCGTCAACATCCTGGGCGGCTGCTGCGGGACCACGCCCGACCACATCCGCCACGTGGCCGAGGCGGTGCGGGGGCTCGAGCCCCGGGCCATCCCCGAGCGTCCGACGGCCATGCGGCTGGCCGGGCTGGAGCCGTTCGAGCTTACATAATCCCGCTCATCCCCGCGAAAGCGGGGACCCAGGTGTTTTGTTTTTCTGAGATTTCCATCGCACCGCTGAGCCCCTTAGAGCGCGACAACGAAAAGCCTGGGTCCCCGCTTTCGCGGGGATGAGCGGGTAAAATAGGACTTGAATGCGACCTCTCTTCATCAATGTCGGCGAGCGGACCAACGTCACGGGGTCGGCGAAATTCCGCAAGCTGATCACCGACGGGGACTATCCGGCGGCGCTCTCCGTCGCGCGCCAGCAGGTGGACGCCGGCGCCCAGGTGCTGGACGTCAACATGGACGAGGGCCTGCTGGACAGCCGCTCGGCCATGGTCACCTTCCTGAACCTGATCGCCGCCGAGCCGGACATCGCCCGGGTGCCGGTGATGATCGACTCGTCCAAGTGGGAGGTGATCGAGGCGGGGCTGCGCTGCGTGCAGGGCAAGGCGATCGTCAACTCGATCTCCATGAAGGAGGGCGAGGGCAAGTTCATCGAACAGGCCCGCGCCTGCCTGCGCTATGGCGCCGCCGTGGTGGTGATGGCCTTCGACGAGCAGGGCCAGGCCGACACCGCGGCGCGCAAGATCGAGATCTGTACGCGGGCCTACCGGATCCTGACCGAGCAGGTGGGCTTCCCGCCCGAGGACATCATCTTCGACCCCAACATCTTCGCCGTGGCGACCGGGATCGACGAGCACAACAACTATGCGGTCGACTTCATCGAGGCGGTGAAGGCGATCAAGGCGAGCCTGCCGCACGCGCGGATCTCGGGCGGGGTCTCCAACGTCTCGTTCAGCTTCCGCGGCAACGAGCCGGTCAGGCGCGCGATCCACTCGGTGTTCCTCTACCACGCCATCGCGGCGGGCATGGACATGGGCATCGTCAACGCCGGCGAACTGCCGGTCTACGACCAGATCCCGGAGGAGCTGCGCGAGGCCGTCGAGGACGTGATCCTCAACCGTCCGCAGCGGACCAACATCTCCAACACCGAGCGGCTGGTGGAGCTCGCGCCCAAGTACAAGGGCGGCAAGTCGGAGGCCAAGGGCCCGGACCTCGCCTGGCGCGAGGGGACCGTCAACGCGCGGCTGACCCACGCCCTGGTGCACGGCCTGACCGACTTCATCGAGGCCGACACCGAGGAGGCGCGTCAGGCGGCCCAGCGGCCGCTGCACGTCATCGAGGGCCCCTTGATGGACGGCATGAACGTGGTCGGCGACCTGTTCGGCTCGGGCAAGATGTTCCTGCCCCAGGTGGTCAAGTCGGCCCGGGTGATGAAGCAGGCGGTGGCCTACCTGATGCCCTTCATGGAGGCCGAGAAGGAGGGCAAGCCGCGCGAGGCGGCGGGCAAGATCCTGATGGCCACCGTCAAGGGCGACGTCCACGACATCGGCAAGAACATCGTGGGCGTGGTCCTGCAGTGCAACAACTACGAGGTGATCGATTTAGGCGTCATGGTGCCGGCCGACCGCATCCTGGACGAGGCGATCGCCCAGAAGGTCGACATGGTGGGCCTGTCCGGCCTGATCACGCCCAGCCTCGACGAGATGGCCTATGTGGCCGGCGAGATGGAGCGGCGGGGGATGACCATCCCGCTGCTGATCGGCGGCGCCACGACCTCGAAGACCCACACGGCGGTGAAGATCGAGCCCAAGTACAAGGGCAGCCAGACCACCTATGTGCTGGACGCCAGCCGCGCGGTGGGCGTGGTCTCGGGCCTGCTGTCGCCCGGCGAGCGCGACCGGCTGATGGCCGAGACCAAGGCCGACTACGTCAAGGTGCGCGAGGCCTTCGCCCGCGGCCAGGACAAGCGGGCCCGCGCGACCCTGGCCGAGGCGCGCGACAACGCCTTCACCCCCGACTGGACGACCTACGAGCCGCCGGCCCCGTCATTCATCGGCACGCGGACGTTCCACGCCTACGACCTGGCCGAGCTCGCCCGCCACATCGACTGGTCGCCCTTCTTCGCCAGCTGGGAGCTGGTCGGCCGCTATCCGCAGATCCTCGAGGACGACGTGGTCGGCGAGGCCGCCGTCAGCCTGTTCGCCGACGCGCAATCCATGCTGCAGCAGATCATCGGCCAGCAGTGGTTCGAGGCCCGCGGCGTCGTGGGCTTCTGGCCGGCCAACGCCGACGGTGACGACATCGTTCTCTATACGGACGAAACCCGGACGACCGAGCTCGCCCGCCTGCACAGCCTGCGCCAGCAGATGGCCAAGGCGACCTCCCAGGCGGACGGCGGCCGGGCCAATGTGGCGCTGGCCGACTTCGTGGCCCCGGTGGGGACGCGGCCCGACTGGGTGGGCGGCTTCGCGGTCACCGCCGGCCACGGGGAGGCGGAGATCGCCAAGGCCTTCAAGGACAAGGGCGACGACTATTCGGCGATCATGGCCTCGGCGCTCGCCGACCGCCTGGCCGAAGCCTTCGCCGAGGCGCTGCACAGGAAGGTGCGCACCGAACTCTGGGGCTACGCCCCCGACGAGCCGTTCGACATCGACGCCCTGATCGCCGAACAGTACCGCGGCATCCGCCCGGCGCCCGGCTATCCGGCCCAGCCCGACCACACGGAGAAGGCCACCCTGTTCCGGCTGCTGGACGGGGAGGCGGCGACGGGGCTGATGCTCACCGAGAGCTACGCCATGTATCCGACGGCGGCGGTGTCGGGTCTGTATTTCTCGCACCCGGAGAGCCACTATTTCGGCGTCGGGCGGATCGAGAGGGACCAGGTGGCCGACTATGCGCGGCGCAAGGGGTGGACCGTGGCGGAGGCCGAGCGGTGGCTGGGGCCGATCTTGAATTATGAGGCGGGGTAGGGGGGATTGGATTTCCAACACCGTCGCCGCGGCCCGAGTGGGTCAATCCACATCGGCGGCGAATATTCAACGATTCTGGCCGGCGTAGTCCCCTTTACGGTGATTGGAAATCCAATCGCCAATGTGTGAAATCTCTCGTGAAGGCGATGCTCTGGATTTATAGAGCGACTGAAAACATACAGTCGATGATATCAATCATATTGCAGCGTGGGTCTTGGGGGTAGCGTGGCGACCTTTTTCTTCGAGACAATTACGGCGTCGCAAGCGTTGGCTTACAACGCAACGTTGGACACGGTGGATTTCCAGAATCCCACCGAGACGGCAGTCGCCGAGCGAGTGGTGTTCAACGCCGCCGCCAACACTATCACGCTGTCCTCCACCGTGTCCGGCCATTCGGTGGTGTTCGGCCCGGGTGCGGCCTTCGGGAATTTCGTGTTCACCGACGGCTCGCTCCTGGAGATCGGCACATTCGGAAACGACCACTTGGTTGGCTTGCATTTTCCCAACGTCGCGCAGTTCGGCGGGGACGGCGCGGATACCCTGACCGGAAGTGGGGGACTGGACCTGTTCTCCGGCGGCGCGGGACCCGATCTCTTCGAGATTCCGCATGGCAGTTCAAGTATCCTCAGTACCCTCCATAGCCATTTAGATTCGATCATCGACTGGCAATCGGCCGACGCGCTCAGCTTCGACGGCGTGCGGGGCACGGACTCGAACTACCTTGAACTGACCGAACCGACGCTGGCCAAGGCGATAGGCATGGCGAGCTTGGAAATCGGGGCTGGCACAATCAAATATGTCGCAATTCAGCTGGGGCCGGACGTCGTCGTGTTTGGCGACAACGGCTCGACCCTCTTCGACGGGGTCACCCTCACGGGCCGCGGACTGGCTGACGTGTCGTTTGGCAATATCGCCGGCAGCGCGCCGGTCCTGCCGCCGGTTGTGCCCGGATCGGTAGTGAACGGCACGAGCGGGAACGACAATCTCCAGGGAACCGCAGGATCGGACACGATGTCCGGCCTGGATGGCGCCGACACGCTGATCGCCAGTGTGGGAGACGACTCGCTGTCGGGCGGCGCGGGCGACGACTTCCTGAGTGCGGGCGGCGGCGCCGACACGATCTCCGGGGGCGGCGGGGCGGACATCTTCCAGTTCGATCCCACGGATTCTCCTGTCGTGAACGCCTTGCACGATCATCTCGATCGGATCGACCACATCGTCGACTGGACGAACCGGGATGTCCTCGAATTCGCCAATGGCATCGTCAATCCGAACAGTGTCGAATTCATCACGAGCGCCAGCTACGACGACGCATTCCAAACGGCTTTCGACGATGTCAACGGGCCGGGCGGCGTGGAATACACCGTCGCCCAGGTGGGCTCGAACGTGATTGTGTTCGCCCTGAATGAAAACGACGCGGTCGTGCTCGACGGGCGTAGCCTCGCGGACATCTCCGCGGCGAATATAGGCGACCATGTGCCGAGCTCGCCGCCGCCGCCGCCACCTCCGCCACCTCCACCGCCTCCACCTCCACCTCCACCTCCACCTCCGCCGCCCCCACCCCCTGCCGGCGGCGGCGGCGGCGGCGGCGGCGGAGGATCCGGCCCGCTCGTCCAGCATGGTTCGGACGGCGACGACCACATGATCGCCTTTCCCGGCGCGACCGAGGTGCACGCCGGATTGGGAAACGACACGATCACGGGCGCCCAGGTCGACGACTACCTGCGCGGCGACGAGGGCGACGACTCGATCTCGGGCGGGGCGGCCTTCGACGACATCAACGGCAACATGGGCAATGACACCCTGCACGGGAACGCCGGCGACGACTGGGTGGTCGGCGGCAAGGACAACGACGTCCTGTTCGGCGACGCCGGGAACGACATCGTCTGGGGCAATCTCGGCAATGACACGCTCGATGGCGG
>Ga0207695_10010189_pt1 | contig 11529 bp, 11 predicted proteins | sample KBSC54metaG_FD_184354 | JGI IMG/M metagenome (GOLD analysis project Ga0207695, IMG submission 184354) | Corn rhizosphere microbial communities from Kellogg Biological Station, Michigan, USA - KBS C5-4 metaG (SPAdes) (version 2) | ecosystem: Host-associated > Plants > Roots > Rhizosphere > Soil... | reverse complement strand
TGCGGCGGATGTCCAGCCTGACCGAGGCGTAGAACTTCAGCGCGTTGCCGCCGGTGGTGGTCTCCGGCGAGCCGTACATGACGCCGATCTTCATGCGGATCTGGTTGGTGAAGATGACCAGCGTCTTGGCCTTGGAGATCGAGCCGGTGAGCTTGCGCAGCGCCTGGCTCATCAGCCGGGCCTGCAGGCCGGGCAGGCTGTCGCCCATCTCGCCTTCGATCTCGGCCCGGGGCGTCAGCGCCGCCACGCTGTCGATGACGATGATGTCCACCGCCCCGGAGCGCACCAGGGTGTCGGTGATTTCCAGCGCCTGTTCGCCGGTGTCCGGCTGCGAGACCAGGAGATCGTCCAGGTTGACGCCCAGCTTGTGGGCGTAGCTGGGGTCGAGCGCATGCTCGGCGTCGACGAAGGCGGCGGTGCCGCCCTGCCTCTGCACCTCGGCCACCACGTGCAGGGCGAGCGTCGTCTTGCCCGATGACTCCGGCCCGTAGATCTCGACGATCCGGCCCTTCGGCAGGCCGCCGATGCCGAGCGCCAGATCCAGGCCGAGCGAGCCGGTGGAGATGGACTCGATCTCCACGATCTTGCCCTTCTCGCCCAGCTTCATCACCGAGCCCTTGCCGAAGGCTCGATCGATCTGCGCGAGCGCCGCTTCCAGCGCGCGCTGCTTATCCCCGTCGTCGCGTCCCACGAGCCTCAACGCCGATTGTGACATCCCTCAAACCCCTTATCGCAGATTCCCGCCAACCCAGCTCCCGAGATGGAAACTCCCGTTCGGCCGAGGACTCATGCGTACCGCGTTTGTTCTAGGTTCGCAAGATGTTCCGATTTGCGGGGTCTGCGAACAGCTGCGGGCCGCCGAAGTCGCAAGGAGAGCTAAAGCCGGCCCGCGACTGTTTCGGACGTAGGACGGTCGGGCCATGGCGGCCGGCGGCGCAACGCCAGCCTGACACGCGCTCGCCATAACGGCGCCATGCTCGGCGCGCACTCGAACATGACGCGTGAGCGACGTCGGCGGGACAGGACGGGTGTCTGGACAAACAGCAGATCGGCGCGGCCCGCCGCGGCAGTTGAGCGTCGGTCCGGCGCTGGCGCTGGGCGTGCTGACGGCCGCCGCCTCGATATTGCTTCGCTGGGCGCTGACGCCGCTGATGGGTGGCGAGGAGCGGTTCGTGGCCTTCTTCCCTGCGCTGATGCTGGCCACCTTTTATGGCGGCCTGACCGGCGGCCTGAGCTGCCTGATCGTCGCGCTGCTCGTCGGCTGGTATGTGTTCCTTGGCGAGCCGATGTCCTTCGTGCTGGCGCCGCACGAGGCCGATGGGCTGATCGCGCTGCTCGTCGACGGCGGCGCGATCGTCGCGGGCGTGGTGGCGGTCCGGCGACTGATCGCCAACCTCGAGGCGTCGCGCGAGACCGAGCGGGTGCTGGCCCGCGAGCTGCAGCACCGCGTCAAGAACAACCTGGCGGTGGTGGAATCGCTTGCCGCCGAATCCGCCCGCGGGACCAACGATGTCGCGAGCTTCCTCGACCGCTTCCTCGGGCGCATGAGGTCGCTGTCGGCCGCCCAGCGCCTGCTCAGCCGCGAGGCCAACCTGCAGGCTCGGATGGAAGATGTGGTGCAGGCCGTGCTCGCCCCGTTCATGGCGCGCGACCGGATCGCCTGGTCAGGCGCTCCGATGGAGCTGGAGCCGTCCCAGGCGATGATGCTGGCCCTCTGCCTTCATGAACTGGCGACGAACTCGCTGAAACACGGCGCGCTATCGTGCGAAAGCGGCGCGGTGGACATTGCCTGGTCCCGATCGGGCCGCACGGCCGAGATCTGCTGGACCGAGCGCGGCGGGCCTGAAGCGGCCGAGCCGGCGCAGACGGGCTCGGGACTGAAACTGCTGCGTCGCGGGATCGAACCCGGCCGATCCGCCACGCTCGTCTTCACGCCCTCAGGGCTTACCTGGTCGGCCGTCTTTCAGGCCAAGGGCGTTGAGGTCGCCGAGCCCTCCCGCTCTGCGGCCGGTGCGAGTCTGCAGCGGTTGCGCCCGTCATGACTGTCGCCCCCGATGGCGGTGACGCGCCGGTGGGGCCGCCCGTCCACGGCCTCGATGTCGATCCGAGCACGCGCTGCGCCCATTGGCATAGCGCGCTCGACATCATCGCCATCAAGATGCGCTGCTGCGGGGCCTATTACGCCTGCCGTGAATGCCACGACGCCCTGGCCGACCATCCGGCCCAGGTCTGGGCCGCCGACGAGCGGGATACGTCCGCCGTGCTCTGCGGCGCCTGCGGCCACGAGTTGACGGTGAGCGAATACCTAGCCTGCGAGAGCCGCTGCCCGCTCTGCGCGGCGCCGTTCAATCCGGGCTGCCACAAGCACCGCCATCTCTACTTCGCGGCCTAGCTGTCGCGTTCAAGCGCTCTAGGGGATCGGCTGCCGCGGGATCGGGGCTGCGGCCCCGTCCAGCACCGCCTGGGCGGTCTCGGCGACCCTCAGGCGCTTGTCGGACCAGCCGTTGACGTAGCGGGCCGGAACGTCCGGCGCGAGCGGACGCGGCAGGTAGTCGGAGTGCTTGTGATCGCCTTGCGGGTACCAGCTGGTCTTGGCGCGGGCCGCGGCGGCCAGGGAAAGCTGCGGCCCATCGAGCCCGAGCGCCACGTCCCGGCCGGGATCGTTCCACCAGAGCGCCTCCTCCGCCGCATTGCCCCACGGAAAGGCGCCTGAGAGCACCTCGTCGGCGGTGGAGCTGACCACCGCGATGCGTCGGAGGACGGCGACCGCCGGGGCGAAGTAGGCGAGATCGAGCGCCTGGTCGGTCACCGCGGCGGCGGTGAAAACGGCGGTGTCGAACACCGGCAGGCTGTAGCGCTCCTGGGCCGAGAGGGCCTGCAGCACGGTCTCCAGCGCGACGCGCGCGCCCATGCTGTGGGTCACGAACGACACCCGCCGCATCTGGCTCGCGGCGCTCCAGATGAAGTCGGCGAAGTGCCGCGCGGTGGCGCGGATGTCGCCGAGCAGGAACGGGTAGTTGATCGGCAGGTACCAGTCGCCGGCCCAGAGCACCGGGACGACGACGTCGACGCCGAGGGTGCGAAGATCGATCGGCGGATGGGCGAGCGTGAGCGCGCCGCCGCCCGCCATCTCCTGCGCCATCGCGCCCAGGCCCGTGTAGCCGCCATCGCGGTCGACGTTGAAGCCGTGGATCAGGAAGCAGACGTGCTTGCCCTGCAACGCCCGTTGCACTTCCAGCCAGCCCGCCAGCCGCAGCGCCCGCCCCGGCGCGGGACTCCACGGAAAGGCTGGGACGATGGCATCGAGCGCGTAGGCGGCCGCGGCGGTGACCGCGCTGCAGCGCGGCGTCGACATGTCCCGGAAGCTCAGGATCAGCACGGCTCAGCCCAGCCGGGTCGGGATGGACTTGAAGGCGGTCAGCGCATCCTGCAGCTTGGTCGAGACGTCCTTGGCGACGGGCGCCAGCGGGACGGCGACCAGGCCGATCACCACCGCCAGGGCCCAGGGCAGTCGACCTTGCATCCGCCCGACCCCCAATCCGTAGTTCAGCACCAGCGCCAGGACGATCGCCGCGAGGCCCGACCACATCTTCGCCTGCGCCTCGTAGCGCGCCTCGGCGAGATCGAAGGCCGCGTTGACGCGCGCGTCGAGAGCGGTGGCGAAACGTCCGGCGAGCGCCTGCATGGGATCGATCGGACCGGCGGGGTCGTGCGGCGAGGCGGAGGGCGTCTCACCGGCCTGAAGCGCCTGGGCGAGCGCCTGGGAATGTTCCGGCTTCATGTCCCAGACGCTGCCGATCACCTCGGCGGCCTTGCCGATGTCAAGGAACGGCAAGGCCAGCCGGACGCCCTGGCGGATGGTGTCGGGCGCGGCGCCCTTTGAGCGATCCGAGCGGTACTGCTGGGCGATCAGGTCGAGGTAGTGGGGGCCGTAGGCCAGCCGCAGGGCCGGTTCCAGCGGCTGGATCGCCAGCTTCACCGCCTGCAGTCCGGCGTAGGGCAGACCGAAGTGGGCGCCGCCGTCGCGCGAGCGGTAGGCGAACGCCTTGCCGAGCGCCTCCGTCAAACCGAAGGCGGCCACGCCCAGCGCGCCGACCGCCGCGACCCCGGCCGCCAGCTGATCCCATCCAAGGCTGAACGTATCAGCTGCTGTCGGCATGCGCGTCTCCCCGAGCTCTGGCTCCCGCCGATCCCTGGAGCGTTCGCCCGATCGCGCGGAAGTTACGCCAAATAGTTCGCGCCACTCTGAGTTAAGCGCAAGCCGGACGACACTCGTTCGACGAACGACGGTCTCGAAATTCCGGGGATCGCTCGCGGCGCCTGGGCGGTTACGGAAATATCAGCTCCAGGAACGCGTTTCGCATGGACGACGCCGGGCCGCCCGCATCCCACACCGTCATCGACGGCCGCACACGGCTGCCCGGTATTCCGGCGAGCCGGCGCGACGCGCTCGGCCGCGCGCTCCGCCGGGTGGTCGCCGGCGAGGTCCGCTTCGGCGATGGCGACCGGGCGCTCTATTCCACGGACGCGTCCAACTACCGGCAGGCGCCCCTGGGCGTCGTGCTGCCGCGTTCGGCCGAGGATGCGATCGCAGCGCTCCAGGTCTGTGCGGAATTCGGCGCGCCGGTCACCCCGCGCGGCGGCGGCACGAGCCTGGCGGGCCAGACCTGCAACGAGGCGGTGATCTTCGATTTCTCGAAGTACATGCATGCCGTGGTTTCGGTCGAGGCCGACCGGAAGCTGGCGTCCGTCGAGCCCGGCTGCATCCTCGACCACCTGCGCGACGAGGCCGAGCGGCATCACCTGACCTTCGGGCCCGACCCGGCGACCCACAGCCGCAACACCCTGGGCGGCATGATCGGCAACGACAGCTGCGGCGCCCACTCGCTGATGGCCGGCCGCACGGCGGACAATGTCGAGAGCCTCGACGTCGTCACCTACGACGGCTTGCGCATGACCGTGGGGCGGACCTCGCCGCAGGCCTACAGCCGCATCCTGGCCGAGGGCGGACGCAAGGCGGAGATCTACCGGAGCCTGCGCGAGCTTTGGGACCGCTATGGGCGCCAATTCGACGACGTCTATCCGCAGATCCCCCGCCGGGTCTCCGGCTACGAGAACCTCGACCAGCTCGCCTGGGACAAGGGCTTCAACGTCGCCCGCACGCTGGTCGGCACCGAGGCGGGATGCGTCATGGTGCTGGGCGCGAGCCTCAACCTCGTCGAGAGCCCGCCGGAACGCAGGCTGGTGGTCGTGGCCTTCCCGGACATCTACCAGGCGGCCGACGCGGTCTGCGACATCCTGGGCCACGCGCCGATCGGCCTGGAGGCCATGGACGGCGAGGTCGCCGAGTTCCTCAGGCGCAAGCACGAGGACGCCAAGGAGCTGAAAGCGCTGCCGCCGGGCGACGGCTGGCTGTTCGTGGAGTTCGGCGGCGCGACGCACGCGGACGTGGATGCGAAGGCGCAGGCGTTCGCCAAGGCGTTCGGGGCCCCGCAACGCCCGGCCGCGGTGGTGAAGGACGCCGCGACCCAGGCGAGCCTCTGGAAGGTGCGCGAGGACGCGCTCGCCGCCTCGACCCACGTGCCGGGCGTCGGCGACACCTACCCCGGCTGGGAGGACAGCGCCGTCCGTCGTGAGGACCTCGGCCGCTATCTGCGCGAGCTGAGGAAACTGCTGGACGCCTTCGGCTACCAGGCCGCCTTCTACGGCCACTTCGGCGATGGGCTGGTGCACTGCCGGATCAACTTCGATCTGACGCGCCGCGAGGGCGTCGAGCAGTGGCGGCTGTTCCTGGACAAGGCGGCCGACCTCGTGGTGCGCTACGGAGGCTCGCTCTCCGGCGAACACGGCGACGGCCAGGCGCGCGGCGCGCTGCTGGAGAAGATGTACGGCCCCGAGCTGATCGCCGCGCAGCGCGCCTTCAAGGCGATCTGGGACCCCAAGGGGCGGATGAACCCCGGCAAGGTGATCGATCCCTATCCGATCACCTCCAACCTGCGGATCGGGCCGGACGTCCGCCCGCCGCCGATGCCCGGCCGCTTCGCCTATGCCGAGGACGGCGGCGACTTCGCCAAGGCCATGACGCGCTGCGTGGGTGTGGGCGCCTGCCGCGCGCCCGGCAGCGAAGACAAGGTGATGTGCCCGAGCTTCATGGCCACGCGCGAAGAGACGCACTCGACCCGCGGCCGCGCCCGCCTGCTGTTCGAGATGGTGCACGGCGGGCTGATCGACGACGGCTGGAAGAGCCGCGCGGTGGAGGCGGCGCTCGACCTCTGCCTGGGCTGCAAGGGCTGCAAGTCGGACTGCCCGGTGCACGTGGACATGGCGACCTACAAGGCCGAGTTCCGGGCGCACCACTACGCCGGCCGGCTGCGGCCGCGGGCGGCCTACGCCATGGGCCAGATCCGCCGCTGGGCCGAGCTCGCGCAGCACGCGCCGTGGCTGGCCAACCTGGCCTTGAGCGCACCCGGCCTCTCAGGCTTCGCCAAGGCCGCGGCGGGGATCGCGCAGCCCCGGCGGATGCCGCCGTTCGCCCGCCAGACCTTCCGCGCCTGGTGGCTGGCGCGAGGCGGGACGCGAGGCCAGGGCTCGCGGGTGCTGCTGTTCCCCGACACCTTCAACGACTTCTTCCGGCCCGCCACGGCGATCGCCGCCGTCGAGGTGCTGGAGGGGCTCGGCTATCAGGTGGAGGTCCCCGCGGCCTCGCTCTGCTGCGGTCGGCCGCTCTACGACTGGGGCTGGGTCGACCAGGCGCGGGGCCTCTGGATGCGGACGCTGGACGCCCTCGCCGAGCCGATCTCAGCCGGAATCCCCATCGTCGGCCTTGAGCCCGCCTGCGTCAGCGCCTTCCGCGACGAGCTGCCGGGCCTGTTCCCGGCCGACGAGCGCGCCACCCGGCTGAGCGGCCAGACGCTGTTCCTCACCGAGTTCCTCGACCGCGAAGGCGCGCATTTGAAGCTCGACCGCGCGGTGAAGGCGAAGGTGCAGGTCCACTGCCATCAGCACGCCGTGCTCGACTCGGCCGCCGAGATCCGGGTGCTGCAGGCGGCGGGTGTGGAGGCGGAGGCCATGCCGTCCGGCTGCTGCGGCATGGCCGGGGCCTTCGGCTTCGAGGCGGCCAAATACGAGGTCTCGATGCGCGCCGCTGAGCGGGTGTTGCTGCCGCAGGTCCGCGCCGCCCCGGAGGCGACGGTGATCCTCGCCAACGGCTTCAGCTGCCGCGAACAGATCGAGCAGGGCGCCGGCCGCAAGACCCTGCACGTCGCCGAACTGCTGACGCGGGCGGTCTGAGCTAGGCCGGCGTCAGCGCCCGGGCGGGCGTCGTGGCGGGCAGATCAAAGTCGCGCGGATGCACGAACTCGGCGCGGTACCAGGGCCGTGTCCTGCCGTCGAAGATCGCCTTCAGCCAGTCCGCGACGGCCCGCACCCTGGCCGAGCGCGTCGCATCGCGGTGGTGCACCATCCAGAGCTTCACTGGGGCGACGGGCGGCACGCGTTCCAGCATCACCAGATCCGGTTCGATCGACAGGATAGCGGTCGGCAGTGAGGCAAGCCCGATGCCGTTCTTCACCGCCTGGATGACGACCGCGCTGGAGTTCGTCTGGACGTGCTTGTGCGCCAGGACCTGCAGCGCCTTCTGCTGCTCGGTCCAGACCTCTCGCTGGTGAGTCTGCGCGACGTGGTGGATGCACGGGTGTTTCAGGGCGTCGTTCGGGCTGCCTGGCTCGCCGTAGAGATTGATGTATTCGCGGGAGGCGAAGGCTGCGTAGTGCATGTACGCGATGGGCCGCGCGACCACGTCGCCTGCCGTGGGCTCGGTGTAGCTCAGCGTGAGCTCGGCTTCGCCATCGAGCGGGCGGTCGGGCCAGAGGCCGCAGTCGATCGAAAGGTCGAGCCCCGGATGGGCGCGCAGGAACTCCGACATGAAGGGGGTGATGAAGTAGCTCGCGACTCCGTCGGGGACCGCAAGCTTCACCTTGCCTTCCGGCAGCGATTCGAGGTCGCCGATCTCCATCTCGAGGGTGGCGGCGGTGCGCTCCATCGTGAGCACCCGCTGGTACGCGATGTCGCCGGCCTCGGTCAGGGTCACGCCCCGCGGCGAGCGCACGAACAGCACGACGTTGAGCTGGTGCTCCAGCTCCTCGATGGTGCGGGTGACGGTTGAAGGGCTGAGGTTCAGAGCGCGCGCGGCCGCATTGATGCCCCTCGCCTCCGCCACGGCGAAGAACACCCGCAGGGCGGACCAATCGGCCCGGCGTCGCGCGATGTCGGCCATCCGGCCTCCCGTCAAATCTGACGGCCCCCATTGCGATAATTTCGGGCGCCGTTTCCCCACTATGGTCGGTACGCACCTCGTTCGGAACAAGGGTGCGTCCATGCAACTCAATCAGAACCTAACCGGCCGCGAGCTTTCGCGCCATATGCGGCCGATTTTCCAGAAATACGGCGTCCTGCCGCCCTGCGGCGCGGACATGGCCGAGGCCCGCAATCTGGCGGCCGAACTGATCGGCGGAGAACTGGTCGCCACCGAAACGCTTCAGCGTGTGCAGGCTTACACCGACTGCGCCGTCGCGGTGGCGCACGAGGAGGGCCAGGTCACCGGCGTGCTCGCCTGGGTCCACCTCAATGCTGCGGGCGTGGATGCGGTGATGAGCGGCGCCTTCGACGTCTTCAATCCGGCGGAGGCGCACATGGCGGCGCCGGACGAGATCGTATGCGGCACCTATGGCTGGGGGATCGCGGCCTCGACCAAGCCGACGGCGAAGCGGCTGGGGGCCGTCTCCGAGGAGGGTGCGCCCTTGTACGAGCACGTTGCGCGATTCGCGCGCATTGCCACCGAGGCCGGACGGCGGTTCATGTGCGATCGGCTGGGATATCGCGAGCTGCCCGGGTCCGACCTCGTGTGGCTTCCCGCCACGGCGCCGATCCGCACGGCGGAGGCGGCGTGATGAGCGTCTCATCGATCCCGCGCCGCCTGTTCAAGGACGCCGACTACAAGGTCGAGGTCGCCCGCACGCTCGACACGCTCATGAAGGTCCAGGCGGTCCGCACACTGGTCTACATGGGCGACCAGGACTGTCCTTTCGAGGAGGAGTTCGACGGCAACGACTTCTGCGGCGCGACGCACCTGCTGCTGAGTTGGCGCGGCGAGCCGGTGGGCTGCGTGCGCATGCGCTGGTTCGGCGAATTCGCCAAGTTCGAGCGGCTCGCCCTGCGCAAGGAGCACCGCGGCGGCCCCGGGCTCCTGCTTTTGTGCAATGCCGCGTTCGATCTGGCGGCGCGCAAGGGCTACCGCAAGCTGATGGGCCACGCCCAGGTGCGCGGCGAGGCCTTCTGGAAGCGTTACTTCGGCGGCCGGGTTCGGCCCGGGCGGCCGCGCTTCCACTTCTCCGAGTTCGCCTACGTGGAGATCGAGTTCGACCTGAAGCTGCACGCCAAGGCGGTCGGCTTGGCGAGCCCGGCGATGGTGCTCTTGCGCCCGGAAGGCGCCTGGGACGAGCCCGGCGTGCTCGAGGCGCGCGCCTCGGAGGAGCTGGCGGCATGAGCCTCGACAACCTCCGACGGCGTGCGGCCCCCGCGCGCGTCCTGGTCTGCGTCGACCTGCGCGAGCGCACCGGCGCGTCATCACCGGGCGCCGCGGCGTCGCGCTGGCGCGACCGCGCGCGCAGCCTCCTGCATCACGCTCGCCGCGCCGGCTGGCCGATCGCCCACCTGCTCGTCGCCTATCCGCTGGCGGAGGCGAGCCGCTGGCGCGCGATCCAGGGCCTGAGTCCCGCGCCCACCGAGCCGGTGTTCTATATCGATCCCGAGGGCGGCTCTCCGAGCCACGCCTTCCTGCGGTTCGCCAACCACTTCGCCGCGGCGGAGCTGCTGTTCATGGGCAGCACCTCGGGCGGGCGGCGGCTGGATCGGCTCGTCGCCGGCTTCAAGGACCGCGAACTGGCGGCGGCGGTCGACGCCATGTCCGCCCCACCGGGCGCACCCGGCGTCCGACTGACGGTCGTGAGCGGCGTGATCGGCGCCGCGCCGGACCTGCGGCTGATCGCGGGCGGTCTGCGCGAGGAGGTCAAGCCATGAGCCGCCGTCTGGGAAGCCGAGCGGCGAGGGCCGCCGGGGTCGCGCCGGAAGCCCGCACCGTCGTCGCGGGGCCGGCGCTCTGCGAAGCCGCGGTGCAGGAGCTGGTCGACCTGGTGCTCGAGTGCGGCGGGATGAACGAACAGGAAGCGTTGCTGCTGCTCGCCATCGTGAGCCGCCTGGAGCGCGTTCAGCGGACGGAGGGCGCGCGCGCCGCCTGGGCCGCCGCCCGCGAGATCCGGCAGATCTGGATGGAGGGCGACGAGGACGAGGCGCCCGCCGCGCTCAACTAGCCTCGCCTATCCGGCGAGCAGCGCCTGCGCCTCGGCCCAGATCCGGCTCACCACGTCACCCGCAGGCTCGGCGCGGGCCAGGCGCGACGCCTGCCCCGCCCAAGCCTGCATGCGGTCCAGATCGCCCGCCTTGGCGGCGTCGGCGCGCATCGCCGCTGTGAGGCCGCGCTGCACCGGATAGGGGGCGGGGTCCGGCGCATCGGGCGCAGACGCTGCGCGGGCGTAGGCGTTGGCGAGCGCCCGGCCCGGCCGGCCCGAGAAGGCGCGGGTGACGATCGTGTCCTCCGGCTGAGCGCTGGCGAGGCCCTCGGCCCAGGCCGGATTGAGGCCGGCCTCCGAGCAGCGCAGGAAGCCGCTTCCCACCTGCACGGCGCTGGCGCCGAGCGCAAAGGCGGCCGCCGCCGTACGTCCGTCCGCGACGCCGCCCGTGGCGACCACCGGAACCGAGACTGCATCCACGATCGCCGGCAGCAGCGCGAACAGGCCCACCAGCGCCGTCTGGCCGCGGTCGGCCTCGAAGGCGCCCCGGTGCCCGCCCGCTTCGCCGCCCTGCGCCACGATCACGTCCGCGCCGGCCGCCTCGGCCGACCTCGCCTCGGCGACGGTGGTGGCGGTGGCGAACCAGACGATCCCGCGCGCCTTCATGCGCTGCACGAACTCCGGCGGATAAAGTCCCATGATGGAAGAGATGATTGGCGGACTTGCCTCAAGCATCGCGGCGCACTGCGCATCGAAGTCGAGGGTGGCGGCGGCGCCCGCCTCCGCTGGAACCTCCGGCCCGAAGCCTGCGAGGAAGGCGCGCACGCTCGCCTCGTGATCGGGGTCACGGATCGGTGGCGGGTCGGGGATCCAGTTGTTCAGCTGGAACGCGCCCTTGCTCGCGCCGCGCACCGCGGCGGCCCAGCCGGCGATCTCCGGGGGTTTCAGCGTCAGGCAGCCGCACGCGCCAAGCCCGCCGGCGTTGGCCACGGCGGCGGAAAGCTCAGGCGGGCAGGCGCCGGCCATCGGCGCGAGCAGCACGGGGACGCGAAGCCCGAAGCGGCGGCAGAACTGTTCGACGCGATCGCGGTAGGACATGGGCCGCCTCGTACAGAGCCGGACGGCGGAAGTCACCAGCTTGCGCGCCTTGCTTCGACCGCCGAAGCACGCGCATATTGCCGCC
>Ga0207695_10010184_pt1 | contig 11531 bp, 13 predicted proteins | sample KBSC54metaG_FD_184354 | JGI IMG/M metagenome (GOLD analysis project Ga0207695, IMG submission 184354) | Corn rhizosphere microbial communities from Kellogg Biological Station, Michigan, USA - KBS C5-4 metaG (SPAdes) (version 2) | ecosystem: Host-associated > Plants > Roots > Rhizosphere > Soil... | reverse complement strand
AGTACGGAAAAGTACAAATCTTACGCTGGAGCTGCGTGGACCGCCATAGACAACTAGCCTCTATTATAGTGATTTCTAGAATGGCGTAGACGGACTTGGATGGATTTTAAGCCCTATCAAGGCTAGTACACCGGTTTAGAATCCGGTTGGGAGCGCCATTAAATCAACAACTTACCGACCTCGAGGCCGGTGCCGGGCCGTGGCGCCCCGGGACATCGTCCGCCTCTTTACCGGCGAACATACCGTCCAGCTCGGGTGGACTGAAGGTCTATCCGCAACTGCCAGGGTCGCTCAGCAAGCGGCCACTGCGATCGCGCACAACCGCTCCCGCGTCGCCATTCTCGCTCACCTCTTGCCCAAAATCTCATCACGCACGTCGGCGATCTCCCTCACGCGCGACTGCCGTGATCGCTCGCAATGCTCAGGCCTCGGACATCGCATGCTGCGAGGGCAAATGATCCTGGCCGGATGCGCGAGGGCGTCCTCGATCCAGGCAATGTTGAGCACTTGCGCGATGGAGGCCAGCGCGGCTCGTGCGTCCTTCGAGATCCGCGCTGCTCCTCCCTGATCCAGACACGCTCGCAAGAGAGCAGCGATGAGCGGCTCACTGCGCAGCCCATTGGCATCGAGAGCGGGCGCCAGGTCGACTCCGACCGAGAGAACGTGGTGGTTGCCCGCCATATCTCGAACGCGATGGGAATGACAACAGTAGAGGAGCGATCTTTCACCATCGCGCAGCACCGAGATCTGGGATGCAGGCTGACCGCGGTCGTCGTCGATCATGCGGAAGACGGCCCAATGGGGACAGGGATCATTGACGTGTCCGAGATTGCCCCAGGGTAAGGGAATGCCGTTGCCTCGATAGACGGCACGCAGATAGCCGGGAGGATAGGCATCGAAGAAGTGCCAATAGGGATACGGGGACACCTTCGTCATGCGTCGCATGATGACGGCGGGTGTGAGCTGCAGCTTCTGACCGGCCTCCACGCAATAGCGCTCGCGAGTGAGAAAGCGGCGGAAGGGAATCTTCGGTGCCAGCAGCGCACCGGCAAAGAAGCTGCACTCGAAGTCGCGCCAGGCATGCAGGACGTCCTGAGGATTCATGCCGGCGGCATAGGCCTTGCCTTCGGGGCTGCCGCCCATCTCGCCGCCGGTGGCATGGGGAGATTTGAGTCCGTCGCCGCGGTGCAGCACCTTGTGGGCGATGTGGGTGGCGAGATCGAACTTGAGGCGCGCCGGATCGCTCTGCAGCGCTTTGTTGGCGTAGATGGTCTTGGGCGCCTGGTAGAAGGAGCGCACGACGCTGCGCAGCTCGCGGTCCTTGTCCTGCACGAACACGGGTTTGCGCTCGAACCACTCGATCTCCAGTCCATGGCGCCTCACGAGTCGGATCAGATCCTCGACGGAGAGCGGAAAGCGGCGCTCGCCGACCGCATCGGCTGCGCGCTCGAGCTCGGGAAAGTCGTTGCGCGAGGTCTCCTGGTGGGTGCGAATCAACAGATGCGCGAACTGGCGTCCGCTGGTGCCCGTCTGGGCGAGCAGTTCGGGAATGGCCGCCTGCAGCACGCTCTTGGAGAACAAGAAGGCGGGCTCGAGGGGGATCCTGGCGGCGCCGGCTTCGGGAGTCTCGGGCACGAGGGCTTCCAGGGGCGCGCTCTCGTCCAGGAACCACTCGGATTTGCGCTGGAGTACGCGTGCGATCAACTCCAGAACTTCTGCGGAGGGCGCGCGCTTGCCGCTCTCAATGAGACTGAGATACGGCACTGAGGGCGCTCTCTCGGCATCTCGCTGTACGCAACGAGCGGAGAGCTCCTCGAGGGTCAAGCCATTGCGCTTGCGGAGGGCGCGCAGCTTGGCGCCCAGGAAGTGACCTTTGTGCATGAGGGCCATGATGATGAGGCCTCGCCTCTACGACTGGCACTTCAGTAAAATTTACGATGTAAAGTTTCTATCGTCAATTTACGAAACGAAGTCGTCTAAGCTCTCCCGCACTTCAGCAAGCAACTCTCTCGAGGAGCCCGCATGAGCTTAACAGCCAGATTTCCAACGCCTGAGGAACTGCGCCACAGCTGGCGGGCGGGCCCGCGCTGGCGCGGAGTTGAGCGGGGCTATGAGCCTGAGGACGTGGTGCGACTGCGCGGCACGGTGTGCGTGGAGCACTCGATTGCGCGATTGACTGCGGAGAAGCTGTGGCGCTGCCTGAATGAGAAAGAGCTCGTGAACGCGCTCGGAGCGCTCACGGGTAACCAGGCGCTGCAACAGGTGAAGGCGGGTCTGGATGCGATCTATCTGTCGGGCTGGCAGGTGGCGGGAGATGCGAATCTCGCCGGTGAGATGTATCCGGATCAGTCGCTGTATCCGGCGGATTCGGTACCGGCCGTGGTGCGGCGCATCAACAACACCCTGCGACGCGCGGATGAGCTCCATCACGCGGAGGGCAAGGAGGGGATCGACTGGCTGAAGCCGATTGTCGCGGATGCGGAAGCGGGCTTCGGCGGAGTGCTGAATGCCTTTGAGCTCATGAAGCAGATGATTGCGGCCGGAGCGGCGGGGGTGCATTTCGAGGATCAGCTGTCTGCGGCGAAGAAGTGCGGGCACATGGGCGGAAAGGTGCTGGTGCCGACGCAGGAGGCGATCTCGAAGCTGGTCGCCGCCCGTCTGGCCGCGGACGTCTGCAACGTTCCGACGGTGCTGATCGCGCGCACGGATGCGGAAGGCTCGAACCTGTTGACGACCGATGTCGATGAGCGCGATCGGCGGTTCATCGAGCGCTCTCAGGAGCGGACGGCGGAAGGCTTTTTCCGGGTGAAGGCGGGGCTCGATCAAGCGATCGCCCGCGGATTGGCCTATGCGCCGTACGCGGACCTGGTCTGGTGCGAGACGGCGAAGCCGGATCTCGCGGAAGCGAAGCGCTTTGCAGAGGCTATTCGTCGGGAATTCCCGGACAAGCTGCTGGCCTACAATTGCTCGCCGTCGTTCAACTGGAAGGGCAAGCTGGATGACTTCACGATCTCGCGTTTCCAGCATGAGCTGGCGGCGATGGGGTACAAGTTCCAGTTCATCACGCTGGCGGGCTTCCATGCGCTGAACTACTCGATGTTTGAGCTGGCGCGGGGCTATAAGACTCGCAACATGAGTGCGTACGTGGCTCTGCAGGAGGCGGAGTTCGAGGCGGAGGAGCATGGGTATACGGCGACGCGGCACCAACGGGAAGTGGGCGCGGGTTACTTTGATGCCGTGACGCAAACGATCATGGGGGGACGGTCGTCGTTGACTGCGCTGACGGGCAGCACGGAGGTGCAGCAGTTCAAGGCGGCGCGTTAGGCGCTCCGCTCGATCCAGAGTCCGGCTGCAGTGTCCCGGCCCCTCGTCGGCACAGCTATTGTCTGAAACGGCTCGAGGAACCGCCACGAGGCTGCGAGCTCGCAGGCGCGGCCGGGCCCGACCGCCTGAAAATCGATGCGCGGCATCGCCTTCGGTGACGCCGCTCGCCTGCGGGCACTTGGCCCGCTCAAAGACCGCCGGGGATGGCATTCCCAAGGCGCACGCACACCTCTACTCTACTCACGGGCGCTCCGTCCTTCACACAGCACGACAACATGCCCGAACAGACCCCCGATCCCACCGCCCCGCGAGGGCGCGTGTTGCTGGTACCCGGCATCGGCGACTCGGGAGCGGAGCATTGGCAGAGTCGCTGGGAAGCGCAGAATGAGTCCTGCGTTCGCGTACGACAGCGCGACTGGGATAACCCCGTGTGCGCCGATTGGCAGCAAGCTCTGGAGTTGGCGGCGCGCGACGCCGCGCCTGACACGTTGATCGCCGCACACAGCCTCGGATGTCTGTTAGTCGCTCACTGGCTGGCGCGAACCTCGGTCAGAATTGCAGGTGCGCTGCTCGTCGCAATCCCCGACCCTGAAGGCGCCAGCTTCCCGCCCCAGGCCGTCGGTTTCTCTCCGCTGCCTCCGAAAAGCCTGCCGTGTGCGAGCATCGTCGTCGCCAGCATCGATGACCCCTATGGCAGTCTGGACTTCGCCCGGCAGTGCGCCGCAGCGTGGGGCAGCCGGCTCGTGAGCATCGGTCGCGCCGGACACATCAACGCCGCCAGCGGCCTTGGCGACTGGAGCGAGGGTCAGCGCCTGCTCCGGTCGCTGCAAACGCATTGACCCTATCCAGTATAATAGACTACATTTCCAGTATGAAAGAAGAAGCCGCCGCACGGCGCGCAACCGGGATCGACCTGCGAATCGCGACCCGCGTAGCCGCGTTGCGTGCGCAAGCGGGTCTGACGCTGGAAGCGCTGGCGGCCACCTGCGACGTCAGCCGCTCGATGATCTCGTTGGTTGAGAGGGGAGAAATCAGCGCTACGGCCGTGGTGCTGGAGAAGATCGCCTCGGGCCTGGGCGTCTCCCTGGCCACCCTGTTCGACGACCCTTGCGCACCCGCGAGTCCCGTGTCCCGCTCCAGCGACAGGACCCCTTGGCGCGACCCGCAGTCCGGATATGTCCGGCAGAACATCTCGCCGCCGAACTTCCCCTCCCCTCTGCAAATCGTCGCGGTGGAGTTGCCTGCGGGTGCGGCGGTCTCCTACGAGAACGCTGCCCGCAACGACATCCATCAGCAGATCTGGGTGCGCGCCGGAAAGATCGAGGTCAGCGTAGGCAAGGTGACCTATCGACTGTCGGAGGGTGACTGCCTGGCCATGCAGCTCAACGAGCCGACTTCATTTCGCAATCGGACTCGCAAGGCTGCCAGGTACATTGTCGTCATCGCCAACGAGAAGTCGCTGCAGCGATGATGTGACGGAGGATCGCGCGATGCTCCTACAGGATCTGATGATTCGTCCGGCGCGCGAGGCGGACTTGCCGGGGATCCTGGCGATCTACAACGATGTGATCGCATCTTCCACGGCCGTCTACTCCCTCGAGCCCGCCACTCTGCAGGAGCGCGCGACGTGGCTTGCCGCTCGAACCGAGAAAGGCTTCCCTGTGATCGTGGCAGAGCTCGAGCGCCAGGTGGCGGGCTTTGCCTCGTTCGGCGAGTTTCGCGGTGTTTGGCCTGGGTACCGCCACTCCGTCGAACACTCCGTGCACGTGAGCAGCGCTTGGCGTGGGCGAGGAATCGGCACGCGCCTGACGTCGGCATTGTTTCCGTTGGCCGCCGCGATGGGCAAGCACGTGATGATCGGCGGCATCGATGCCGACAACGAAGTTTCGCTGCGCATGCACGAGCGCCTCGGCTTCCAGCGTGTAGCGCACCTGCACGAGGTCGGGCGCAAGTTTGGCCGCTGGCTGGATCTGGTGTTGGTGCAACGCTACTTGGATGAGCCCGGCGCGTCGCGGGACGACTGACTCGCCGGCAGCGCCTCAGGCGGCTTCGCTGGCCCCCGCAGGTGCGCGCGCCGGCTCAGCTGGCTGAGAAGCTGCCACAGCAGCACGAGTCTCCGGCAACGGTCCGTAGTAGCGCGAAATCTCGACCGTGCCTTCGAGAACCAGCTCGAAGCCCTCCGGAACGATCGCGATCCGCTTCTGCCAACGCGGCAGCGGAATACGCGCTTTCACGCACAGATGGACGATGGCCGCGGCGACCGCAGGAAGAGAGTATTTGCGAGTCTCGGGCTCGATGGCCCCCGGACGCTGTACACACAGCACCAATCCAGGCTCCGCACCGGTCTCGATCCGCGCCTCCCTCAATGGGGCTTCTGCGAGCCAGCCGCCGTGCTCCCAGTCGAGCTGCAGCACGGCATCGACCGCCGCTTCCAGCGGAAGCACGATCCTGCGCGATTCGTTGATGAGGAGTGTAGCCATCTTATGACGCCTCAGAATGCCTGCCCGCGCCCGTGGCGGACGTGACAAGGCTCACGTATTTGGGCGTAGAACGAGGTGCCGGGTCGATGTGGAAGTACGCGCCGCCGACCTGGAAGATATCCTCCGCTCGAAGAGCGCATCCAACCGCCCTCAGAACCAGCAGGACGTCATCCTCATCAAGCAGATGTTGAAGCGCCGCTGAACCGCGCGCGCCCGCCGCAGCAGTCGCCTGCAAGCTGCACATAACTCCCACCCGATCGCGCCACGGTGCAGATATTTTCTGTGCGCTGCTTCACGTCCGGCGGGGCGCATTGGACTACAGTCTTGCCCCCGTCGCGCACGTGGACCTGCTGGGGGCGACCGGTGACGACGGCTCGCCTCTGGTGACGCTCGAGGCGCCTGACACCAACGATCTGGACATCGATCCGGTGGAGAGCCGGGAAGGCAAGCTGATCGCCCGATGCGCGCTCGTGCGGGTCCGCAACGATGCGCATGCCACGGTGCGCAATCTGATCATCGACGGCCGGCACCAGGGATGGGTGCTGCGCCGGACCGGAGCGGAGATCGAGTTCAAGTCCGTCACCACCGACAACGCCGACACCATCATCGATCACGTGGAGACCCGCAATTTCGACTCCACGGAAGCGGTGCGGCTGCTCGATAGCTCCGGCCACCTGAGAACGACTTACCCGACCATCCAGGAAGCCATCAACGCGGCGGCGGAGGGCGACGAGATCGTCATTGCCGCCGCGATGGGATCGCCATCGAGGGCCACCTCGACCTGGAGTGCATTGTGGGCGCCACGGCGTCGCTCACCCTCCGCAACTCGCGCATCGAAGGCCGGCATACGGCGACCGGCATCCACGCCAGAGGCACAGATCAGGTCACTTCAGCCGCCGTACCGCCCACCGCGGCGGCCCCTTCCGGCCAGGAAGGCGCAGCGCCCCTCTTCCCCGGACCCTGACCCTTCAGGGTTATTCACGGCGCAGCCGACGCAAGTGCGGTTGCGCCGTTTTTTTTGCCTGACGGCCGTTTCCGCTCTTGAGCCGCGCGCTCGACCCGGATTAATTTCGGGGCAGTGGCCCTGCTCCCCGAGCGCCCATGACGATGCGACAGTATTTGCGCCGCCGCTGGAATAAAACGGTATTCGCGGCGATTGCCCTGTTCTTCACCGCTGGACTGCTGCAGCAGTATCTGGCAAGCGACGGCGCGTCCGACTACTTTCTGCGCGCGATGGTGCTCGTCGCTTTCGCCTGCCTGTTGTGGAATCAGGTGCGGACGCCCTGCCTGAAGTGCCGCCGGCCGATCGGCCTCGGCGCATTGTGGTGGGTAGGCAGCCGCAAACCGCACCAGTCGCCCCACTGTCCGCACTGCTACCTGAGCATCGACAAGGACCTGCCGGACTCCCCGCTTCCCTGACCGCTAGCGGCCCGAGCAGGGCCGGTCGGGGCGGCCGCCGCGTGGTGCCGCCACGGGCCTCGGGTCGGAGCGCGCGCTCCTCGGCCCCGGTCCTGTCAGCGGGCGCTCGACCCCGGCTCCGAGGGGGTGGCGAGCTGCCGTAGCGCCTGCTCGAACACCTCCGGCGGCTGGCCGCCCTGGATGAGATGACGATCGTTGATGATCACGGAAGGCACGGCATGGATTCCAAGGCCGGTGTAGAAGCGTTCGCGCTCGCGGACCTCGCCGGCGAACTCGTCGGACGCGAGGATCTGTCGCGCGCGCTTCTCATCCAGGCCCACACTGGCAGCCACGCTCGCCAGCACATCGTGGTTGCTCGGATCCTTTCCCTCGGTGAAATAAGCGCTGAACAGCGCATTCTTCAACGCGTGCTGCCTGCCTTGGCCCTCCGCCCAATGCAACAGGCGATGCGCGTCGAAGGTGTTGTAGATCCGGCTGCGGCGCTGGAAGTCGAATCTGAAGCCCAAGGCATCGCCGCGCGCCCGCAGCGCCTCCTGGCTGCGTCCGATGTCGGCGGACGAGCCGTACTTCTCGGCGATGTGCTCGACGATGTCCTGGCCTTGGGGGCCCATCTGCGGATTGAGCTCGAAGGGCTGGAAGTGAAGCTCGGCGCGGACCTCGCCGTTCAGGCGGTTGAGCGCCGCCTCCAGGGATTTGAGCCCAACGGCGCACCACGGGCAGGACACATCCGACACGAAATCGATTTTCATGGGGGGCTCGGCAGTGGTCACTATCGATAGACTACCCTTCCCCGATCACGAACGACACCCTCTTCATCACCCGGCTGTGGCGCGCCGCGAGCCCACCTACAACCCCAACTCGTCCATGAGCGGATCTTCGTAACGGCTGTCCTCGCCCGGATAGCGCAGCAAAGTGTCGTAACGTCCCGTCTCTTTCGCCAGCGCCCACACGAGACTCTCGCCTGCGGGCACGATGTCAGGCTCACGCTGGAACACTGGATCGCGAAACGCCTCGTCGGCGTTGATCACGTTCCAGCCGCGCGCGCTGAACATCTGCAGGAGATCCTCCAGGAACAGCGCCGTGAGCAGCTTGTGGTGAATCAACAAGGTGTGCTTGATCGATCGACCGAGTACGCGATGGGCAAGGTCATCGTAAAACGCGGCTCGTTGCCGGAGGTGCTCGAGCAGGAAGGCGCGATACGGAGCCACATCGGCGTGGGGGTCCGCTGCGAGTCGCTTGCGCAGCCGGTCGTCGATCGCCCAATCCGATGAATCGATAGTGACATACCCCATACGATAGGAATGCTCGCGCAGGAAGGCCCGCATACGGTCGCGTTGCTCGCGGGTTGCGCCCTCCTTCAATTCCGGAAAGCGGAACAGGCGCTGGAATCCAGGCTCATCCCGGATGAGGGGCTCGCACCGCAGGGTGTCTGCGGAGAACTGCTCGAACGTCGTCCTCGAGTACGGAACATGGGAGTAGGTGTGATTGCAGATGAGGTGTCCTGCCTCGCTCCACTGCCGCAGGTGACGGCGGCCCGCGGGGTTGTCGACGCGCATGCCGCACACGAACAACGCCGCCCGCAGGCGATGCCGACGCAGGGTCGCGAGAATGGCGGCATTCCTGCGATCCAGATCCATCCGCGGCGTGTCCTCGGCATTCCCATCCAGATCGTCGATCGTAATGGCGACTGCCCTTGCGCCCCGAGTCCGCGCCAGCGACCAGGGAGCGCATCCGGCGAGCAGCGATCCGAGAAGCACGCGGCGAGTGGACTTTGCCATGCCGTCGCAGAATAACTAAGGATTTAGTTGAAATCAACTAAAAAATTAGTTAGCATCCATCCATGGTCAGAAAATCACGTGCGCATCCCGCCGAACGCCCCCTCACCGAAACGGAGCTGGAGATGATGAACGTCATCTGGCGCATCGGTCCATGCTCGGTGCACCAGGTCGTCCAGGCGTTGCGCCCGCAGCGCGAGCTCGCGTACACGAGCGTCTCGACCATCATCCGCATACTCGAGCAGAAGAAGTACGTCGCCAGCATCAAGGAAGGGCGCGGCCACCTCTACCAGGCGGCGGTGTCCAAGCAGGCTTATCAGGCGACGAGCCTCGCTCGCCTCGTGAGCAACGTTTTCGACGGTGCGCCGACGCTGCTGGTGCAGCGTCTGCTGGACTCGAAGCAGCTCAGCGCCGAGGAGCTGGAGAGCATTCGCGCCTCGATGCGCAGAACGGAGCGCTGAATGTCACTGGCACCGCTGCAGATCTACCTGTCGCAGAACGTGTTGCTCGTGCTGGCGTACGGCCTGCTGCGGTGTCTGCGATTCGCGAGCGCGCGGCTGCCGCGTCCCCTCGCCTACCGGCATCAATTGCACTGTGCCAATTGGCTCATCGCTGTCGCGGTGCTGGCGCCCCTCCTCGCGCCACTGCTCAGTGATCCTCACCTTCTGCCGGCAACTGCGCAGGTCTGGTCAGCCCCTTCGCTACACGCCCTCAGCGGCGCTGCGGCAAGCGTACCCGGTGCCATGCTCTCCCTGACCACGACGGGAACCCAACTGCGGCTGGACCTGATCACCCAGTGCGCTCTGACGATTTGCGCAGGCGGACTCGCGATCGCTCTGACGCTCCTCCTCATCGGTGCTCGCGCCACGCGCACGCTCCTCTCCCAGGCTCACCTCATTCGACGCAGCGGAGCACTGAGGATCCTCGCGAGCTCCGAGGCGAGCGTACCGTTCTCGTTCTGGCGGCCCGGCAGGTTTTTCATCGTGGTTCCCGTCTCTCTGCTGACACGTCCGGAGGATCTGCGAATCGCGCTTCGTCACGAGGCTCAGCATCATCGCCAGGGCGATACCTGGATGGTGTACTTCATGGGGTTGTTGCGAGGCGCGTACTTCCTCAACCCGGCCGTGCACGTGCTCAACATTTGTGTCCAGGAGCTGCGGGAATTCGCTTGCGATGAAGCCGTCATCGCGCGCCACCCCGTGACGGCGCGCAGCTACTGTGATTGCCTGTTGTGGGTCGCCGAGAACGCTCTCGTACAAACGCTGCCCGCCGTTTGCATGCCCATGGTCGATCAGAGGCTCGCGCACCGGCCTCGTTCGAGCACCGCTGCGGGCGAGCGGCCCGAGCAGCTCGGCAGCAAACCCCCAACCATGCTCGCTCGGCGGGTCGAGATCCTGTTACGGTCTCCGCAGCGCCGTCTGCACGCCTTGGTCGCCGCCGCCTTACAGGCGGTTGCGATGGTTACGCTGTTGGTGACCGGCATAGCGCTCGCCGCCACGGTCCAGGATCGCCGGGTCTCGCCGTCGGAAGCCGCCGAGATGGCAGCAGCGGCGCGACTGAATACGTCCTTTCCGATCGTCGTCAATCCCCAGGTCGTCGCGGAGATCAACCGGCTCGTGGGAACTCCGGACGGCAGAGCGGACCTGCGCGCCAGTGTGAGCCGGATGCGCACACACGAGACCATGATCAGGGAGAAGCTCGAGGAGCTGTCGCTCCCAGCGGAGCTTCTTGCGGTCCCACTCGTGGAGTCCGGTTACCGCAACCGTCCTCAGGATGGGAGCGCCGGGCACGGGGCCGGACTCTGGATGTTCGTCGGGCCGACGGCTCGTGCTTTCGGGATGGAGGTGTATCCTGCCCACGATGAGCGCCTGAATCCCGCCCTCGAGACCGACGCGGCCACGAAGCTGCTGGCGCAACTCATGGCGGAGTTCGGCGACTGGAATCTGGCTTTGCTCGCCTACAACGGCGGAAGCGACTTCGTGAACCGCTCGATACGCGCGGCCGGAACCCGGGACGCTTTCGAGCTCGCGCGACTGGGTTACGAAAACGACCCGCACTACCTCGCACGGGTGATGGCAACCATCATCGTCATGGAGAACGCTGCCCGGAAGGCGTACTACTGATCCTCAGGTCCTGCGGTACACCCAGAAGTCAGGTCCGCGCTCCGCCTCCAGCTTGCCCAGCTGCTCGCGGTGAATCTCCCGCACCCGTGCCGGCGTGATCGCCTCTGATGCGTCGACCTCCTCGATGCGCAGGCTGGTCTTGTCCTCGTACAGGTGCTCACCCATCAAACGTGCGCGCTCATCGTACAGCCAGATGAACGCCTGGCGGCTGTACACGTGATAGAGCTGGTCGCTTCGATCGACCGCGTACCCCAGGGCCTTCAGGTCCGCCCCGCCGGCGAGCTGATGAAAGGTGATCTCGTCGCAGATCCCCCAGTCCGCCACCGACAACCGATCGTCGGAGTGCCACAGCACCGCTTCACCCACGCTGTTGTAGAACCCGCGCACGCCGTCTTTACCTTCGATGACGG
>Ga0207695_10010168_pt1 | contig 11544 bp, 9 predicted proteins | sample KBSC54metaG_FD_184354 | JGI IMG/M metagenome (GOLD analysis project Ga0207695, IMG submission 184354) | Corn rhizosphere microbial communities from Kellogg Biological Station, Michigan, USA - KBS C5-4 metaG (SPAdes) (version 2) | ecosystem: Host-associated > Plants > Roots > Rhizosphere > Soil... | reverse complement strand
TCGATGCGGATTTCGTCGAGCGTGACGTCGTGCGGTGCGGCGAACGTCGTGATCGTCTCGAAGAAGCGCAGCTCGCCGCGCGGGCTGGCGAACGTGAAGGTCACGATCGGGTCGCCGTCATCGTCGGCATCACCGAGCTGCCAACGTTGGGGCACGCCAGGATAGGACAGAGCAGCATCGAGCAGCGCCCGCGTGCGCCGGTCGGTGGGGTTGGCAGCGAGATCATCGTGCAGGTGCCGGACGAACCGCCGCGCGACTTCTGGCCAGTTGAGAATAACCTGCCGGAAGTCATTGGGATCGAACAACTGATGGATCAGATTGCTGTGCGCGCTTTGCCAATCGCCGAGCAGCAGCTTGTTCATCCGGATCGCGGCCTGGTTGACCTCCAGCACTTCCCAATGCCGGCTGATGACGAAGGCGGGATAGGGTTCCTGATGCGCGAGGATCAGGTCGATCGCCTGACGGACGCGATCGAGCGCGGGCTCGGCCAGCGCACTCTCGGGATGGATCGCGGCATAGCCGGCGGCGCGCAGCAGCGCGTTGCGGTCGCGCAGCGGCATGTCGAGCGCGTCGGCAAGCCGCGCGACCATCTCGCGGCTGGCCCGCGCCTTGCCGGTTTCGATGCAGCTGAGGTGCCGGGTCGAGATTCCGGTGTCGAGCGAGAGGTCGAGCTGGCTCATGCGCCGCGCACCGCGCCATTCGCGCAGCACTTCGCCGATGGGAGAGAGAAGAGGCGCGACGGATGAACTGGCCACGAATCGTCCTGCATTCAGTAATCTGCGGACAGGCTAGCCCATGCCGTCACGCGCCACACGCCTCGATTCCGAGATACGGCGAGACATGCGGGTCGGACGCGACGCGCACACGTCAACCGACCGCGGTGATGATTTCCGTATAGATGTCGACCAGGTCGTCCAAGTCTGCGATGGCGACCGCTTCGTCGGTCTTGTGCATCGTCGCGTTGACCAGACCGAATTCGACCGTGGGGCAGAGTTGCGACAGGAAACGAGCGTCGCTCGTCCCGCCGGTGGTCGACAGCGCCGGAACGACGCCCGTGATCTTCTCGATCGCACGCGTGACCAATGCGGACAATTCGCCCGGCTGGGTCAGGAACGCCTCGCCGGAAATGCGCGCGATCACGTGCGCGTCGGGGGCGTGCGCCTTCACCGTCCGTTCGATCAGAACGGCCAGATCCTCGCCGTTCTGCTCATCGTTGAACCGGATCGACATCCGCGCCGATGCCTTGGCGGGGATGACGTTGGTCGCCGGGTTGCCGACGGTCACGTCGGTCACTTCGATGTTCGACGGCTGGAACCAATGGTTGCCATGATCTAGCTCGATCGCGTCGATTGCCGCCAATGCAGCGACCAGCTTGGGGATCGGATTGTCGGCAAGGTGCGGATAGGCGACATGGCCTTCGCGCCCCGGCACGTCGACCCAGATATTGACCGATCCGCGCCGCCCGATCTTGATCATGTCACCCAGCCGTGCGGTCGAGGTCGGCTCGCCCACCAGGCAATAATCGGGCGTCAGTCCGCGCGCCGCCATCCGGTCGATGATCGCCCTTGTGCCATAGATAGCGGGACCTTCCTCGTCGCCGGTGATCAGCAGGCTGAGCGTCGGGCCCTCGACCCGCGCGGCAGCCGCGGCGAAAGCGGCGATGGCGCCTTTCATATCGACCGCACCGCGGCCGTAGAGCAGATCACCGCGAACCTCGGGCAGGAATGCCCCGCTGGCCCAACCGTCGCCCGGTGGCACGACGTCGAGATGGCCGGCAAAGGCGAAATGCGGTCCCTTGCCGTGGCGGATGGCGATCATGTTCTCGACCGGGCCATCCGGCTCCTCGCCGACCGTGAAGCGGTCGATCTCGAATCCGATGACGCTCAGCGCCTGGGCGAGAACGTCGAACACCTCGCCCTTGGCGGGCGTCACGCTTTCGGCGGCGATCAACGCCTTGGTGAGTTCGACGACGTTGGGCACGGCATTCCCCGGTTGGATAGGCTCTGCCTCTTGCCTTGCATCGGCGGGAAGGGAAAGGTCCGCGCGTACGGGGGTGCGGAGAATCACCAATGCCTATCCTCTTCCTTCTTGCCGCCGCGTCACTCGTGCCACAGGAGACCGACGACAACGCGCCCGTCGACATCACCCCGGGCCATTGCGTCGCCGCTGCCGACCGGCTCGACGATGCCGTTCGCCTGGCGCGCGACATGCTCGACAGCAAGAGCGCTGCAGGCGGGCCCGATCGTACGCCGACCGAGGCACGCGTCGCGCGGGCGCAAGCGGTGGCCGCGGCGATCAGGACGCGTTTCCCGAAGGTAGCCGCGACCGACGACGACCGCGACGACATATCGGGCGGGGACGTGATGCCGTTCGCCGAACAATGTCTGACCGCGAAGCCTCCCAAGGGGAAATAGGCATGCCCAAGCTCGATCTGGATGCGATCCCGCAGAGCAACGCCACCGGCTATCCACCCGAATATGCCGGCGTTGTGAAGGAGCGTTGGTACCGCCGTCTCGCGCCGGCCAGCGGCGTCACCGATTTCGGCTTCAGCCATGTGACGCTCAAGCCCGGCGCCTGGTCGTCGCAACGCCATTGGCATGAAGGCGAGGACGAGTTCGTCGTCATGCTGTCGGGAGAGGCGATTCTGGTCGATGACGAGGGCGAACATGCGATGCGCGCGGGGGACGTCGCGGCCTTCCCGAAGGGCGATGGCAACGGCCATGTGTTGCAGAACCGATCCGACAGCGACTGCGTGTTCATCGCGGTCGGCGGTCGGGGAGCGAGCGATTGCCACTATCCCGATATCGACATGCATCTGGCCGGGGCGGTCGGCGAGCAGCGGCGCAAGGACGGGAGCAGGTTCTGATCGCCAGATCGTCCAGCGGTTTTGTGATGGCGCGCAGCCCAACCGGATGCTAGCGGAACGATCGGCCGGTCGTCGCTTGCGTGGCCGCCAATGAGGGAGTTCTGACAATTCGCCAGATCGCGGCTTTGCCGTACCGGACCGAAGGCGCCGCCAGCGACGCCCCGATCCGCATCCTGCTCGTCACCTCGCGCGAAAACCGTCGCTGGGTCATTCCCAAGGGCAATCCGTCTTCGGGAATGGTCGCTCATGCCGCCGCCGCGATCGAGGCCGAGGAGGAAGCGGGGGTTCAGGGGCTCGTTTGTCCGACACCGCTCGGCACCTATCGCTATCGCAAACGGCAAAAGAACGGCGCGTCGCTGATGATCGACGTCGATGTCTTTCCGCTGGCGGTCAATCGCGAGCTCAGCGCCTGGAAGGAGCAAGGCGAGCGCGAACGGCGCTGGGTCAGCCTGCCCGAGGCGGCGGCGATGGTCGACGAGCCCGATCTCAGCGACCTCATCCGCTCGTTCGGTCCGTCCGAATTCAAGGCGGCCGCGCGCCGCACCGGCTTTGCCGCCGCTACCAAGTCAAGGATCAGTCCCATGTTCGCCTGGTTTCAGCGCTTGTTGCCCAAGAGCGGCAACTTCTTCGAGATGTTCGAGGCGCACTCGTTGACGGTCACCGCCGCTGCCGACGCGCTGTCGCGGCTGCTCCAGGACGGCACGGGCGCGGCGCCGGACCACATCCGCGAAGTGATCGAGCGCGAGAACGATGCCGACGAGATCACCCGCTCGGTGCTCAAGACCGTGCGCGAAACCTTCCTGACGCCATTCGACCGCGGCACCATCACCAGCCTGATCGGGTCGATGGACGATGCGATCGACGAGATGCAGGCCGCCGTCCAGGCGATCGACCTCTACGAAGTTCGCGAGTTCGAACAGGAAATGAAGGACATGGCCGGCATCATCGTCGACGCCGCCCGGCTCACCGCCGAGGCGATGCCGCTATTGCGCGATGTCGGCCGTAACGCCGGACGCCTGCACGAACTGACCGAGCGGCTGGTCCGGATGGAGGGACATGCCGACGACATCCACCGCGCCGGGGTGAAGCGCGGTTTCGTCGAATATGGCCGCGACGACACTTTACGCTTCATCGTCGCGCGCGAAGTGTACAAGCATCTCGAACGGATCGTCGACGCATTCGAGGACGTCGCCAACGAGATCGATGGCATCGTCATCGATCACGCCTGAGCCCAGTCGATGAACGATCTCGCTTTCCCGCTGCTGGTCGGCCTGATCCTCGTCGCGCTGGCGTTCGACTTTTTGAACGGCCTGCACGACGCGGCCAATTCGATCGCGACGGTGGTGTCGACCCGGCTGTTGAAGCCGGTTCATGCCGTGCTCTTTGCCGGCGTGTTCAATTTCGCCGCCTATTTCCTGACCATCACCTTTCCCAGCCTGCACAAGGTCGCGTCGACGATCGGGCAGGGGCTGATCGACAAGAACCTGGTGACGCCGGGCGTCGTTTTCGGCGCGCTGATCGGCGCAATGTTCTGGAACATCGTGACGTGGCTGAAGGGTATTCCGTCATCCTCGAGCCACGCTTTGGTCGGCGGGATCATCGGGGCGGGCGTCGCGCATGCCGGCATGACCGGCATTCAGTGGAATGGGCTCAACAAGACGCTGATCGCGATCGTGCTGTCGCCGGTGCTCGGCATGATCCTGTCGATGCTGATCATGCTGGCGACCAGTTGGATGTTCTCGCGTGCCAGCAATCGTGGCGCCGAACGCAGTTTTCGGGTGCTCCATCTGATCTCGTCGGGCACCTATTCGCTGAGCCACGGCCTCAACGACGCGCAGAAGACGATGGGCATCATCACCGTGCTGCTGTTCTCGACCGGCTATCTGCACGGCAAGTTCGAGGTGCCGCATTGGGTGGCGATCAGCTGCTATATCGCGATGGGCCTGGGCACGTTGATGGGCGGATGGAAGATCATCGAGACGATGGGCAGCCGCATCACGAAATTATCGCAGCATCAGGGATTCAGCGCGTCGGCCGGCGGGACGATCATGGTGTTCACTGCCTCATTGTTGGGCATTCCGGTGTCGACCACGCATACGATCACCGGCTGCGTGATTGGTGCGGGCGTCGCCAAGCGCGCGAGCGCGGTACGCTGGGGCGTCGCGGGCGACGTCGTCGTGGCGTGGATCGTGACGATCCCGGCATCGGCGGCGGTCGGCGCGCTGTTCTATCTGCTGACGACGTTGTTCTGATCGGCGACCGACCGTTACGCCGACGTTCGCGCTTCGCGATAGTCGTGGCTGGCGGCGATCATGGTGTCCGCAATCAGCGCGTAAGCCATCTTCCAAGCCTCCAGGGTCGAGCTGTCGATCCCCGGGCTGCCATGCGCGGTAACCATGTGTATCAAGGCGTTGCCGGCGACCGCATAATGGCGGTCTTCCACCCCATAATCGACATGCCGCTCGGCCAGCTTGCGTAGTCCGGGCAGCATGACATCCAGCTTGCTCAATCCGGTGACGATTTTGCCCAGCATTTCGATCAGATGCCGGCCCTGTTCGGTCATGTCGTTCCGGAACAGCGGGCGGGTATCGGGGGCGAGCTCGAACAGGCGGTCATAAAACAACCGCGCGGCAGCGTCGGTGTCGAGCACGATCTGGACGAAACTGTCTCGGACGAGATTGACGTGGTCTGTATCCATTGCTCGGCGGTCATCCGGATCGCGGGCAATGACACTGCATCATCCGCACCTAGCTATTCGCCGCTGGATGCTCGAATTTCTCGATCACCCATTCCTCTTCCTGTGCGCCGGCGATCCAATCCTGCATGAATGGGTGCGTCAGCACGGCCTCGACATAGGCCGCCGCGAAGCGCGCGACCGGCAATTGATAGGTCACGATGCGCGTACAGACGGGTGCATACATGATGTCCGCCGCGCCGAATTCGCCGAACAGGAACGGGCCGGTCCCGCCGAACCGCGCGCGCGCCTGCGCCCAGATCTCCATCAACCGGGTCAGTTCGGCGACGACATCGTCGTCGGGGCGCTTGGGCGGATAGACCTGGCGGATGTTCATGCCGTGCTTGTTGCGCAGCGCCGGGAACCCGGAATGCATCTCCGCCGCCATCGATCGCGCCATCGCCCGCGCGGCGTCGTCCTTTGGCCAGAACTTGTCGCCGCCGGTCTTGTCGTTGAGGAATTCGACGATCGCCAGACTGTCCCAGACGACGATGTCGCCGTCCCACAGGATCGGCACCTTGCCCGATGACGGGGCGAATTCGTCGCCTTGGCGGCGCTTGTCCCAATCGTCGTCGTACAACGGAACGACGACTTCCTCGAAGGCCAGTCCCGATTGCTTGCATGCCAGCCAGCCACGTAGCGACCAGCTCGAATAGGCCTTGTTGCCGATGATGAGCTTGAGCATGGCCGGGGGATAGAGGCGCGGCTGGGGCGCGGCAAGCGGCTGAATCGCGAGCGACCGTTTGCGTTCGTTCAGTCGCCGATCACTTCGCGGATTCGGCTGATCAGCATGTCGATCGCGAAAGGCTTGGTCAGGACGTGCATGCCGCGCTCGAGTTGCTGGTTCCCGATGACCGCGTTTTCCGCATAGCCGGTAATGAACAGCACCTTGAGGTCGGGGCGTTCGACTCGCGCGGCGTCGGCCAATTGGCGGCCGTTCATCCCCTTGGGCAGGCCGACATCGGTGACGAGCAATTCGATCGCCGGTTGGGTCTGCAGGACCGCCAGCCCCGATGCTCCGTCGCCGGCCTCGATCGCGGTATAGCCCAGATCGTCGAGCGCATCCGCTATCAGCGCGCGAATGGCGGGCTCGTCGTCGACCACCAATACCGTCCCGCCCGCTGCGGAAGGAGTGGGCGGGACGCTATCGACGTACTCCGGTTGCACATCCTCGCTCGAATGCACGCGTGGGAAATATAGGGACATCGTGGTCCCCTGACCCAGTTCGGAATAGATCCGCACCTGCCCGCCCGACTGGCGCACGAAGCCATAGATCATGGACAGACCGAGACCGGTTCCCTCGCCCAGCGGCTTGGTCGTGTAGAAGGGATCGAAGGCGCGCTCGATCGTCTCTGCGGACATGCCGGTGCCGGTGTCGGTCACGGACAGCGAAACATATTGGCCGGGCGGCAGATCGCGGTCGCGTGCGCTGGCAGGGTCGAGCCATTTGTTGGCGGTCTCGATCGTGATGCGGCCGCCATCGGGCATGGCATCGCGCGCGTTGATGCATAGGTTGAGCAAAGCGTTTTCGAGCTGGTTGGGATCGATCAACGTCGTCCACAAGCCACCGGCCCCGACCACTTCGACCTCGATCTGGGGGCCAACCGATCGCCGCAGAAACTCTTCCATGTTGGCGATCAGGCGGTTGATGTCGGTCGGTTTGGGATCGAGCGTCTGGCGCCGCGAAAAGGCGAGCAGGCGGTGGGTGAGCGCTGCGGCGCGTTTGGTCGCGCTGCGCGCCATCTCGACATATTTATCGATTTCCGCCGTGCGGCCTTGCTTGATGCGCATCTCGATCAGTTCGAGCCCGCCTGAAATGCCAGTGAGGAGATTGTTGAAATCGTGCGCCAATCCGCCGGTCAGCTGACCGACCGCCTCCATTTTCTGAGCTTGACGTAATTGTTCCTGCGCGGCTTCGCTTTCGCGCGTGCGCTCCTCGACCTGACGCTCGAGCGACTCCGCCAGTGCTGCTAGTGCGATCTCGGCCTTGCGCCGCTCGATCGCCGTCTGCGTACGATCGGCGACGTCGCGGACGAACGCCACGTCTTCCGCGATCCACGCGCGCGGACCCTTGTCGTTGAGATAGAGCAAGGCGACAAAGTTGTTATGATCGACCAGCGGCATATTGAGCACCGCGCGCGCGTGGATCGCTTCCAGCGCCGCGGCGGTTGGCGCAGTGCGAGGATCCTCGCGGGCATCGGCGATCGCAACCAGTTCGCCACGCTTCAAGTCATCGATATAGGACCCATAATCGCGAAAATGGAGCACGCCCGCCAGGCTATCGGTCCCCGCGTTGTTCCAGTCGCGCTCGATCGTGATGCTTTCCGCCACCGGATCGATGATGCCATAGCCTGCCCGGCTGACGCCCAATGTCGACCCCAGGATTTCCGCTGCAAGGAATGACATCGCCGCCGGGTCGTTCGTCTGCCGCAAGCGATCGCCCAGCGCGATCAACGCAGCCTGATGGCTTTCGGTGCGGCGACGCGAGGTGATGTCTCGCGACACGCCGACCATCTGCGAGATCCTGCCCCGGTCGTCATATTCCAGCCGCCCGTTGATCTGGACCCAATGGAGGGATCCGTCAGGCCATAATATCCGATATTCGACATCGTAATGATCGCCGGTCGCCATGGATTGCTTCGCGACAGCGAGCATCCGCTCGCGGTCGTCGGGATGGATCGTGGCGATCAGATCGTCAAAATCAAACGGCTCGTCAGCGCGCCGGCCATAATGCGCCTTGCACTCTGCCGATGCATGCAGCGTGTTCGTCTTGAGCTCCATCGTCCACGCGCCGAGGCCGCCGGCGGCCAACGCGACGCGTAGGCGTTCCTGGCCCGCGCGAATGTCCTCGAGCCGCGTCCGCGCCTCATATTGCCGCAGTCGTGCGCGCCGCGCCGCGCGGGCGAGGCTGATCAGCGTCGTGGGATGAAACGGCCGTTCGAGGAATGTGACGTTGCCCAGCGTCTCCAGCAGTCGCACCGCGCCCGGATTGCGCTCGAGGCCTCCGCCGCGCGCGGTCAGGACGATGAACGGGAAGTCGGACCATTCGGCCTGGTCGGCAAGGAAGCCGGCGAGATCGCGGAGGTCGGCGCCCCGCAACGCCTCTTCGGTGACGATGGCGAAGCCGGCACCGTCGCGCAGCGTGCGAACGAACGACGGGAGGTCAGGGGTGGCGGCCGCGTCGAGCCCCGCTTCCCGCAACATGGCTTCCGCAACCATCGCGTCGCGGCCATGTGGCGCCAGGATGACGGCGCCTTCGGCGATCGTGCGATTCAAGAGTGGGTCACCCTCGCTTCACGTCGAGCAAGCTGGCGGCTTCGTCGCCGACCAGACTCGGCACGCCGCGTAACACGCCCTGGAATGCGGTCAGCGGCTCGCCGAGAGTGATCCCGCTTTTGTCGATCATGAACTCCCGGATCGTGTCCTCGTGGGAACCTGTCCGCTTCTTGACCACCGAGATTGCGCGGCGGACACGCCCCAGCGCTTCGAAGTACCGCAGCAGGATCACGGTGTCGGCGAGGTAGGTGACGTCCACCGGTGACTTCATGTCGCCGACCAATCCGTGTTGCGCGACGGTCAGAAAGGTCGTGCTGCCTTGGCGGTTCAGATATTGCAGCAATTCGTGCATGTGCAGGATCAGCGCCTGCTCCTCGGGCATCGCGGCCTGATAGCCATTGAGGCTGTCGATCACGACAGTTCGCGCGCCATGCGTTTCGACGCAGACGCGCACGCGTTGGGAAAATTCGCCTGGGGTCAATTCGGCGGCATCGATCTGTTCGATCACCAACCTTCCGGTGTCGACCATCGCCTGGAGGTCGATGCCCAAGCCACGCGACCGCTCGAACAGCAGCCCGAGCTCTTCGTCGAAAATGAACATGGCCGCACCCTCGCCGCGCGCGATCGCGGATTGCACGAAATTGAGCGCGAGCAGCGACTTGCCGGTGCCGGCCGGCCCGAGGATCAGGTTGCTCGCGCCGCGATCGAAGCCGCCGCCGAGCAAATCGTTGAGGCGCACATTGTCGACCGGCACCGTCTCGCGTTCGAAGATCGAACGATGTTCAGCGGATACCAGGCGCGGAAACACGCGGACGCCGCCCGTGCCGATCACGAAATCGTGAAATCCCCCACGATAGCGCCGTCCGCGATATTTGATCACGCGCATGCGTCTGCGCTCCGGTCCGTAATTGGGAGATAGTTCTTCCAGGCGGATCACGGCATGCGCGACGCTGTGCACGGTCTTGTCCATGACGTCGGCCGTGAGGTCGTCGAGCATCAGCACCGTGGCGTCGTTGTGCGAGAAATAATGTTTCAGCGCCAGGATCTGGCGGCGATAGCGCAACGAGCTTTGTGCGAGCAGGCGGATTTCGGAAAGGCTGTCGAGCACTATACGCGCCGGCTGCACGCGTTCGAACGCTTCGAATATCCGTTTCGTCGTCTCGCCGAGCTCTAGATCGGACGAATAAAGCAGGCTTTGTTGCTGTTCGTCGTTGAGCAAGCTTTCGGGCGGGACCAGCTCGAAGATTTTGAAGTTCTCGGGAAAGGTCCAGCCATGCGAAGCGGCGCCGTCGCGCAGTTCCTCCTCGGTTTCCGACAAGGTGATATAGAGTACTGTCTCGCCCTGCTCGGTGCCGGCCATGAGAAACTGGCTGGCAAGGGTCGTCTTGCCGGTGCCGGGGCTGCCCTCGACCAGAAATAGCCTGCCCTTGGCTAGGCCGCCGGCAAGGATTTCGTCCAGGCCGGCGACGCCGGTTGCACAATTTCTCATCGAAACTCCATCTTCTGCAACCACCGACATTATCGGTATCGCGTCCGTTACGACTTGATATTGCTTAATGCTGGATCGGCGATTTCGATCCCTTGCACCTTGGCGGCAGCGGGGATGGCGGCCTCGAGGGAGGGGCTTGCAATTTCAATTTATTCACAGCGAATCAGTTGTTTAGATCGTTGCTGGGATGGCGGGATATCCGTGCGATGCGCGTGGCGGACAAGCGCAGTTCTGCGTGGCGCTAACCGTGCGCACAGCAGCACGCGGACCGTTGATAAGGCCTGGCGGCAAAATCGCTGATCGATGGCCTCTCGCCGCAGCGAGGGAGCAGCGTCAGCCGCCTTTCGACGGCACGATCAGATATTTCTCGCCGGTCTTCTTCGCGCTGTAAGCGAGCAGCGTGTCCTTATCGAGCGCCTCCGCCAGCGAAATTTCCGCCGTGTAATGGCTGGCGAAGGTCGTGCGGATTTCGGCGGCAACACGCGCGCGCATGCGGCCAACCACCTCGGCGCCGGCCTTCATCAGGAACGGGGTCAACAGGAAGCCGCCGACGCCCCAGGCAAATCCGACATCGGGGCCGATCAATGTCGGCCCGAGATCGAGCCTGCCATAGATATAGACCTGTTTGTGGGTATTCGATCCGTAGCGGCTATAGGTCGTCGCGTTGCGATTGGCGGCGACTTCCATCGCAGCGAGGATCTGTCCCGCCAGCTTGCCTCCGCCGATCGCGTCGAACGCCAGCGTAGCGCCGGTCTCGGCGAGCGCATCGACCAGCTCATTCCGGAAATTATCCGAGGTCGAATCGACCACATATCTGGCGCCGATATCGCGCAGGATCTTTGCCTGCTCGGTCGAACGGACGATATTCACCAGGCTCACGCCATCGGCGATGCAGATGCGGTTGAGCATCTGGCCGAGGTTCGACGCCGCGGCGGTATGGACCAGGGCTTTATGCCCCTCGGCGCGCATCGTCTCGACCATCGCGAGCGCTGTCAGCGGATTGACGAAGGCCGACGCGCCTTCGCGTGCAGTGACGCCATCGGGAAAGGGCAACAGGTCGCTCAGCCGCGCCTTGCGATATTGGGTGTACATGCCGCCGCCGATCACCGCGACGGTCTTGCCGATCAATTCCTCGGCGCCGTCGCCCGCGGCGATCACCGTGCCGGCACCTTCGTTACC
>Ga0207695_10010166_pt1 | contig 11545 bp, 9 predicted proteins | sample KBSC54metaG_FD_184354 | JGI IMG/M metagenome (GOLD analysis project Ga0207695, IMG submission 184354) | Corn rhizosphere microbial communities from Kellogg Biological Station, Michigan, USA - KBS C5-4 metaG (SPAdes) (version 2) | ecosystem: Host-associated > Plants > Roots > Rhizosphere > Soil... | reverse complement strand
CTTCGCCGAGGCCGCTCACCCCAGGGAAGAGGGCGGCAAATTCACGGCGGGCGGCGGCATCGGCGCGGTCGAGAAGGAATGGGACGAACACGGGATCAGTCACAGCCTGACCGAGTCCGGCAACATGATCACGCTGGGCAAGATCGTCATCCCCAAGGAGGGCCGCAACAAGGGCACCGGGGCCAAGGCCATGCGCTCGCTGGTGGCCTACGCGGAGGCCAACGGGAAGACCATCGCGCTGAGCCCCTCGAACCACTTCGGCGGCTCCAAATCGCGGCTGGAGACGTTCTACAAGCGCTTCGGCTTCGTCCCCAACAAGGGCCGCAACAAGGACTTCTCCACGCGTGAGGCGATGATCCGGCCTCCCATGGGCGGCGGCACCAGGGACAACATCGGCACCAGGGTTCGCCAGTGGCTCGGTCTGCGCATCTTCGCGGGCAACGCCAAGGTCCTGGATCTGCGCTACCGCGAGCGCGTGACCACGCGGGACGAGTTCAACGAGGCTGACCACCCGCGAGACGAGGACGGCAAATTCACCGTCTCTGGCGGCGGCGGCGCGGGCGGTGGCGGCGGGAGCGCCAAGACCTCGGAGACGTTCTCCAAGAGCAAGCCGCCCCCGCATGAACTGCACGGCGTGCCGTTTCACCACTGGTCGGGCCACGCCACCAACGCGGCATGGGAGCACGAGGCCAAGCAGGGCCAGCACTTCGACGAGCCCGAATTCAAACCGACCCCCGGCAAGAAGACCGGCGCGGGCGTGATCATCCGCGAGCCGGACGGGCGCGTCTGGATCGTCCACCCCACCAACGGCTTCGGCGGCTACGACGCCACGTTCCCCAAAGGCGGCGTGGAAGCCGACATGACCCAGAAGGGCACCGCGATCAAAGAGGCGTTCGAGGAGTCCGGGCTCAAGGTCGAGTTGACCGGCTTCGCGGGCGACGTGGAACGGTCCACCTCGAAGGCCCGGTATTACTATGCCAAGCGTGTCGGGGGCACGCCTGCGGCGCACGGATGGGAAAGCAGCAGCGTCACGCTCGCCCCCGTGGAGGATCTCAAGACCCACCTCAACCACCCGGTCGATCACGAGATGGTCGACACCCTCCTGACCGGCCTGCAGCAAGCCCCCTCCCCGACCCCGGTGGCGCAGCAGCCCGACGGCGCGGGCGCGGCCCTGCCAGCGGTCGCCAACTGGAAGAAGGTCGGCGAGAAGCTGGGATCCAACCCCGGCGGCCAGTACACCGACGAGAGCGGCACCAAGCACTACGTCAAGCTGCAGAAGAGTGACGAGCACGCCAAGAACGAGGCGCTGGCATCGAAGCTATACGAGGCGGCGGGCGCACCCGCGCTCAACACCAAGCTGGTCGACATCGGCAACGGCAAGCTGGGCACCGCCACGGCGTGGAAAGAGAAGACCAACATCGACCTCTCGAAGGCGGGGGATCGCGCGGCGGCACAGGAGAATTTCGCCGCCCAGGCGTGGCTCGCGAACTGGGACGCGGTCGGTCTCGGGCAGCACGCGGCGGACTGGAACCAAGCCTACATCGACGGGAAGATGGCGACGATAGATCCCGGCGGCGCGCTGCTTTACCGCGCCCAGGGAGACCTCAAGGGGAAGCACTTCGGCAACGAGGTGGGCGAGTGGGAGTCCATGCGCCACCCCGTCCCCGGCCTCGCCCCCAACCACCGCGCGCATCAAGCCTACGGCGAGATGACGGACGAGCAACTCAAGGACAGCGCCAGCCGGATCGCGGCCATTCCGGACGAGAAGATCAAGGCGCTGGTCATGGAGCACGGCCCCGGCGACGCGGCGGCCAAGGCTGACCTCGCGGCCAAGCTGATCGCGCGCAAGCAAGACATCATCGCCAAGGCGGGCCTGACCGAGCCCGAGGCCGCCCCGAGCGCCAAGGAGCCACCACCGCCCCCCGAGGCCGCCCACCTCGCCCCTCCCCCGGCCGAGCCACTGCATCCCAACGAGCCCGTGCCCGATGGCGTGCCGCTCGCCAAAGCCTCCCACGTGGCGAACTCCACGGCCGCGCAAGGCATCATGGCCCAGGTGAAAGCCCACATCGCCGAGGGCGGGGATCCCACCGACACCGTCAAGGCCATCAAGGCTTACGCGGCGGCCAAGGTGAACAGCGACTACGCGCGCCACGCCAACGCGCTCCTGGCCCACCTGGAACAGCATCACGGACTGGCCAAGGGCGAACTGGGCAAGGCCATGGCCAAGGGCGCGACCGCCCCTCCCCCAGAGCCCAAGGCCAAGGCACCCGCGCCAACCCCCGAGCCGACGCCAGCGGCGGCCGTGGAGCCGGTCAAGCCATCCGAGCCGACGCCACCACCACCAACTCCGGAGCCCGAGCCGACGGCCACGGAGCCCACGCCAGCGGCCACGCACGACCCCTCGGTCATGCCGCAACCGGCCCCCGACAACCTCGCCCAGGAGTTCCACCACAACTACGCGGAGAAACACCCGGACAGCACGGCCGAGAAGATCGAGTATCTCAAGAACGAGGCCGCCTACAGCGCTCACCCGGAGAACAAAGCCTACGCCGAGGCGCTGGTAGCGCACCTCGAACACAAGCAGGCAGCCGCCGCCCCGGCCGCGCACGACCCCTCTGTCATGCCCGAGCCCGCCGCCAACAACCTCGCCCAGACGTGGCTCAAACAGGACATCGAACAGAACCTGGGCAACACGGCGGCGAAGCTGGCGCTGGCCCAGAACGAGGCCGTCTTCCAGTCCAACCCGGAGAACAAAGCCTACGCGCTCGCGGTGGCGGCCCACCTGGAACACAAGCTGGCGGCCGAGCAGGCAGCCGCTCCAGCCAAGACCCCGAAGACCTACGACCCCTCGACCCTCGGCACGCCCGAGGCATCGACGGCCGCCCCCTCACCCGTGGGCGGAATTCCCGAGCCCACCGAGGGCTACAACTCGCAAAAGAAGCTGCACGCCCTCATTCAGGGCCACAAAGGCACCACGGCCGAGAAGATCGCGGCGGTCGAGAAGGCCAAGGGCAACTACGTCTCCGAGGAGAACAAGGCATACGCGGACAAGATCCTGGCCCACCTCAAGGGGCAACAGGCGGCCGAGCCCGAGCCAGCGGCGGCGGATCCGGCCACGCCACCGAAGCCCGAGGCCGACAACATGGCCCAGGAGTATCTCCACGCGGATCTCCTGAACCACACCGGCACCAAGGCCGAGAAGCTGGCGATGATCGAGAAGCACTCCTCGGTCTGGGCCAACCCCGACAACAAGGCATACGCGGCGGCGCTCAAGGCCCACGTGGAGGCGCAGTCCGAGCCCGAGCCCGCGTCACAGCCAGCGGCCGAGCCGGACTACCTCAAGACGCTGTTCAGCGCCGATCCGGACAAGACCGCCACCCTGCCCGGCTTCGAGAAGGGCAACCCGGTGCACGAGTATCTGCACGGCGTCATGCACGACCCCGACCTGGACGATGGTCAGAAGATCGACAAGGCCAAGACCGAGCACGCGCTGTCGCTCGCGCCCGAGAACAAAGCCTACGCCAAGCAGATGGTCGAGCACTTCGGCGGCGAGATCACCCCCGAGGACGAGGCATACGCGAATTCCGTCAAGGAAGCGCAGACCGCTTTCACGCCCGAGCCCGAGCCCACCCCGGCGGCTGGTGGTCCCAACGCACCCGAGAAGGGGGACATCACGCAGGAGTGGCTCCACAAGGTCGCGACCGACCCCAACATGACCAACGCGGAGAAGCTGGCCGAGGCGCAGAAGACCCACTCGCTGGTCAGCCACCCCGACAACAAGGCTTACGCGGAGCACATCATCCAGCACCTCGGCGGCACCGTCGCGCCCGAGGCCAGCGCCGAGCCAGCGGCCACCGGCCACACGTTCCACACGCCACCGGGACTGCCAGCCAAGCCCTACGGCTGGAAGGCGGGCAACATCCTCGCCGCCGCGTCCACCGAGGGGACCTCGCTCGCGGAGAAGATCAAGGCCGTCCAGGCCCTCTCGGGCGAGGGGATCAACAACTACAAGCAGGGCGTCATCAAGGCCCTGAAGGCGGCCAACACGCCCCTGCCAAAGCCAGCGGCGGGCAAGAAGGCCCAGGCCCACCTCCACAAGCTGGTCCAGGCCGAGACCACCCTCCCCGGCAAGCTGGCCGCCATCGAACAGCAGGCGGGCCATTGGACCCTCCCCCAGAACATCGCCTACAAGGAGGCCCTCACCGAGGCGGTCCACAAGCAGCACAGCGCCACCCCGGCGAGCGCTGCCACGACCACGCAGGCGAGCCCGGCGGCCACGCCAGCGGCCACGCCAGCACCAGCAGCACCGAAGCCAGCGCCACCTCCCGGCCCCGTCGCCGGTCCGGATCCAGCGCCGAATTCCAACAAGCAGAAAGAGATCCACGAGATCGCGAACCACCCGACCGACACGCACGAGGTCAAGATCGCGAAGATCACGTCCATCGCCAACATCGCCAACCCAGGCGGCACCACCCAAGCCTTCGCCAATACCTACCTCAAGGCGATGGGAGCGCCCGAGGTCAGCGCCCCGGCCCCCTACAACCCCTACACGCCGACACCCCAGGTCAGCGGCTCGCCCAACGCGCCCAAGCCCAGCACCACGCACGCGATCTCGCCCAACAAGATGAAAACGGCGCGGGCGCAGAAACTCCACGCGGGCGCGGCCAAGATCAGCAGCGGCGAGGATCCGCAGGCGGCCAAGGCGCTGCCCAGCATGGACCGGAAATGGTGGTCCAAGATCCCGGCGGCGGCCCGCGCGGCGGTCAAATCCTACAAGGGCGGATCCTCGGCCATCAACGGCCAGCTACGCAAGGAAGGCTCGTGGAGCCAGCACACCCAGAACGAGATCGACCACCTGGACGAATTGTTCGAGCACCCGGAAAACGTCCTCCAGCAAGACGTGATCCTCCGGCGTGGCGAAGGCGTCGACCAGAGCGTGATCGACAAGCACATGGCGGACCTCGCCAAGGGGGCCATCGTGCGGCCGCACCGGACCGGGTTCACCTCCACCTCGATGGCATCCAAGGCGGCGTTCAGCAGCAAGAATGTCATCTACGAGATCATCGCCAAGAAGGGCACGCAGGCGGTGGGCATGTGGGCCAACGACCCCAGCTTCCATTCCGAGAACGAGGTCCTCTTGCGCCACGGGACTTCGTTCGAGGTCTACGAAATCGAGAAGGTGGGCAACCAGTACATCTACCGCTGCCACACACTCTGAAGGGAGCCACGCATGGCACGTGAACCAGGGGCCAACCAGACCGACGGCATGATGATCGTCACCTACTGGCCCGACAAGGACGAGGGCGAGGTCTCATGGGACGGCGAGTCCAAGGGGCTCGGCGTCAAGGAGCGCAAGACGTTCCCCAAGCCCGACGATCTGAAGAATGTCGACTACCCCGAGGACGAGGACGCCACGACCCCTCCCCGCCCCACGGGAGACATCGCGAGCGGACGTGGCAAGCGCCATGGCTGACCGCTCGTGCCACTGTGACCAGAAAGGGAAGCCACGCATGGCAAACCTGGGTGACTACATCAACCGGGCATTCTTCGCTCGGGACAAGGCGACGGTGGCGGCCATCGTGGCCGACGCCGAGAAGGAACTGGAGAAGGAGCCCGACGGCGACGAGGGCGACGGCTCCAAGACCGTCAACGTGCACGTGCACGGATCCGCCCCCGCCGCCGACGCCGCCACCGAGAAGCGTCTCGGGTCATTGGAGGACAGCCTCCGGGCCCTCGACCGTAAGATCACCACGGTCATGGACGCGGTCGCCAAGGTCACCGCCAAGACCAAGGACGAGGACGAGGACGAGGACGACAAGCCCCCGCCCGAGGACAAGGAAGACGATGACGACGCTGGCGACAGCGACGAAGGCGGCGACGACGACGGCGAAAAGAAGACCGACGACGCCGACAACATCGTGGGCGCGATGGTCGCCAAGAAGCTGCCCTCGCTCGAAGCGGAACTCATGGAGGCTGACCCGGCGCTGAAGACCGGCAAATCCAAGATGGGCGACGCGGAGACCAAGAGCCGCAGGCAACGGGCGCTGGCCAACGTGGTGCGCGATTGCGCCGCGCGGGCGGAATTACTGGCCCCTGGCGTCAAGATCGCGCAACTCGACAGCGTCACCCTGGACGATGCCAAGGTGGTCGCCGGACGGCTCTGCGCGCTGCGCAAGACGGCTCTGGTCAAGACGGCCGGATCCGACCACGCGGCCCAGATCACCGGCCGCTACACCGCCGACGCGATCAAGGACATGTCATGCGACGCGGTCCGCATGCTGTTCGTGGACGCCTCCGACCGTATGCGGGCGCTGAACAACGCACGCGGCGTGTCCTCCCCGATGTCCGGCATGACCACCGGGCAGATGAACGGGCGGGCGCACCAGACGGCCGTGCTCAAGGGCATCAACCAGATCAACAAGGAGTTCTGGGACAAGCAGTCCACCCACGCGCACTGACCCCTCCCACACACGAAAGGAGACGACGACATGGCAACTGCTATCCCCGACATCGGGGGCGGCAAGCTGATCACGTTCCTCTACCACGAGAATTCCGTGATCATGTTCGACAACCCGGTCCAGGCATGGATCATCGACGAGACCGGGGCGACCCCGGCCAAGCCGATCATCCTCGGCGAACTACCCCCGGCGGCGGCCGACACGGGAGACATCCAGTCTCCGCAGTGGGCGCAATTCGTGGGCAACGCGGTCTACATCCCCGACAAGCTGCGCACCTCGGTCGCCGGGCTGTTCACCTTCCTCGCCACCAACAACGGGGCGAAGCGGACGCTCTGGCCCGAGTTCATGGATCCGACCCTGAACGGCTTCTACAACCAGTGGCGGGAAGGCAACCCGGATCTGGCCGCGCCGTATAATCCGGCCGAGCCAGCACCCGAGGCCGAGGCGGTCTCCGCGTTCACCCGCTCGGTCTACGGCGAGCCGCACCATCAGGTCATCCCCGACGGGGCACGCGTGCCACCCCCGCCCGAGGTCAGCCTGCGGCCAGCCGACGAGCGTATGGCGGGGCGCGATGTCTCGACCACCACGCGCGACGAGCCCGGCACCATCCAGGCCAACCGTGACGCGCTCGACACCCAGACCAAGGTGGCGACCGGCATGGCCCAACGCGAGCCCACCAAGGGCGAGGCCGAGAACCGGGCGGCCCAGGAGCGGGACACCAAGGGCGACCACGACACCAAGCACGACACCAAGGGCCCCACCCCGGCCTCCAAGAAGTAAGCCGGGCAACCACGAAAGGAGAGTGAGAAATGGTAGCGTTCGTCTACAGAATGGACACGGGATACCCCGGCATCACCAACCGTCAGCACGACTGCACGGTGGAAGCCCAGGTCATCTCCTCTGTCTCGCCACCGCCTGAGTATGGCATCGGCGTGGTCATCGACGCCGCGACGGGACAGATCCGCGCGCCAGTGGCGGGCGATCCGCCAGCGCCTGGGGGCATGGTCTACGGCCTCTACGTGAAGCCCTACCCGACGCAGGGCAGCACCTTCAACGACCCGCTCGGCGCGGCCTCCCCGCCCGTGGCGGGCATCGGGAATGTGCTCAAGCGGGGCTACATGACCGTCAAGCTGCGCGGCGCGGCGGCCGCCGTGAAGAACGGGCCGGTCTACATCTGGAAGGCCCCCGCTGGTGGCGGCCAGATCCCCGGCGGCATCACGGCGGACGGCTCCACGCCTGCCAACGTGATGGTCCTCCCCGGCTACTTCATGGGCCCGGCCGACGCGAACGGCATCACGGAAGTGGCGCTGAACATCTGACGACTTCCCCGCGCAAGTAAAGCGCGGACCCCTCACAAGTAAATCTCTCTAGGAGGCGACCATGCCAGACGGCATTGGCTCGGGCCTGTTCTCGCTCGGTGGCGGGGGCGGAGGCTCTGGGCTGTTCACATTCGACCAGAACTACACGCGGGACTCAGCGGGCGCGTTCCTCATCGGGGAACTCGAACGCCTCGACCAAAAGATCCACGCCCCACTCTATACCGTCACGTGGGGACGCGACGTGGACGTGCGCGAGGACATCACCCCCGGTGACGAATACGCGTCCTACACCAACTCCAGCTTCGCCGCTCCCGGCGGCATCACCCCATCCGGCATCAACTGGATCGGCAAGGATGTCAACGCGATCTCCGGGGCCATGCTGGACATCGGCAAGACGCCGCAGCCGTTGTTCCTCTGGGGGATGGAACTGTCCTACACCCTCCCGGAACTGGCCTCGGCGATGCAACTGGGCCGTCCCATCGACGACCAGAAATTCGAGGTCATCCGCACCAAGCACCAGATGGACATCGACCAACTGGTCTACACGGGCGACAGCACCGTGGGCACCACGGGACTTTGCAACCACGCCCTGGTGACCAACGTCAGCAACGCGACCGGCGGCGCGTGGACTCCACTCACGCCCGACAACATGCTGGCCCAGGTCAACGAATTGCTGGCCTCGGTCTGGTCCGCCTCGGCCTGGGCCGTCATGCCCGACCAGCTACGTCTCCCGCCTGCCCAGTTCGGCATGCTGGTGAACTCCAAGGTCTCCTCGGCGGGCAACATCTCGACCCTGCGGTTCTTGCAAGAGAACAGCTTGTCCAACACCCAGAACGGGCGGCCGCTCAACATCCAGCCTCTCAAGTGGCTGAACGGACGCGGCGTCGGCGGCACGCAGCGCATGATGGCCTACACCAAGGACTACGATAAGGTCCGCTACCCGATGACCGGCCTGCAGCGCACCCCGCTGGAATGGCGCTCGCTCTACAACATCACGACCTACTGGGGCCGTCTTGGCGTGATCGAGGTCATCTACCCGGAGACGGTGGGCTATCGCGACGGCATCTAAAGAACTCGACGACCTGTGAATTTCAGCCAGCGGGCGGCAGATTACCCAGCCTAGCGCGCCGCCGTCCGGTCCACCTCCACCACCCAGGGAGTCCACGCCATGCCCATCGTCATGTTCGCCAAGCAGTGCCTCTACCAGCCTCCGACCGAATTGACCGGGGAGATCGACGCCGATGGCAAGCCCGTGTCCGGTCCCATCCCCGAGCGTGTGCTGTATGAGAAGGGCGGCAAGTATGACCTCCCCGACGACCTCGCCGAGCACTGGTTCATCGCCGCCCACCTCGAAGGCTACGAGCCGCCCGGCCCTCCCCTGGGCTCGCACCAGTACGCCCAGAACATGCTCTACGCGCAGCGCGCGGCCCGGCTGAATGAGCCGATGTCCGAGCAAGGCCCGGCGGCCGCGCCAACGCCGCCCGGCACGGTCAAGGCCGAGCCAATCGTCTTCGCCGGTCACCCGATGACCGACAAGCCCGCCATCCCGCACCCATCGTTCCTCGCGGGCGGGCCGGGCCCCCGATGACCCGCCCCATCGCCAAAGGCCCCGCCAGGGACGTGATGGCCCCCACGACGGGCCCATCCGGCATGGCCACCGGGATCGCACCGGAAAATCAGGCGGCCTCGACCGTGGTCCCAATCGAGCCCCCATCGGGCTGGGACACGGTGGCGACCGCCCGTGACATCGCGATAGCCGCCGGGAGGCAACGCGCATGAGCCAGACAGCGGAGACCATCGCCTACCCGCCGCCGGTCTTCGCCGCGACCTCGACCGCGCCGCTGTCGGTCCGGCCACCGACCAACCCCTACATCACGCCCGACCAATTCCGCATCGACATGCCCGTCTTCGAGGACCCGACGATCTACCCGGACGGCACCGTCCAGTATTTCCTCGACGTGTCCGGCGTCATGATCAACGAGGCCCGCTGGGGCCAGATGACCGTGATGGGCATGGAACTGGTCACCGCCCATTTCCTCACCCTGCAGCGCTACGCCTTCCTCAAGGCGGGCGGCAACGTGGGCGGGGCTGGCGGCGTCCCGGCGCTCGCTGGCGGCCTCATGTCGTCCAAGAGCGTGTCCAAGGTCTCGGTCAGCTATGACCAGTCCTCAACCTCGGTCGAGGGCGGCGGGCCGTGGAACTACACCGTCTTCGGCCAGCAATTCCTCTGGTGGGCGAGCCTCGCCGGAACCGGCGGCTACGAGACCCTCGCGGTCTCCAGCGACGGCATGGTGGGCATCGTCCACACGTGGGCGCGCGGCGTCATGATCGGCTGGGGCGGCATCTGATCCCACACCAACCCGGAGGACCGCCACCATGTCAGTATCGCTGATCCTGCTGATCATCCTGATCGTCTTGCTCATCGGGACGCTGCCCAACTGGGGCTACTCGTCCGGCCTCGGCTGGGGCTACTACCCGAGCGGCATTCTCGGGATCGTTCTTCTCATCGTGGTCATCATGCTTTTGATGGGCCGGATCTGATCATCGACCACTAAAGGGAGGCCCTCGCCCATGTCGGGTTCGTCCACCCGCGACAGTATCGCGCGCCTGCATCGCACCATGACCCCGGACAACCCGCCCGAGGCTGGCTTTCTCAAAGAGGGCGAACTGTCGGTCGAGATGTCCGATCCCATGCGGATCTGGATGGGCGTGCCGATAGGGCTGGATCCGACCGGCCGCAGGCTCCTCTACGACCGGACCTGGATCCCGCCGGGCGGCCCGTTCGTGCCGATCTCGGGCGGTCTGATGACCGGCCCGCTGAGCCTCTACGCGGACCCCACGCAGCCCTCCTACGCGGCCACCAAGAACTACGTGGACAAGAACTTCGCCCCCATCGCGGGCGGCGGATACGTGATGAAAATCGGCGACACGATGTCGGGCGGTCTGAACATCGTCAGCGCCACCTCATCCAGCTTGCATGTCACCGGCACCGGCTCCGACTGGCCCTCGGTCGTGTGGAACACCACCCAGCCCAACAGCGCGGCGGGATACTTCGAGAGCCAGCGCTACGGCAAATCGCGCTGGTCCGTGGAATTCGGCGGATCCGGCGGCGAGGTGGGCGGCAACGCGGGGACCAACTTCCTCATCAACCGCTTCGCCGACGATGGCACGCCCATCTACCCCTCGGCGTTCCAGATCATCCGGTCCTCGGGACAGGTCAACATCGGCACCCGGCTCATGTTGGCGGTGGATCCGACCGCGCCGCTCGAAGCCGTGACCATGCGCTGGGTCCAGAACAACTACAGCAGCAACACGCAGGGCGACCTCCGGTGGGTCAACGTGACCGGCGACACCATGTCGGGCGCGTTGACCATCGGCGCGGGCGCGAACAACGCCCTCACGATCACGCAAGGCGCGACCGGCGCTGATACGATCACACTCGCTCAATCTGGCACGGCGGGCATTCGGCTTCCGACGATCAGGGTCACGACGGCGAGTGCGCCGCTCGTGGTCACAGATACAGCCGAGTTGCCACTCATCGGAGCGGGAGGTGGGACGCTCATCCGCTTCCTGGGGTCCGCTGCGAGCAACGTATCGCTGACGTTCGATGCGTTTGGATCGGGTGGCGCGGGCGGCACCGCTTTTTTCACTGGTCGCGGCGCGCAGGGATCGGCTTCCGCGCCATCGGCGATGCTGGCCAACGGGGCACTCGTGATGCTGCGCGGTCAAGGTTTCGGCGCGACATCCTATGGCACGGGCGCGACAATC
>Ga0207695_10010163_pt1 | contig 11547 bp, 10 predicted proteins | sample KBSC54metaG_FD_184354 | JGI IMG/M metagenome (GOLD analysis project Ga0207695, IMG submission 184354) | Corn rhizosphere microbial communities from Kellogg Biological Station, Michigan, USA - KBS C5-4 metaG (SPAdes) (version 2) | ecosystem: Host-associated > Plants > Roots > Rhizosphere > Soil... | reverse complement strand
GAGTTGCTCAACCAGGGCGTCACCGAACTGGCCGGGGTTCCCATCATCACGTTGCAAGGCAGCCGTGTCGACGGACGTGCGCAAGTCGTCAAGGCGTTCGAGGATCGTGCCCTGTCGATACTGATTCTCTTGCTGGTCAGCCCGCTGATGATACTGATTGCGATCGGTGTCAAAGTCAGTTCCCCGGGCCCGGTTTTGTTCAAGCAAAAAAGGCACGGGCTTGGCGGCAAGATCGTGGAGGTGTGGAAATTCCGCACCATGCGCGTGCATCAGGAACACGATGGGAAAGTGACCCAGGCGACGCGCGGGGATCCACGTATTACCAGGCTAGGACGGTTTCTGAGAGCCAGCAGCCTGGACGAATTGCCGCAATTCATCAATGTCCTGCAGGGGCGGATGTCGGTAGTGGGTCCCAGGCCACATGCCGTGGAACACAACAACCATTACCAGACACTGGTACGGCGCTACATGTTGCGCCACAGCGTAAAACCAGGCATTACCGGCTGGGCACAGATCAATGGTTACCGTGGAGAGACCGACACGCTGGAGAAGATGGCAAAGCGCGTCGAATGCGACATTTTCTACATCAGGAATTGGACCATATGGTTTGATCTGCAAATCGTGGCCTTGACGGTGGTGCGTGGGTTTTTCCAACGGAGTGCGTATTAAAGATAGCGCAATCCGGCTGCAGCACGCCGAATGAAGAATCCAGAGAGGTCGACGACACGATGTCGCTGAAACACAAAGTATTCAATGGCACGTTATGGGCAAGTGCCGGTCAAGTTCTGTCGATGGTCTGCAGTTTCGCCCTGACGATCGTGCTGGCCAGGGGGTTGAGCCCGACCGATTATGGGTATTTTTTCGTAGCGTTAAACACGGTCGTCATCATGGTCAACGTTGGCACGATCGGGATGGATCGTGTAGTTGTCCGGTTCGCTTCCATGCGGATAGCCCATCAGGATCAGGCTGGATTGCCTCGGCTGGTGCTCTCATGCTTCGGCATGGTGCTGCTTGGCGCGGGAATAACCTGCCTTGGTTTCGCGTTGTTCGCAAGGATGTTCTTTTCCGGGCTGTTGAACATGCCGGGGCTGATACTCTATCTCGGAGTCATCACGGCATGGATGTTCAGCGCGACCGCGCAGGGCCAACTCACGGAAACCTTTCGGGGATTGAACGACATACGATTCGCATCGCTATTTGGCGGCGTGCGCAGCAACGGCATACTTAACGCGCTGATCGTAACCTTTCTAGCGGCGGCCTTCTGGCTCACTGGTTATCTGACTTTATCGATTGCCTTGTCGATAATGTTGGCAACATCGATATTAATTGTCTGCATAGCCTTGATTACGCTTGCCTGGCTGTTGCGGAATGCGAGGGAAAGCGGAGCGGCGGTGTCCCAAACACCGGCCTGGAGCGCAAGGAACGCGTTGCAAGAAGGATGGCCGTACTGGCTGACCGCGATCATCACCGCCCTCAGGCTGCAGGGCGGAGCCTGGCTGGCTGGGGCGATGGATACGACGGATCACGTTGCTCTCTATGCCGTGGCCCAGCGGATGATGCTCTTGCTGGTCGGACCGATGATCATCGGCAATGCCGTGCTTCCGCCAGTCGTGGCGCAACTGCATTCTTCAAATCACTTGAAGAGACTCGAACGCGTGATTCGATCGATCAGCGGTCTGATACTGCTGCCATCCTTGATACTGATGGCGATTCTGGTATTCAAAGGCCGGATCATATTGAATGACATGTTCGGTGCATATTATGGCGAGGCCTATCCGCTTCTCATCGTTTTGTGTGCCGGGCAAACTCTTAATATTGCCACGGGAGCATGGCAAACCGTCATGCCGATGACCGGCAACAAGAGGCAGATGCTTATTACCAGTGCAATTGCGCTCACTACTCAACTGTCTCTCGGGTTGATACTCGGACACAGTTATGGAGTGATGGGCGTTGCGATCGGCTTCGCCGCGAGCATCGTAATCACCAATTTGACGGGTATGCTCTTCGTCCACCAAAGGCTGGGCATCTGGACTTTCGCATCACTCGATTTGAAAACGCTCAAGGAGGCGATCGGACTGGTCGTCGGCCGATTCAGTCGAAAGGCGGCTCTACAGCGGCCGTGATTATGTCGGCATGAATGGAAAGGTAATGGTAGCATGGGATTTGCAGGCAATGACTCGGTTATTTGCCTGCTTGGGCGCGGACAATTACATTGTCCGCCACGTATTCAGGTTCGAGCCGGCGAATAAAGACGGCTTCAAATTTATGTCTGATGGAGGCTCGATCGATGGATCCGCTACAGCGGCTGTTCCCTGAAGTTGCCGCCGGGGGGTTTTCCAGATGCGATGGCGGGGTGCTTTTTTACGGGCGGGTCAATGCCCTGTTGCGCCCGGATGCCATAGTGGTCGATTTCGGCGCAGGCCGGGGGTATGGCCTGATCGACGATCCAGTGGCATACAGACGTGCCGTCCGGGATATCAAATCCCGATGCGGCAAACTGATCGGACTTGACCCGGACCCCGTCGTCCTGACCAATCCGGGGCTGGATCAAGCGTATGTCCTCGAACATGGCAAGCCGTTGCCGTTAGCCGATGCATCGGTGGATTTGATAGTCAGCGATTACACGTTCGAACACGTGGATTCCCCGAAGTTCGTTGCATCCGAACTCGAAAGAATATTGAAGCCGGGTGGTTGGATCTGCGCGCGAACACCGAATCGCTGGGGATATATCGGCATAGCCACGAACCTGATTCCGAATCGTTGGCACGTCAGCGTGCTGAAGAAAGCGCAACCAGCGCGGAAGGCAATGGATGTGTTTCCGACGACTTACCCGATGAATACGCGTGGGGCCTTGCGACGCTATTTCCCGTCCAGTCGTTTCCGCCACTGCACTTATGGGCATTTTGCCGAGCCGGCCTACTTTGGCAAGTCGACCATGCTATGGCGATTCATGCGGCTGATCGCCAGGTTCACGCCGGAATGCATGGCGCCTACGTGGTTCGTGTTCATGCAGAAGCGGGACGACGCGCCTTGATCAGTAGTGTGCGGGTGTGGCGATACGTAACGGAGTTGATGGTATTTTTGAAAGATGTGTCGGCTAGGGAGTTGGCTATGAAGCGCAAGAGCATGGTTTGGATGATGCTTTCGGCGGGCATGTTGTTCCATGCCGCATGTCCAGCGGCGGGACTGGCAGTAGGTCCGGGTAAGACGGGTTTCTGGGTCGGTCTCACCAGCCCACAGCAGATCGACAGCCAGGTTTCGCGCCTGCTCGCCGACAACGCATCGGTCGTCGCGCTTCGGATGCCCGATGACAGTGTTGCGGCCGTGCGCGATAGGGTCGCCACATTCAAGCGCCAAGCGCCGCACACCCCGCTATTGATGTATGCATGGGCCAGCCGGGATTTGACGGCGAGGGGCAAGCCGGGTGGTGCAAGCCTCACCGACTGGATAGGGCAAGACTCCAACATGCAGGTTCATGCGAAGTCCGGCCGCCCATTGCGGGAATTTGCCGACGTCACCAATCCGGATTACCAGAGCAAGGTAGCAAGAAGCATCGCTGCTGTGGTCGATGGCAGGGGCTTCGATGGCGTCGCTATCGATCTTGCGGTACGCACGCCGCGCTACAGCCCCATGCCCATCGCGAGGATCTGTGCCAGCGATGCGACGTTCTGTACACGCTATGCCGAAGGCATGGACGCAACATTCGCTGCGATACGCAAGGCACTGAACGGACGGCCCGTCCTGTACAACGGCCTGTGGAATTTGGGGCCGGGTGCGGTCGACGACCAGGCGCAACTGCTCAAGAATGCCGATGCGGCGGCGGTGGAATACTTCGGGGGCAACTTCAAGGCTTCCCCATCGCATAGCTTCAGCCAGGACATTCTTCCGTATCTGAAGACAATTGCGAATGTTCCCGAAGAGAAGAAGGTGCTTGTCTTCGGTCGTGGTTCCTATGCGTATACGACTTATGCAGAAGACTACGCATGGCAGCGGTATCTTTACTGCGCCTATCTGCTCGGTGCCCGCAACAACACCTATTTCAAGTACCACGCCACTTTCCGTACCGATGTTCGCATCGGACGTACCGGCAGCTTGTCCGTTTTCTCGGACGCATTCGCGAATCTCGGCGACCCGGTCAAGCCTTACGCCATCGTAAGCGGTTTGTATTCGAGGCCCTTCGCGCATGGAATGGTCGTAGTCGCTCCGGACGATGGCCACGGAGGCAACTACGCGTTGCCGCATGCGATGTATTCCCCTGAAGGCGACAAGTACGAGGGCAGGATCAATTTGCAGCCGGGGCAGGGCATGCTGTTGCTGGACGCGAAGCAGCCGAGCGTTTCCGACCAGCACCTGCTTGACCTGAAATTGCTTGCCGATTGGCCAAATGCAACGTTGTCGACGCAATCGACCGGACCGGTACTGACTATGGTCGGGAGTGGGGCCGACGGCAGCCACGACATGCTGCTGGATGCCATCCGTACACCGCGTCCTCGCAATACGTTGCAACTCTCGATTCAACCTGGCGCGCAGACCGCGCGACTCGAACTCATGGCCGAAGTAGACGACCCTTCGCATCAGACCGAGTTTGCAATCCTCGAACTCAAGGCTGCGGGCGCCACGGGCGCGCCCTCTGTCGCTTTCAGGACGCGCGTAGAACCGAGAGATGGACTGTCAGTCGTACAGGGGCCGGCGTTGACGCCCGGCACATGGCAGAACCTCGCCCTCAATGGCCAAGCGCTTTTTGCGAAGTCCGGATTGACTTTCCGGCGATGGGATTACGTCCGCTTCGACGGCGCGATCAAGTTACAATCCGTCAAGCTGGCGAACTGAGAGCGGGTACGCATTCCTGATGAACGACATGCAACGTTTGCCCGGCTTCGTTGTCGTCGGCGCACAGAAATCGGCATCCACTTTCATCCAGAATTCGTTGAGCCGTCATCCCGACATCTACATGCCGCAGGGGGAGACGCGCTTTTTCGAGGATCCGGAATACGGCGACGGCGACATCGCGGAACTCTCGCGTCTGTTCAGCGCGCGCAGTGAGAAAGTGCTCGGAATCAAGCGACCGGATTATCTTGGGCGCATGGAGGTGCCGGCACGGATACGACTCAAGCTGCCGGCTGCGAAGATCATCATCGTCCTGCGAAATCCGATCGAGCGGTTGATTTCGGCTTACTATTACTACATCAAGATCGGTTTTCTGCCGGTGCTGGACATCAACGAGGCGATTCCAAGGCTGCTCGCCGGCGATTCACTCGGGAACGACATCGCGTCGGAACAACTGCTCGCTTACGGCAAGTACGCAACACATATCAGGCGTTACCGGGAAGTCTTTCCAGACGACCAGATCCGGATCATTTTCCAGGAAGACGTCAAGGCGTCGCCGATGAAAGAAATCGCGCGCGTATGCGACTTCCTCGCCGTGGATCCGAATGCGATGCCTGCGTTGCCAGCGGCTGCGAATACCGGTCTGTACCCGTTGTCCAGGCTCCGGTTCCTGCGCATGCGCAACCGATTCCTGTACGACTACGATTCATTCGGAAAACTTTCAGTCAAAAAGACCGCGCTCAGGCGATTGATTCCCGCCGCAGCCATTACGCTTACCGATCGCTGGCTGCTGGCGCGATTCATCGATAACAGCAAGCCCAAGCTGGCGGACGGCCTGCGATCGAGGCTTGTCGAATATTATCGGGACGAAATCGACGGAACTGCAGAAATCACTCACAGGAATTTGAAGGAGTGGTTTTGATGGATGCCCGATCGCTGTTAACGAGTGCGCGTTATCGACTGCGCATATCGATTGCTCACATTCCTTCGATCTATCTGCCGCTTGCCGGATTGCATCGGCGTGATGAGGATGGCGCAAAAGTCGTGACGCAGGCGAGCGATCTGGTCGTCGAGGCCTTCCCGCGGAGCAGCAACACATTCGCTGTGGCCGCGCTGCAATCCAGCCAGCCACGAAAACTGAATATCGCCCATCACCTGCATGCTCCGGCGCAATTGATCAAGGCCGTTCGCCTGGGCAAGCCGGCCTTGTTGATCGTCCGCCAGCCGATGGCGGCCGTCTCTTCGTTCATCCTGCGACATCCGTGCGTCAGCATGAGCTTGGGCCTGAAGTCGTGGTTGCATTTCCATCGCGCTCTGTTGCCGTACACGTCCGGAATGGCGATCGCGACATTCGACCAGGTAACCAGTGACCTGGGCGCCGTAATCGATGCCGTCAATGCGAGGTTTGGCACTTCGTTCAATCGATTCGAGCATACGACAGCGAACGTCGAGAAGCTTTTCCGAGTACTTGAATCGCGCGACAAGAAACTGTCCGGCGATGAAAAAATCAATGAGTTGAGCGTGGCGCGCCCCTCTATCGAGAGGAGCAAAAGGATGGCCGACCTGGAGTTGCAGTGGCAGGCTGCGCGACTTCGGCGCCAACGCGAGGAAGCGGATTCCCTGTACGGAAAATTCAGTGCATTGGCTGAAGCTTCGGATCGTCGCCTCGCCGATCCGAATGGCAATCCGAACGCGTCGGGGACGCCATGAGAACCGCCCGCTCATCGCTCGTGAAATGGGCGACCATCCTGTTCATGGCAACGCAGCCGATCATCTGGCTGAGCGCCTTTGGTACCGGGAATTTGGGTATCAAGCCGGTCCATCTTTGCTTCGTCCTGATGGCGGTCGCGGGGGTGCTGTGCTGGGGGCGTTCATTGGCACGGTGGCCAACTGGCGGCTTTTCCGCGCTGTTCTCCTACCTGTATGCGGCGATCATTCTTTGGTGTTGGGCCACCTTGACCTGGAGCGGCACCCCCGACGGGCTGACGTCCAACGTCAAGGACACCCTCTATTTCGGAATGTTCGTGATCACTTATGGAATCTGGAGAAACCTTTCGGACAACGAGAAGAAGATCATCGCTTCGTGGGGTAGCGCGCTAGGAATTTTTGCGTTTCTTCTGGTCGCAGAGATCACGTTCATCAAACTCGGGAGGAATTTTGTCGGCGATTACATCAAGGCCGTCGCCACGGGAAACGTGGTCTCCCTGCAGTTTGATTTTTATCCGAAGCTTTTCAACTTCGTCACCGGGGCCACCTCGCGCAAGCTGGATGCGGATTACATCAGCACATCGTTGCGCAACAACCTGGTGGGTGCGTTCGTGGTTTACATCTTCCTGATAAATGCATATGCCGGTGGCGGAACCGGGTCAAAGTCAATTTCGAGGACCAAGCTCGTCCGGTATTCCGTCACCGCGATCGCAGCGATACTCGTCTTTACAGCCGTAAGCCGATCCAACTGGATCGCACTTCTGGTCGGAGGACTGTCCGTCGCGGTGGCCGCAATCTTCAAGCGGCGTATGCGGATACAGAGCGGGAAGGTCATTTCACGAAATACCATCTTGATCCGGGTTGCGTGCGTATCCCTGGCGCTGGGGCTGGCCTCCGCCGCCTTGACGACACCATTGGCCAGTTCCGTATTCAACATCATTTATTCGCGCACATCGACACTGCAAACGGACAATCGCTGGGGCATGTACAGCGACGCCATGGACAAGATTTCGGAACGGCCCATAGAGGGATATGGAGTCGCAACCACGGTTCTTGCCGAAAACTTCAACCTGCAAATACATAACTTCATTCTCGCGGCGTGGTTCGAAACAGGCATTGTCGGCATGTTGCTGAGCATCGCCGTCTACGCCGTCCTGGGTTTTGCCTGGCTCCGGTGCATGTTTTCGACGAAATATACCGCGGAGCCCGGCGGGCCAAGCCTGATCTGGTTATGCGCATTGCCGGTACTGCCCTTGGTCCGACTGATGGTCGCTGGCGAAGGAGGTGGTGTGAGCGTGGTCGAATGGCTCGCCCTCGCGATTTTCTTCGCCGAGACCGGGCGCCTGACAAACAAGAATCGTGCTGCGACAAATGCATATATCGCTTCCGGCCCCGGCGCGTCAGCGTCGCCATCCATCCCCGGCCCTGCCCGGGAGATCGGGATTATTCCGCAAACAAGCTCATGAGTCGCATTCCCAACTTTTTCATCATAGGTGCCCAGAAGGCAGGTACGACAAACCTTTATCACCTGCTCAAGCAGCATCCGCAAATATTCCTTCCCTCCATCAAGGAGCCTGGTTATTTTTATTGGGTGGGGCATGCCGACGGCGTGCGCTGGCCCAGCGGTACGGTCACCAAGGTTGGCGTTCGTGACTGGAAGGAGTACCTGAGCCTGTACAAGGATGCAGGGGACATGCAAGCAATTGGAGACGCATCGACTATCTATCTTGGAGACCCGCAGGCTGCATTACGGATCAAACAAGCGGCTCCCGATGCCAAGATCGTGGTCGTACTGAGAAATCCAGTGGATCGAGCCTATTCGGCATTCAACTACATGCGGCGAAACGGAAAGGAGCCCGTGGAGCGTTTCGAGGATGCGATTGCGCTGGAGAGCGAAAGAATGGCCGGTGGCTTTGCTCCGGCCCTGTACTACCTGAGCCGCGGATTCTATGCAAGACAGCTGCGGGCATGGTACGAGCTCTTCCCGCGCGAACAGATCAAGGTATGCCTGTTCGAGGAATTGATTGCCGAGCCCCGTCGCTCGTGCGCGGAAATGTTCGAGTTCCTCGGCGTCGACAATCAGTTCAGCCCCGACCTCGAGGCATCGGGCGGTATCCAGAGAAATTCTTCCGGTATCCCAAGTGGCAGGTTCAGCGCAAAGATACGGAAATGGGCTTGGGGCTCGACGCCATTGACGGCATTTTTCAAACCGATGATTCCGCGTGCGGTGAGGGCGCAGCTGAGATGGGGAGTATGGCGGTTGCAGGGATCAAAGGGACTGAAAAAGCCTGAAGCGCTGTCGCCCGCATGCCGCGAAAAATTGCACAACGTCTATCGTGAAGATATCCAGGATCTGGAGTTCCTGTTGGGCAGGCGTTTGGCTGGCTGGACATGAGCAAACCAGTGGGGTTTTTCGGGCCAACAGAATGTAAAACCCACTGCCAACCTTCGTATTCAGAGGCAAGTGAAGAGGATGAGTTCAAGCCGCGCCGACATACCATTGAGGGTGTTTCCGGACAATCGGATCCATATCGATGCCAAGCCAGGAACTGGCATGGCCGATAAAGCAGCAGTCGTGCGCAAGCCGAGCAGGATCCTGATGATCGGTGCATTCCCTCCGCCGTTGCATGGGATGTCCGCAGTCAATGCTGCCGTCCGTCAAAGGCTGACGGATGCTGGCGCGGATTTGTCGATCGTGAATGTCGCGGCTTCGAGTGTTCATCGTGGTTTTTGGTCGAGACTCGGTCGATTGCCGCGAATCCTGTGGGGGCTGTTACGGCTGGCCTGCGCACGTAATGTCCGTAACGGCGCCTTGTACATGAGCGTTTCGGGCGGATTCGGACAGGCTTATGATCTGCTTTTCGTATTGCTGGCGCGTGCCAAATCGTTGCGGATCTTCCTGCATCACCATAGTTTCGCCTACCTCGATCATTCCAGCTCAATAACCGCGATGCTGTTGAAGGCCGCTGGTTCGTCCGCGTGCCACATCGTGCTTTCTGATGGGATGGCGGAACGGCTGCAAGCTTGTTATCCCGGGGTCGCTACAGTGGTGTCGGTTTCAAATGCCGCCCTGCTGCTTGCCGATGACGGCCAATCGCCGCCCATGAGGGAGCGGCTTGGGGTTGTTGGATTCATCAGCAATATCTCGATCGAAAAAGGCGTCCATGAATTCCTCGACGTCTGTGCCGCCGCGCAGGAACTGGGCTTGCCGATTAGGGCAACGCTGGCTGGTCCGTTCCAGGACGCGGAGGTGGAGAAATCGGTGCGGGATCGACTGAAGCGGTTGCCGGGCGTCGCCTACATGGGTCCGATTTATGGCGAACAGAAAGCGAAGTTTTTCGCCGGGATCGATGTCTTGCTGTTTCCGACCCGTTACGCGAATGAGGCAGAACCCCTGACTATCCACGAGGCCATGAGCGCTGGCATCCCGGTGATTGCGTATGGCCGCGGTGCGATTCCCGAAATATTGACTCCAGCGTGTGGCAAAGTCGTGCCGGTGGGCGATGAGTTCACGCAAGCGGCAATCGGGCAGATCGTTGCGTGGCTCGCTACGCCGCAGGCGCTTGAATCGGCATCACTCGCAGCATCCGCGCGTTTTGCAATGTTGCGTGCTGAAAATGTACGCCACTGGGAAGCGCTCAAGGCAAGTTTACTGGGCGGAAGTCCCGTCGGCATTCTCGCGGATGCAAACGCACTGGCTTCGCCCGACCAATCGAATCTGCGGTGACGAACCAGATTCCGGATACTTTGGAATACAAATGTCTTTACCAGGTTTTTTTTCGAAAATCAGAAAATTGCTGACAATCCTGAAAGCGTCCCCATATCGACGGGCGCTTGCGAAGGGCGCCGCCGCAGGGGTGGAGCACGAGAAGGTGCTCAGAAACCTGCAATGCAACGCCGTGGTGGATATTGGCGCCAACCGGGGGCAATTTTCCCTGGTCGCGCGTCGTTGTTTCCCGGAAGCGTCCATCTTTGCGTTTGAACCCTTGGACGTGCCGGCGGAAACATTCCGCAAGGTTTTTTCCGGCGATGGACGCATCAAGCTTTTTCCTGCGGCGATCGGCCCGGTGGCCGGTGACATGACGATCCATGTGTCGCAGCGGGACGACTCGTCCTCCTTGCTTCCGATTTCCAAGGCGCAGGATCGACTGTTCCCCGGCACAGCCGAGGCACGCACCGAAACCATATCGGCAGGTCGGCTCGCCGATTTCATCGGCGCTGATCAAATTACAGCCGCGGCACTTTTGAAACTTGACGTACAGGGATTCGAGTTGTCCGTGCTGCAGGGTTGCGAAGAGTTGTTGTCGCGGTTCGAGTGGCTATATGTCGAGTGTTCGTTCGTTGAGCTTTACGAAGGCCAGGCATTGGCGGACGAAGTGATCGACTGGTTGCGTGCACGTGGATTCCCATTGGCTGGCGTCTACAACATGGCGTACGACGCCAACGGTCGAGCCATACAGGCGGATTTTCTTTTCAGGGCGTCGTTGCGTAGCCAAGCATGAATATCCTGATCTATGGATTGAACTATGCGCCCGAAGTGACTGGTACCGGCAAATACACTGGAGAGATGGCGACATGGTTCGCCGAGCGCGGGCACCGCGTGGAAGTCATCTGTGGTTTGCCGCATTACCCGCAATGGGAGTTGCATCCGGGCTATGCCGATGGTCGTGCCCGCAGTGAGCAGATTGACGGGGTGCGCGTGCAAAGGGCGCCGCATTTTGTCCCGTCCATCAATGCATTGAGCGCGAAAGGAAGAATACGCCTGGAGACCAGTTTCACGCTTTCGGCTGGACGCTACTGGCTGCGTCGCTTGTTCGCTTGGCGCAGGCCCGATGTGGTGTTCGCAGTCATGCCGCCGATGCAGATAGGAGTGTGGCCGCTGCTCTACCGGTGGGTGCGCCGTGTTCCCTGGGTGCTGCATGTGCAGGACCTGCAAGTGGATGCTGCCTTGCGCCTGGACATGCTGAAGATCGGCAAGCTTGGCAAGCTGCTGTACTGGATCGAAGGGTTCCT
>Ga0207695_10010161_pt1 | contig 11548 bp, 10 predicted proteins | sample KBSC54metaG_FD_184354 | JGI IMG/M metagenome (GOLD analysis project Ga0207695, IMG submission 184354) | Corn rhizosphere microbial communities from Kellogg Biological Station, Michigan, USA - KBS C5-4 metaG (SPAdes) (version 2) | ecosystem: Host-associated > Plants > Roots > Rhizosphere > Soil... | reverse complement strand
CAGCCTTGGGCTGCTTTCCCCGGGACTTCTTTACCATTTCGCGGTATAAATTCTCATAACCTTCCACCATGCGCTCTACTCGGAATTCCCGCATGGCCCGGGTCCGAGCGGCGCGGCCCATGGCTCGTCGCATTTGGACATCGTTGAGCAGGGTCCTCATAGCCGCGGCGAACTCTGTTCGATCGCCCGCCGGCACCAACAAGCCTTGATCTCCGGAGCGAACCAACTCCGGAATGCCCCCGACCTGAGTTGCAATGACAGGCAGTCCCGCCGCCATCGCTTCCATCACGGCGAGCGGATTTCCCTCCCAGTTCGAACCCAGCACAAATACATCCGAGGCCGCCAGAACGCTCGGAACATCATTTTGTTTTCCGATCAGATGAACTCGATCGCACAGCTTGTGCGCCCGCGCATAGGACTGGAGTTGCTCCCGAAGCGACCCGTCTCCTGAGAGGACAAGGTGGGCTCGCGAATCGTTCAATTCACGGAAAGCTTCTAAAAGCAAACTTGGATTTTTGGGAAGCTCCAGACGCCCAACACAGGTAAAAACAATAGCGTCGCGTTCAATGCCTTCCCGATCGCGCCATAGATCCCGGTCTTCATTGCTGCCTTGGTACTGCTCGACCGGAATGCAATTAAGGATCACCCCTTTGCACTCAAGTCCGTATACCCGTTCCACACTTGCGGAAACTTCTTGCGACACACCAACCGGCAGCACTTGGTTCCGAAAAGCAAACCAATTGATTAAGCGGCCGAATGCATCTGTCTCATATTCCGCGAGACTGTGGACCGTGTGAAGCGCAGCGGCAACTCTATTCGTAAGCAACAAAGGGAACACATATCGTTGAGTGGCCATATGGGTATGGACGACATCTGGCCTAAAGTCGCGAAAGATACGCCGCAAAGATCCGAACATCCGGGGGTCGAAGCCAGAGCGCTTGTTGAGATGCCACTTGGGGATTCCGGCTTCGGCTAAGCGGCGTTCTACAGGATTATCCGCCTCCTCGAAAAGTCCAACCGCTCCGACAATGTGAGACCGCGACAATCCGATCATTAGATGAGCCGCCATTTGCTCGGCTCCGCCAAGCGCCAGCGACGGAATCACGTGCAAGATCCGCAGAGGTTCGGAAGCGGACGGCACTTCACCGGACTTTAAAATTTGTGGCACGTTAAGTTCTTTTTCGGATCAGACCGACATAGTGTGTGCGGAGAAAGGGCACCGCTCTCAATAACTCCGCTAAAAGCTGAGACCATCCTGCAACCTGGCGTACGATGGGAGGCGCGAGCAGTGCGGAGGCAAGCTGGATATCGCAGCCTGCGAACAGAGAGCGAATCTCGGCCGCTGCAACACCCTTGACATGGCAGTTGTTCGGATTGTTTACCCGAAAATCAAACCACAAAACGCATCCTTCCGGCTTAAGGACGCGCAACATTTCATTCGCCATGGCCTGCTTCAGATGAGGATCCAGGACTGAAGTGAAAACAGTAAACTGGCTCACGAGGTCAAAGTGGTGATCGGGCCATGGGAGCTCCGATGCGCTTCCAACGCGAAGATCGGCATGCGGAAGGCGCTGGCGTGCCGCCGTGATGCGGTCGCCGCTTAAGTCAATGCCGCAAAGCGTCTCAGCGTCCGCACCCCACTGCATAAACTCCAGCAACCAGGTTCCCGCACCGCAGCCGATATCGGCGATACGCTGGCCGCGCAGCGGAAAGAGGGAAGCTTGATCGAGCATCTGAATACAGCCGCGCACGGCATCTTGATGCAGCATGAGATTTGCTGGATCGCCCCATGAATAGAAGTTCGCGGGTAACTCGCGCGCACGCCGTTCGTACTCGGCGGCTATGCGGACTATATCGGAACCCGTGTAGTTCATAGGAATTTCGCGGACGGAATCGTCTTGATCCTTCGCGAGTAGGCATGTGCTACAAGAAGCCCAAACATAATCCAAGTAGGTTTGCGATATTCCCACGCTAGCGCCATGACTCCCACCGTCCAGGTGAGAAGTACGGTAACCCAGAGGCGCCGCTCTAGACCCCGCAGCCGGAAAGCTGCGTAATACAGGCTGGCCAACAATCCCAGCAGCAGTAAAGCTCCCACGACGCCCAGCTCCACTAACACGGAGAGAAAAGTGTTATGCGCGACGTAGGGAACGTTCACCACCTTGAATACCGTCGCCGCGTACGCCCCCGATCCAACCCCCAGGAAAGGATGGTCTCGAAATGCATCTAGGCCGGCGGACCAAATTAATGTGCGATGAGTAAGAGTGCCTTGCGTCAGCTCCGTGGAGAATAATAGAAGCCGCCCCCAGGTTTCGGCGGGAACGAAAAAAATGGCGCACGCAGCCGCACCGGCACATGCCAAGGCGGCGGCAACCTTTTGCGACGCAGGTAAAAATCTAAAGCTCAATGGCAGCATCGCCGATGCGATCGTGGCGCTTAGAAGTGCTCCCCGAGATCCCGTGAGCAAGATCGCGGCGATGCACGCGACTAACTGAATCCAAAGGAACGCTCTCATCCAGTTACTTTTGACTCGGACCACTAGGTAAATCATCATTGGCATCGCTATAGCCAGCATCAATCCCAAGTCGTTTTCATTGATGCCCGTAATTGAATAGCGGCTTTCTTCCCATCGTTCCACTCCGCGGGCCGCGTCCAATTGAGCAGCCGTGGTGCCGGTTAGAAAGTTATGGATCGTGAGGAGCGACGCCAAGAAAATCCCCAACAGATACGCCTGCATTAAGCCTAAGACCCTGCTTTCTGCGGCGGCGAACTCCCAGATCAGCCACACGGCAATCAGGAGTTGGGAATAGGTGCCGATACGCGTGAACGTGGTTTGGACATCGGCACTCCAAAAGACGCTCACCGCAGATAGCCCCACAAAGCTAGCCAGCAAATAATGAATGCCGGACAGGCTACGGCGTTGGGACGTTATTCCTAGTTGCAACATCGCAATCGCCAGGGTCGCAATTCCCAGCCAGCGGCTTAGCGCGAAGCCGTTCAGTTGCGGCGCCTCTTCCCAGGGAAGAGAAAACAGAAATGCGCAGAGGCCGGCGTAGGCGATCCGTTCCAACGCCGCAGCGGGTCCGCTGCTGACGCCGAGAGCATATCGATCAGCGGGAATTGCGACGTTCATACCGCTTCCACCTCAACGATCTGCACAGGAAGATCGTCGACCACGGGTCCACTGGCAGGAATCCTGTCGAAACGTCGATCGATTCTTCGCAAGATAACGGCGGTTCCCGCGAGTTGCACCGCGGCCGCGAGTATTGACGCATCTGCGGCTCCCATGAGTCCGTACCTTGGGATCAGAAACGCGGAACACACAACTGTGGCCGCACCGGTAATCACCAGAAGAGGTACTTGCGGACGTAAGCTTCGCGCCGCCGTCATGACAAAACCCAGGCCGGCCGCGATGAACGCCAGCGTGCCGGCGATCATCAGACGTACAAGAATATCGGCGTATTGACCATATTCGGGCCGGAAAAGATGCGTGAGGATGGCGCGCCCGAACAATATTGAAATGAGGATCGCGCAGGTTCCCAAAATGGCTCCTAGAATCACCGTAAGGAGTGCGAACTTACGAAACTCGGCTCGGTTCGCGCTGACGCAAGCCTTCGCAACCGGGAGAAACAGCGCCTGGCCATACGCGGACACCACCAAGGTCCCGGCACTCAACAGGGATGCGACTGCGGAATACATGCCAAGTTCCGCGCTGCCACGATGAGCTTCCACGAAATAACGAGTTACATTCGCGTTCAATGAAACCAGCATGGAAATCACGCCCAGGGGAAGCGCTGTTCGAAAGAGCGCAGGCATCCAATCATGGTTTTCGCTCGGTGCGATCCTGAGCGCGGATTTGACGGGTGCAAAGCTCGCATCCCACGTGAAAAGTATGAAGAGACGGCTAAGGAACAGAGCCGCCAGAGCCCATACGATGCTTCGCGTGAAATACATGGTAGTCGCCATGGAAGCGAGTGATAACCCGCCGCGGTACATGAGCGATCGAGAGATCCTATCCATCCGATCCTCTCTCTGCATCAGCCCATAGAAGATCTCACTCACGAGTTCTACGGCTTGCGCCGCCCCCACCAAAATCACAACCGTCGCCTTCTCTCCGCTACCCGCCACCTCGGCAACTACAGCAACCAGACCCAAAGCCGCACCGATTGAGATCAGACGAAAAATCACATACTGGCGAAAACGAAAGCGGTCCGTTAAGTCGGATGCGAGTAAGGATCGCAGTTGAAAATTGGCAAAGAGCACGATGGGAGCGGAAACGGCTAAACCCCAAGCGTATTCGCCCAATTTCTCGGGAGTTCCTAATTTCGCCAGAACCACCACGATCATCCATTGACAGGCTGAGTAAAAAATGTTGCCGGCCAGGACCCAGGTAAAATCTATCTTCAAACGGCGTTCCATGCGCATCTGGATTTAGTGAGACGGAAACTTACGGACGGCTTTAGGCGTGCCGCTGATAGTGATCCCGGTATCTCCCGTAGGCGCGAGTCTGGATCGGATCCATTTTCCAATCATTCAGAATCGTTCCTATCACTGGAATTTGATCCTGCCGGAGTCTCTCGCAGACCGCCCTTAGCTCTTCCTGGCTTCGGGTATTCGCCCGGACAACCATTACGATGCCATCCGATATTCGGCCTAAAATCCGCGCGTCGGCGTAGAGCATTAAAGGCGGCGTATCGATCAGAATTAAGTCGAAGTCGCGGCGGCAGCGCTGCAGGAAGGTATGAAAATCGGCCGAGTGGAGGAGCGCCATGGAAGTCGAATCCACCGGACCGGTCGGCAGCACCGAGAGACCGGACGTGGACGTGGGCCGAACAAAAGACTCGAGCGGCAGATGGTTCGCGGCATCTGGCGCGTGACTGCGCAGCAGTACATCGGTCAAGCCGCGATCGTTAGGCACGCCGAAGATGTCATGCAGTCTGGGCCGGCGCAGGTCGGCGTCAATGAGCAACACCCGCTGTCTGCGCTCCGCCGCCACTACCCCGAGGTTGGTCAGAATCGTGGTTTTTCCTTCCATCATGTCTACGCTCGTGACGACGAGAGTCTGCCCACTGGATCGCATCCCGTGGGACCTGGCCTCTCCGGGCTGATCGGAACCGAATAAGATCGAAGTCAGGGCCCCGCGAAAGGACTCGCTCAAGATCGAGTTGGTATGATCGCGAGCTACCAACCCTACTTCGTCGGACGACCGGAACTTAACCAATCGTCCGCCGCGATAGTCCAGCGCGTGCGCTTCTTTAGCCGAAGGAATCACGCCCAACTCCGGAATGTCCAGCACTCTGATTTCTCCGGGCCGTCTCACTTTGTCTGAACGATCGGTGAGCAGCACGAAACCAAGGCCTCCTAAGGTTCCAAGAGCGAAGCCGATCGCCATATTGAGAGGGATCTTGGGACTGTAAGGCTCGGAGGGAACCGTGGCGGCATCGATCAGGCGAACATTGGTGGCGCGCAAAGAGGATGCCGCGCCAGCCTCTTTGGCTTTTTCCAAAACGGTTTCGTACAGCTTTTGAGTGGTATCGATTTCGCTCTTCAGCATGTTGTACTGCCTGTCGTTCGCCATCTCCTGTTCAGCGGTCCGTAACTGTCGGGCGTGGGCATCGGCAAGAAGCGTTTCGAGACGGCTCGCCGCCGCATATTCATTGCCCATCCGCGCGACCGTGGCTTTTCGCTCTTCTTCCATCGCGCGTTCAGTCTCCGCGATTTGCGCTTGTAGCTGCTGCACTTTGTAATTTGTCGGCGTATAAAGAGTCTGGAGCTGCGCCAATTGCCGGCGCATATTTCCGAGATCGACTTGATATTGGTGGAAAGGTCCAGTCGCAAGCGCGTCCGAAAATAGGGCCGTGCCTTTACTGGTGGCGGTCTCGTAGCGGGATTGCTTCTCGGCGCGGTCGGCTTCCGCCTTGCCTAAAGCTTCTTGCGTCAGGCGCGTACGTTCTTGGGCAACCGTGCCTTCATTTCCGGCGAGAACCAAGCCTGCTGACTGGGCGAAGCTCTGCAAGTGTTGGTTGGCTTTTTCCACGGACGCCTTAAGATCTGCGGCTTGCTTATTCAGCCAATCGGTGGTGTCCAATACCAGTTGTTCCCGAGCTTCGCGGTTCATGTCGACAAAGATGGATCTTGCGGCGTTCGCCCCCTGAGCCGCCTGCTTAGGATCGGGAGAATCAAAGAACAGTTCGATCACTTGCGATTGCAGCGAGGTGCGGACGGTAAGCGCTTTTTTTACCGCCTTGATTCGTCGTTCGTCATCGGGTAGTTGTACGGGGGGCTGGAATCCAATGGCGTTAGCCAGTTTCCGGAGGAGTCCCTGGCTAGATTCCGTCCCCTGCGTCCCGATCCCCAAAGTGTCTGCGACCCGTTTCGCCAGAGTGTCGCTTTCCAATACCTTCACTTGGTTCTGAAGATAATTTTCCGGGGACGCGTTGGGTAGAGAGGCGGTAACCGGCGTAATTTGATCGTTGCTGAAGCCCTCGAGCTGCATTGATGTGCGAGCGCGATAAGTGGGAGTCATCAGCAGGCTTACCGCGCCTCCGATGATCAAACCCAGCGCAGCCATGGCGATAATTACGTGCTTTCGACGCCACAGCGGGCTAGTGATCGCGTTCAGCCCAACCGGATCGCCCGGCGCCGCGAGATGTTCACTTGGGATATAACGAGGAAAGGGTTGGAGAGTCGATCGAGGCCCTTGCCGTTCAACCTCTATCCGAGGCAGGTTAGTCAGTTCACGCGCCATACGATAATTCCTCCCAACCGGCCGGCATGCAGGCAGTTGATGTCAAGATAAGATTTACGGACGGCTCCAGATGGCTACTCCGGTGGCTGCCTGGATAGCCGCTTCCATGGCTCTAGCAGCGATTTTCTTGGGGCCACTCGGCGGAACGACCAGAATGTCGTTCGGACGCATCGCGATATCCTCGGATTTTCCAGCGAGGATTTTTCTAAGATCGACCGGGATCTCCTTGCGCTCGGATGACCCCGGCATTACACGGACGATCTTGGAATTCTGCGGTGCTGGAGTGGTGCCGAAACCCTCCGCGCTGGACAGCGCCTGTAACACTGTCACTCCGTCACCTTTCAAGATCACCTCACCGGGCTTCTTGACTTCTCCGATAACGAACACGGCCTCGGCAGTGGGTACGGTGATCACGTCATTCGGGAACACCACTATGTTTTCTGCGGGGTGAGTGCCCGACAATAAATCCTTGACGCCTACATCCGCTACGCTGTACTTCCCGCTGGCGTCCGCTCGGGCAGTCGGCAGAGGAATCGGCCCATACTGTATCTGCCGGCTGATATTAACCCGGGGACCTGCGTCTTGCCTGAGGCCTTCGGCAAGCGAAATGGCTTCGACAAGCGTCTTGTGACCCTCCAACTGATGTACGCCCGGATGATTCACCGCTCCCATTACAGACACGGGCTGACTGCCGAAGTCGGTAAGTTCGACCGACACCTGCGGCTTGAGTAGCTCTTTGGAAAACCGCTGAACGAGGTCTGCTTTGAGTTGGGCCGTGGTCAAACCTGCCGCGTGCGCCTTTCCCACTAGAGGTAAGTCGATGTCTCCATTGGGATCGATTTTTATCGGTTTATCGCCGATTTCCTCGACCCCTAAGACCCAGATTTTTATTTGATCGTTCGGCCCAAGCAGGTACGATGCTCGACTCTCGGGCGCAATCGCGGCGGCGCTGGACTGCCCGCTCGAAGTGGAGATGCTCAAAAGCGTGGCTGCGGCCACGATGAATCCTTTTCGCAGCGCAGTCATGTGGGGAAATTTTATTAGATTAGACATAGCTACCGCATTCTGAAGTGCCGAGAATCCTCTTTGAGTTACTCGCCTCGCCTATGGAACGTCAATGCAACGCGGGTGCCAACGTGGGCACCGGGCACAAAATAAATGGGATGCGCTGCGAAGCCACGCGCCGCGAAGAGGAGTTTCAATAAGACAACGGCTTGGCCGGCCCTAGAAGTGGAAGCGGGATACTTCCATGCCATTCCAGTTGCAGCGGTGCGAGAAGGCATTAGAGATGCAATCCTGAATCACCGGATGGGTTGGGCCGCTCCGCTTCAGGGAACGGCGACGAAACCTGGCCTCGCGCCTCCCAGCGGTGAAGCTTATTAAGGAGGGATTTATAACAAATATCCAGACGCTTCGCAGCCAGCTTGCGATTCCAATTCACTTCATTCAGCGTCCGCAGGATTAATTCTTTCTCGGCGCCTTCCGCGGCGCTCGCCGATTGTTCTTTCAGCGATCCATGAGCACGCGGGCTGGTTTCCGGCGACAGCTTGCCCTTGTGGAGTTCGAGCAGAGCCATGCGCACGTCAGGCAGAATCAGAAAGCGCTTTACGTTGTTTTCCAGTTGCCGAATATTTCCAGGCCAACTGTGACCCACGAAAGCCGAAAGCAATTCCGGCGGGAATTGTTGCACCGAACTTTTGTACTTGGAACGATACTTTTCCAGGAACGCGTTGCACAAAGGGACAATATCTTCCGGCCGTTCCCGAAGTGGCGGAACTTCGACCGTGATCACATTCAGGCGGAACAGAAGATCTTCGCGAAATCCGCCGCTCGATACGAGCTTATCGATCTGCTTATTCGTGGCCGCCAATACCCGCGCTTCCGATGAGAGCGTGCGTGTCCCGCCTACCCGCGAGTACTCGCCATCCTGCAAAACGTGCAGCAGTTTGGCTTGCAACGCGGGACTCATCTCCCCGATCTCATCCAGCAATATGGTTCCGCCATTCGCCAGCTCGAACTTGCCCGGCTTGTCACGCTGTGCACCGGTGAATGACCCGCGCTCATGTCCAAACAGTTCGGATTCGAGCAGATCCGCCGGCAGCGCTGCGCAATTGACTCGGATAAAAGGACCGGTTCTGCCGGACTTCTGATGGATATAGCGCGCCAAAACATCTTTTCCGACTCCGGACTCACCCAGTATGAGTACTGGTACATCGGCGTGCGCCACTTGGTCCGAAATCGCTCGAATTTGCGACATTCGTTTGTTCACGGAGGAGAATCCGGTCTCCGCATCGATCGAGTCACAAACCGCCCCATCTTCGTGGTCATCCAGGGCTTTTTCAATGGCGAGTTCTAAATCGCTCTCCTCCAGCGGTTTGACAAGGTAGTCCAAAGCTCCCAGCCGCATTGCCTTCACCACGGTCGCAGCCTGATCAAGTCCCGAGAGCACGATGGTAGGAACACGCAACCCTCTCGTCCCTAGCTCAGCCATGACTTCTAATCCGCCGAGTCGCGGCATACGGATATCCAGCATCAGCAAAGAGGGTGCGTTAGAGGGCTGCAGGCGTGACACAACATGTTCGCCTGAATCCAGGCAAAGAACCCCATACCCCCGAGCCGATAAAAATTCGGCTAGAAATGATCGCGTGGCTGCCTCGTCGTCGGCTACCCAAATGGTTTGTTTGTTGTCAGTGCGCACCTCTCGAGCGAAAGCACTTGGGGGACCTAAGCATGGAGCGCGGCTCTCGGCAGACCATTTTGAGTGTGAACTGAAAACCTACCTTCCTGAAAGCGCAGGTTTTGACGCGCATTATCAGGAAAAGGTTCAATGAAACCGTTGCGATTAATTTGCGGTGCCGCGACGTGCGTTAAGTGCAGACTATGCTCCTCGGGGGCGTAAATTCTACATCGGGAATGAGCAGAGGTGCAAAGATCGCTCATTATGGTTTAGGTGAAAGGCCCGGATCTGCAATCTGGCCCTTTGTGTGCACCTTGCAAAAAGGACTTTGAAGGCGAGTAAAGGCCAGTACGTACTAGGATCATGAGAGTCCCTATTTTGAAGCAAGGCGATTATGTCATCGCTTCGATTCAGTCGGCGCTTACTGATGACGACCTCATGCAACTGCGGGACGGCTTAACAGCGCATGTCGGGCGGTACCGCTCAAAAGGCGTGATCGTCGACGTGACGGCGTTGGATGTCATGGACTCCTTCGCCACGCGTACGGTTCGCGATTTGGCGCAGATGGTGCGGCTGCGCGGCGCCAAGACCATCATCGTCGGGATACAACCGGAAGTAGCCTTCGCGATGGTTCAGTTGGGCCTTGAATTGGGCGATGTAGGCACCGCTCTGGATCTTGAGGAAGCGTTGGAATGGTTGCACCATGAATGCCATTGACACATATTTGGAGGGCGGGCCGGCCATCCCTATCGTTCGAGATACGGATGTCGTTACGGCCCGCCTAGCGGCGCGCGCTCTGGCCAGCCGCGTTGGTTTTACCGGGACCGATCTGGTTTTGATTGCCAGTGTGGTCTCGGAAGTCGCGCGCAACATTGTTGCCTATGCTGGGCCCGGAGAAGTGGTCCTGTCGGTGGTTCAGAGCCGTGCGCGCCTCGGGCTGCAAGTAATAGCGCGCGATCAAGGCCCCGGAATTGCGGATTTATCTCGCGCGTTAGAAAAAGGCTTCTCTACCTCTCGCAGCCTGGGGCTCGGTCTGACGGGTTCGAAGCGATTCATGGATGAGTTCAGCTTAGAGTCTACTCTTGGTAGCGGAACAACCGTGACCATGCGAAAGTGGCTCTCGTGATTCAAACTTTTACACGGGCACTCGCGTTATTGCAGTATGGCGTTGCCTCCGTGACGTGTCCGGATCAAGACGAGTCGGGTGATCGGCATCTGGTAAAAACCATTCAGGACGGAGCGCTCCTCGCCGTCGTAGATGGCTCAGGCCATGGTAAAGATGCCGCTGGCCCGGCGCGTTTGGCAATGGAAACTTTAGAGACCTATGCCGAAGAAAATGTTGTCTCGCTCTTTCAGCGATGTCATCAGCGTCTCCGGAATACCCGTGGAGCCGTTATGAGTATCGCGAAGATCGACCCGGCTCACGATAGCCTGACGTGGGCGGGAGTTGGCAATATTGAAGGGATGATTCTTCGGTTCGGGTCACCACTTCGCTTTGGATCATCAAGGGAGGGCGCCGACCGGTTGCTTCTTCGGCCCGGAATCGTAGGTTACCGCCTTCCTTATCTGCAGGCCCTGACGTCGCCCATCGCTCCCGGCGATCTGATCATCTTGGCGACAGACGGTATCCGGCCGGATTTCGAGAAACAAATTATGCCCGAAGAACACCCCCGAATCATCGCTAACATCATTTCCTCGGGCTTTCGCAAGCGCTACGACGATGGCCTGGTACTCGTCGCACGGTATCTTGGCAATAACGAACGACCATGATGAGGATTACGAATGAGAGCTAAGCTGCAGCGAACACCGACTCCGCTACCGAATCGAGCCGCGCAAGAAATACGCGAAGGAACTCAGGCGCTACTCACCGAGCTCGTGGCGCTACTCCGTAAAAGCCGCACGCAGTTGCGAGAGGAATGGGCGCGGCGGATTACAGAATCTCGCTTGCTGACAACGATGACCCAGGAAGAGATCTTCGTTGAGGCGACGGCGGTCTATGACAATTACGTCGCGGTGCTCGAAACCGGAAGCGTCGAAGCGCTTCAGGAATATGCGCGGGACCTTTCCGAGCGCATCATCCCGCGCGGTGTCGAAACTCATGAAGTACTTGGAATCGTGCTTCT
>Ga0207695_10010160_pt1 | contig 11549 bp, 11 predicted proteins | sample KBSC54metaG_FD_184354 | JGI IMG/M metagenome (GOLD analysis project Ga0207695, IMG submission 184354) | Corn rhizosphere microbial communities from Kellogg Biological Station, Michigan, USA - KBS C5-4 metaG (SPAdes) (version 2) | ecosystem: Host-associated > Plants > Roots > Rhizosphere > Soil... | reverse complement strand
TGAAATGCCCGTCGAGGCGGAAGAGCTTTCCGAACGTTGCGCTGTCGTGGACCTCGACGTCCTGGTAAGCCGAGCGGAACGCTTCGAGCGTTGCGGAGGAACGAACGAAGAGACCCCAGTCGTCCGTGAGGTGCTCGGTCAGGGTCCCGGGCGCGAGATCACCCGGCGGCGACACGGAGTGGCTCATTCCGCGGCTCATCCTCGATCACTTCCTTGCCGCCGCGGTGAATCGTCTGGAATCGCTTGCGACGCGGCCTCAACGCCGACTCGAGTGCCTTGAACACGCGCTCGGCCTTGCCGGTGTTGTCGGTCGTGTAGTTGCAGACGTACACGTCTACCGTCACGAATCCCGCCTCGGGCCACGTGTGGATCGCCAGATGCGATTCGGCGAGGAGCACCGTCCCGGTGACGCCCTGCGGTTCGAACTGGTAAAAACGGTCGCCCACGATCGTGAGCCCCGCGTCGCCGACGGCGCGACGACAAAGGTCGCGCAACGCGTCTGCCTGCGTCAGCAAGGGTTCGTCGACAGGGCATCCGTACCACTCCCCCAGCAGATGGATTCCGTACATGGCGTTTAGCCTCCACGCGCGGGCGTCTTCCGGATCCCGGAGCAACCGTTGCCAATGTGTTTTCTGATGACGGAAGCGGGCGCGTTGGCGCGGCTTGCCGTCGCAGCAATCGATACCACTCCCGCGCTGCGGGCGCGAAATTCAAACGGGAAAGTATGGCACAATACTGGTGCTTCTGCGAGCAAATTCAATCCCTTCGCGCCGTTGCCGTCGCAGGCGCGCGGGTTCCCCCAGTCGCCGCCGCTCGTCATGCTCGACTCCACTGCTGCTTCGCACGACCGCACAACGCCTGTCCGCGATGCCGACATGGCGAACGCCGTCCGTGCGCTCGCGATGGACGCCGTCGAACAGGCGAAATCGGGACATCCGGGCATGCCGATGGGCATGGCGGAAATCGCCGTCGCGCTGTGGACGCGTCACCTTCGCTACAGCCCCGGCAATCCGAATTGGCTCGATCGCGACCGCTTCGTGCTGTCGAACGGCCACGGCTCGATGCTGCAATACGCGCTGCTGCATCTCACCGGCTACGACCTGCCGCTCGAGGAGTTGCAGCGCTTTCGCCAGCTCAACTCGAAAACGCCGGGGCATCCCGAAGTCGGGGTGACGCCCGGCGTCGAGACCACCACCGGACCGCTCGGCCAGGGGCTCGCGAACGGCGTCGGCATGGCGTTGGCGGAGCGCCTGCTCGCCGCGACGTTCAACCGGCCGGGGCACGCGATCGTGGATCACCACACGTACGTGTTCGCCGGTGACGGCTGCCTGATGGAAGGCATCTCGCACGAGGCGTGCTCGCTCGCCGAACGCTGGGGCTCGGGAAGCTCATTGTCCTTTACGACGACAACGGGATCTCGATCGACGGCCCGACACGCGGCTGGTTCACCGACGACACGCCGCGGCGCTTCGAAGCGTACGGCTGGCACGTCGTGCCGCACGTCGACGGCCACGACGTCGGCGCGGTGAGCGCTGCGATCGCGGCCGGCAAGACGGAAACTTCGCGCCCGACGCTGATCTGCTGCAAGACGATCATCGGCAAGGGTGCGCCGGCGAAGGCGGGCACTGCCGAGACGCACGGCGCGGCGCTCGGTGTGCATGAAGTCGCGGCGACGCGCGTGGCGCTCGGATGGCCGTACGCACCGTTCGTCGTTCCGCAACCGATTTACGACGCCTGGAACGCGAAAGCGCGCGGCGCGCGTCTCGAGCGCGCGTGGTCCGAATCGTTCGCGGCCTACGCGCGCGCGCATCCTGCGCTCGCGGCGGAATTCGAGCGGCGGATGAGCGGCCGGTTGCCCGACGATTTCGCGGCAACCGCGCAGCGCCTCATCGATGCGCAGGCGCAGAAAAGGGAAACGGTCGCCACGCGCAAGGCGTCGCAGCAGGCGATCGAAGCGTTCGCGAACGTGCTGCCGGAGATGCTGGGCGGTGCAGCGGATCTCACGGGCTCGGTGTTCACGAACTGGTCGGGCAGCGTTGCCGTGACTGCAACCGCGGCCGGCAACTACATCAACTATGGTGTGCGCGAGTTCGCGATGGCGGCCATTGCGACCGGCATTGCACTGCACGGCGGGTTCATTCCGTACGCGGGAACGTTCCTCACGTTCTCGGACTACATGCGCAACGCGATCCGGATGGCGGCGCTGATGAAGGCGAGGTCGATCCTCGTCTTCACGCACGACTCGATCGGTCTCGGCGAAGATGGCCCTACGCACCAGTCGATCGAGCATGCGGCAAGCCTGCGGCTGATTCCGCATCTCGACGTCTGGCGGCCCTGCGACACGGTGGAAACCGCCGTGGCATGGTGCGCGGCGCTCGCGCGGTGCGATGGGCCGAGCGCGCTGCTGTTCACCCGCCAGAACGTCGCTTTTGCCAAGCGGGATCCTTCGGCGCAAGCGAACATCGCCCGCGGTGGCTACGTGCTCGCCGACTTCGCGACGACCGGCACCCGCGCGCTCGTCATCGCGACCGGATCGGAGGTGCCGCTCGCACTCGGCGCGCGCGAACGCCTTGCCGGCGAGGGCATCGCCGTACGCGTCGTGTCGATGCCGTGTACGCAGCGCTTCGATCGCGAGGACGCGGCATATCGTCGCGACGTGTTGCCGGCCGGCGTTCCACGGCTTGCCGTCGAAGCGGGCGCCACCGATGGCTGGCGCAAGTATGTCGGCGCGATCGACGATCCGCACGCGGGTGTGGTCGGCATCGATCGTTATGGCGAATCGGCGCCCGCCGCCGCGCTGTTCCCGTTCTTCGGATTCACTGTCGACCACGTCGCCGCCGCGGTGCGGCGCATCGTCGGCGGCGAATCGCGAGGGCAATGACCACGGGTTCGACACAACATCACGGAGAAAGCATGACCATCAAGGTTGCCATCAACGGGTACGGCCGAATCGGGCGCAACATCCTGCGCGCGCACTATGAGGACGGAAAGAAGCACGATCTCGCGATCGTCGCGATCAATGATCTCGGCAGCCCGGAGACGAACGCGCACCTGACGCGCTACGACACCGCGCACGGCAAGTTTCCCGGCCGCGTCGGCGTCGAGGGCGACGCGATGGTCGTCGACGGCGACCGCATCCGCGTGTTCGCGCAGCGCGATCCCGCGCAATTGCCGTGGGGATCGCTCGGTGTCGACGCAGTGCTCGAGTGCACGGGCCTCTTCACCACGAAGGAGAAGGCGTCCGCGCACCTCAAAGGCGGCGCGCGCAAGGTGATCATTTCGGCGCCCGGCGGCAAGGACGTCGACGCCACGATCGTCTACGGTGTCAACCACCAGAAGCTGAAAGCGTCGGATACGGTGATCTCGAACGCGTCGTGCACGACGAACTGCCTCGCACCGCTCGTCAAGCCGCTCAACGACCGGATCGGCGTCGTGAACGGGCTGATGACCACCGTGCACGCGTACACGAACGACCAGGTGCTGACCGACGTCTACCACGAGGATCTGCGGCGAGCGCGATCGGCGACGATGAGCATGATTCCCACCAAGACCGGCGCGGCCACCGCCGTCGGTCTCGTGCTGCCAGAGCTGAACGGCAAGCTCGATGGCTTTGCGATCCGCGTGCCGACGATCAACGTGTCGATCGTCGACCTCACGTTCATCGCCGCGCGCGACACGAGTGTCGCCGAGGTGAACACAATCATGAAGGAAGCTTCGGAATCCGGACCGCTCTCCGGCGGCATCCTGCACTACAACGATGCGCCGCTCGTTTCGGTCGACTTCAATCACGACCCCGCGTCGTCGACGTTCGACGCGACGCTGACGAAGGTTTCGGGCCGTCTCGTGAAGGTGTCGAGTTGGTACGATAACGAATGGGGGTTTTCGAATCGCATGCTGGACGTGACGATGGCGCTGATGAGCGCAAAGTGACGGCGACGGCATGCCGGGCGTCGCGATGATGCTATTGATGGCGCATTGACGAGCGATGGATTTCCTGCGCCTTTCGGACGTCGACGTGCACGGGAAGCGCGTATTCATCCGCGCCGACCTGAACGTTCCGCTCGACAACGGACACATCACCGACGACACGCGGATCCGGGCGTCGGTCCCGGCGATCCACGATGCGCTGACACGCGGCGCGAGCGTCATGGTGACGTCGCACCTCGGCCGTCCGGTCGAAGGCAAGCTGACGAAAGCCGATACGCTCGAGCCGGTCGCCGCACGCCTCGGCGAGTTGATGCGTCGCGAAGTGCGCCTGATCCGCGACTGGGTGAACGGGGGCGTATGGCACAGCTCGCTCGCCATGGGCGACCTCGTGATGCTCGAGAATTGCCGCGTCAATCCCGGCGAGAAGGACGACAGCGTCCCGCTCGCGCGGCAGATGGCGAATCTCTGCGACGTCTACTGCAACGATGCGTTCGGCACCGCGCATCGGCCGGAGGCGACGACGCATGCGATGGCGCTTTATGCGCCGGTCGCCTGCGCGGGACCGCTCCTGGCCGGCGAGCTCGAAGCGCTCGGCAAGGCGCTCGACGCGCCTGCGCGGCCGCTCGTGGCGATCGTCGCCGGCGCGAAGGTTTCGACGAAGCTCGCCATTCTCCGCACGCTGCTCGCTAAGGTCGACACGCTGATCGTCGGCGGCGGCATCGCGAACACATTCATCCTCGCCGCCGGCGGCCGCATCGGGAAATCGCTCGCGGAGCCCGATCTCGTACCCGAAGCCCGCTCGCTCCTCGATGAATTCGCGGGCAGGATACCGTTGCCGGTCGATGCTGTTTGCGCCAAGCGCTTCGCCGCGGATGCCGCACCCGCAATCAAGGCGATCGACGAAGTCGCCGACGACGACCTCATCCTCGACATCGGGACGAATACCGTGGCGATGCTGTTGCCGCTGATCGCCGGCGCCGGCACGATCGTGTGGAACGGACCCGTTGGCGTCTTCGAATTCGATGCGTTCGCGCACGGGACGCGTGCGCTCGCCGACGCGATTGCGGCCGCGCCGGCATTCTCGATCGCGGGCGGCGGCGATACGCTGGCGGCGATCGCGAAGTTCGGCGTCACCGGAGGGATCGGTTATATTTCAACGGGCGGCGGAGCGTTCCTGGAGTTTCTCGAAGGCAGGACCCTCCCGGCCGTCGAAGTGCTCGAACGGCGTGCACGCGAGGTGAGCGCACCGCTGACGGCATCTCCGATCCCGTAACATCGTCGTCGCGCGCGAACCCTCACGCCGCAACGCGAAACGCGTTCCCCATACCAGGCAATCCTCCTTCATGCCGCGCTCGACCAAGATCGTCGTCACGCTGGGACCCGCCAGCAGCAAGCCGGAAGTGCTGCGCCGCATGCTCGCGGCCGGTGTGGACGTCGTACGGCTCAATTTCTCGCACGGTGTCGCGGCCGATCATGTCGAGCGCGCCCAGCTCGTCCGCGAGGTCGCGCGCTCGCAGCGGCGCGAGGTCGCGATCATGGCCGACCTGCAGGGACCGAAGATACGGATCGGCCGCTTCGCGGAAGGCAAGGTCGAGCTCGTGCCGGGCGCACGCTTCATTCTCGACGCCGATTGCGAGCTCGGCGACGCGACGCGCGTCGGCCTCGATTATCGAGAGCTCGTCAACGACGTCGGGCCGGGATCCGTGCTGTTGCTCGACGACGGACTGATCAAGCTCGACGTCGAAACCGTCGATGGTCCGCGGATCGTCACGCGCGTCGTGCTCGGCGGAACGCTGTCGAACAACAAGGGCATCAACCGCATGGGCGGCGGCCTGTCGGCGGCCGCACTGACGCCGAAGGACATGGACGACGTCAAGACCGCGGTCCAGCTCGAGGCCGACTACCTCGCCATCTCCTTCCCGAAGAGCAAGGAAGACATGTACATGGCGCGCCAGCTCGTGCGCGCGGCCGGCGGACGCGCGATGCTGATCGCGAAGATCGAGCGCGCCGAGGCCATTCCGGCGCTCGAGGAGATCATCGATTCGTCGGACGGCATCATGGTCGCGCGCGGCGATCTGGCCGTCGAAGTGGGGAATGCGGCGGTGCCGGGACTGCAGAAGCGCATGCTGCGCGCGGCGCGCGAGCACAACAAGTTCAGCATCACCGCGACGCAGATGATGGAATCGATGATCCACAATCCGGTGCCGACGCGCGCCGAGGTGTCGGACGTCGCGAACGCCGTGCTCGATGGCACCGACGCCGTCATGCTGTCGGCGGAAACCGCCGCCGGCCGCTTTCCGGTGGAAACCGTCGAAACGATGGCGCAGATCTGCGTCGAGGCGGAAAAGTCCGACCCGGTGCAGCTCGACCGCGATTTCATGGATCGCACGTTCACGCGGATCGACCAGTCGATCGCGATGGCGACGCTCTTTACCGCGTACCACCTGCGCGTGAAGGCGATCGCCTCGCTGACCGAATCCGGATCGACGGCGTTGTGGATGTCGCGCCACAACTGCGGCTGCCCGATCTTCGCGATCACGCCGAAGGTCGAGACGCAACGGCGCATGGCGCTGCTGCGCAACGTCACGTCGCTGTTCCTCGAGCAGAGCAGCGACCGCGACGACGTGCTGCGCGCCGCGGAGGATCTGCTGCTCGCGCAGTCGTTCGTGCAGCGTGGCGATCTCATCGTGCTGACGATCGGCGAGCCGATGGGCAAATCGGGCGGTACCAACACGATGAAGATCGTCAGGGTCGGTGACCACCGAGCCTGACGATTTCGGCGTTCACGGGGGACTTGGAGGTTATCGACCCGAGCGCTCGGCGTCGATCGATCACTGAACGGAGGTGCGCATGGACCATTCGATGTATCCCGAAACGAGCCGTGAGTCGCGCGACAAGCTGCGCGAGCTGGCGCCGGAGCCTTACGCCGCGTTCCGCGCATTCGGCCAGAAGGTGTTCGCGAACGGCGCGCTGCCGTCGAAAACGAAGCAGTTGATCGCTGTCGCCGTCGCGCATGTCACGCAGTGTCCCTATTGCATCCGCGGCCATACCGAGCTCGCGCTGCAGGCGGGTGCGTCGCAGCAGGAAATCGTCGAGGCGATCTGGGTCGCGGCCGAGATGCGCGCCGGCGCCGCTTACGCCCACGCCAATCTCGCGATCGACACGATGAACCGGGTGGCAGGCAAGCAAGCGGGCGGTTGAACCACCCGCCGATGTTGCGCCGGAACCCGATTTCGTTCTCCGACATTCCGCGCAAGCGCCGACCATGCATCGCCCGCTATGGCAACGCATTCTCCTGTCCGCCTGGGTGCGGCCGGTGCTGCTCGTCATCGTCCTGCTGGCGGTCTGGGATCTCACGATCCGGGTGTTCAGGATTCCGCCTTATCTGATTCCTTCGCCGTGGTCGGTCGTCCAGCAACTCGTCGCCGAGTGGCCGCGCCTTCTCAAGGAAGCGATTCCGACGACGTACGCAACGCTCGGCGGCTTCGCACTGTCGATCGCGTTCGGCATTCCGATGGCGCTCGTGATTGCGTATTCGCGGACGGTGGAGAGCTTCGTCTATCCGTTGCTCGTGTTCTCGCAGAGCGTGCCGAAGATCGCGATCGCGCCGCTGTTCGTCGTCTGGTTCGGCTTCGGCATCATTCCGAAAGTGATTGCCGCGTTCATGCTCGGGTTCTTTCCGATCGTCGTATCCACCGTCATGGGCTTCAAGTCCGTCGACCCCGACATGCTCGATCTCGCGCGCTCGATGAAGGCGAGCCGGCTCGCGACGTTCATGCGCATCAGTCTGCCGCAGGCGCTGCCTTCGATTTTCGCCGGGCTCAAGGTGTCGATTACACTGGCGGTCGTCGGCGCTGTCGTCGGCGAATTCGTCGGATCGAACTCCGGCATCGGCTATCTGCTGCAGATCGCGAACGGCAATTTCGACTTGCCGCTGATGTTCGCAGCGCTGACGGTGCTCTCCGCCATCGGCGTGCTGCTGTTCGTCGCGATCGATGTCGTCGAACGGTTGCTGATTCCGTGGCATGCGTCGCAGCGTCTCGACGTGATGGCGACGGCGTAACGAGTCCGGTGTTTGCGCGCTCCTGCACGATAGACAATCAGAACATGCGGCCGCACCCGGCGGCCGTCACCCAGAGGAGGAATCGATGAGCGTCAAGCGTTTCACCTGCATCGCGGCCGCGCTGTTGGCGCTCTGCGCCGGTCCGGCAATGGCACAGGGCAAGGACAAGGTCGTGTTGCTGCTGAACTGGTACGTCTACAGCGAGCACGCGCCGTTCTTCCTCGGCAAGGCGCGCGGCTATTTCGAAAAGGAAGGCATCGATCTCGACATCCAGGAGGGCCGCGGGTCGGGCGTCACCGTTCAGGCTGTTGCCGCGGGCACGGCGGACTTCGGCTACGCTGACGTAGCGACGATGATCAAGGCCGCATCCAAGGGTGCGCCGGTAATCGCCGTCGGCGTCGCGCTGCAGACGTCGCCGATGTCGGTGATGGGCTTCGCCGACAAGAACATCCGCAAGCCGGCCGACATCAGGGGCAAGACCGTCGCCGTCACGCCCGGCGACTCGATGTCGCAGATCTGGCCGCTGTTCCTGAAGAAAACCGGGCTCAAGGAGTCCGATTTCAAGACTGTGTCCGGTGACGCACAAACGAAGCTCAACGCGGTGATGACGGGCCAGGCCGATCTGCTGCTCGGCTACGTGATGGACCAGGCGATCAAGCTGCAGGATGCGACCCACAGGAAGGTGTATCCGATCCGCTTCGCCGATTACGGCGTCAACATGGTGTCGAGCGGGATCATCGTGCAGAAGGACTACCTGAAATCGAAGCCCGATCTCGTCAGGCGCTTCCTGCGCGCGGCGACGCGCTCGCTGGAGGACGCCGCGAAGCATCCCGATGAAGCCGTCGACGCGATGCTCGCGGCGAAGCCGAAGTCGGGCGTCAAGGACACGGCGGTGATCGGCATGAAGAACACTGCCACGCTGTACAAGGGGCCCGATAATCCCGGGGATCGGCCGCTGCGCGTGGGGGCGAAGAACATGGACGAGACGCTGGCGCTCCTCGTCGAATACGGCGGCCTCGACAAGGCCAGCGCCGGCAAGGCGACCGATTACTATACGAATGCGTATCTGCCATAGTGGCGCGTCGCGGAACGGGCGCACGCCGCGGCGTTGCGCGCCGGCGGCCGGATAGCGATGCCGCATGTCGCCGTTCGCAGCGCCGATCCGGCAACCGGCGCGTCGGCGCGCACGCTGATTTCACTCGCGGGCGTCGCGAAGACGTATCGCACGCGCGACGGCGAAGTCGAGTCGCTGCAGCCGTTGACGTTCGATATCCTGGAAGGCGAATTCCTGGCGATCGTCGGTCCGTCCGGCTGCGGCAAATCGACGCTGCTCAAGATGGTGGGCGGCCTCTTGCCGGTATCGTCGGGGCGGATCGCCCTGAACGGGCGTGAAGTCGCCGGACCGCCCGATGACGTCGGCATCGTTTTCCAGAGTCCCGTCCTGCTCGCGTGGCGCAGCGTCCTCGACAACGTCATGCTGCAGATCGAGATGCGGCGCCTGCCGCGCGCGACGTACCTGCCGAAGGCCGGTGCACTGCTCGAGATGGTCGGCCTCGGCGGCTTCGAGCGCAAATTGCCGTGGCAACTGTCGGGCGGCATGCAGCAGCGCGCGTCGATCTGCCGGGCGCTCGTGCACGACCCTGCCGTGCTGCTGATGGACGAGCCGTTCGGCGCGCTCGACGCGATGACGCGCGAGCGGATGAACCTCGAGCTGCAGCGCATCTGGTACGAGACGCGCAAGACCGTGCTGTTCATCACGCACAGCATTCCGGAAGCCGTCTTCCTGGCCGACCGCGTGCTGGTGATGACCGAGCGCCCCGGCTCGGTCGCCGCGATCTACGAGGTTCCGCTGCCGCGTCCACGCTCGCTTCGCGTGATGAGCGACCCGACCTTCACCGAATTGACGCAGACGATCCGCCGCCACTTCTATTCGCAGGGGACGCTCGACGCATGAGGTGTAAAGCATGAGCGGCCGCGCCGCGCCTGCACCGCGGTTCAGCGTTATATCGCTCGAATGCTTCGAGCGGCCGGTAGCGTTGCGTCTGCCGTTTCGGTTCGGCGCCGCCACCGTACGAGAGGCGCCGCAGGCGTTCGTCCGGGCCACGGTCCGCGCGACCGACGGCCGCACGGCGCAAGGCATGGCGGCGCAGATGATGATCCCCAAGTGGTTCGACAAGGATCCATGCCGATCGAACGCGGCAAACGTCGAGGACCTGCGCCGCTCGCTTCGCCTCGCGCGCGCGGCGTACTGCGCGAATACGGCGCCGCGCAGCGCGTTCGGCCATGCGGCGTTTCACTATCAGGCGCTGCTCGAGTCGAGCGCGCGCGACGGGCTCGATGCGCTCACGGCATCGTACGGCGCCGCGCTGGCGGACGCGGCGATCCTCGATGCGCTGTGCCGGCTTCGCGACGTCTCGTTCGAAACGGCGCTGCGGCTGAATCTCGTCGGCCTCGATGCGGAACTGACGCCGGATCTCGCGCATTTCGACCTCGAAGGCTACCTCGCCGGACGGCAAATGCCGAACCGGATCCATGCGCGCCACACGGTTGGCATGGACGATCCACTGACCGAGCACGACATCGGAACGGATGGCATCCCTGACGACGGTCTGCCGGTGGCCCTGACGCAAGTCATCGCGCGCTATTGCAACCGCTACTTCAAGGTCAAGCTGTGCGGCGATGTCGAAGCCGATATCGCCCGGCTGACGCAAATCGCGGCCGTACTCGATCCGCTCGCCGATTACCGCGTCACGCTCGACGGCAACGAGCAATTCGCCGATGTCGCCGCCGTCACCGACTTCGTCGACGCGCTCGTGCGCGAGCCGCGCATGGCGCGTCTTCGCAACGCGACGCTTTATCTCGAGCAGCCGCTCGCGCGCTCGATCGCGTTCGACACCGGCGTGCACGCCGTCGCGACGGCGATGCCGCTGATCATCGACGAATCGGATGCGACGATCGATGCGTTCGTGCGGGCGCGTGCGCTCGGCTACGCCGGCGTGTCGAGCAAGACCTGCAAGGGCATCTACAAGTCGCTGCTAAACAGCGCGCGCTGCGCACGATGGAACGCCGCCGGTCACGGCGCGCCGGTGTTCATGACCGGCGAGGACCTCACCGCGCAGCCGGGACTCGCAGTGCAGCAGGATCTCGCGCTGGCCGCGGTGCTCGGCCTTACGCACGTCGAGCGCAACGGCCATCATTATGTCGCCGCATTCGCGGGCCAGCATGCACCTGCGCCTGAACAGCAGGCGTTTCTGGCGGCGCATCCCGACCTTTACATGCGCAGCGGCGATCAGGTCGCGCTGGCGATCCGCGATGGCGAGATCGCGCTCGACTCGCTCGCCGTCGTCGGTTTTGCATCCGGCGTGTGGCCCGACGTCGAGTCGATGCAGCCGCTCGGCGAGCGAATTCATTCGGTGTCGGAGGTGTAATTATCGGGGCGGATCCCGATAATTACACCTCCGACACCGAATTACGCACCTCCGACACCGAATTACGACCAGGAGCGGTAATGGAAACGATTCGTATCGGCGTGATCATGAACGGCGTCACCGGCCGGATG
>Ga0207695_10010158_pt1 | contig 11550 bp, 12 predicted proteins | sample KBSC54metaG_FD_184354 | JGI IMG/M metagenome (GOLD analysis project Ga0207695, IMG submission 184354) | Corn rhizosphere microbial communities from Kellogg Biological Station, Michigan, USA - KBS C5-4 metaG (SPAdes) (version 2) | ecosystem: Host-associated > Plants > Roots > Rhizosphere > Soil... | reverse complement strand
AGACCCACGCTCATCAGGAAAGGGCCTTAATTGCTGGTCTTGTAGATCTGATCAAATACGCCACCATCTGCAAAGAACTTGGCTTGGGCCTTGGCCCAACCACCAAAACCATCATCAATGTTCACAAGTTCCAGCTTCTGGAACTGCTTCAAGTCTTCCGGATCGGCAGCCGACGGGTCAGACGGGCGGTAATGGTTATGCGCCGCGATCTTTTGGGCTGGAGCAGTGAAGAGATAATCGAGGTATGCCTTGGCTTCCTTCTCGGTGCCGTTAGCTTTCGCGTTCTCTTCGACGACAGCAACCGGGGTTTCCGCATTCACAGAAATCGACGGATAAACGATTTCGAATTTGTCCTTGCCGAATTCATCGAGCGCCAGATAGGCATCGTTTTCCCAGGCCACGAGAACATCGCCCTGCCCACGCTGAGCAAAGGTGATGGTGGAGCCGCGAGCGCCCGTATCAAGCACCGGCACATTCTTGTAGATTTTGGCGAGCAAATCCTGCGTTTTTGTTTCATCGCCGCCGAAATTCTTCAGGCCCCAGGCCCAGGCGCCTAGGAAGTTCCAGCGTGCACCACCGGATGTCTTCGGATTCGGCGTGATCACGCCGACGCCCGGATTGGCAAGATCACCCCAATCCTTGATGGCCTTGGGATTGCCCTTCTTGACAACAAAAACGATGGTGGAGCTGAAAGGCGTGGATTTGTGCGGCTCCTTGGAAGCCCAATCGGTGGGCAGCAATTTGTTTTTGGCGATGGCATCGATATCGGCGGAAAGCGCCAACGTCACGACGTCAGCCTTCAGGCCATCGATCACAGCGCGGGCCTGCTTGCCGGAGCCGCCATGCGACTGATTGATCGTGATGGTGTCGCCGGTCTTCGCCTTCCAATCGGCGGCGAAGCTTTCATTGATCGCCTTGTAGAGTTCGCGCGTCGGGTCGTAGGACACGTTGAGCAGCGTCACGTCTTTGGCGAGGGCCGCCTGCAGGCCGGCAACCAACGAAAACGTCAGCGCAGCGGAAGAAACAGCGAGTTTCAAGCTATTGAATTTCATGGGTTTTGCCTTTCTGTAGGTCTCTATGTCTACATACTATACAAAATCAGTAGTGATTCAAGCCCAAAGTTCTTAATACCGAACACTTCGTCCTAAACTATGGATTCAAAATAACTTAAACCGGCGGCAGGACCACGTCTGCCTGATGCATAACTGCCGAGAGGGAAGTTGTTTCCAAGGCGGTCAAATATTCTGCATATGCTTTGGCAAAGGCGAGGCGCACTTCGCACTTCTGTTCGCTCCTGCAATCATCGCAGCGCTTATAGGCAGTGCGGGACAGGCAGGGCAGTGGCGCAATAGGCCCATCGATGGCGCGCAACATGGGGCCGATGTAAATGAGATCCGCAGGCTTCAGCAATTCATATCCGCCATCTCGGCCACGGCGCGAGGAAATATAGCCGGCGGATTTCAACGCCAGGAGAATCTGTTCGAGAAATTTCTTCGGCAGTTGTTCCTGCTCTGCCAGTTCCTTGATCTGCAGGCCACGCGTGCCTTGGGCTCTTGCCAGAGCCACCATGGCTTTGAATGCATAACGTGCGCGCTGCGAAATCATGCAGTTAACTTAGTCACGAAATCGCACATTGCACAGGGTGGAATTTTCGCATGCATTTTGGCCGGTCCATACTTGGCGATTCTATAAACTTCGCATAACAATATTGGCATTACCGCGTAAGCCGGGGCGTTTGCATGATGCTTCTCTCTGGTTTTCAAGAAGGCTCGGCTCCCCTAATGCCGCGCCTTTTTGCTGCCGGTGGGAAGTGATAGTGCTATCAGCTGATTAGACCCATTTGAGGAATTCCATGTCGAAGCCTGTTCTGCTGATTGTCGGCCCCTATCCGGATTTCGACATGGAGGTCCTGGAGCGCGAATATAGTGTCCTCAAGCTGTGGGAAAACGTCCGCATAGATGAACATGCGGACCAAATACGTGCACTGGCCACGCGCGGTGATCTGGGCGCCTCGAAAGAGCTGATCGCGCAATTGCCCAAACTCGAGATCATTGCTTGCAACGGTGTGGGCGTGGATGCCATCGACTTTAACTCTACCCGGACGCGGGGGATTAAGGTCAGCAACACCCCGGATGTGCTCAATGACGACGTCGCCGATCTGACATTGGGACTTATGCTCGGCATCTCCCGGCAGATCGCCAAGGGTGATGCCTTTGTGCGTTCGGGCCAATGGGCGACGACCGGCTGGCCGCTGCAGATGAAGATGAGCGGCAAGCGCCTCGGCCTTCTCGGCATGGGCCGCATCGGGCAGGCGATTGCCAAGCGTGCCGAAGCATTCTCAATGCCGGTGGCCTATCACACCCGCAACAAACGCGATGATGTGGGCTATGCTTATTACCCTGCTCTCACTGAGTTGGCGCGCGACAGTGATTACCTTGTGGCGATCCTGCCAGGTGGTGCGGGCACGCAGAATATCATCAATGCCGAGGTACTCAAGGCGCTGGGGCCGACGGGCATCTTCGTCAATGTGGCGCGCGGCACGGTGGCAGATGAAGAGGCACTGTTGCAGGCGCTCGAAAACAAGACCATCGCGGGTGCGGCGCTCGATGTCTACTGGAACGAGCCGAAGATCAATCCGCGCTTTTTCGCGCTGGAGAACGCCCTGCTCCACCCCCACGGTGGCAGCGCCACACTCGATACGCGCAAGGCAATGGGCAAACTGGTGCGCGACAATCTCGCCGCGCATTTTGCGGGCAAGCCACTGCTGACGCCGGTGGGATAGAATCAATCTTTCCGGCGTGACCTATGTCGCACTTGTTTTGATACACCCCACCCCCATCTACACAGTCTACCCTACAACTTGATTTCCTGAATTCAGGGCCATGCTTGGCAATACATGCGCGAACAGAGCGCATCGGCCAGCATGCCAACCGGCCTGCCGGAATTCGCCTATTCAGGTATTACCATGACAATCATGCACATCACCAGAACGGCCGCGACGTTTTCACCGCGGATTGTGGCCGCCGATGACATTGCACCGATTACGCCCCTGCTTCGCCTGGTCGGCAAGAAGCCCAAGCTCAGCCTCGTCAAGGGCGGCGGGCAGTCCTGGAAAGTTGGCAAGAAATAGTTCGGCCGCACACCTCACCCCTCGTGCAACAGCACACTGTTTCAGGATTTTCTTATGTCTCTCATGTTCACGCCCGGCCTTTTTGATTTCCCATCTGCTCTCAAAGTGATCGCCAAGGAGCATCCCATGATCTCGACGCACCGCATCTCCCAAACTGCTGCTGCGGCAACGCGATGGACTGCGCGCTGGTTTCAGCGCCTGTTGAAGAAAGTGGGCCATGGGAACAACTAGAAGCAACGTCATCTTCAATAATGCGTTCAAGCTCCGGGCCTTTGCGTATGACCTGCCGGCAGGAACCTACGAAATCTCCGTAGCCGACAAGGAAACCGATGCCGTGCTCAACCAAGGCCTTTACCGCATCTCGACGATGATCTGCACGCCGTCCATCGAACGTCGGGGCGGCCCGCAGAAATGGACCGGGGTCAATGCGACCGAACTGGCAGAGGCGCTCAAGCGCGATGCCCACACCGTGACTTTTCGCAGCCCTCTGCCACTGGGTTGAACCTCAAGCGGCGTTGGCCAGCCCCTAGCCTGGCTCACGCTTCAGGAGCATGGTTCGCCTTATAGGGTTCCATCCTCCTTCGACCCCGGCCCTCATCCTGGATATTCGGGATGAGGGTCGGGCTTACACGATCCCACCGCCGCCTGCTGCGACCATGGGGCGTTCGGCGGTAACCTTCTTGCGGTAGCCCGCAGCGCGGTAGGTGGCGATGGTGTCGATGGCGCCGCCCTTCTTCAGGCGCGACATGGCGAGGATCGGCTCGACATCCGTGCGGTAGGCTTGCTTCAAAGTTGTCGTGGCCATCAAGGCGTCGTTTGACTCCTGATAGTTCTCGAGCGCCTCGCGGTCCACCAGCAGGGCTTGCGCATAGGCGCGCTGCACTTCGATTGCGGAGAGCATCAGGCTTTCGATCGGGTCGGTGACATTGTGGCTCTGGTCCAGCATGTGGGCCGGATTGAAGCCCTTGGCCTTGTTCAGCTCGGCATCGACGAGTTCATTGAATACGAGGAACAGGCGGTACGGTTCGATTGAGCCCGCATCCAGATCGTCATCACCATATTTCGAGTCATTGAAATGGAAGCCGCCGAGCTTGCCGAACTGGATGAGGCGTGAGACGATCATTTCGATATTGGTGTTGGGCGCGTGATGGCCGAGATCGACAAGGCAGTAAGCCTTGTCGCCGAGCTCCTTCGCCGTGAGATAGTTGCTGCCCCAATCCTGCATCACCGTCGAATAGAAGGCCGGCTCATACATCTTGTGCTCGGTGAACAGGCGCCAATCCGACGGCAGCTCTGCATAGATTTCCTTCAGGCTGTCGAGATAGTGCGTGAAGGCATTGGCGAAATTCTGCTGGCCGGGGAAGTTCGAGCCATCGCCGATCCAGACGGTGAGCGCCTTGGAGCCTAGCTCCTTGCCGATCTCGATACATTCAATGTTGTGATCGATAGCCTGCTTGCGCGTGGCTTTATCCGTATGGCTGAGCGAGCCGTAGCGATAAGAGTACTTCTGGTTCGCCGCATCCGAGAACGTGTTCGAATTCATCGCATCGAAGCCCAAGCCGAAACGGCTGGCCGATTGCTTCAGGCGTTTCGGATCGGCCTTGTCCCAGGGAATATGCAGCGACACGGTGGGCGTGGCCTGGGTGAGCTGCGAGATCACGGCGCAGTCTTCGATCTTGTCGAAGATGTCGCGCGGCTGGCCACCATCAGGGAAGCGGCCGAAGCGCGTGCCGCCGGTGCCTACGCCCCAGCTGGGCACGGCCACGGCGAAGTCCGAGACCTTCTTGAGGATGTCATCGATCTTGATGCCGCGGCGGGTGAGGTCTTCGCCGAGGAAGTCATATTGCTTCTTCAGCACGGCTTCGCGCGCATGGTTGGCTTCATCGACCGTAGCGGCCGCGATCATTTTTTCAGACATGTTTCTTCCCTCACCTGTACTTTTTATTCTCCATGGGCGGGCTTGATCCGCCCATCCAGAACCACGCAAAGGCTGGATCGGCGGGTCAAGCCCGCCGATGGAGAGAATTATGTTACCGCGTAAAGCTCTGAGCGTTACCGGCGTCGACATTGATGATGTTGCCGGTAGATTTCGCTGATGCCTCGCTGGCGAAGAAGTAGATCGCCTCGGCAATGTCTTCCGGGAAAACCGAGCGCTTGAGGAGCGAGCGCTGGCGGTACATTTCCTCCAGGCCTTCCTTGTCGGTCTTGTAGGTCGAAGCGCGCTGTTCGAGCCATTCGCCCGCCCAGATTTTCGAGCCGCGCAGTACCGCATCGGGGTTCACCACATTGACGCGGATCTGCTTTTCAGCGCCCTCGAGCGCGAGGCAGCGCGCGAGATGGATCTCGGCACCCTTGGCTGTGCAGTAAGCGGATGCATTCGGCGAAGCGGCAAGGCCGTTCTTCGAAGCGACAAAGACGATATTGCCGCCGATCTTCTGCTTCTCGAACAGCTTGAAGGCTTCACGCGAAACGAGGAAGTAACCGGTGGACAGGATGTCCATGTTCTTGTTCCACAGCGCCAGCGTGGTTTCAGCCACCGGGGCCGAGGACGCGATGCCGGCATTCGACACCATGATGTCGAGGCCACCGAAGGCGACGGAGGCCGCATCGAAGCCGGCGACCACCTGCTCTTCCTTGGTGACATCGATCAGCGTGCTGCTGACGAAATCCTTGCCGAAAGCGCCGCTGAGTTCGCCTTGCGCATTATCCAGCGCCGACTTGTCGAAATCGGCGAGCACCACGCAGGCACCTTCGCGCAGCAGGCGCACCGCGGTGGCCTTGCCGATGCCACCGGCGCCACCGGTGACGAGAGCGACGCGGCCAGCCAGCGACTTCGGCTTGGGCATGCGCTGCAGCTTGGCTTCTTCAAGCAGCCAGTATTCAATGTTGAAAGCTTCCTGCTGCGAGAGGCCCACATAGGTCGACACGCTCGAAGCGCCGCGCATCACATTTATGGCGTTCACATAGAACTCGCCGCTGATGCGGGCCGTGGCCTTGTCCTTGGCGAAGGTGAACATGCCGACCTGCGGCAGCAGGAATACGACAGGATTGGCATCGCGCATGGCCGGAGAGTTCGGATGCTTGCAGCGGTTATAGTAGTCCGCATAGGACTTGCGGTAGGCCTCGACGGCTTCCGGCAGCTTGGCTTCGTCTTCGACCACCAACGGCGCGATCTTGGTGCGCAGGAAGTGATCCGGGCATGAGGTGCCCAAAGCGGCGAGCGGCTTCAGCTCTTTCGAATTGACGAATTCCAGCACCGTGTCGCTGTCATCGAAATGGCCGACCATGTGGAACTGGCCGGAGATGAGGCCACGGATAACGGGCATCAGAGCGGCGGCTTTGGCACGGCGTTCTTCAGCCGAGAGCGATTTTGTAACAGGGCCGCCGAATGCGTCCTTGCCCTTCTGCTGTTCAGCCAGCCAGGCGTCAGCCTTGTTGATGGCCCACAGCGTGGTCTCGTAGCATTCTTCCGGCGTGTCACCCCAAGTGAACAGGCCGTGGCTTTCGAGGATGACGCCCTTGGCTTTGGGATGGTCGAGGCAGAATTTTTCCAGCCAGAGGCCCAGTTCAAAGCCCGGCTTCTTCCAGGGCAGCGTGCCGATATCGTCGCCGAAAATCTTCTTGGTAAGGGCCTTCACATCCTTGGCAGCAGCGATGGCGATAATGGCATCGGGATGCATGTGATCGACATAGGGCTTGGGCACGAAGGCATGCAGCGGCGTGTCGATCGAAGCAGCGCGCGGATTGAGATTGAAGGTGGTGTGCGGCAGGAAATCCACCATCTCATCTTCATGTTCGACGCCACGGTACAATTTCTTCAGTGCACGGAGCTTTTCCATGTAGAGCGTGGCAAAACCATCGCGCTTGATGGTGGCATTGTCACCGCCCGAGCCCTTGACCCAGAGCACTTCCACCTTCTCGCCGGTGAGCGGGTCTTTCTCCCAGATCTTGGACGAGGTATTGCCGCCGCCATAGTTGGTGACGCGCTTGTCGGAGCCCAGAAGATTTGAGCGATAGACCAGCCGGTCCGCTTCATTCATTGGGTCGGCCTTGGCTTTGTCCCAAAGGTTCGGAATGGCTGAAGAGGATGGATTTGTCACGAAAGGCCTCACCTGGATTTTTGGACGAAATTCGCACTCGTGACTGTTGTTGTCAATCACGAACACTCAACTTCGCTCATTTTGCTGCGTTGCAACAACGATTTACGCTCAAAGTTGATTGACTGTGATCAGAATCGCTCATAGCTTTTCCTGACGTACGGGAAGGAAATTCGCGCCGGAGAGCGCAGCACACCATAGTATTGCAGGCCGTCCATGAACGGTGCGTCGTTGCTTGCCATCAGGGCAGTGCCTATTCTGGTTCGACTGAGGATGAGAAGATGAGTGAGGAAAAATACGCCTTCAAAATGCAGCTCCATCCGGGAAAGCTGGATGAGTACAAGAAGCGCCATGATGAAATCTGGCCGGAACTTGTGACGCTGCTGAAGGATGCTGGGATCCGGGATTACTCAATCCATCTGGACCCGGAAACCAATACGCTGTTCGGCGTGCTGTGGCGCAAGGGCGACCACAAGATGGACGCGCTGCCACTGCATCCTATTATGAAGCGCTGGTGGGCACATATGGCTGATATCATGCAAACCAAGCCCGATAACGAACCGGTGGCCAAGCCGCTGATCAACGTCTTCCATATGGCATGACCAAACCACTGACCGTCGCCGTCATCGATATCGGCAAGACCAATGCAAAGGTCGTCCTGTTCGACTTTGCCAAGGCCAAGGAAATCTGGACCCGCAAGCTCGCCAACACGCCGGTGAGGAGCGGGCCCTATCCGCATCATGACGTGGAGAAGCTTTGGGCCTTCATCCTCGAATCCCTGAAGGCAGCCGGTGCCGACCATGAGATCGATGCGATCAGCATCACCACGCATGGCGCGACCGGCGTGCTGCTGGATGACAAATATGAGCTGGCGCTGCCAGCTTTGGATTATGAATTCACCGGGCTGAATGTCGCCGAGTATGACAAGGTGCGGCCTGGTTTCGACGAAACGGGTTCGCCGCGGTTGCCGGGCGGATTAAATTTGGGCGCGCAGTATTACTGGCTGCAGAGTGCCTTTCCGAAAGAGTTCGCCAAAGCGCGCTGGATCGTGATGTATCCGCAGTATTTCGCTTACCGGCTTTCGGGCGTGCTGGCGGGCGAAGTCACCTCGCTGGGCTGCCATACGGATTTGTGGGCGCCAGAGAAGGAAGACTATTCCTCGATGGTGGACAAGCTCGGCTGGCGCAAGATGATGCCACCCATTCGAAAGGCTGCCGATGAGTTGGGCCACATCACCAAGGATGTGGCCAAGGCCACCGGCCTACCGCTCACCACCCCGGTGATGTGCGGGATCCACGATTCCAACGCCTCGCTCTATCCGCATCTCTTTTCGCAACACCTGCCCTTCTCGGTGGTGTCCACCGGAACCTGGGTCATCAACATGGCGATGGGCGGCAAGAAGGTGGAGCTCGATGCGGCGCGTGACACGCTGATCAATGTGAATGCGCTGGGCCATGCAGTGCCAACCTCTCGCTTCATGGGCGGGCGCGAATTCCAGATGCTGATGGAAGGCCATGAGGCTTGCGTCACGACCTCCGAAAATGCCGAGCGTGTGTTGGAGGACGGCGCAATGCTGCTGCCTTCCGTAGTGGAATCCTGCGGTCCCTTCCCGAGTCGGAAAGCCCAATGGATCAAGGCCGAGAAAGCCACGCCCGGTGAGCGGCGGGCTATTGTCTCCTACTATCTGGCCTTGATGACGAGCGTGTGCCTCAATCTCATCGGCGCGCAGGGGCCGGTGCTGGTCGAAGGACCCTTTGCCAGCAATGCGCAATTCGTGGCGATGCTGAGTGCCGCCACCGGCCGCGATGTGCTGCTGGGTGAGGCGGAAGCTACAGGCACGTCGCTGGGTGCGGCGCTGCTCGCGACGCCGGAGCCGATGAAACAGGCGCCGTCACAGCGGGTGAACACCGCTGCCGACAGCCTGCTCTCAGGCTATGCGGCTCAGTGGAAGAAGTTGGTCGCTCAAAAATCCTGACTGGCGCGGTGGCCGGGTTCACGGCGCTTGGCCTTCAACATCATTTCTTCGGCGCGGGCCATGAGTTGTTCCGGCACGAGACCATCGCGGGGCGCAAGCGAAATACCTGATGAAGCTGAAAGTGGGATTTGCAATGCGCCCACCTTGTGCGGTGTACGAATTGCTTCCATCACGCGGCGCTCAACGGCCATCACATCGGACGGCTTGGCGATCGAGGACTGCAGGACCATGTAGCGATCGCCGCTCAAGTGAGCCACGACGTCGCCTTCGCGCAAAGTGTGGGCGAGGCGCTGGGTTACCGAGTCGAGCAGAGCATCGCAAGTGGGCCGGCCATATTCGCTGTTCATGGTGCCGAATTTGTCGAGATCGAAACAATGCACGGCCATGACACGACCGGGCCGCAGCTTGGCCAGCACATCATCGAGACGCTCAAGCAAGGCAAGCGAGCCTTCAAGCACCTCCGCATCGGTTTTCTGGCCGTTAGCGTCAGCACTATTCCGTTCTTTGGTAACGTCGAAATACAGCGTGAGGAAGCCGCCCTGTTCCAGCGGCACTCCGCGGATTTGCAGCATGGTTCCATCGGGTCGGGTGCGTTCATATGTATGTGGCACGCGGGCACGGGCCAGCTCCATCCGGCGCGTGACATGCTTTTCCGGATCACCCTCGCCATACTCACCGCGCAGGGCGTTGTAGCGGAACACCTGTTCCAGCGTGGGCATGCCGAATTCGAAGAGATCCTGCTTGTAGTCAAGCATGCGCTTGAGGCGCTCATTGCAGACGATCATGCGCTGATGGTTATCAAAAACACAAAGACCGCCCGGAAAATTATCGACGATGGCGGAGTGAAGAGAATCGAGACGCAAGTCATGCGTCTCAGGCGACCGGCCTTTCACGGCATACGATTCAGAAAACATTGAACTGACCCCAATAAACTCCAGCAAGAGACCGGATGAGGTCTTTTCTAGCACTCACGCGTGAATACTTCGGCGCATGGAGGCCTAAAATTTTAGCGAATGGGAGCTAGGCCGATTTGCTGAACGGCAGAAACTCGTCAACGCCTGACGTGACAGGCGCCACGCGGTGGCAGGAGACGAGGCGGCTTTGTTTCAAGACAAGCGCCGGTTCCCGCGTCTTGCACAGATCAACGGCCCATGGGCAGCGCGGATGGAAGGTGCAGCCGGAGGGCGGGCTGAGCGGTGAAGGCAATTCGCCCTGCAGCACGATGCGCTGGCGCTTGCGTGACGGATCGGCCTGCGGCGTGGCCGAGAGCAAGGCCTGCGTATAGGGATGTTTCGGATCGGTGAAGATTTGCGCGGCGGTGCCTTGCTCCACCACCTTGCCGAGATACATGACCATGATGTCCTTGGCGATGTGGCGCACCACGGCCAAGTCATGGCTGATGAAGAGGTAAGCGAGGTTCAGGCGTTCCTGCAGTTCGGCCAGCAGGTTCAGCACCTGGGCCTGAATGGAAATGTCGAGCGCCGAGACCGGCTCGTCGAGCACCAGGATTTCTGGGTTGAGCATCAGCGCACGGGCCACTGCGATACGCTGGCGCTGGCCGCCGGAGAACATATGCGGATAGCGATCGTAGTGTTCGGGGCGCAAGCCCACCGAAGCCATCATCTCGCGCGCTTTGTCGGAACGCTCGGATTTCGACAGCCTGGTGTTCACCAGCAGCGGCTCTTCGAGAATGGTGCCAATCTTCTGGCGCGGGTTTAGCGAGCCATAAGGATTCTGAAAAACGATCTGCACTTTGGGGCGCAGCTCACGCAGCGTGGCTTCATCCGCGCCGACCACCTGCTTGCCGGTGATTTCCAATGTGCCGGCGGTGGGCCGTTCGATCATGGTGACCATGCGGGCGAGCGTGGACTTGCCGCAGCCGGATTCGCCGACGACGGCAAGCGTTTCGCCGCGTTGCAGCGAGAAGCTGGCGCCATCAACGGCCTTGAGCGTGGCCGGCTCGTCGAACATGCCGCGCTGGACGCTGTAATGCTGCTTCAGGTCACGTGCCAAGATCACCGTGGTCACTGGGCTGTCTCCGCGGCGCTTTTCATCAGGGGATAGTGGCACAGCGCGCCATGCTGGTAGGGCGGCGGCGTGGTGCGGCAAAGATCAGTGGCGATTGAGCAGCGCGGGCTGAACAGGCAACCCACGGGGCGGTCAAACTGACCGGGCACGACACCCTTGATCGAGGGCAGATGCTTGCCGGTGGCGCGCTCGGGCAAGGCCGCAAGAAGCGCTGCCGTATAGGGATGGCGCGGATGGGCGAAGAGCTCACGCACCGGCTGTTCTTCTACCTTCTGTCCGGCATATTGCACCGACACACGTTCGGCAGTTTCGGCCACCAC
>Ga0207695_10010155_pt1 | contig 11552 bp, 10 predicted proteins | sample KBSC54metaG_FD_184354 | JGI IMG/M metagenome (GOLD analysis project Ga0207695, IMG submission 184354) | Corn rhizosphere microbial communities from Kellogg Biological Station, Michigan, USA - KBS C5-4 metaG (SPAdes) (version 2) | ecosystem: Host-associated > Plants > Roots > Rhizosphere > Soil... | reverse complement strand
GCTCGCGCTCGACGATCGCGATGACCTGTCACCCGAGGAGGAAGCACTTGCCGAAGTGCTGATGCTCCTGATCGAAGACTACGAAGAAAAGAATTACCCTCTGCCCCAAGTGTCGCCGAACGATTCCTTAAACGCACTTATGGAAGAACGTGGACTGAAGCACGGGGACATTTGGCCTGTTTTGGGCAATAAGGGTGCCGCCACTGAAGTGCTGAGCGGTCGACGGTCCATCAGCAAGACCCAGGCAAAAAGACTGGCTGAATTCTTTCGTGTGCCGATCGACATCTTCGTGTAAGGGCCGCCTCCCAAGCAGATGCAGCCTCCGGATGGTATGGGGTTACTTGACTTGCAAATCGCGCAAAGCGGCTGCTCGCCAGGGCCCAGCCCTGACATTGCGGAAGTGCCGGCCTCAATTTACGCCAGCGCGACCTTGTACAACGCCACCAGTTTTCCCCACGCACGTTCGGCATCCGGCTTGTTGTAGATCGGCTTGCCGTCCCGGGCCGGCATGTCCGGTACGCACCAACCGTGCTGCGTGCCAGGATATACTTCGATCTCCGCGGGGACGTTCGCGGCGGCAAATGCTTCTTTCAGTTTGTCCTTTGCGTCCGGTTGACGCGCATCGTCGCTCGCCGCGATAGCGAAATACATGTGGGCCTTGATTTTCGGCGCGAGCAGATGCGGGCTGTTGGGGTTGTCGGTGACCAAGCCTCCGCCGTGGAATGAGGCCCCGGCGCCTATGCGATCGGGGAGTGCGGCGGCGGTCTTGACAACGAGTGGTCCGCCCATGCAGTAACCTTGGGTTCCGATCTTCTTTGCCTTGTTCACTTCTTTTTGCGCATCGAGAAAGGCGACGTAAGCTGCGGCATCCTTCTCAGCGTTGCCGGCGGCGTTGACCGATGCCATCAGCGGCCTGAGCTTCGCCATGTCGTCCGGATTCTGGAAGTTGAAATGGGCCGCGTCCGAGAAAGGCGCTTTGGCCACTCGATAAAAAGGATTGGGCACCAAAACGGAATATCCCTCGGCGGCAATACGCTTGCCCATGTCGCGCATGGATGGCCGCAAGCCGAATGCGTCCGGCCAAATCAGCACGCCTGGGTGTGAACCCGTCTTCGGGTGAATGAATCCGGCGTCGCAGGTTCCGTCGGGAGTTTTGATCTCGACGTTGGTTTCCACGACGTCAAAGCCGACTGCCGCGGACGACTCTGCCGTGGCGGCGAAGCTTGCTGCGACTGAGAGAGCTACAAAGCCGCGCCGTCCGATGTCGCCGCGCTGGGTATCGTTCTTCTGGTCTTCCATGATCGCTCCTCTTTCAATGAGTTTATCGCTCCTGGAGGAGCTAGGATAATAAGAACTAATGAAATGCGTGCTGATTGCCCTGCTTGCGGTTGCCTCCGCGCGGGCGCAGTCCAACCCATGGAACTACGTCCCGGCGGACGCGACGTCGGTTACTGCATTTGAGTGGCGGAGAGTGCTTGACTCGCCGCAGCGTGAGTTAGTGCGGCGGGAGATTCCGCCTGCGGCGTTGCAGCTCATGAGCGGAATTAATTTTATTGAGGGAATCGATCGCCTGATTGTCGCTCAAACGGGCAATTCCACGCTCCTGATTCTCAATGGCAAATTCGAACCTGGCCAGTTGCGTGACATGGCGCTCTCGGATGGCGGTTCGGTCAAGGCGTATCGGAATGCCGAGTTGCTGGTGGCTTCCAGCTCCACCGAAGGCGGCACGCAAATTGCTTTGGTCGGCGAAGAAATTGTGCTGTTGGGGGATCGCGAAGCATTGGTCGCTTCGATCGATCGTGCCGGTTCGGGAAAGCACGCTGCGAGTGCCGGGCAATATGATTTGTGGCTGGAAGAGAAGCCCGCGTCTCCGGATATCACCTCAGTAGAGTTCGCGTTGTTGCTGAGGGACGGCGTGCAGTTGATTGCCACTGTGCATGCGCGGTCGCCGGAAGCGGCCAAGGCCGTTCTCTCGAACTCGGCTTCACTTGGGCTGAACGTTAGCGAATCGGGGAACGATGTCCGATTGAGTGCTTTGTTTCCGCCGGCCCAGTTTGAGCAACGCGCCGGACAATGGCGAATTGCTATCGAACAGCTTGCATCGACGAGGGCTGAACGAATTTTACCTACGGCTTCTCCGGGAATCGCGCCGGCGCCGGTTGAAAAACCGGATGGTCCCCGGAAAGTGAAAATCATTGGCCTGGAAGACGGGGAAAGAGAGATCGACCTTAACGCGCCCTCGCTGCCTGGCGACGCCGTTCTTACGAAAGCAGAGATGGACGGTGAAACGGCTTGGCTGGCGTCTCTTGGTGTGAACGGTAGCCCGCTGCTGGAGCATCCTTTCGCCGCGCCGGTGACTAAGAGGTCGTTCATCGTGCCACGGTCGTGGTATGTGCAGCCTGGCGACAAGGTCTCGGCGGATGCGCTTCGAAAAGATCTCCCGCTGCTGCGCACGGTGATGGAGAAAACGTATGGCGGATGGGAAAGTGCGGAGAAACGGGGCTGGAAATGGTCTCAGTGGTTTGGCGATTGGGATAAGATGCTCGCCGAGAATGCAGGCCGGACTCTTGCCTGGAGCGACGCACTGGGGCCGTTTATGAAACTGGCGGATTTTCAACTCGACAATCAAAGCGGGCCGATGTTTCCTGTAGTGCGGTGGGAGAGCGGATCGCAAACCGCTGTTCTGCAGCAATCGCCTACTGGCATTTGTTCGCAGATGAGGTTGGCCAATGGCCGTGTAATCACTTTGGATGACAAGAATCCGGCGCAGCAGCCGCGGCGCGCGCTTCTAGGCGATCTCGAGACACTGACGTCGTACATCAGCTATCCGGACCGACTGGGTGAAGTGAATGGTATCGCATGCGGCGGTAAATGGATCGACGTGAAAGAGGCATGGAACGCTCCGCAGGCGAAAGTATCTGAAAATGTTCCTTCGTACCGGATGATTTCGAAAGACATCGGGTACCTGCGTCCGGGGCGTCAGGAACTGCCGGAGACGGCGGGCAACGAGAAGCTGCTGATCGTAGATCTGCGCGGGAATAACGGACTCTATAATCCGGTGGACGCTTTCCTGCGGTGGGACCTGGTGAAGCCGCACCAATGGATGCCGTACAACGAGCGGACGCGGCAGTCCTGTGTCACCTCGTCACTCCGTTGGGGTTCGCTACAGCAGATGACGCCCAGGGGGCAGCTAAACGCCAGCGACCGCAAATGGATGCAGGGTCAACTGGATGATCTGATGAAGAGTTCCGCGGACGGTTGTCCGGTGAAGGTGGAGGAACGCAAGGTCGATTGGAATTACCGGAAGCATCAATTCTCCGGGAAAGCGAAGATGCTGGTTGTGGTAGACAAGAGCTGCCGCCAGGAATGTGAATTCGTCGCATATATGCTGTCGCACTCGACAGACGGCGTGATCGCAGGCGTGAATACATTCGGCAGCAGCCAGTTCTTTCGGCTGGGACGTTTCATTTTGCCGTACAGCCGTCTGGCGCTTCGTCTGGCCTCGAGTGAATCCGATTTCTACGGCGATCAGCGCAGCTTTGATGGATACGGATTCAATGTCGATGTGCTACTGCCGACGGAGCAATCGCAGAGTATGGAAGCGATTGTGAATCTGGCTGAACGCCTTCTGCGCTAGAATACGGCAACGGTGAGAGTTTCCGCGCTGCTGCTATTCCTCGCTGCGTTATTAGTGGCGCAGGAGCCTATTCGCTTTACGGTTCGCATCAGCGCGCCGCAGACCAACTACATTGATGTGGAAGCGATTGTTCCTACCGGCGGCCGCGCGCAGGTGGAACTGTCGATGGCGGTATGGACTCCGTACGTGATCCGCGAGTATGCGAAGAACGTCGAAGGTGTAACGGCGCGGACTACGCATGGCGCGTGGCTATCGATTGAGAAATCCCGCAAAAATCGGTGGCGTATCGAGACGAATGGTTCGAATCCGGTGGTGGTTTCTTATCGCGTGTACTGTCACGTGATGAACGTGCAGGACAATTGGGTGGACAGCGAATTTGCGCTCCTGAACGGCCAGGCTACTTTCCTGACGCTGGCAGGCGATACGCGCAGGCCTCATGAAGTAAAGCTTATTTTGCCGGGTGGATGGAAGCGGAGCATTACGGCGATGCCGTCAGTGGCGCACGGCGGATCGCATCACTACCGCGCACCGGACTATGAGACTCTGGTCGATTCGCCGATCATCGCCGGCAATCCGGCGGTGTATGAGTTCGCCGTCGATGGCAAGCGGCACTTGCTGGTGAATGTTGGCGAGGACGGCTTTTGGGATGGGCCTCGGTCGGTACACGATTTGACCCGAATGGTACGGGAGGAATCGCGGCTTTGGGGTGGCTTGCCGTATGAACAGTATATTTTTTTCAACCTGCTGACGGAAGGTGGTGGCGGCATGGAGCATGCGAATTGCTCGATCTTCATGGCCAGCCGGTGGGCTATGCAGAATCAGGAGCGATACCGCCGGTGGCTCGACATCGCCAGCCACGAATATTTTCATGCTTGGAACGTGAAGCGTTTGCGACCGGCCGAATTTGTGCCTGGGGAATACGAAACCGAAGAATACACGCGGGACCTTGGCATTGCAGAAGGCTTTACCAATTACTACGCGGCATTGGAGCTCACGCGGGCCGGTTTGTTCGATGAAGACGAACTGCTCAGCACGGTCTCACACTACATCGGGCAGTTGCAGACGACGCCTGGACGGCTTGTTCAATCGCTGGCTATGTCGTCCTTCGATACGTGGATCAAGTTCTACCGGCCGGACGAGAATACGGCGAATACGGCCATCAGTTATTACGAGAAGGGTGCGGTGGTGGGTTTTCTCCTGGACGCGGAGATTCGCCGGGCGACGGAGAATCGGAAGTCGTTGGATGATGTGATGCGGCTCGCGCTGGAGCGGTATCGGACGGAGCGCGGCTATACGTTGCGCGATTTTCGAGGCATTGTTCTGGAGGTGGCGGGCGCGGATGCGGCTTCGTGGTTCGACGCGGCTTTTGAGGGAACGGCCGAGTTGAAATACGACAACGCGCTCCGTTGGTTCGGCCTGCAATTCGCCGACGCGCCACATCGGGGACGCGGCGCCTGGCTGGGCGCGGTTACCAAAGTGGATGGACAGCGTTTAATGGTCAGCCAGATTCCACCAAAGACTCCCGCGGCCGAGGCCGGCTTGAACGCGGGCGACGAGGTTGTGGCCATCGGTGAGCACAAAATTCGCGCGGACCAATGGGAAGGCGAGTTGGCCAATCACCATTCCGGCGAGAAGACATCGCTGCTGATTGCGCGCCGGGGACGCTTGATGAAATTGGAAGTGACGTTTGGAAAGATTCCGGCGGAGAGTTGGGAACTGCTGGCAAATCCCGACGCGGCGCGCGAGGCTCTAGCGCACCGCGCGGAATGGGACCGCGCCCGCTCTCAATAAAACAGATATTTTCGCCATTGATCGTCGCTCTTACCGAGCAGGCGCATCAGGTGGCGGCTGGTGTGCAGACTGAACGGGCGCGGGGCTCGGACCAACTTCATTCCCGATTCGTCGGGTGTGCGATTCCCTTTTCTGTTATTGCATTGATGGCAGCAGGCGACGAGATTTTCCCAGGTGGTCTCGCCGGCGCGCGACCGCGGAACGACGTGATCGAGGGTGAGCTCGATGGCCGGGGACGAGCGGAGACAATACTGGCAGGTGTAGCGATCCCGCATGAGGATGTTTTTTCGGGAGAGGGCGCGGGTCTGGTGCGGAATCCGGCGATACTCGAGCAGCCGGATTACGGATGGCAGTCTCATGGTTTCGCGCGATGCGTGGATGGTTAGCGGCGTATGTTCCTCCGCCTTGGCGACGCCCTTCAGAACCAAGACAAGGGCACGGCGAGCGGCGCAGATGTTGATGGGCTCGTAACTCGCATTCAGGACAAGCACAGGTTTGTGCAATCGATCCAGACTAGGCATTCACACTACTCCCAGTTGAGCTGACGTCAGATGGCGAACTCATAACACTTGATTTGCGCCGGTCGACACGGGCCAACGCCAGTACGGATACTCGTTTCGCACCGGCGCGCTTCAGTAGCGCGGCGCAGGCGGCGGCGGTGGCTCCGGTGGTCATGACATCGTCGACCAGGAGGACGTGCCGGTCTTTCACGGAAATTCCCGTGCTGAGCGCGAATGCGCCGGAGACATTGGCGCGGCGCTCGGAGTTCGTCAATCCTGCTTGCGGGGCGGTGCGGCGTTTGCGGCGAATCGCTTGGGACACGGGCGCGTCGAGACGCTTGGCTAGCGCTTTGGCTAGAAGCTCGGCTTGATTGAAGCCACGGTCCCAGCGGCGTGTCCAGTGCAGAGGCATAGGGACTATCAGATCGAAGCGATGCTCCCTGGGCACGGCTTGGGCCATCAGCCGGGCTAGTGGCTTGGCGAGAGGCTTCACTCGGCCATATTTGAATAAGTGGATCAGCTTTCGAAGCGGGCCATCGTATTCTCCGTAGGCGAAAGCGGCGTCGAAGCCGGCCAGACCATCACGGCAAATGCGGCAGCGGCCGTCGGGGAGCAGCGGCGAGTCGCTCAGATATGGTGTGCCGCACGAAATGCAGAAATGCTCGGCTATGAATGGCTTTGGCGTCGCCAGGCACGGGGAGCAAACCGGAATTCGGGAGACTTCTGAGAGGGGTTTGCCGCAGACGCGGCAGTCATCCGGGAAGACGAGCTTAAGCAATGCTGCCGGGAACTTCTTAGCAGCGGTCAAGACGATTTCAGGCTTTCGTGCCAGTAACCATCGACTGGGGAAGACTCACCTCCACCAAGGGACATTTTACTACGGATTTGGTTAGGTTGGGGAATGGGAAAGACTTGGGCCGCGGAACGCGCATTCACGCGAATAGCTGCCTACCGCGTATTCGCGCATCTTGCAGACCTTGGCCTGGAAAAGTATACTGCGTATTTTCCAGCTATTGTCCGAAGAGGATAACAGGACACTGTCCGAGTGAGGGAAGATGGTTATTCAAATGGTGGACCGGCAACCGCTCAATATGGCCGAAGCGCTGCAGCGGATCGGAGGCGATGAAGACCTTCTTAGGGAGATTGCGGGATTGTGCCTTGAAGAGTATCCAAAGCTGCTCGGTGAGATACGTGCAGCGATTTCGGCTCGCAACGCGAAGGACTTGGAACACGCGGCACACACTCTGAAGGGTGTGGTATCGAACTTCGCGGCGGAAACAACGAGGCAGGTAGCGTTCACGCTCGAGCTGATTGGACGGAGCGGGGATCTTAAGGATGCGGGCACGGCACTGGGCGAACTGGAAAAGGCACTCAGGGCATTGCATCCGGAGCTGGAGAAACTTGCGCGGGGGTAACGGCGTTCGAAAACCGTTGGAAGCAGACCGGTCTGCTATAGTGTGAAATGTTCGCTCCTTCGCTATGACAACAACTTCTTCTGTGCGGGAAATCGTTTGCGCCCACAGTCCGGACTCTGACGATGCCTACATGTTTTATGGCCTTGCGACGAAGAAGATTCGTTCGCGCTCCGTCAATTTTCATCATGTGCTCGAGGACATCGAAACACTGAATCGGAAGGCAATGGAAGGCGCGTACGATCTCACGGCAATCTCCTACCACGCCTACCCGTATGTGGCCGATAGATACCTTTTGATGGCGAGCGGGTCGAGCGTTGGCGATGGCTACGGCCCGATCGTGATCGCGACGCGGCCGATGGCGCCGGAGGAATTGAAGGGCAAGAAAATTGCGGTGGCGGGGAAGATGACGACATCGTATCTTGCGATGAGGTTGATTGAACCCGATTTCGAAGCGGTTGTGATGCCTTTCGATAAGATTACTGACGCGGTGGCTGATCATTCTGTCGATGCCGGATTGGTGATCCATGAGGCACAGCTCACCTATGGAAAGGGCGGGTTCCAGAACGTGCTGGATTTGGGCCGGTACTGGAAGAAGCACTACGATTTACCTCTGCCGCTTGGCGCCAACGCGCTGCTGCGAACGCTTCCCTCGGAGATTCAGAGCGAGTGCTGCCGGATGATGCGGGAGAGCATTCAGTATGCGATCGACAACAACGAGGAAGCGCTGAATTACGCGATGCAGTTTGCGCGTGATATGGAAGCGCCGCTGGCGGAGAAGTTTGTTGGGATGTATGTGAATCACTATACGGTGGATGCCGGCGAGTTGATTCCACGGGCGGCTCAGAAGTTGCTGGATCTTGGGTTTGAGGCGGGGATTATTCCTAACAAGATCCGGGTTGAGTTTGTGAAATGAAATCTTGGCCGCGGATGGACGCGAATTCACGCTGATAAGTGGTTGGTTCTCCGACGCGAGTACAAGTCGCTTGTCAACTACAGTCTCGTGGCTGTGATTGCGTAGTCTAGCGCTCCGAAGAAGGCTTCTCGAAAGTCCTGCGGTATTGAGGCTAGCGAGGGCATCGACTCTATTGCCGGCGAGTGGCGATGCGTTTCTAACTTTCCGAAGCCGAATTCTTCCAGATAAAACGCGAGCTGCGAGGGTGGGATGGGACGCGTGTGCGTTGGATCGAGATAGAAGTGCGTCGAGAAAATTGCCAGACATTCCGGGTTCGGTGTCTCTAGCGCGAGTACTCCTCCGCGGCGCAGTTTTGTGCTCGCCAGCTTCACGAGCTCGGGGAGCGTTTCGGGCGGGAGATGTTCGATTACTTGTGAGGCATTGAGGCCGTCGATTGCTCCGTCGGCGAGATCGCTGAGGTATGCGAACAGGTCCGCGATTTCCGCTTCCAGGCCTTTGCTTTTGCAGAGCTCGACTGACTCGCGATCCAGGTCTATTCCTCTTGCTTTGATGCCCGCGTCTCGCATTATTTCGAGGAACTCTCCTCGCCCGCAGCCTAGATCGACGACGTCCTTGCAGCTCTGGAAGAAGGGAATGTAGAATCGCTGTCTCTCGCGGACGTAATCTTCCGTGCCGCGGAATTTCTCTGCAAACTTCGCGTAGTCGAATGGGAAGACCGCCTGTGCTTCGGCCGGTGCCGGCGGCGTTCCGCTCGGAGGCTGGGCAAGCGCAGCACGCTGACGCACCAGCCGCAGTTCGCTGTGGATGATTCGTTCGAAATCGAGACGTATACGCTCCACGTCGGCCCAGAGTTGCCGTTGGATCTCGATGTGCGATTTTTCGGCGGTGGCGGTGAACTGCGCGTGCTGCCAGTTCACGCTGTCGCGGAAGTTCTGCTCCATTGTTGTGGCGCGATGCGAAAAGCCGGACTGGAGATCGGCGACGCTGCGTAGGAATTGCACCTCGTTGGTGAATAGTTTGCGGTCCCACTCCTCGCGCCAGTGAATCCAGTTGGTGCGCATGTCGTAGAGCTGCGCAATCTCCTGGTGCATGGCGGCGTTTTCCTCGCGCAGGGATTCCGATTCCCGCCGTACCTCATCGAGCCGGCCCGCGAGAACTGCGATCGAACGATTCGCTTCTGTGAGCGCTTCGAGCACCGAATCGACGCAGCGCATGAGTCCGCGGTTAAATTCCACCTGGTCGCGAACGAACCAGCCGAGCGAGCGTGAGATTGTGCGCTTCACGCCCTGGATGGTGTTGTTCACGATTCCGGCTGCGCGCGGATTGACCGAACCGATGGCAGCGACTTTGGCCTCGGCCGCGTCGCGCGCATGAACGATTGGCATCAGATCGGGCAGAGGCACGGCAAGCGTTCCGCCGACTGTGCCGCCGCTTGGATGTTGCGCACGAACCCGCTCCTGAATCTGGCGAATGGCGGTGGCGAGTTCGTCCGCCTTCGGGTCGTCGATACCGTTATTTGCGGTCACGCTGCTTCTTGCTCCAGGTGGCTGTAACCTTTGAGTTGATTCCGCCGCGTGGGGTGAATTCGCCGATAACTGTCGCCTCAATGGGATTGCAGGACTTCACCACGTCGCGAAGGAATTTGTTGACCACGTTCTCGTAAAAGATCCCGAGATTGCGGTAGGAGAGCTCGTACATCTTCAAGGACTTCAGCTCGAGACAGAGCTTGTCCGGAATATAGCGGAGAGTAAGCTTTCCGAAATCGGGCAGTCCGGTTTTGGGGCAAACGGAAGTGAACTCAGGAATGACGATTTCGATCTCGTAGCCGGGATACTGATTCGGCCAGGTTTCGATCTCAGGCAGCTTTGCATCAATGCCTGAGACGGCGTGCTCGTCTGTGTAACCGCGCTTCATGCGTTCACCAGAATTCTGGCCAGGTGCTCGAGGAAAAGACCGACGTCAGTCACTACGCCGACGGCTTGACCTGTGCCGCGATCACTGACTTTTGTTGCGACGGCGGGATTGATGTCGACGCACACGATCTTCACCCAGCTTGGCGACATGTTGCCGATGGCTATTGAATGCAGCATGGATCCGAGGCAAAGTACAAGGCCCGCGCCTCTCAGATGTTGGGCGCAGAGATCCTGCGCTATGTTCATGTCGGTGATGGTGTCGGGCAGCGGACCATCGTCGCGCAGACTACCGGCGAGGACGAAGGGAACGTTATTTTTCACGCATTCGTACATGATGCCGCTGCGGAGCTTGCCTTGTTCCACGGCACCGGCGATGCTGCCGCAATTATTGATGGCATTGATGGCGCGCATGTGGTTGCGATGCCCGTGTTCTTCCTGCCTTCCATCGGCCAGACGAACGCCGAGAGACGTTCCGATGATGGCGGCTTCTGCGTCGTGAACTCCGAGCGCATTTCCGCTGAGCAGAGCCTGGACATAACCGCCACGGATGAGCGCGGCCAGTGGAATCGCGCCGCCGGTGTGGACGACTACTGGTCCGGCTACAACGATGATCTTTTGGCCGGCTTCGCGCGCGGCGCGGATGAGAGCGGCGGTCTGCTGCACGGCGGTCTCCACCTGACGCTCGGACGAGATGCCGTTGCTCATGAACGCGAAAGAGAGGCGGTCGCGCTCCTTTGCTTCCGGGACTACGCGAATCCCTCGCATACCAACGACGGCCTGATCTCCGGCGCGCAAGTCGCGGAGTTTACGGCAGAATGCGCGGCCATCTTTGACGACGATCATCGCGTCCATCCGCTGGTCGTCCACTTGTATCCATTGTTGATTGAGGCGGACGAAGGTGCGATGGTTTGTCGTGGAGTAGAAATCCTCAGGCGCGCATTTGTCCTTTTCGACGGTTTTCAATTCGATGTCCGCGTGGTCGATTGGCGAGCAGCCGAGGCTGACGAGTTGCTCGAGCAGCAGGTCCATCAGATCGCGGGTCGGCGCTTCGATGCGTAGACGGAGCTTCGAAGGGTCGCTGTTGGTGCGGCCGATCTGGAATTGTTCGACTTCGAAACGGCCTTGAAACTCGACGACGGTGTCGAAAATCTGCTCCATGATGTGGGAATCGATGATGTGTCCCTGGGTCTCCACGACTTCGGAGACAGGGGCGAGAATGGGAGTGGACATTAGGGCTAACCGAGGCTAACTTTTAGGATAACCCGGCTGCAAAAAGAAAATGGTTCCAAGTGACCAAGGTGACAGCCCGTTCTCCGACTGGCATGCTCCAGTCTGAACTTGGCGAATGGGAGCCCACGAATATTCCGCTCTCGCTCCGCGCTG
>Ga0207695_10010150_pt1 | contig 11554 bp, 8 predicted proteins | sample KBSC54metaG_FD_184354 | JGI IMG/M metagenome (GOLD analysis project Ga0207695, IMG submission 184354) | Corn rhizosphere microbial communities from Kellogg Biological Station, Michigan, USA - KBS C5-4 metaG (SPAdes) (version 2) | ecosystem: Host-associated > Plants > Roots > Rhizosphere > Soil... | reverse complement strand
CAGGAATTTCTCCATGTAGACCTGGTCATTGCCGAACGCGGCACGCGCTTCTGCCTTGGTGATGCCGATGGCGTTCAGCAAGGAGGCTTCGCTGTGAACGACGCGCATTCCGCGGCCGCCGCCGCCACCGGATGCCTTGATGATTACGGGATAACCGATGTCGCGGGCGATCCGCAGGTTTTCACCGGGATCTTCTCCCAACGGTCCATCAGATCCCGGGACACAAGGCACGCCGTGTGACTTCATCACCTTGATGGCGGACACCTTGTCGCCCATGGTGCGGATGGTCTCGGCCTTGGGACCGATGAACACAAAGCCGCTCTTCTCCACCCGCTCGGCGAAATCGGCGTTCTCGGACAGGAAGCCGTATCCCGGGTGAATGGCAACCGAGTCCGTGACTTCCGCGGCGCTGATGATGGCCGGCATGTTGAGGTAGCTTCCGACGGAGGGGGGCGGTCCGATGCATACGGACTCATCCGCCAGCAACACGTGCTTCAGGCTGTAGTCGGCCGTGGAATGCACGGCGACGGTTTTGATGCCCAACTCGCGGCAGGCCCGCAGGATCCGCAGAGCGATCTCGCCGCGGTTGGCGATGACGACCTTCTCGAGCATGGCCACGCTATTCGACTACAAACAGGGGCTGACCGAACTCGACCGGGTCGCCGTTGCGCGCCATGATCGAGGTCACCCGTCCGGCCTTGTCCGACTCGATCTGGTTCATCATCTTCATGGCCTCGATGATGCACAGAACCTGGCCGACCTTGATTTCATCGCCGATCTCGACAAACGCCTTGGCCCCGGGCGAGGGCGCGCCGTAGAACGTGCCAACCATGGGGGCGGTGATCACGTGCTCATTGGCTTTTGCTTTGGCAGCGGCGGGAGCCACGGCCACAGGAGCTGCCGCTGGCATGGGCGCCGCCATGGGAGCCGTCGCGGGCAACGCCATCGGCATCGGTGCGAACTGAGCAGCGGCGAGGCCGCCGGTCGGCATGCGGCTGATACGCAGCGCTTCCTCGCCCTCCTTGATTTCGATCTCAGCAATGCCGGATTCCTCCAGCAGCTCGATCAGTTTCTTGATCTTTCGGATATCCATGAAGGGGAACGCTCCACTTGGCGATTATTGGGCGAATTGTTGCGGATGAGCAGATCGGGTGGCGTGGCTCAGGCGGGCTTCTCGAGCTGCCGTACGGCGGCTCGGACGGCCAGCTCATAGCCGAAGGCACCCAGGCCGGTGATCACACCGACCGCGATGTCTGAAAAGTAAGAGTGGTGGCGGAAGGCTTCACGCGCCTTCGTGTTCGACAGGTGTATCTCCAGGAATGGTAGACGGACACCGAGCAGCGCATCGCGGAGCGCAATGCTCGTGTGCGTGAAGGCGCCCGGGTTGAAGATCAGGAAACGGATGCCATCGGCGGCAGCTCCGTGGATGCGGCCGATCAGCTCGGCCTCCGAATTGCTCTGAAAAGCCACCAGCTCGTGGCCGGCCTCCCTGGCGAGCTCAGCCGCGCGCTTTTCAATCGACTCGAGCGTGTCGGCTCCGTAGACGCCGGGCTCGCGACTACCCAGCAAGTTGAGATTCGGTCCGTTGAGAAGCAGTACTCGCGCCATTGAATGGTTGCAGCGACCTGAAACGGCCGCGAATGTAACCCAATTCGCGGCGAATGGGGTACTTCAGGAAGCGATTTTCGTCCAACAGGACGGCTAACTCAGCGGTGAGGCTTTGGTCTCGTCGCCTTCTTCGTGTTTGGCTCGCTCGGTCGCCAGCGCGGCAACGCCGTCGGCGATCTCCTTCTTGGCCGCGGCCAGGTCCAGGCGCCCGGTATCGATCCCTTTGACGCGATCCAGGATGAAACGGGCTTCATCCGCGTGCAGCTCGCCCACCTTCAGGGTCACGATCCTGCCGCGGGCATCCGCGAACACCGTAAATGGGAACACCGTGTCCATGCCGAAGGCGGCAATCGCGTCGAGTCCGTCCTGTTCTCCGACCAGCACAGGATAATCGATGCTCATCTCCCGTGCGTAGTGCTGCACAGCATCCTTGAAGTCGACCGCAATCCCGACGATTTCGACGCCATCCTTCGCCCGCTCGTGGCGGAGGGTTTTCAGCAGGGGGATTTCGCGGCGGCAGGGGGCGCACCAGGTTGCCCAGAAATTGATCAGCAGGGGCCGGCCTTTCCATTCGGACAGAGCGTGTTTGACTCCGCCCGGGTCCGCCAGAGAAATGTTGGGCAGGTCAGTTGGGACCGGGCGTGGCGCGGATGGCTGGGTCGGCTCCTCAGTGAGCTCTTTTGGGGGCGGCGTGGGAGCAGGATCCACGATCGCTTGCGTGCGAGCTACCCGAGCGAGGTGGGCGGCGAAGAAGCCCGCCGCGCCTCCTAGAATGATGATCGCCGCTGCGATCGGAACACGAAGGCCGTCTCTCACTTCGAGCCAGGGATTGCGGCGCTCAGCGTGGGTCTGATGGCGCGGGTCACGAGGGAAGCAAAGTCGTTGGCCTTCATATAGCCGACGACGCGGAAATTCTGGCGTTCCTCACCGTCGGGTCCATAGAACGCAATGGTTGGAGGGCCGAGGATGTTGAAGTGATGCATCAGCTCCTGATCTACCGGGTCATTGGCGGTGACATCCGCATGGAGCAGCACCGCGTTCGACAGGGCTGATTGCACTGACTTGTCGCTGAAGGTGTAACGCTCCATTTCTTTGCAGGACGTACACCAGTCGGCATAGAAATCCAGCATCACCGGTTTTCCGGCGGCAGTCGCCGCGGCGACCTTCCTGTTGAGATCGTCCAGTGACTTGATCGTTTCGAACGGGAGGGCGGGTCCCTTCGCGGCGACCGCAGGGGTGCCGGGGGCGCCCGTGCCGGCGCGCAGTGTGCTCAGCGGTTGCAGCGGATCGTCGCCGCCTGCGGCCACTCCTATAAGAAGGATGATTCCGTAGACGATCGCCAGAAGGCCGGGAGCTCGCAGCGCCGCGGGTGCCGGGCCGCCATCGCGTGCCTTCAGCGCGAAGATCCAGAATCCGGCGATGACCGCCAGAGCGGACCACAACACCATTCCCATCGAGTCAGATATCAACGGCTGCAGGAAGTAGATTGCCAGGGCGATGAACAACACGCCGAAGAGCGACTTCACGGTGTCCATCCACGGACCGACTTTCGGCAGCAGCGATCCGGCTGAGGCGCCTACGAGGAGGAGGGGTACGCCCATGCCCAATCCTGTGGCGTAAAGCGCGGCCGCTCCACGGGCAATCTTGCCGGTCTGGCTAATGACCGACAGCGCCGCAATCAGCGCAGGGGCGACGCAAGCGGTCACTACCAACGCTGACAACGCGCCCATGACGAAACAACCTATGTAGGTACCGGACTTCTGGTTGTTACTGACGCTCGTCAGTCGCGTCTGCAACGCGTTCGGCATTTGCAGTGTGTAGAGCCCGAACATGGCCAGTGCCAATGCCACGAAGAGGGTAACGAACAGCGCGACGATCCACGGCTGCTGGAAGAACGTCTGTGGCGCTTGTTTGAAAACGAGTACGAAGATCGCTCCGGCGGCTGCGTAGGTCAGCGCCATTCCCTGCGCGTACGTGAACGCGAGCGAGAAACCGCGAGTGGGTGTCACCTTGTCGCCTTGGCCGACGATGATTCCCGAGAGGATGGGAATCATGGGAAGCACGCAAGGGGTGAGGGAGAGGAGGAGGCCGATGCCGAAGAAAGTGGCCAGCACGACGACGAGGTTGCCGTCGCGAATGAGGACGGCGAGCTTGTCTTGCTCGGAGACGAAGGCGCCGGCGGTGGTCGGGGCTACCGCGTCGGCGGTGGCGTTCGCAGCGCTGCTGGCCGTCGAGGCGTTGGAGCCGGAGCTGGAAGGGGCTGCGGTATTCGCCGCACCGCCACTGGCCGGGCCGCCGGCGTGGGGCGCGCCGGCACCGGGCGCGGGTAGGACTACGTTCACCACCTTGGTGACGGGTGGGTAGCACAGCCCGATGATGGAATTGCAGCCCTGGTAGCTGATCTTCAAAGGCACCGTCAGCTCGCCGGAGCTGGATCGGGCCACGGAGATCGCGCCCACAATGTCGTGGTGATAGACCTCCTGCTTGCCGAAGTACTCGTCCATCTTTGTCTCACCCTGCGGCAGGGTGAGCTCGCCCAGCTTCGCCTGGGGGGTATCGCTCGAAGCCTTGATACGGGACCTATAAAGGTAGTACCCGTCGGTGATTCCCCAGATCAGGCGGATCGAGTCCGGTCCGTCCGGCAAGGCGGTGAAGCGGAAGGCCTCGTCGACCGGCAGGGGCTCACCGGAGTTTTTCTGGGCGGACTGCAAAACCGCGGCAATGCCGGTTGCGGGCTTTGAGTTCGCGCTCGACGGAATGGCCACATCCGCATGGGCTGGCCCGGCGGCTGCAAGCAGGATTAGCAACGCGGCTGCCGCAAAACCCGTGAGGAGTCCTCGGCGAAAGGCCATGGGGGACATAAAGATGGTGTTCATGGGCATGGATTTTCGTAGGTGGCCGTAACGCTCGCCAGCGGTTTGACCGCACACCGCGAAAAAACTTCCCGGCGAGCTTGAATTTACACGTTCTGCGACTATCATTAGCAGCCACCCGGGGAGAGTGCTAACAAGCTCTCGGGTGCCTAATTCTCTTTTTAAATCATCAGCTTCTAAGGAGCGACTTCCATGAAGATACGTCCTCTTCATGACCGCGTCATCGTGAAACGTCTGGAGAGTGAGCGCACTTCTCCGGGCGGCATCGTGATTCCCGATTCCGCGGCCGAAAAGCCCGTTGAAGGAAAAGTAGTAGCGGTCGGCAAAGGCAAGATTCTCGAAGACGGGCAGGTCCGTCCTCTCGACGTCAAGATCGGCGACAAGATCCTCTTCGGCAAGTACTCCGGCACGGAAGTGAAAGTCGACGGCGAGGACCTCGTGGTGATGCGCGAGGAAGATGTCATGGCCGTGATTGAATCCAAATAACTGAAGGATTACGACAATGGCAGCTAAAGAAGTCAGATTCAGCGACGATGCGCGCCAGCGCATGTTCAAAGGCGTCAACGTCCTCGCCAATGCCGTCAAGGCAACTCTGGGCCCCAAGGGCCGTAACGCGGTGCTCGAGAAGAGCTTCGGCGCCCCCACCATCACCAAGGATGGCGTGTCGGTCGCGAAGGAAATCGAGCTGAAGGACAAGTTCGAGAACATGGGCGCGCAGATGGTGAAGGAAGTTGCTTCCAACACCTCCGACGAGGCTGGTGACGGCACGACCACCGCAACGGTGTTGTCGCAGGCCATCATCCGCGAGGGCCTGAAGGCCGTCGCTTCCGGCCGCAACCCGATGGACGTCAAGCGTGGTATCGACAAAGGCGTGGCCGCCGCTGTCGATGAGCTGAAGAAGCTCTCCAAGCCGTGCAAGGACTCCAAGGCGATTGCGCAGGTCGGCACGATTTCCGCGAATTCCGATGAGTCGATTGGCAAGACCATTGCCGATGCGATGGAAAAGGTCGGCAAGGAAGGCGTGATCACGGTTGAGGAAGGCTCCGGGCTCGACAACGAGCTGGAAGTGGTCGAGGGCATGCAGTTCGACCGCGGCTACCTGTCACCGTATTTCATCAATAACCCGGCGAATCAGACGGCCGAGCTCGAAAAGCCCCTGATCCTCCTGGTAGACAAGAAGATCTCCAACATCCGCGAAATGCTGCCGCTCCTCGAGGGCGTGGCCAAGTCCAGCCGTCCGCTGCTGGTCATTGCGGAAGATGTTGAAGGCGAAGCGCTGGCGACCCTGGTCGTCAACAACATCCGCGGCATCCTCAAGGTGTCGGCGGTGAAGGCGCCCGGCTTCGGTGACCGCCGCAAGGCCATGTTGCAGGACATCGCGGTCCTCACGGGCGGCACGGTCATCTCCGACGAAGTCGGTCTGTCGCTCGAGAAGGCGACGATCAATGACCTGGGCGAAGCCAAGAAGGTCGTGGTTGAGAAAGAGAACTCAACCATCATCGACGGCGCCGGCAAGGCGTCCGACATCAAGGCTCGCATCGAGTCCATTCGTCAGCAGGCCGAAGAAGCCACTTCCGATTACGACAAGGAAAAGCTGCAGGAGCGTGTTGCAAAGCTCTCCGGCGGTGTTGCCGTGATCAAGGTCGGCGCTGCGACCGAAATCGAAATGAAGGAAAAGAAGGCCCGCGTCGAAGACGCTCTGCATGCAACCCGTGCAGCCGTCGAGGAAGGCGTGGTCCCGGGCGGTGGTGTTGCCCTGATCCGTGCCCAGAAGGCTCTCGAGAAACTCGAGGGTTCCAATGAAGACCAACAGGTCGGCATTGCGATCCTGCGTCGTTCGATTGAGGAGCCGCTGCGTCAGATCGTCGACAACGCCGGTGAAGATCCTGCTGTGATCCTCAACCGCGTGAAGGAAGGCAAGGGCGCGTTCGGCTACAACGCGGCCACGGGCGAATTCGGTGACATGCTCGAAGCGGGCATTCTGGATCCGACCAAGGTCACGCGTCTGGCGTTGCAGAACGCGGCTTCCGTCTCCGGTCTGTTGCTGACGACAGAGGTGATGATTGCCGAAGCTCCGAAGGATGAGGAGCACAGCCACGGTGGCGGAATGCCGCCGGGCGGCATGGGCGGAATGGATATGTAGGTCCCCCCCCAAAAGGGATATCGAATCTGTAACACAACATCGATAAGATACTCATGACGGTTAAGGGTTGCTGCCGCGCCCCCTAAGTGCGGCGTAACCCCGAAAGACGCGGAACAAGACCCCCTATTCCGCGCATTATTGAAACCCGGCTTCGGCCGGGTTTTTTTTCATTTGGCGCGGGAAATCTGCGATTTCCCGCGCGGATAACGTCTACGGCCCGACTGACGACGCCTGCAACAGCGGATGACGTCTGTTAAGCGGGCGTTAACTTTTCTTCAGTCTTTCGTCGGCGCGCGCCAACACCCCGTTGTCGCAACTACCCAACACGCGGCGGCGGTCAATCAAACTTATCTCTGACATGACGCAGGTTGTTGTTCCTGAGAGCGTTTTGTCGCCAGTGGGTGACGGAAATACGCTCCACGTCAACCCCTCTGTGGGCTTACCGTTTGCGCCACGAGACACCTCGTCGGAGATCAAAACCATGTTTCTATCGAAAACCATGCGCAGCGCGCTCGCGGGGCTCGCAGCCTGCGGCGTACTGCTGTTGGCGGGCTGCGGCAATGACGGAATGAGCGCAATGGGCGGCATGAGCAATGGCGCGAACACGCCCGCGGCATGCAGCTCCTCGAGTTGCGGACCGGCGATGCTCACGATGACCGATGCCAAGGGCGATTTCCTCAGCTACACGGTCAACATGACATCACTGCAGTTGCAGACAGCTGCCGGTGCAACCGTGGAGACGCTGCCGGCGGTTACCAAAGTCGACTTTGCGCAGCTCGTGGACCTCACCGAAGTCATCAGCGCGGGACAGATACCCGCTGCGGAATATGTCAGCGCCACGCTGACTCTGGATTACACAGGCGCGAATATCACCGCGGATGACGGTACGGGAAAGGCAGTAGCGCTGAAGCCAGTTGACAGCAACGGTGCGGCTCTTGCGGCTCCTGTCACGGTATCCGTCAAGTTGGACAACGCGCATCACCTGTTGATTACCGCAGGGCGAACCGGTCGCCTGGCTTTCGATTTCAACCTCGCGGCCTCGAATAAGGTCGACCTGACGGCCATGACGGTGGCTGTTTCGCCCACACTGGTAGCGACGGTCGTTCCGTCCGACAACAAGAAGGTACGGTTGCGTGGCCAGCTCGTCAGCGCCAGCACGACCGCCAACGACTTCGTGCTGAAAGTGCAACCGTTCCATGACCAGTCCAAGACCAATGGTCAGGCGACAATCACTGTCGGAATGGCGACGACCTATCAGGTCAACGGCATGGCCTATGTGGGCGCCGCGGGTCTCGCGGCGCTTGCGGCTCTACCTGCGGATACCATGGTTGCAGCGTTTGGAACGCTTCAAACCACCAGTCAGGCCTTCACCGCGACCACGGTGTTGGCTGGCACCAGTTTCGAGAACCCGTCCAAGGACATGGTCTCCGGTACGGTGATCGCTCGCACCGGGAATACACTGACATTGCGTCGCGCTACTTTGTGTCGTCGCGACGGTGATTTCGACTTTGAGAGCCACGACGTCACGGTGACGGTTGCGGACGGAACGGCTGTCACGGAAGAAGGCACGACAGGAACATTCACGATTGCCGACATCTCGGTGGGTCAGCACATCGAGGCCTTCGGCATGGTCAGCTCGAGCAGCGGCTCCGGCGCGAATGGCAGTGACGGCAGCAAGACTCTGGATGCAACCGCCGGCGCCGTGCGACTGGATATGACCTCCGCCTGGGGTGTGGTGACCGCCATGGCTTCGGGAAGTGTCACCGTCAACCTGCAGTCCCTCGATGGCCTGCCGGTGAGCGCTTTCAACTTCGCAGGCACAGGAATGGCCGCCGCGTCTGATGCCAGCGCGGCCGCGTACGTCATCGATACAGGTGCTCTGAGCCAGACCGGATTGGCGGTGAAGTCGCCTGCCCGCGTGATGGGTTTTGTGACTCCGTTCGGCAAGTCGCCGCCCAACTTCACGGCAGCGACGCTGGTCAACTTCTCCGGCGTGCCGGAGGCGTTGGTTGTTGATTGGGCGCAGAAGGGATCGGCGACTGCCTTCACGGGCCTGACCGCCACGAGCACGACACTGACACTCAATCTGACAGGCGTCGACAAGTTGCACTTCATTCAGATCGGGCCTCAGACCCTCGATCTGACAACATTGGCTACGCCGCCGACTCTCATGGCGGATGCAACCGCAATGAACCAGATTTTCGCCATCGGTCATCGTGGCAAATACAAGACGGAGACCTTCAATACGTTTGCATCATTTATTGCCGCACTTTCGGCGGATCTGACGCCGACCGCCACGGTCGTCGATCTCGCGGCGACTGGACAATATGACAGTATGGCGAATACGTTTACTGTCACGCGGCTAGCGGTGCTGATCAATGATTGAACGGCGTGCTATGTTCTAACCATTCATCGCGCCCCCGGTTGGGGGCGCGATGAGAGGAGAATAGAATGCCAACTATTGTTAAAACGATTCTCGCCGGCGGATTGCTACTCGCGCTCAGCGCGTGTTCGAAATTCGGCGGTGAAGGTCCGGACCAGATGGCCTGGGCCAAAGATGCGCTCGAGCGGAACGATCGTATCGAGGTGGTCGCCTCCGATACGCAGGCCAAGACCTTCACGGTTCGCGTGAAGGATTCAGGGCAACTGGTTGTCCTTCCGGTTGATCAGATCATTGCCGGACCCGCAACTGTATTGTCGGCCGGTAACCAGGCGTCGGTGACGCCGGCGAGCAAACCTTCCGAAGCTCCGGCACCACCACCACCGGCACCCGAAACGTCAGTACCGGAAGCCGCGCCGCCGCCGGTCGCTCCAGCTCACAGCGAAACACCGCTGCCTGGGCCCTCGCAGCAGAGGAGCAATCCCACGGTGGCCTCCAACGGAGAGGCCGCCGAACCCCCACAGCAGGCTGCTGAGTCAGTGAAGGGGCCTCGTGCCGAGTCTGCGGCCCATGCGCGGCCTGGAAGCGTATTGGCTGAGGGGCCCGGATACAGCATCAAGGCCACTGGGCCGAAGAGCGTCGCGGCGACGGTTTCGCCCGCTTCGGCACCGCACGGTGCCCTCGAGCGGTTGCACGATCCCATCATCTGTCAGGGCGCGCGCTTATTACATATTGACAATCGCAACCTGGAATTCGATGGTGACGCCATTACGGCCGAGGACGGCTGTGAAATTCACATCACCAATTCGCACATCAGTGCAAAGGGCATAGGGGTCCTGGCGCGTGCAGCCAACGTGCACATCAAGAACAGCGAGATTGATGGTGATTCGGGTGCGGTGGATGCATCCGATGGAGCCCAGGTGTACGCGCAGTCATCCCGGTTCAAGGGTTTGACACGGCGTCTGGAGAGCTCCTCATTTCACGATCTGGGTGGCAATGTCTGGAACTGACCGAAGAGGTCCGCGCCGCCGTTGAGGCGGCGCCGGAATCGATCCGCGATTCGCTGGCGTTTGTTTTCGCGGCGAGCGATTTCGTTTCTCAATCCTGTACGCGTGACTCCCGGCTGCTGCCCGAGCTGATTGCCAGTCACGACCTGCAGCGCAAGCTGTCCGCGGCGGACTTCACCGCCCGGGCGCCCCGCTCCGAGGGGGAGCCCCAATTCCTCGACGACCTTCGCCGGTGGCGCCGCCGGGAGATGGTGCGCATTGCGTGGCGGGACCTCGCCGGCTGGGCGCACCTCGAGGAGACGCTTGCCGATCTCACTGCATTCGCGGACGCGGCGATCAGTATCGCATGCGAGTTCGCGCGCCAGCCGCTCGTCGCCCGGTATGGCGAACCGTGCTCGGAAAGCGGCAGTCCACAATCGCTGGTCATTGTTGGAATGGGCAAGCTCGGAGGTGGCGAGCTCAACTTTTCATCCGACGTCGATCTCGTTCTGCTCTTTCCGGAAGCCGGTGAGACGAACGGCAAACGTTCCATTTCGAATGAGGAGTTCTTTACCCGCTTGGGGCAGGGGCTCGTGCGGATGTTGGAGACGCCTACGTCGCAAGGGATCGTTCTTCGCGTTGATCTGCGGCTGCGGCCGTTCGGGGATAGCGGTCCGCTGGTCGCCAGCTTCGCTTCGTTTGAAGACTACCTCCCGCGCCACGGGAGAGATTGGGAGAGGTATGCGTACGTCAAGGCGCGTGCGATTACTGCTCGCCGGGAATATGAGGAGATTGAGGCCTCGGCCATCCGGCCGTTTGTGTACCGGCGCTATCTCGACTTCGGAGTGTTTGAGAGCCTGAGAGAAATGAAGGCTCTGATTGCGCGCGAGGTGGAGCGTCGCGAGCTGGCGGATCACGTGAAGCTCGGGCCGGGCGGCATTCGGGAGATCGAGTTTATCGTCCAGGCCTTTCAGCTCATTCGCGGGGGCCGGGATCGCAGATTGCAGACTCCATCGTTGTTGAAGGCGTTGGGCGTGCTGGGAGAGACGCGGCTGTTGCCGGGAAATGTGGTTACCGACCTTCGCGAGGCGTATGTGTATCTGCGCCGCCTGGAGAATCGGCTGCAGATGTTGGCTGACGCGCAGGTTCACAAGCTGCCGGATGACGTCGTCTCGAGAGGCCGGATTGCCGCCGCCATGGGGTCGCCCGATTGGCCGACGATGCTGCGGGAGTTGAATCAACATCGTGCGCGCGTCAGCAGCCAGTTCCAGTTCGTGGTGTTCGGTGGAAGTGATCCCGATCGAAATGCGGTGCGGATCGATCTGGGGCGTTTCTGGGATTCGCAGGCCGAGACCGCCGCGCTGACCGAGTCTCTGGCGAGCGCCGGCTTCGAGGAAGCCGGTGAGGTAACGCGCATTCTGCTGGAATTGCGGGCGTCCTCACTCGTTCGCAAGCTCGATGAGCCAGGGCGGAAACGGCTGCAGAGTCTCCTGCCCTCGTTGCTGTCGGATATTGCCTCCAACGGGGGACAGCTGGCCGTGCTGCAGCGAGTGTTGAGAATCGT
>Ga0207695_10010147_pt1 | contig 11555 bp, 7 predicted proteins | sample KBSC54metaG_FD_184354 | JGI IMG/M metagenome (GOLD analysis project Ga0207695, IMG submission 184354) | Corn rhizosphere microbial communities from Kellogg Biological Station, Michigan, USA - KBS C5-4 metaG (SPAdes) (version 2) | ecosystem: Host-associated > Plants > Roots > Rhizosphere > Soil... | reverse complement strand
CGAGACATGGTTGTTCGCGCTCGAAATCGCCCTGATCGCGATTCCGACCCTTCTGCTCTATCAGCATCGCATTCGCATGAAACCCGGCAAGCTGTATGCCTGCGCGGTGATGGTCGTGTTCGGCTTCATGGCCAACCGCCTCAACGTCGGCATCACCGGCATGGAAGCTGGGTCCGGCGTGCACTACATTCCGAAGTGGACCGAAGTAGCCATCACGCTTTCCATCGTGGCGGCGGGCTTTGCGATTTTCCGCTTCATCGCCGAATACTTCCCCATCTTCGCAGCGCACTCGAATGAGACCGCGCTCATGGAGTTGGCAGAACAGGAGGAGGACCCAGTCCCGGTAGGATGAGCATCCTCAAGAAAATCCGGCTGGGGCTGGCCGCCAAGCTCGCGGTGTGCGTCATCGTGAGCACGGCGGCCTTCTTCATTGTTTTCGGCTTCATCAACCTGGGGGTGGAGCGCTCCCAATCGCAGGAACTGGTGCGCCAGGCGGCCGAGCGCAACACCGACGTCATCCTGCGCAGCACCCACTATTACATGCTGCATAACGACCGCGAAGCGCTCTACACCCTGGTGAACGAACTCGGTAGCGAGCAGGGAATCCGCCGCATTCGCATTTTCAATAAGGAAGGCCGCATCACGCTTTCCACCGATTCCCAGGAAGTCGGCGCCACCGTCGACAAGACCGCGGAACAGTGCTACGTCTGCCATGCGCAATCGGCGCCGCTGCAACAACTGCCCCGCTCGAATAGCGCCCGGGACTTTCACGATAAGCAGGGCGAGCATCTGCTCGGTGTGATGCGACCGATCTACAACGAATCGGCCTGTTCCAACAGTTCCTGTCACGTGCACCCGGCCTCGCAGCGCGTCCTCGGCGTCATCGACGCGAACCTCTCGCTGGGCGTGGTCGATCGGCAAATCGCCCACAATCAGGCCAGCTTGAAATGGTTCCTGATGGGCGCGCTCATCTTCGGCGCATCCAGTGCCGTCCTCTTCATGTGGATCATGGTCTACCGGCCGGTGAAGGAACTGATCGACGGGACCCACCGTGTCGCCGGAGGCGATCTGGAGTACCGCCTGCCCGTCCGCAGCGAAGACGAACTCGGCGATCTGTCGGCCTCCTTCAACCGCATGACCGAGGAGGTCGGCGGCATCCAGTCGAAGATTGAAGAGGAAGTCCGCCGCAAGACTGCCGAACTGGAGCAGGTCCACAAAACCCTGCTGCGCTCGGAAAAAATGGCGTCGATCGGGAAACTGGCCGCCACCGTCGCGCACGAGATCAACAATCCGCTGTTCGGCATCCTGACGTACGCCCGGCTCGTGCTGCGCGAACTGCTCAAGCACGATTTCCCCACCCGCGACGATCTCGCCGAGCAGTTGCAAACCATCGAACGCGAGAGCAAACGCTGCGGCGAGCTGGTGAAAAACCTGCTCAGCTTTTCACGCCAGGCGCCCAGCCATCGCGAACCTAACGATTTGAACCTGATCGTGCACCGGGCTGTTCTGCTGGTGAAACACAAGCTCGAGATGCAAAACATCGAACTGACGGAGAGCCTCACCGAGGATCTTCCGCCCGTCGAGTGCGACGCCAACCAGATTCAGCAGGTGGTGCTCGTCCTCATGGTGAATGCATCCGAGGCCATGCCGAAGGGCGGCAAATTAGTCGTGGCCACCGAATCCGACGACGCCGGCGAGCAGGGCGTCGTCCGGGTGGCCGATACCGGAGGCGGCATTCCGGAAGATGTTCTGCCGCGCATATTCGATCCGTTCTTCACCACAAAAGAGGACCAGAATCGCACCGGCCTGGGCTTGGCCGTGGCGCAAGGAATCGTGGAGCAGCACGCGGGAGAAATCTCAGTCCGCTCCACGGCGCGAGAAGGAACGGAATTTCGCGTGAAGCTGCCCGTTGCCGGACAGTCGCTCGCTATGAGCGGCTCCCCGGCTCGAGGATCAACAGGAGGAACGCATGGGAAGTAGCGTATGGGATCAACCCTTGACTGCAACTAAGACAAAAGGCCGCATCCTCATCGTTGACGATGAGTTGGTGGTGCGCGATTCGCTAGGTAAGTGGTTCACTAGCGAAGGCTACGCCGCGCGGCCGGTGGGCAGCGGGCGCGAAGCGCTGGAAGTGGTCGCCCAGGCGGAGTTCGATCTCGCGCTGCTGGACATCAAGATGCCGGGAATGGACGGCATGGAACTGCAGTCCCGCCTGCGTGAGGCCGATCCGGATCTGACAGTGATCATCATGACCGGATACGCGGCCGTCGATACCGCCGTGCAGGCGCTGAAGCACGGCGCTTACGACTACATCACCAAACCCGTGGACCCCGACGAACTGTCGCATCTCGTCGCCAACGCGCTCGAACACAAGCGCGCCCGCCGCGAGGTGACGCGCCTCCGTGAGAACCTGCAGGAGGTCGTACCCGGCACCGAACTGATCGGCAAGAGTCCCGCCATGAAGAAGGTGGTGGAGCTTATCGAGATGGTGGCGCCCACCGAGGCCACCGTGCTGATCACCGGCGAAAGCGGCACCGGCAAAGAAGTGGTCGCGCGCGCCATCCACGCAGCCGGCCCGCGGCGCTACATGCCGATGGTCACCATCCATTGCGGCGCGCTCACCGAGACCCTGCTCGAAAGCGAACTCTTCGGCCACGAGAAGGGCGCGTTCACCGGCGCTCAATATCGCAAAAAGGGCAAGTTCGAAGTCGCCGACGGCGGCACCGTCTTCCTGGACGAAATCAGCGACATTAGCCTGAAGACCCAGACCGACCTGCTGCGCGTCCTGCAGGAAAAAGAGATCGTCCGCGTCGGCGGCAACCAGCAGCTCAAGGTGGATTTCCGCGCTATCGCCGCCACCAACAAGAGCCTCGAAACCCTGGTCAAGGAAGGCGCCTTCCGCCCCGACCTTTACTATCGCCTCCACGTCTTCTGCATCGAGCTGCCCCCGCTGCGCGACCGCCGCGAGGACATTCCCCTGCTCGTCAATCACTTCCTCAATCGCTTCTGCATGGCCACCAGCCGGCCCGTTCCGCAGATCTCTTCCGACTCCCTGGAGTTGCTCATGCGCCACGATTGGCCGGGCAATGTCCGCGAGTTGGAGAATGCCGTCGAGCGCGCGCTCGTCGTGGGACGCGGCCAGGAGATCCGGCCCGCCGATTTCTCCTTCCAGTTCCAGGCCGATGAGCCCAAGGGCGGCAAGACCCTGGATGACGTGGAGCGCGTCCACATCGAGCGCATCCTCCGGGAGACCCAACACAATCTGTCGCGTGCCGCGCGGATTCTCGATATCGACCGCACCACCTTGTATAACAAGCTGCGGCGCTACGGGCTGCGGTGAAACCGATCCACCTGATCCCGCTGTCGAACGGCGACCCGGCCGTAGCAGCTCCCGGTTTGGACGGGCTGGAGTACCTGGCCTCCCATCTGGCGCGCCAGTTCAGCACGCCCTGCCGCATACACCCGGAGCCGTTCGACATCTCCTTCGCGCTCGACGCCGGACGCCACCAATACCACTCGACGGCCATCCTCCAGAAGATGGAGCGGAAGTGCGATCCCGACGCTCGCATCCTGGCCGTGACCGGCGCGGATCTCTACGTCCCGGTGCTTACTTTCGTTTTCGGCGAGGCGCAACTCGACGGCAATTGCGCCGTCGTTTCGACCGCCCGCCTGCACGAGAAATTCTACGGCCTGCCGGAACGCAGCGAACTGTTGCGCGAACGGCTCTTCAAAGAGGCGGTCCACGAACTCGGACATACTTACGGTTTGCGCCATTGCTCGGATTGGCGGTGCGTCATGACCAGCAGCCACGCGGTAGAGCGGCTGGATGTGAAGACCGCCGATTTTTGCAAGGCATGCCGTAAGCCGGTGTTCGAGAATAGTTATTGGTGAATGCAATCCGACTGCGTGTCCGGCTCCGCGGAATTGTTCAAGGGGTCGGATTCCGTCCGTTCGTACATAACCTGGCGATCCGGCACGGGCTGGCGGGTTACGTCCTGAACTCGTCCGCCGGTCTCGTCGCCGAAGTCGAAGGCGACCCGGCCGAAGTGCGGGCGTTCGGCGTTGCCATTACCGCCGAAGCGCCGCCCCTCGCCTGGATCCAGGAAGTCGAGACCAATGAACTGGAGCCGGCCGGTTACGGCGGGTTCGAGATCCGCCACAGCCAGGCCGTCACGGGCGAGTTCGCCCTGGTCTCGCCCGACGTGGCCACCTGCCCGGCCTGCCTGAGCGACATCGCCACGCCTAACAATCGCCGCTATGGCTACGCGTTCACGAACTGCACCAACTGCGGCCCGCGGTACACCATCATCCGCGACATCCCGTACGACCGGCCCAACACCACCATGGCGGGCTTCCGCATGTGCCCCGCCTGCCAGGCCGAGTACGACGAGCCGGCCGACCGCCGCTTCCACGCGCAGCCGAATGCCTGCCCCGAGTGCGGCCCGGCCCTCTCCGCGCCCATCGAAGAGGCCCGCCGCCGTCTCGCCGCCGGCGAGATCCTGGCCGTCAAAGGGCTCGGCGGCTTCCACCTGGCCTGCGATGCCCGCAACCAAGCCGCCGTCGCCGAACTGCGCCGCCGCAAACGCCGCAGCGACAAACCCTTCGCCGTGATGGCGCGCGACCTTGCCGTCGCCGCCACCCTCTGCGAGATCGGCGACTGCGAGCGGGCCGAACTCGAGAGTCCGCGCCACCCGATCATGATCCTGCGGGCGCGCGTCGAGTGGCCCGCCGTTGCCCCTGGCAATCCCACGCTCGGTGTCATGCTGCCGTACACCCCGCTGCATCACTTGCTGTTCCAGGGCGCGCCCTACGACGCGCTCGTGATGACCAGCGGCAACCTGAGCGAGGAGCCCATCGTGGTCGGCAATCAGGACGCCCGCGAGCGCCTCGGCCAAGTGGCCGGCTGGTTCCTCACCCACGATCGCGACATCTACATGCGCGCCGACGACTCTGTGGTCCGCTGCTTCGAGGACCGTCCCCACGTCCTGCGGCGCTCTCGCGGCTACGCCCCCCAGACGCTCGACCTCGGACGCCCGGTGCCCGAACTCCTGGCCGTCGGCGGCGATTTGAAGAACGCCTTCTGTCTGACCAAGGGCCATCACGCGATCCTGAGCCAGCACATCGGCGACCTGGAGAATTACGAGACGCTGGTCTTCTTCGAGGAGACTCTGGCCAACCTGAAGAAGCTCTTCCGCGTCGAACCCCGCGCCGTGGTCCACGACCTGCATCCCGGCTATCTCAGCACCCGCTATGCGCTGGCCGTTGCCGACCTCCCCAAGATCGGCGTGCAGCATCATCACGCCCACATCGCCAGTTGCATGCTGGAGCATGGCCTCGATGGCGAGGTGCTCGGCGTGGCCTTCGACGGCACCGGATATGGCACCGATGGCGCCATTTGGGGTGGCGATTTTCTGGTCGCCGGCTACTCCGGTTTCACCCGCCGCGCCCACCTTCGCTATGCCCCTCTCGCCGGTGGGGATGCCGCCGTGCGCGAGCCGTGGCGCGCCGCCCTCGCCTACGTGGACCGCGTCGAGGGTGTCCCCGAGGAGCGCCAGCGCGTCGTCCGCCACATGATCGACACGGGCTTCAACACCGTGCAGACCTCCTCCTGCGGCCGCCTCTTCGATGCCGTCGCCGCGATCATCGGACTCCGCCACCACGTCACCTTCGAAGGCCAGGCGGCCATCGAACTGGAAGCCATCGCCGACCCCTCCGTCACCAGCCGATACGACTTCACCCTCGACGGTGAAGACCTGGATTTCCGCCCCGCCCTCACCGCCATCGCCGCCTCACACGAATCCAAGCCCACCATCGCCGCCCGCTTCCACAACACCCTCGCCGACGCCATCGTCCACACCTGCCACACCATCGGCCTCGACCGCGTCTGCCTCACCGGCGGTACGTTCCAAAACCTGAAGCTCCTCCAGCGCCTGGTCCCCGCCCTCCGCGCCTCCGGCTTCACCGTCTACCTCCACGAGCGAGTCCCCCCCAACGACGGCGGCCTCGCCCTCGGTCAAGCCGCCGTCGCCGTCGCGCTAAACCCCGGCCCCTAACCCCCGCTCGCCGCCATCGCCGCGTCACGCGCATCCAAGCCCACCATCGCCGCCCGCTTCCACAACACCCTCGCCGGCGCCATCGTCCACACCTGCCGCACTATCGGCCTCGATCGCGTCTGCCTCAGCGGCGGCACCTTCCAGAACCTGAAGCACCTCCGCCGCATAGTCCCCGCCCTCCGCGCCGCCGGTTTCACCGTCTTACCTCCACGAGCGAGTCCCCCCAACGACGGCGGCCTCGCCCTCGGTCAAGTCGCCGTCGCGCTAAACCCCGGCCCCTGGCCCTGGACCCCAACCCCCACCCCGCTCTACCCCTTCGCCGGCCGCTTCGCCGCCATCTCGCAGACCAGCGCCACCGCCGCCAGCCCGGCCGCCAGATAAAACGCCGCCTGATAGTCGTGGTAGCGGTCGAACATCTTCCCCCCGATGCGCGGCCCGATGATCCCCGCTACTCCCCACGCCGTGAACAGCATCCCGTAATTGACGCCCGCATTCTCCGTCCCGAAGAAGTCCGCCGTCGCCACGCCGTTCACCGATAGCTGCGTCCCGTAGCACCAGTACACGACGAACACCGCCAGGTACAGCGCCGCCACATTGCTCCCCGCCGCGTACAGCGCCGGCATCGCCACGATGCAGATCGCGATCATCGTCCGCAGCACGTTGATGCGCCCCAGCCTGTCCGACATCCAGCCCGACAGGATCCGCCCCGACGCGTTGCCGAACGCCCCCACGACCAGCGTCATCGTAGAGAGCGCCGCGGCCGCAATGCCCACGCTCTTCGCGAACGGCACCAGTTGGCTGATCACCATCAGGCCCGCCGAGCAGCCCAGCGCATATGCCACCCACATCAGGTAGAAGGTCGGCGTGCGCAGCACCTCGCCGGGCGTGAACTCATGCTTGGTCGCCGCCGATTTCGACGCCGCGGCCGGCTTCCAACCCTTCGGCATGTACCCCGCGGGCGGATTCTTCAGCAGCAGCGCGCCCGTCATCGTCATCACGAAGAAGATCCCGCCCAGTATCTGGAACGTGGCCGGCAGCCCGAACGCCGGAATCAGCTTCAACTGCGACAGCGGCCCGAAGATCGCCGACCCCGCGCCGTACCCGCCGACTGCCAGCCCCACCGCCAGCCCGCGTTTATCCGGGAACCACTTCGCCATGACCGGAATCGGGGTGGCGTAGCCAAACCCGTTACCCAGTCCCCCGATCACGCCGAAGCAGACGAACAGGTAGTTCAGGCTAGTCGTGTAGGAGCACAGGAAGAATCCCAGGCTCACCAGCAGCCCGCCCGTCAGCGAGCAGAACAACGGGCCGTACTTATCCTGGATACGGCCCGCCACCACGAAGCTCAACGCGAAGACCACCACCGCGATCGTAAAGACCATGGACGTATCCGCGCGCTTCCAGCCGAATTGCTTTTCCAGAGGCGCGACGAACACACTCCAGCCGTAAAGGGTACCCAGCGCCAGATTCATCAGCAGCCCGCCCACCACCCGCCACCCGCGGGCCAGGCCGTCATATTGTGAATGCATCGTTGCCATAGCATACCCGATGACCCCTGCTAGCATGAGAAGACAGTGATCCTGGCGATCGATATCGGCGGAACGAAGTTCACCCTGGCGGCCTTCGATGGACCGCGCATTGTCCGCATCGAATCGCGCGCCACCGACGCCGTGGGCGGCCGCGAGTGGATGGTCGGCCAGCTCGAACAGATCATCGCCGCCTGGCACGATCTGCCGTTCGAAGCCTGCGGGATCGGCTTCGGCGGACCGGTCGACTTCGCCGCCCAACGCGTAGTCCTCTCCACCCACGTCGGGGGCTGGCGCGATTTCGACCTCTGCGGCTTCGTAGGCGACCTGCTGCACGTGCCCGTTGTCATGGACAACGACGCCAATGTCGGCGCGATCGGCGAGGCCGAGTTCGGCGCTGGCAAGGGCTGCTCGCCGCTCTTCTATATGACGCTTTCCACCGGGATCGGCGGCGGCATCTACGACAACGGCCGCGTCTGGCGCGGCGCCGATTCCTATGGCGGCGAGATCGGCCACCTCACCATCCGGCCGGACGGCCCCGAGTGCCTCTGCGGCGCGCGCGGCTGCTTCGAACGCATGTGCAGCGGTCTCTGGCTGGCGCGCGACCACGGCCGACCCGCTAAGGAACTGATGCAGGACCCGGCTTTCGTGGTTCGCTACGTGGTCGATCTGGCGCTCGGCCTCAAGGCCGCCATCATGCTGTTGAACCCACAGCGGATCGTCATCGGAGGCGGCATCAGCAAAGCCGGAGAGCGCCTATTTGTGCCGCTTCGCACAGAACTGGGCCGCCAGATTACGGCTTGGTCCGGCGCCCGCATCGACGTGGTCCCCGCGGCCCTGGGCGATGAAAGTGTGCTTTGGGGCGCATTCAAGCTTGCTAAGAGGTGACTCTACTCTGGTTGAGTAACGGCCCTTGTGTCCTATCTCACCGGGGATGTCCCTACTGTCGTTGAGCACTCGTCACCGTAACCGCTATCCTTGTGCAGAGAGGCGTGCGATCTTCAAACGACATGCCGGGCAAGCAGCGGTTAAAGAAGAACGACAGAAAGTTCCTACTGCTCTTCGAAGAGAATCCCTTACCCATGTGGGTCTTCGAAGCCGCATCGGGTCAAATCCTGGAGGCGAACGCCGCAGCGGTGGCCCTCTACGGCTATTCATCCGACGAGTTTCGCCGGATGAACCTGGCCGACCTGCAAGGCGAGGATAGCGCCCGCCGCTTCACCAGTGAGCTAAACGCGGAGATGCGCCCGGGTACCGCCGTCTGGCAGCATCGCACCAAGGCCGGTCAGATCCTCGACGTCGACGTGGGGGTGCATCAGATCGAATACGGCGGCAGACTGGTCCAACTCGGGGTGCTGATCGACATTACCGGCCGGCTTCGACTGGAGGAGCAACTCCGGCAGGCGCAGAAAATGGAAGCCGTCGGCATGCTGGCCGGCGGGGTGGCCCATGATTTCAACAACCTGCTGACCATCATCGGCGGCTACAGCCAGCTCATCATGGATGGGCTATCGCCCCACGATCCCAATCGCCACAACCTGGAGCAGGTGATTAAGGCATCGGAACGCGCCGCCGCCCTGACGCAGCAACTGTTGGCCTTCAGCCGCCGCCAGGTGCTGCTGCCGAAGGTACTCGACCTGAACAAACTGGTCACGAGCCTGAGTACCATGCTGCGCCGTCTGATCGGCGAGGACGTCGACCTTCGCCTGGCTTTGGACCAGGAACTTGGGCGCGTGAATGCCGATCCGGGCCAGCTTGAACAGGTGCTTATGAACCTGGCGGTCAATGCGCGCGACGCCATGCCGAAAGGCGGCACCCTGACGGTGGAAACCGCCAACGTGTACCTGGACGAGTCTTACGCCATGCGGCGGATCACCGTAAAGCCGGGTCCGTACATTCTGCTGGCCGTGAGCGACAACGGGACAGGCATGGACGAGTCGACGCAGGCGCGCCTCTTTGAACCGTTCTTCACGACCAAGGCCACGGGCAAGGGAACCGGCCTCGGACTTTCGACCGTGTTCGGCATCGTCAAGCAAAGCGGCGGCAGCCTGCAGGTCTACAGCGAACCGGGCCGCGGGACTTCGGTGAAGGTCTACCTGCCGCGCATCGATCAGGCGGCCACCATCGAACCTCAGGACGCCCCGAAGGCGGTGCGGCGCGCGTCGGAAGTGGTGCTGCTGGTGGAGGACGACGACATGGTCCGCCACCTGGTCCGCGACACGCTGGCGCGCCAGGGCTATAAACTGCAGGATGCCGCCACTCCGCTCGAAGCGATAAAGATCGCGGAGAACTTTAAGGGCACGATTCACCTGCTGATCACGGATGTGATCATGCCCCAGGTGAGCGGCACGGAACTGGCGCTCAACCTCAGGCAGCAGCGGCCCGACATGAAGGTGCTGTACATCTCTGGCTACACCGACAACGCCATCGTGAACGCAGGCCTGCTGCAGAAGGAAGTGGCGTTTCTGCAGAAACCCTTTACCCCTGCTGTCCTCGTGCAGAAGGTCCAGGAAGTACTCGAGTGCGGTAAGAAGCGCGGCGCCGCAGAGCAGCCGTAGCGTAGGCCTCCGCCTGCGGACTTTCAAGTTCTGCCGTTCTCATCGGAGCCGCGACCGTAGAGAGAGCGATGTGCTCGCCGTCGCATGAGTCGCGCGGCCCTCACGCGTCGATCGGGGGTCACCGCCGCTTGTCGTATGAGTCGCTCATCCGTTGCGCCTCGATCGTAAAGGGAGCGTCAGCCTACTCCGGCAGCGGCCGGCCCTTCGTCTCCGGAGCGAACGGCAGCGCGGCCAAGCCCACCAGGAACACCAGGCACATCGTCACACCCGCATACCGCAGCGGTTCGTCGTAGGACTTGAACACGTTGCGCGTGAGTAGCCCCAGCGTGAACGGTCCGGCGGCGGCGACCATGCGGCCTACGTTGTAACAGAAGCTCGTGCCGGTGCTGCGCAGGCGCGTGGGGAACAACTCGGGGAGGTAAATGGCATATCCGCCGAACAGCGCAAGCTGGCAGAATCCCATCATCGGCACCATCCACAGCATGTCGGTAATGCTCTTCAGATTCCAGAACGTGTAGGCCGTCATGAACATGGCGGCGACGAAGCTGACCGCGAAGGCCTTCCTGCGATTGAAAATCTGCGCCAGGTAGGTATACGCGTAAACGCCGAAGAACGACCCGGCATTCTGCAGCAGCGAGGTGATGCCGATCCAGATATCCGTCTTGCCGGCCAGTTCCGAACCGACCAGGCCCTGCGCCCTGAACGTCTTTTCCAGGACGGGCCGGAACAGATCGTAGCTGAAGAATCCGATACCCCAAAGTCCGACCACTCCGGAGAAGGCCAGCAGCAGGCCGACGATGGAATTTCGCCGCCAGCGCGGATCGCCCAGCAGATCGGCGAACGAACCCATGCGTTTCTTCTCGGCTCGCGACTTCAACCAGGACTCCGGCTCTTTCAGCTTCTTGAAGACCACCAGCGCCAGCGGCGCGGGCAGCGCGCCGGCCAGGAACATATATCGCCAGGACGACGCGATGGCGCCGTTGAGCACCATCTGGCCCAGCACGATTCCCACGATCGCGGCCAGCATGTTGCCGACCGCGGAAAATGCCTGCACCATGCCCAACGCATACGGCCGCGCGCGATCGGGCACCGTCTCGGCCACCAGCGCCACGCCCACCGCGAACTGGCCGCCGACGCCGAAGCCGCACAGGAAACGGTAAATGCTGAAGTCCAGCACGCTGCGCGAGAACAGGCTCAATCCGGTGAAGACGGTGTAGCAGAGGATGGTCAGCATCATGGTCTTGGCGCGACCCAGTCGGTCGCCCAGGATGCCGAAGAGAATGCCGCCGAGCGCCCATCCCACCAGGAAGATCGACGTCGCCCAGGCCGCCTGCTGGTCAACGACGGCGGGTGTTGCATGGCCGCCCAGCAGTTCGCGAATGGCCGGCTTGCGCGCCAGGTTGAACAACTGCTGCGCC
>Ga0207695_10010139_pt1 | contig 11560 bp, 13 predicted proteins | sample KBSC54metaG_FD_184354 | JGI IMG/M metagenome (GOLD analysis project Ga0207695, IMG submission 184354) | Corn rhizosphere microbial communities from Kellogg Biological Station, Michigan, USA - KBS C5-4 metaG (SPAdes) (version 2) | ecosystem: Host-associated > Plants > Roots > Rhizosphere > Soil... | reverse complement strand
ACTGTCAGGCCTTCTTTTTCGCGAATTTCAGATTCTCGAACAGATGCACGTCCACGCCTTCCTTGCGCATGATGAAATATTGCTGCGTCACCGACAGAAGATTGTTCCAGGTGTAATAGATCACCAGGCCCGCCGGGAAGGTGGCGAACATGAACGTGAAGATCAGCGGCATGAAGGTGAACATCTTGGCCTGCACCGGGTCGGTCGGCGCGGGGTTGAGCTTGGTCTGAACGAACTGGGTGACGCCCATCAGGATCGGCCAGATGCCGATCGACAGATAGGCCGGAATGAAGGCCGGGATGTGATACGGCAAAAGTCCGAACAGATTGAGAATCGATGTGGGATCGGGCGCCGACAGATCGTGGATCCAGCCATAGAAAGGTGCCTGGCGCATTTCGATGGTGACGAACAGGACCTTGTAGAGCGAGAAGAACACGGGAATCTGGATCAGCATCGGCAGGCAGCCGGTGAGCGGATTCACCTTCTCGCGTTTATAGAGCGCCATCATCTCCTGCTGCTGGCGCTGCGGATCGTCTTTGTGCGCCTTCTTGATCTCTTCCATGTAAGGCTGGACTTTTTTCATCCGGCTCATGGATTTGAAGGAGGCGTTGGCCAGCGGGAAGAACAGGATCTTCACCACCACCGTCAGCATCAGGATGGCGATGCCGAAATTGCCGATGAATTTGTAGAAAATATCCAAGAGCCAGAACAAAGGCTGGGTGAGGAACCAGAACCAGCCCCAATCCACCGCCTTGTCGAAAGCGGCGATATTTTCCTTTTTCTCATAGGCGCGCAGAACATCGACCACCTTGGCGCCTGCGAACAGGCGGTGGGTGACCTGGGCCTGGGCGCCGCCCGCGACGATGCGCGCGCCGAGACGGTAATTGGCCTGATAGGCTTTGTCGTTGCCCAGCTTGGAGCCCAGATAGGCGCCATTATAGGTCTCGCTCTGGGGCGGGATCACTGCCGCCATCCAGTATTTGTCGGTGATGCCGACCCAGCCGCCGGTGGACGAGAAATTCTTGGGCGGGGTGCCTTCTTCCTTGAAGTCGTCATACTTGCCGTCGACTTCGCTGCCATCGGCGACGCCGACAAAGCCTTGATGCAGCACCCAGCTGGTCTGTTCCTTGGGCACGCCTTCGCGCGCCACATAGGCGAAGGGATAAAGCGTCTGAGCCGCGCCCGATTTGTTCGATACGCTGTCGGTGACGCTGAACATATATTCTTCGTCGACGGCGATGACGCGGGTGAAGGTGAGGCCCTGGCCATTATCCCAGGTGAGGGTCACCGGATGTCCCGGCGACAAGGTGCCGTCACCCTGTTGCGTCCACACCGTCTGGTCGGTGGGCACGTTCTTTCCGATCCAGCCGAACTGCGCGTAATAAGGATAGTCGGTGCCCTTGGGCGCCAGAAGCACGATCTCTGCGCTCTTGGGATCCAACGTCTCGCGATATTTCTTCAGGCGAAGATCATCGAGCTTGGCGCCTTTGAGCGCGATAGAGCCGTCCAGGAGCGGGCTGTCGATCGCCACGCGCGCGCCGCTCTGCTTGAGCGCGGCATCGCGCGACATATGGACGACGGTGCCGCCCGGCATGCCCGGCACCGTGCCGGGGGCAGCACCAGGCTGGGCGGCCCCAGGCTGTTTTTTCGCCTGCTTGGCCAATTCCGCCTGGCGGGCCTGGTCGGCCTTCATCTGCGGCGTGACCACGAAATACTGCCAGGCAAAAATCACCATCGCCGACAGGGCGATGGCGAGAAACATGTTGTTGCGATTGCCGCTCATGGAAAGATTTTCACGCGTGAGGATGTTTGTGGGGAACCGGATCGAAGCCGGACGAGCCGCCGAGCCAGGTGAGGGGATGGCAACGCGCAATGCGCCGGACCGCCAGAGTCAGTCCGCGCACGGGTCCATGCGTCCGCAGCGCTTCCAGCGCATAGGCCGAGCAGGTCGGCTGGAACCGGCAGGAGGGCGGGCTGAGCGGCGAAATGAAGCGGCGATAGAAATGGATCGGCGCGCATAGAGCAAAGGTCACAAAGCGCGTCATAAGTTCCTCAGGCCCGGTCCGGGGCGGATTGGGCATCCAGTTTCCGATGCGCGGCCCGCGCCGCCTCGGCGATATCGTCTTTCAGAGCGGCAAAATCGCGGACCAGAATGCCCGCGCGGGCGACGAGAACATAGTCATGGCCGGCGCGCCCTGAAAGGGGAAGCAGCGCATAGGCCGCAGCCCGAAGCCGGCGCTTGGCGCGGTTGCGTGCCACCGCATTGCCGATCTTCTTGCTGGCGGTGAAACCCAGGCGCATCGTTTGAGGGGTGTGAATCTGGTCCGGCGGGGTGGGGGCCATTTCCAGGGTCACAGCGCCGCAGACGCGGCGCATATGCCGGGCCGCTGCCAGAAAATCGGCGCGTTTGCGTAAGCGATCGATACGCAGCGAGTCTGTGCGTAGCTCGGGGGCCACGCTGGAAGGATCAGGCAGAGAGTTTCTTGCGGCCATGGGCGCGGCGGCGGGCCAGGACCTTGCGGCCACCCGCAGTCGCCATGCGCGAACGGAAGCCGTGGCGGCGCTTGCGCACGATTTTGCTCGGCTGATAGGTGCGCTTCATGGCGTCCTCTGGCGAAAAAGAGCGCGGTTTCTATGGCTCCCTGCGGGCTCTGTCAACCGCCGGCCTCAGTCCCCGGCCATTAAATAACAATCGCCGGATCAAAGGGTTTGACCTAAAAGCGGGGCTCTGATGACCTGGAATCCCGGCACTTACCTGGCATTTGCCGACCAGCGCACCCGGCCCGCCGCCGACCTCTTGGCCCGGGTTCCCGGAGAGAACCCTGCCCGGGTGATCGATTTGGGCTGCGGCCCCGGCAATTCCACCGCCCTTCTGGCGGCCCGCTGGCCAGGGGCCGGGCTGGAAGGTCTGGACAGTTCCGCCGAAATGCTGACCCAGGCCCGGGCCAGCGGCGTGCCGGCCGGCTGGGTGCAGGCGGACCTGGCGAGCTGGTCCCCGGCGGCCCCTTATGACGTGATTTATTCCAATGCCACCTTCCAGTGGGTACCGGACCAGGGCGTCCTGCTCCCCCGGCTGATGTCCTTTCTGAGGCCGGGTGGCGTCCTCGCATTCCAGGTGCCGGTCAATTTCAACGCCCCCAGCCATGTCCTGCTCTGGGAGACGGCTGCGGATCGGCGCTGGAAGGACAAGCTGTCAGGCATTCGCGAAACCGAGCGCGGCCTGCCGGAACGCTATTACGACATCCTAAGGCCCCACGCGGTCACGCTCGACATCTGGCAGACGGAATATCTGCAAGTGATGGAGGGCGAAGATGCCGTTTATCGCTGGGTCTCCGGGACGGCGCTGCGCCCTTATGTACAGGCGTTGGACAATGCGGAGCGCGCGGCCTTCATCACCGCCTACAAGACAAAGTTGAACACGGCCTATCCGCGGCGCGCCGATGGCGTCACCTTGTTTCCGTTCCAGCGGCTCTTTGTGGTCGCGACAAAGGCCTGAAACAAAAAAAGCCCGCCAGTGAAGCGGGCTTTTTTTAGAAAATGTTTTTCGTCTTACCGAATAAAGACGCGCACTTCGCTGGAAGCGGCGGACGGATCGGTGGATGAGGCCACATTCAGCCGCGAGGCTGGCACGCCCATGTCGGTCATGGAGCGCATCACATCCTGGGCATGACGGCGCGCCGTGGTCTGGGCCATCTGCACCGAAGCGGCGTTGCCGCGGGTGGGCGAAACCGCCACCACCTGGAAATTCGCGTTGGGACGCGACTGCAGCGCCTGATTCAACGCGGCATATAAAACCTGCTGATAATCGACATTGGGACGGTCGAAGCGCACCACCACCAAAGGCGTGCCGCTGGACGCGAATTGCAGATTGCTGCTGGCTGCCGCTGCGGTCAGGCCCGGTGTGCCGCCATAAAGTTCGCCGCTCTTGATCGAGTTGGACAGGATCGCAAGGTTGCTGCGCTCATTGGCGACATAAGCGGTCTGGCGCTGCACATTGTCGGAGACTTCTTTCAGCAGCCGGTCGATCAAGACGATGGTCTGGTTGGTTTCGTCTTCCAGCAATTGCAGCTGGCGATGATCTTCATCCACAGCGCCCGAGACATTGAAGGTGGCGCTGATCTGGTCCAGCGCGAAATGGGCGGTGGAGGAATCGCCGGTCACATCGGTGCCCAAGGCGCTCAGTTGATTGATATTGGCCGACACCGTGTCGAGCGAGGATTGGGCGGAATTCCATTCGCTCACCAGTTCGGGATTGCCCTTGGTGGTGCCGATCTGCAGGCGGGCGGTGATCCGCGCCTTGGATTCCTGATAGGCGGTGGCGGCGCCCGCGCCATTGTTGCGCAGCTGCGCCAGGCGCTGGGCATTGGCGCCCAGCTTGCTTTCCAGGCCCGCGACCTGGGACCTGAGGGTCTGGATGGTCTTGTTGACCTGGGTGCCGGTGTCCGGACCGGTTTCGATCGTGACCGGGGTAATGGTGGCGACCGGGGCAATCCCGCCGGACGCCGGGGGCGGCGGCAGGTTGGCGGACGGGGCCGGCGCGGCGGCCGCATCGGCAGCCGTGGGCGCCGCGGCGTCGGACGCGGACATGTCGCTGCCGCCATCCTCAAACATATTGTCGATCTGGGCGCAGGCGGTCAGGCCCAGGCCGGCGGTCAGCACGCATGCCAGAAGAAGGCCCGGTTTAAGGCCCCGTTTGGCTGGAATTCCCCTCATTCTGCTCTCCGCTGCCGGCGCCCCTGCCCCAGAAAAGGGGGGCGGCACGCATTCAACCCCCACGCGCCTGGCCGACGCCCGCCAGCCACGACACGGGAGTTTAGTCTTAACGAGGCCTACGAGGGCGGACAAGGGCATGGGACCCGCTTTCGCCATTTTACACAATCATCGTGAGGACTTGGCGGCGATCCGGGGCTTTGGGATGCCGCCAAACAGCCAGCGGCGTGAGGTCGCGGGCAAAGCTGCGGCCGCGCTTGCCTTTATGGAGCGGCCTCAATAGGTTCTGCGCCCTTCGCCATTGGCATGCGCCCGTAGCTCAGCTGGATAGAGCACCAGACTACGAATCTGGGGGTCAGAGGTTCGAATCCTTTCGGGCGCGCCAGTTTTTGTTAGCGAGCGCAGCGAGCTTACAAAAACTGAGCGCCAGTGAGGGCCGCGCCAGCGGCCGAGTCGGCGCCATTTCTTGTTCACGATCGATGTGACAGGAACCGGCACCCGCCTGGCCATTTCCCCCGCCTGTCTGGGATCGTCAAAAGCCGATCAAGGCGGAACGCCCCATCCTTCCGCGGTCACGGCGTGCCGGACATGATCTCCAGCTTCGGGGTGCCGGACAATTCCAGCCGGATATGGCCGCGGCCGGGGCGCGTGAGCTGAATCGGCGAACCCTTCTCGGCCAGGCGCCGGCGCAGCAGGATCAACCGCGTCTCCAGATTGTCCTTCAGGTCAGGCAGCCGCAGGCTCGCGTCGAGGCGCAATTCGCGATTGGTGAAATCGGTGCGGCCGGTTTCCGCATGGGCCTGGAGGAAATGGAACAAGAGCCGGCCGGGAACGCCCTTGATCACATAATTGCCGTCGATGAAGAGGCTGTCGTCGAAATTGTGATAGCGGACATGGAATTGCGGGCCTTTTGTCGGCGACGGCGGATTCATCTTTGGCGGCGCGCCGGCATTCTCCAATTCCGACAGACGCAGGCAGGCGGCAAGTTGAGAGGCGATCATCACCAGTGCGTCTTCCTCGCTCTGGCGGAAACGAAAACGCCTGGTATCTTCGGCGAACAGGACGCCGCGCACTTTGCCCATGCTGATCAGGGGTACGGCGAGCTGGCTGTGCGGATCCGCCAGGCCGGGCAGGGGAATGCTGCGCGCTGCATCCGCGCCCCCTGTGGCCCGGACCGCCGCCGCGAAGCGCCGCCCCCGGCTCATATCGCAAAGCCGGACGGTGCAGCCTTGGGCCGCCGCCACGCCGATGGCGCCTTCGCCCAGCGCCACTTCGGAGCCCACGCCGCCCATGGCATAGCCGCGGCTGCCCAAGGTGGTGAGTTGCTTGCCGCGCTCGTCCAGGATCAGCAGCATCGCATGGGAAAAACCCAATGCGTCCATCAGCCCATCCAGCGCCAGATCCAGCATCGTATCGGGATCGGTCTCCCGCGCCATGCGGGCGGAAAGCCGCGCCGCCGCGGCCAGCGCGTCCCGCTCCGCCGAACCGGCGGGCGCGGGCGGCACATCCGGCGGATTGGGAACCGCACGGCAATCCAACACGCGATACACATCAGCGCTGCGCAGGTGCCAGGCGAGGCCCTCCGGCGCTTCGGAGGCTTTCAGATGGGTGGCAATGCGGTCGAAAGCGCCGCCTTCGCGGCTGGCGCCCTGGAACAGAAGGTCCAGCTCATACTGATCGCCATTGCGCCCATCCACGACCAGCAAGGTGGCGCGTCCGGTTTCTTCGACATTGCGCTTGGTCTTGGAAAAGAACTGGTTCGACAGCGCGACATGCTGGGCGTCCACCAGATGCACTTGCGACAGATAGCTGACATTGGGAATGCCGGCGCCGTCCAGGGTGGCGATCACGGATGGGATCACGCCTTCGAAGCAATCGCGGATATCGTCCAGCGCGATCATGGGAAGAGGCCTTCCGACGACGAAGCCCGTATCGCGCCCGCCGCCGCGCCCGGTGTCTGATGGAAAACTGCCAAAGGCGTGAAGCTGAGCCGCACCAGCGCGTCCGCGGTGAGCCAGCAGCCGATCTGCCGGTCTTCCACGCCCAGGATTTTCAAATGGGCGAATATCCGCGCGCGATAGGCCGCGCCTAAGCTGAGATCCGCACCATCGGCGTCAGCGCACGCCAGAAGCCGGCCCTTGATCTGAAAGGTTGTATAGTCGGTGGGGTCGCAAGCGGTGAGCGCGATGGGCGCGCCTTTTTGCAGATCTTCCACCGCCTTCGGCCATTGGGCGCGCGAGACCAGCAGGTCGACGACGTCCCCGCCCATGCTCAGCCGCACGCCCATGCCGCGCGCGATGGCGGCTTTGCCGTCGCTGCTTCTGAGCGCCGTCACCAGCATCACCGGCCGCTCCAGAAAAGCCGCCAATTCGCGATCGATCACGCCATCCAAGACTAGGTGCCCCTTTTCTTTGGCGAGGGTAGGAAAGTTTTAGGAAGAAGCAAGCCGCGGATAGGAAGGCTTTAGGAAGCCAATGCCGTTCGCCGGCCCTATCAACCCGCCCGCAAGGTCGCGCCGCGGCCGATCAGATGGGAGACAATCATGACATCAGGACGCTGGGATCTCTACGGTCCCATTCACAAGGGACTTCGCTTTGCCCATGCCGAGATGCTGAAGGGACTGGGCCGCGCGGATTTCGCCACGCCGGATGCAACGATGGAGGCGCTGCGATTTCATCTCAATCTTTGCGCTAAGCATCTGGCGCATGAGGAGCGCCATATCCATCCTGCCCTGGAAGCCCGAGTGAGCGGCGGGACCGGCGAGATCGAGCGCCAGCATGCGGAGCATCGCGAGGATTTCGAGCGGTTGGAGCGGGCCATGGCCGCCGTGGAACGCGCCCCGCGAGAAGCGCGGGCGGCCGCCGGGCGCCAGCTCTATCTCACCTTCTCCAGCTTCGTGGCGGCGGATTTCCTCCATATGCAGGAGGAAGAGACTGTTTTTTATCCGCAGCTCTGCGCCTTTTTCAGCGATGCGGAGCTGATGGCCATGGAGATGGAGATCGTCCATTCCCTCACGCCGGAAGAAAATATCGCCTATCTCAGGCTGATGGTGCCGGCGATGAACGGCGCCGAACGGCGGGCCCTGCTGACGGGGATCAAGAAAGCCGCGCCACCAGCGGTTTTCCAGGCCATTGTGACCGAGGCGGTTCGTCCGACTTTGAGTGCCGAGGATTTCGCGGCGCTGGCGATAGCCGCTTAAAAAACACCGGTGCTGCGGCCAAAGCCACAGCGCCGGTGTTTCTACCAGCGCAGGACGCGCGGTCCCAGCACGGCGCCGACAAAGCCGCACGCCAAGACGCCCAGCCCATACCAGATCAGCAGGAATGGCGCCGCCGATTCCTGGCAATGCATCGCATAAGAGGCCGCGCCGAAACCGCCGGCCGCCAAGCCGACCATCGTGCCGGCAAAGACCAGACGGGTGGGCGCCAATCCCCGCACCGCCCAGGCCAGGCCCACCAGCGGCGGCAGCGCGGCGGCCAGAATGCGCCAGGGCGCGGCGGCGGCGCTGAAGCCCATGATCAGATGCTCGCGCAGATTGGCCGGGCCGTGCATCAGCTCGACCACCGCCAGACTCGCCATCATCAGAGTGGGAAGCAGCAGCCATAACAGCAGATTGCCGGTGGGAACGCCGGGCCGCGCCAGCCGCTCCACTGCCCATAGCGCCACCGCGCCGATGCCGGAGACATAAGCCAGCTTCACCCAGAAGATCATGGTCATGGTCGCGCTCGCCATGTCCGGGCGATAGCCCAGCACGATGCCGACAAATGTCAGCGAGGTCACAAGCCCAACACCCAGTCCCAGCGCCAGCCTACGGGCCACGGGCGGGCTTTCCACCGGCCGCAGGTCCGCGACCAGACGATCGACCATCAGATCAAGCGTGGATGCGTTGGCGGTTTCGGATGAAGGGTCGGATGATTGCAAAGCCGTCACGATGTTAGAAGGTGGAATGCCGTCAAAAAGGGAACTCGGGCACCGTACAATTCTGTGACGGTTCTTGTCTTTTCGCTGCCGGGCTGTACCGGGTTACAGATGGCGGGGATTTTGCCCAAATCTTGGCATTTTCGCCATCCGACACGACAGTTGATTGCCGAATGTCTGTCATTGTTGCACACTTTCAACTCTTGGGCCGGCAGCTCTTGAACTGGCAACTCCCAGGCCGGCACAGGCCGAAAGCCTCGCAATGTCCGATAAGGAATGGTCAGGACTGATGGCGGCCGCGCAGAAGGGCGATGGCGTTCGCTATCGCCGGCTGCTCGATGAGTTACGCCCCTGGCTCAAACGCTATTTTGGAACGCGCTTGCCGCCCGCGATGGTGGACGATGCGGTACAGGACACGCTGTTCGCCCTGCATGAAAAACGCGCCTCCTATGATGCATCGCGGCCCTTCGGTCCCTGGCTGGTGGCGATCGCGCGCTACAAATGGATCGATCGCTTACGCGCGCTGCGCAAATCCGCCACTCTGGCGATCAGCGAGGATCTTGCGGTCGAGGATCATGGCGCGGCGATCCAGAACGCGACCACCTTGGAAAAGCTTCTGTCCGAACTGAAACCGGCGCAATCCGAAGTGATCCGGCTGGTGAAGATGCATGGTTTCAGCGTCGAGGAAGCCTCGGCAAAGACCGGTCAGTCGGTTTCGCTGGTGAAGGTCAATATCCATCGCGGTATCACTCGCATGATGATCGCGGCGCAGCGGCAAATTCAGGTCGATGGATGATGACCCCCTCCGCCATCAGCGTGCTGCGCACGCACGGGGGAGGCAGGCCATCTTTTGCGGCGATATCGGGCAAGATGATTTTGCTGGCTGCGGTGTTCTTTTTCACTTCCTTGATCTCTGCACCGGCGCAGCCCGCGCATGCCGCGCCCGATACACAGATCCAGGTGGGCGGCGGCGCCATCGACATTGTCTATTCCGACGGCGCGCCCGGATTGGATCGCGCCTTGATCCAGGATTGGATCCGAACCAGCGCGCAAGCCGTGACGACCTATTTCGGGCGTTTTCCGGTTTCGCATGTCCGGCTCGTGGTGATTGCCGGCGACGGCCGCAATGTTGGTGGCACCACTTTCGGATTTCGTGGAGGCTCTCTGATCCGGCTGACGGTGGGGCGGAACGCCGATGCGCTCGCGTTGAAGCGCGACTGGGTGCTGGTGCATGAGATGACGCATCTGGCGCTTCCGCAATTGCCGCGTTCGGGCCTTTGGCTGCAGGAAGGCAACGCCACATATGTCGAGCCGATCGCGCGCACCCAGGCCGGGCAGATGGATCCCGCCGAAGTCTGGAAATGGACCATCGACGAAATGCCAAGCGGCCAGCCCAGGCCGGGTGACGGCGGTCTCGACAGCACACGCGATCATCAGCGCGTCTATTGGGGCGGCGCGGCCTTCTGGCTGGTTGCTGATGTCCGCATTCGTGAGCGTACGCACAACCGCATCGGCGTGCAGGCGGCGTTGCAAGCGATCAATCGCAAAAGTGGCGGCAACACCGCCGACTGGACCATGGATCAAGTGATGGCGGCGGGCGATGCTGCCACCGGTGGAACCGAATTGGCCGGTCTTTATGCTGAGATGGGCAAAGCCGGATCGCCGGTGGATATCGATGCGCTTCTCAAGCAACTGGGTGTGGGGCTTCAAGGCAACAAAATCGTGTTTGACGATTCCGCACCGCTGGCCGCGATCCGGCGGCAGATCACCGCGCCGCCTGCTTGAAATAAAATCGTGATGGAATGAAGTTCCGGTCTTCCCGCCGACTTTCTGCCCGATTTGGGGCGTCGGATGTAACCTCCGGTTCGGGATTGCCGAACAGTGAAATAGCCAAGCCGAAACGGCCGGCGCAACAACACGGAGACGTTTCCATGAACATCACCAAATCTGCCACGCTGGCTTCGGCCGCTGCCTTTTTCGCTCTGGCTGCTGTCGCCGCTGCGCCCACCGTCGCCTCCGCCGCGGACGCGTCGGTGCATTGCTTCGGCGTGAATTCCTGCAAGGGCCAGTCGGACTGCAAGTCCGGCAACCATGACTGCAAGGGTCAGAATTCCTGCAAGGGCCAGGGCTACAAGTCGATGTCGGCCGACGCCTGCACCAAGGCCGGCGGCAAGACCACGCCGTAATATTGTTGCATAAGTGCGGCGGACGACCGCCGCGCGGCAAAGAGGTAGAGTCATATGGACCCGGCCGCGAAAGCGCCGGGTCCATATGACATTTTCGAGAAGGCTTGATGACCGCCATTCCCGTCTTCGAAGGCTTTGGTCTCGGCCTGCGTCCGCCGCATTTCAATGAATTCCTGGAACGCGACGATCTGGTCGATTTCGTCGAAGTGATTTCCGAGAATTTCATGGTGCCGGGCGGCCGCCCGCTTTATGTGCTGGACAAGGTGCGCGAACGCTATCCCGTGGCGATGCATGGCGTGTCGATGTCGATCGGCTCCGCTGATGGCGTCAAATTGGATTATCTGCGCCGCCTCAAGGCACTGGCGGATCGCGTGAACCCGCTATGGGTATCCGATCATCTGTGCTGGACGGGCGTGGATGGCTTCAATTCTCACGATCTTTTGCCCATGCCCTACACCGAAGAGGCAATGGATCTGGTTTGCGCCAATATCGCGTGCGCGCAGGACGTGCTGGAACGTCCCATCCTGATGGAGAATGCCTCCACCTATCTCACCTTCACCGACGACCGGATGACGGAGTGGGAGTTTCTTTCCGAAATGTGCCGCCGTACCGGCTGCTATCTTCTGCTCGACGTCAATAATATCTATGTCAGCGGCACCAATCACGGTTTCGACATGCACGCCTATCTGGCGGGCATCCCGGTGGACCGGGTGCGGCAGATGCATCTGGCGGGGCACAGCCAAGGC